>Ga0335075_10009565_pt1 | contig 14762 bp, 18 predicted proteins | sample Lox_Sample_24_FD_206723 | JGI IMG/M metagenome (GOLD analysis project Ga0335075, IMG submission 206723) | Soil microbial communities from Loxahatchee National Wildlife Refuge, Florida, United States - Lox_Sample_2.4 | ecosystem: Environmental > Terrestrial > Soil > Wetlands | place: USA...
GCCACTCCAGGATGCGACGGATCTGCTCATCGGTGACGGGCCGAGGCCTACCTACCGTGCTGAACATGTGTACATCTCCTCGACTGCACAGGCGGGATTCGCCTGCGCGGCCAGAGGCCGCATGCCGCAGCGCAGCTGTCAACGAGTCCGCCGCTTCGGCGGCGAGCGGGCTCCCGCGAGCGTTGACAGCGAGAACGGCATGCCATCCTGACCGCGCGGGCAGACTCCAGCCAGCGCTTCATGGGTGGCAGACCTTCTCCCCCGTTGGCGCATCAAACATTCGGGGCGCCGCACATCCCCGCGGTACCGGCGAATGCACCGGCGCCGCGGGGAATTACCCCTATCACAACCAACGTGCTGAAAGCCGCTCGACCTTGGTGCGTCGCTCACGGAGGTTTCGCGCCCGATCTTCGCGGGGAGCGGACTTGAACTGCCCGCGCCTCCAGATGACCGTGCCGACTATGGCCTCCTTGATCCCGAGCTCCCGCGCAAGCTGTGCGCGTGTCTTGCGCTGGCGATGCCACTCCAGAATCGCGGCCACTTGCTCTTCGGTCAGTTTCGGTTGTCGTCCGCATACGCGCATACTTGACTCCCCACTCGAATACGGGCGGATTGCCCGCACGCGCGGCAGCGCATGGCGCAGCGCAGCGGTCCAGACTCGCGCGACAGCGCGACCCGCCGAGCGGTTCCTGCGCGAGGGTCTGGACGGCGAGAACGCCATGCGAAACTCACGCGTGCGGGGCGAGCCGTCCCATAGGACGCTCCTCCTTACCAGCGGCGGCGGGGATTCGCATCGACGCGCCGGCCACAACGCACCGGCGCGCCGACACGAGATTACGCGCCAGGACTCAGAGGAGTCCGTGTTCGCAAAACGAGTAACACCCTCCATCGCCGACGATGATGTGATCGAGTACGAGGACGTCCATGAGAGCCAGCAAGTCTTTGAGCCGGCGCGTAATGAAATCGTCGGCAGGACTGGGCTCGAGCGACCCGGATGGGTGGTTATGCGCAAAGATGACCGCCGTGGCGTTATGGTGGAGTGCCTGGCGCAGCACATCTCGCGGATGGACCTGGGCACAGTCGACCGTGCCGCGGAACAGCTCCTCGAAGGCGATGAGGCGGCGGCGACTATCGAGATAAAAGCAGCAGAAGACCTCGTGATCGAGACTCCCCAGGCGGAGCCTCAAGAATTGACGAACCTCCTGAGGCCGGGATAGAACCGGAGCGCCGGGCCGGAACCTGCGAGAGATCAGGGCCTGGGCCTGCCGGATGACATGGTCGTATTCAGCTTCACGAAAGGCCAAACCATCGTGGACGTAGAGGGTAGTCATGATGCTCGTCCTGGATCGTGGGCGGGATTGCCCGCCGGCTTCCGTCCACGCCGCAGCGCAGCGGTCAACGATCAAGGACCGCCGTCTTCGGCGGCGAGCGCGTTCGCGGGCGCTCGTCGTTGACCGCGAGAACGACGTGGTAGGATTGATCGGGCAAGCACGCCCCAAGCTCATCTTTGCCCCGCGACTGCAGCCCTCCCCAGACTCCCGACCATCGGCCAGCGAGCAGCTTGCACGGTGCCGCGCACGCGGCGACCAAGGCCTCTTGCGTCAATTGCACGACTCAACGTAACGCTCGAGCTCCACTCGCGTGATGTAAGTGCGGGCACCATCCTTCTGAGGCGTCAGCACTCCGGCGTGGATTCGGTTATAAAGCTGCGCGCGGCTCATTCGCAGGATCCTCGCCGCCTCGGTGACCTCAAATCGCAAAGCCGGCAGCGCAATTTCCGATGGTTCAGTGCTTAACTTCTTCTCTCTCATGACTCCACCTCAATTTCCAACTCTCGCTTCCATCATGACGCAGCGCGCGATATTGTCATCTCGCATTTCCGCCGAGTTTGAACCGAAATGGAGACATCCACATCGAGGTCTATCCATACAGACACAGCCGTAGCGTCTGCATATGCAGCGCCAACACTAACTTGTTGACAATTCAAAATTGCGCATGGGACGGCGCGCGTGTCCAAGTTCCAGCAGGAACCAACCGGTGCCGATGCTGCGGTCAGCAATGGACGCACATGGACTTCCCAGCTGGGCAGATGTTAGCTGTGAGGGATGATTGAGGCGCGCTCTTAACCGGCGCTGAGCAACAAGCCGCCAGTCAAGGATTCGTTGGAGCAAGCCACCGGCAGGCAAACCGCTTTGACAGCGGTCTCTGGGCGATTCGTTAGATCAAGAATTCCTGCCGAGCGGCAGGGAAGGTGGTCGCCGCCTTCAGCCTCGAGCCGTACCCTTCCGAGCGAGTGGGCACTCAGGGCTTCAGCCAGTTCTCCACAGTAAGCCCCGGCACGCGGCGGAATTCGCGCTCATTGTTCGTCACCACCGTCGCAGAGATGTGGCGCGCGTGCGATGCAATCAGCATGTCATAGGGGCCGATGGGCTTTCCTTTGGATTGCAGCGCAATCTTGATTTCGGCGAAGTCCCTGGCCGCCCCGCAGGGAAGGTCCTCGAGCTCAAAGAGCTCGAGGAGCTCCTCGAGAGCGGCTTCATTCTCCTTGCGAAATTCCCCGTTCGCCGCTCCGAACCTGAGCTCCAAAACCGTGATCGCCGATAGCCGAAGCTCCCCTGGCGAGCGGCCGGACATCCGTCGAGCAACGCGCTCGTAGCCGGACTTCCGGTTGATGAAGTGGATCATGATGTCCGTATCCAACATCCAGGTCATTGCCACTGCCTGACCTGGTCCTTCGGCTGCTGCCGCTCGAGAGGCCCCTTGAAGCGACCGATGACGGCCATGATCTGCTCGTACGTCGCCTGCGTCGGCAAGAGCAGCACTCCAGCACCCACGCGCTTCACCTGCACCTCTTCGCCCGAGAATCGAAATTCCTTAGGTAAGCGCACCGCCTGGCTATTGCCGTGCTTGAATACCTTGGCTGTTTTCATCGGATCCTCAGTCTCCGTGAGTAGATACGGGAAGTATATACTCATGGACCCTACGAATCCAGTCACGGCTGACCCGGGAGGCCTCTCGGGGTGGATTCATTCAAATTCGGCTTCGCGTTCTCGTGTGGTACAACACCCTGCAGCGCGGCGGTTCCCGTCAACCTCGAGCGAGGTGTCATGGTCATGAAGGGTAAATACTACGTTCGGCTGATGCGTCCGACCTTCCAGCGGGCGATTCTCGCGGTCGAGGCCAGCTCCGATGAGGCGGCCATGCGCTCAGCGCTGGAGAAGGCGGAGCACCTTTCCGAGGCCGCCTGGGCCGAAATGGAAACCGAGCGAGAGCCCATCGTGCTCGAGATGGTGTTCTCGAAAGAGGAAGCGGAGGGGGATTCCGAAGGAGAGGTGATCGATTTCCTTCGCGGCCAGGAATATGCGTATGCTCTCTTGCAGGCAGACCTTGATGGAGGCGAAGGCCACTTCCTGGCACCCCTGTGGCTCAAGGATTTGCCGAAATTGGCCGCTGCCGATATCGCACAGGACTGGAGCGCCGCGCTCTCTGCGGTCTGCGATGAGGAGGTGGAGGCGTTCCACGCCTGGCTCGCGCGTCAAGGGCGTCCGAGTAATGTCGTCGACTTCCTCACGGAGCGAAAAAAGCGCCGTGGATCGCCCCCGACCGATCCGGACGCTGACGGCTGACGGCTCGCCGCAGAAGATGCCCGCGCTCTACTCCCGAGTCCGCGCGGCCGGGCGCTGCAATGCATTCGGCGCTGCCGCCGACCGCGCGCCCTCGCGCGCAGCCTCCGGCAGCTCAATTCCCCGCTCGACGGTGAGCGCGAGCGTCTCGCGCACCGCTGCCACAAAGGTCTCGCGGGTTTTCGCGTTCTCCCAACGGCCGGTCGCGTACTTCTGCGCGGCATCCAGAATCCAATAAGCCGCTCCGAGCTCCCTGTGATTCGTGACCGCCTCGCGTCGGGAGAGCGTGGGGTCGCGTAGCGCCCGCGCCGCGGCGGCGCGCAGGTCGAAATCCTCGAGCTTCTCGATGACCCAGTGGGGCCTCGGCGTGTCCGTCTGACGAGTGGCGACGACGAGCCCCTCGGCGTTGCGAGTGCGTGTGATGAAGGAGACGGGAGCCAGGTTGTTCTCGCGGATCCCGATCGCATCGCCGACCTGTGGCTGCGTGCGTGACTTCGCGAAGGCCCGCTCGAGACCCCTTCCCCAGATCGTCCGCTCGCCGTCGTCCGTCAGAATCTTCACGAAATACGACGGATGCCCGCGCGCATGGAATTCGTGCGGGGCGCGGCCGTGATTTAAGAGCTTGCCCACGGTGAGGCGATCGATCGGCGGCCGGGGCGATTGCCCCGGCGGCGCGGCGGCGCCACGGGGGGCGACAGCCCCAGGAGCCAAACTTGTCGGGGGACTGGAACGGTCAGTGGCCACGCGAGGAGGTGCTCCTCACGCTCGGGCCGGGCCCGGCTCGCGCTCGGGCGGCTTTTTCTCAGGTACACGACCCGCTCGGTCGCGCAGCCGCACGGGCTGCAGGGGTTCCCCCCGCGCGACCGAATCCGCAAGCGCCGCACGCACCAGAGTTACGAACTTCTCCCGATCCTCGGGGTCGCGGATGCGGCGCGCGGCGAGCTGCGCGGCGTGCAGCTGCAGGTACGTCCCCACGAGCTCAGGATGGCTGCGCACGGCCTGTCGTCGGTCGACATTCGGGTCGCGAAGAACCTCTGCGGCTGCCGCGCGCGCCTCGAAGAATTCGCGCTTCTCGACCACCCAGCGGGTGCGGGACGCACCGACCTCGCGCTCGGAAGTCACCCGCCCGTCGGCATCCCGGTCGCGGCGCTGCACCGTGACGCGATCCGCGCCCGTTCGGCGCATCGCGATCTCATCGCCGATCTGCGGCTGCGTGAGGGACTGTTTCATCGCGCGCTCGAGATCCTTGCCCCAGATCGTGCGCTTGCCCTCCTTCGTCTTAAGCTCGATGAAGTACGACATCGCCTCGCGCGGATCGAACCGATAGGACTCCCGGCCATGATCGAGAAGGTTGCCAACAATGAGATCGCGTGTACCTCGCGCGGCCGGAGGCTTCGCGGCGCCTGGCGGCGCGGCGCCCTCTCTTACGGCCGAATCCGACTGAGCCCCGCTCCCAGGCACTTGAAGCTCCATCTGCGCGCCTTCCGCCTGGCGCGCGAGCGAGCGCACCATCGCCGCGCGCTCGGGCGCTGAGGGTTTATAGCCTCGCACATCGAGACCCGCGAGGCGGCCCTGGCGCCAGGCCTCCTGCCGAAAGCGCTCCGTTCCCGCAACGATGATCTCCTCCCAACCGCGGGTGCGCGCAATCTCCACGAGGCTGCGGACAACTTCCGTGTTCTCGCTCCCCGTCGTGAGGCGCTTGCCATGATCGCGGAACGCCGGCGCGCCGTCCGGGAAGTAGAACCTGCGCTTGTCCTGCACAAACCGATCGCGCACGGACTGCGGCAGGGCCCACGGGTCCAGAGCCTCCGAGGCAGCCTGAGGCTTCGCGGCGCTTGCAGACGGCGACGCATTCTCCGGGGCCGACCTCGGATCGGGCGCCTTCTTCGTTGGCGATGGCGCTCCCGCGCGTGGGACCTGACTCGTGCGGGCAAGTACCCGACGCGCGCGGATGGAGTTCGCCTCTTCCGGCTCTGGCCGAGCAGGCGCACGCGCGCGGCGATCGCGCGCGGTTGCGCTCTCGGAATCGGAGACCGGTGTATCCCGCCTCACGGTGCCGTCTGCTCTTGATTCTTCAGCAGCCATGGAGGACTCCTATCGCTCGAGCGTATCCATAAAGTTCGTCACGGCCGCATCAAGCTCCGGCGGCGTGAGCGGGCCATCGTGCTCGGGGATCTCAACGCTGGAAAAATCCGTCTCGTAGTCCTCGAGGGTCAAGGTGTCGGCGCGGTCGACATCGTCCACGCTCGCCTCATGAACGCGAAGCTCCGTGTGGGGTACTTCTCGCGCCGTGTGACTCTCGGCAGCGGCAAGAGTGGATGTCACCGAATCGGCCGGCTCTACTGGCTCCGCGGTGACTTCGCGATGCGGGTGTGCTCCGTCGCGGCGCAGCTCAATGGCGGGTACGACAGGAGGCTTTCGAATGCGATTGCGAAGTGCCGGCACTCGGTAATACCGGATCTTCCGGCAGAGGATGGGAGGCGTGTCCTCGGTGAAGACGATCTCTTTTGATTTGCCGAGCGATCTCACCTCCTGGGGCAGCATGAGCGCTCGCTTCTGCTCGCTCACGCTCACCGATCGATGCCGGCCCGTCTTGCCGTTCGAGAGCTCCCAGACGGGCTTTGAGTGGGTCTTCACCTTCACCGTCGTGAACCCCAACTCCCGCGAGATCTCCTCGGCATCGTCCATGTCCTTCGGCTGGAAGTAGATCCGGCCGGCGAGTGTCTTCAAGAGCGTCCGCGATCCATCTTCCCCGTAGACCTGCCGAAGCTGCGCGGGGGTCTGCATGATAAGGAGCGTCCGCACGTTGTAGCCCGGCAGAAACCCGCTCGCTTCTGCCAGGATCGGAATGCGTCCGATCGCGGGAAATTCATCGAGCACCATCAGCACCTGGTATTTGAGCGCCGGGTTCTGCTCGGGCAACTGATCCGTCTGAATCGCAATCGCCTGCTGGAAGAAGAGGTTCAGGAGCGGCTGCAGGCGGTGCAGGTCCTTAGGCGCCACGCCGAGATACACGGACATGGGCTCCGCGCGAAGCTTGCGTAAATCGAAGTCACTCGCGGAGGTCGCGGCATCCAAGACCGGGTTCGCCCAGAGATCCAGCCGCGAGGTGAAGGTCTTGCGGATGGAAGACGTGGTCTGCGGCGCGAGATCGATCACATCGTAAAGTGCCCGCACGCATTCCTCGGAGAGCGGCTGCGAGCCGCTCATCCGCCCCTGAATGACCCGCCGCCACTTGTGCCCGAAGCCTTCCTCGTCATCCGCCATGCCTTGCCGCAGAATCTCCCCGATCGTCCGCGGCAGGCTGGGGCTCGCAAAGAGATACAACGCGATTCCGAGAAAGAGCGCGCGGGCGGAGGACATCCAGAAGGGATCCGAGTTCGGCGGATCCGGAAAGAACATGTTGGCGATCAGCTGCAGATCGCTCACGAGCTGCCCGGGCGCTTCGGCCACATAGTCGAGCGGGTTCCAGCGGGCCGTGCGGCCCGCGGGCGATAAGGGATCAAAGAGAAACGTCTTCTGTCTCGCCCGCTGCCGGTGTCCCGCCGTCAGAGTCCAGTTCTCCTTTTTGATATCGACGCACACCACCGATCCCGGCCAAGTGAGGAGATTCGGCACGACGACACCGACGCCCTTCCCCGCCCGGGGATGCGCCGAGAGCGCCACTCCCTGCTGGCCGGGAAGCGTCAGGAACTCGCCACCAAACGGCCCCCACCCCTTAAGGCGCCCGAGGAGGATTCCTTCCCCATCGAGCAACCCCGCCTCGAGGAGCTCGCGCCGGGTGGCAAATTTCGCGTCACCATGGAGAGACCTGCGCCTGGGCCAGAGGACCGCGATTCCCGACAGGAGCACGAGGAAGAGAGCGAGAGCCGAGCAGACCTCGAGCCGCCGGCGTACTTCTGCGTTGTCCCCATACCAATACGCGTAGCGCGCGACAGTAAGGGGACTCGCCTGCCGCGCATCGAGGTGAAGTGACCAGAGGAAGAAAAACCCCGCCAGATATTGGGCGAGGAACAACGCCACGCAACTTACGGCCGCGATCTTCGCGGCCGCCGGCGTGCGTCGGCGCTTAGTGCGCGGCGAGCCCGCGGCGCTTGCGCTGAGGATCGAACCAGATCTCTCGAATGAAACGCTCATGGCGCTCCACCCCAAACTGGATGACGATGTCGATGAGGAGAAAGAGGAGACTCTTGATGTCCTCCCGTGCAAGCTGTGCGCCGCCCTGACTCTGCTTGACCAAGAGCACCATCTGCTCGAACGCCAGCTCCGCGCTCGCCGCATGGATGCTCGTGATCGAGCCCGGGTGCCCGGAGTTGACGTTGCGCAGGTAGTCGAACGCTTCCTCCGCTCGAAGCTCCGCCAGGAGAATCCGGTCCGGCTTCATCCTGAGGCACGACTCCAGGAGCTGCTTCGGCGTCACCCGCGAGAGGCCCTGATCGTCCTTGGAGTAGAAGAGCCGGACATGATTCGGATGCCGATCGAGCACGAGCTCCTCGGCATCCTCGATCGTGATGAGGCGCTCGTCGCTTGCGATCTCGCGGATCAGCGCTTTGGTCCAGGTGGTTTTGCCCGAGCCGGTGGGACCTGACACCAGGATGTTCTTGCGCGATTTCACGGCGAGGCGCATGAACGCCTCGTACTCCTCAGTGCTCAAGAGCTTGAGCAGCTCCTGCTCCGTATCATCGAGCGCATCGTTCGAGCGCCGGGCGCGAGCAAAGATGCCCCGGCGTGTCAGCTCCTCGACCGACCAGACCTCATCCGAGGGCCGGCGGATCGTGATCGCCACGGTGTCCTTGCTGGTAGCGGGCGGCAGCACGATCTGAATCCGCTCACCGCTCGGGAGCGAGGCGGATAGGAGCGGCGCGGACTCATCGATCCGCTGTAGGGTAGCGTTCGCCACGAGTTTCGCGAGCCTCCGGCACCAGTCGTAGTCGGCAAAGGGCAAAGACCGCCGCTCCCATCCGCGCCGGGTTTCGATGAAGGCTTCGCGCGGGGAGTTGATGCAAAGCTCGGTGACCTCGGGATCGCAGAGCACTGGGCGAAGCGCGCGCAGCGTCAATTCGAGCGAAGAGGAATCGACGGCACTCCCCTCGCCACGGCGCGCCGCGAACGCAGGTGCGGACCCTTGAGTCACGGCGAGACCCCGGTCAGCGAGGTCGGCTCCGCCATCGCCAGGCGATAGACCGAGCGGAAATCCACATCGCGCGCGACCAGGACCTGGATTCGGGCACCCTGGCGCACCGTGATCGTGGGCGGAATATTGACCGTGCTCTGCAGAATCCCGGTCATGACGTCCTCGGAGCTCGAGGGATTGACGATGACGCTGCCGCCGTTGCTCGTGGCCTGAACACCGGCCTGCACGCCGGCATCGATCACCGACACCAGGATCGCCGCCCCGAAGCGCTCCCAGAAATGCGTATTGACCTTGCCCGTGAGTCCTGCGCGTCCGAGCGCATCGGTGCCGGCCGAGTCGAGCGGCACGATGACGCCGGTTGGAGTCCTCGCCTCCGTCCAGAGAACAAACAGCCGGGCCTGCCCCTCTCGCACCTGGCCGCGGGTCTCACCGACCAACTTCGTTCCGCGCTCGAGGAGTACGACCGTGCCATCGGCGCTGAAGGTATCGGTGGCCGTCACGCACGTCGTCATGCCAGGCAGCGTCGAGTCGATTGCCGTCTCCAGCGTGCAATCGATGAACGCACCCTTCGGCAGCAGGAAGCGCTCGGTAGGCAGTACCGAGGCCTCCACCGCTGGCGTAACGCTGGGGCGTAGGAGCGTCTCGAGGGATTCACCGGCTGGCGCCCCCGACCGCGCGGGCGCACTCGTCGAGGGTGGCTCCACCGCCCAGGGCGGCCCCGACATGCCATTTCCCGCAGTATGCGGCGCCGATGCAATTTCGGCCGATGATTCAGGGCCAGAGGAGGCGGCGAACACGGGCCCCTCCAGCTGTCGATCGAACACGCTGGATCGCCGCTCAACCGGCGCCGCGGGCCGGGTCGAAGTGTCGAAGCGCGCGAGCGCATTCGCTTGATTCCAGGCGGCGGTCTCCGCGGGAGTCGGGAGCTGAGGCGGCGGCCCTAAGACCTCCTGAGCGAGCGTCGGCGGTTGTGTGGCCGGCGCAGCGGCAGCCGCCACTGTCGGTGCGCTGAAGGGCCCGAGGGGCGGTAACGGCGCATCGCCCGAGGCGGCATGAGCGCTCGCGCGCCGCGCCACCTGAATCGCGTGCGCGTTGCGCGCAAACACGTGCGCGTAATACCACGTGAGCGCCCCTAATCCGAGCGCGCACATGAGACCGGCAGCAAGCACGTTGCTCAATCTCGACTGCAGGGATCGCGCCCGGTTCACGGACGCGGTTCCGCGCTCCCCCGCGACCCCACCCGGCTCTCCTTCACCCTCGGGGGATGCTCGCCCACCCGTGGCCGCTCGCTCCTCGCTCTCGGCCGAAGTCTCCTCGCCCGATGTGACGGTGCGCGGATCGGCCTCCTCTTTCGGCGATTTCATGCCAAAGCTCATGGTCCCTCACCCCCCGTCTCACCGGCCTGGCGCGTGAGTCGCTCAACAGCCGGGGACACGGTATGCGACTTCAGGCGCTCGCCACCGCCCGTGAACGCCTTATTTGTGATGCACCCGGTCAGACGCCCCCGCCGCAGCACGAAGCGGTGTGCAACCCGCTGCACCACGATGTCGCCTTGGCTGACACTGAAGTTGACGAGCGATTCCGTCCCATCAGGGTTTTGGACGAAGATCGCCGGCAGCTCCGACCGCGCCCCGAACTGAATCCAGGTGCGCACCCCGTCATCCCAGGCCGCCATGGGCTTCAACTCCGGCCGGCCGCAGTACCAGTAGTCGAAGTTGCGCGGCCGGCTCTGCGCGGCTCGCGCGAGTGCGCCCGTAATCGCTCTTGCCGCAACGGCAGCCGCTCCCTGCGTCTTCGTCCCGGGGTATGTAAACCGCAACGCGTAAATCACTTCGCCCAAGGACGGGTCCGGCGGTCCTGGGAGTACCGAGTACTCGAACTCGTACTGCCGGCGGCTCGTCAGCACCGTGAGGTTGGTGTTCACGCGAGCGACGCGGGGCTTTAAGAAAAGATGATTCTCCTTCGCCTGGAACGAGATCCCCTCGATGTCACCGGCCGCAAGCCCCACGAAGGTCTCATCGCGCGCGAACTCGATGTCGATCTGATAGCCGACATAGCCATACAGCCGATAGACGTCATCAGCACTGTATGGCGCGACCCGGATGCGGCTGTCGACGGCGCCGCGCGCCGGCACCCAATCGGCGCAAGCCCGCGGGGCAGTGACAATCATCAGGGCGACGGAGGCCATCAGAGCGCCTGCCACGGCGCAACATCGCTGCAAGCACCGCGAATGCGGGGTCCACGGGAACCGCCGGAATGCCAGGAAGCTCGCGTTCATGGCGCCTGCCTCGCTGAAACCGGCTCGCCTGGCCCAACCGTGCTCGCCTTGGATCCGCCAGCCCTTGCCGTCTCAGCCGGCCGCACATCGGAGAGCACCTCAGGCTCGCGCGTGAGGCTTACGATCTTGAAGCCGAGCGGATTCCAGCGCCGCACCTTGGGATCAGATGACGGCGATGCGTACGCGTACGCGATCGTGGCAATCCAATGGCGGTAGGACCCGCCACCTCCGCTCCCCTGCTGCTCGATCGTCATGTAACGGACCTGCGCGAGGTCTTCAATGCCGGTAGCGCGAGTGAAGAAGCTCACGTCCTCGACCCGGATGCTGACGGTACTGCCGTCCTTGTGCACATTGAGGGGGGATTTGGGATTTGAGGGATTCCAGCGCGCGTACCACGCCTCATTCTCTTGAGGCGTCTGGAACGCGCCGCATTCCTGGTAGTCGCTCTCGGCGGTCGCATAGTTGAACCGCTCGCACACCGTGATGTAGTGCGTGAGAAAATATCGCGTGACCGCCTGGTTGAGCGTGGCATGGCCGGTATAGGGCGGCACCACATCCACGATGCCGGTCGTGCTGTCGACGCGAATGAGGTACGGCACAACCTGCTTCAACGGCATCAGAAGCATCAGCGCACCCGCGAGCAGCACCACCGTGAGCCACCCACCGCCGGCAACGAGCCAGCCCATTCGCTCGCTCCGTCGGGCGCGCGCGACTCGGTCCAGGTCCCAGCCAGCCGCTTCCTCAAAATAGGGCTCGAGCGCTCGATCGCGACTCATGGCGGCCCCCCTTCGTCCGTGGTCGACGCCGGATGTTTGCGCGCTGCGGATTCGGCGCCCGTCCTGTTTTCCGGCATGGCGGCGGCAGGCTTACTCGCGCTGCGGGCGTTGGCGCTCGCACCCTCGGGTTGACCTGGTGCGGGCGCATCCGCGATCGGCTGCCTTGGGATATTGATGGGTATCAAATGGCGCTCGCACCGCACCGCCTGCGTGCTGCAGGCCGTGAGGAGACACGCGCAGACAACCGCCACGGCTCTCATACTGATCCCCTCCTCCCGCTCATGAGGCTCGGACCTGGTTGGGGCCTTTGAGCTTCCGATAACCCGCCACCATCTTCTGCCGCGCATAGAGTCCGGCCTTGCGGCTCAAAGGATCCCCCACGAGTCCCCGCCAGAACTCCCGCGCAGGGCGCGAGGCCCGACCCAAGCCCCAGGCCACCGCGGCGCTCACAATTCCGAAGGACGACAGAGCCAGCCCGCTCGCGAGGCCCGCCGCCATCGGCATGACCTGGCGCATGACGAGGATCGTAAGTCCCGCTGCTAGACACACCCGCACCGCCTGCGCGATCTGAATCCCCCCGCCCGTGCTCGCCGCCGCCTGGGCTGCCGACCCGACAACCTCCAGCATGAGTGCGGCGACGAGCACGGTGAGAATGGTGATGAGGGCGTAATTGGAGAGCTGCGCGAGCCAGGCCTCGAAGAACCGCTTCGAGGAGTCGAAGAGGAGCAGCAGGATGAAAAGCGGCCCCAAGGCGAGCAGCACCGAAAGCGCAATGCGCGAGAGCGCCAGCAGAAACATGGTGTAGACGGCCGTGATCGCAACGAGAGCGAACACCGCGACACCGGCGACGTAGAACGAGAAATTGCCATGGAAGAAACTCCCCTTGGCGAGCAGCAGTCCGCCGGCATCGGCTCCCCGGTCCATGATCTGATCGACGATGGTCACCGGGTCATAGCCGCCCACGACGGTGCTCGCGAGCTCCGCGGGAGCATTGAAGAACGTATCGACGATGAGGGATTGATAGAGCCAAAGATGCAGCGCCACTCCCAAAATCACCGCAAGCACGCCGATCCGCTTGACTCCGGCGATAAAGGGCTCCTGGATCTGACCGGTGAGCTGCAGATACCCCCAGATCATCACGTAGATCACGCCTAACGTGACCGCAACGGGCTCGAGCGCTTGAGCGATCAGCGCCGTGTTCGTCCCGATATACGTCGAGAGCAGCGCGATCAGCCAGGCGTTGAACTGCCCGAAGAATTCCATAGCGGCGACCTACCTCGGAGGCGCGTTGCTCGGGATCGACGGGGCCGCGCCCTTCTTCGATCGCGCTCCCGGAACGGGCGGAAATTGCATCGGCGGCAGATGCTCAAACGATCCGATCCCCGCAATCTCTTCCGCTCGCTCCGCGTTCACGCAGTTGGGAGTCTTACCCAGCGTCCCGGGATCATCGGCACAGCGCTTGAAGAGCGCCTCCCGCTCCTTCGGGTGCGCCTGAAAGTAGGACACCGTCCTCACAGGACCCGCGGAAGGCGCACAACCTGCGGCCATGAGGGACAGCGCCGCCGTGAGCCACAGGCCAAATCTCAACCAAGCGTTCGGTCTCATACCGATCTCCAATGGCGGATGATGTTTGTTTAGAACTGAAGGGGCGGGAGACTGCTGTAGGAACCGATATCCGCAATCGCCTGCTCACGCGCACGCTCGTCGTTGGCTTCACTGTCGGCGCGGGCGAGCTGATAGAGAACGCCCATCTTGATCTCATCGTTCTGAAGCATCGTCTCCTCAGCGCTGATGCGATCCTCGAGGTCGAGAGAGGCCTTCTCGTCCGTTGCGCGCGGGATTTCCGCGATCAACTGCTGTAGAGACTGAAATCGCGCGCTCGTCGTCGAGAGAGCCTGCTGGGTCATCGCCTGAAGAAGCGCCGTGGTGCTGCGGTCGGCCTGAAGTTGCGCCTGCTCGGTAGCCGAGAGCGTCGCGACCTGCTGCGGCGTGAGAACGGCGTTCGCGCTGATGAGGCTCTGCATCGAGGAGGCGAGCGAAACATAGGCGCCGCCCGAGCCCTCGAGCACCGCATTGAGCTCCGCCCAGTCGGCGGGAAGGTAATTACGATTTTGTCCTGAGAGGAGCTGATCCATGCCGCGATTGCCGGTGATGGCCGCATACTGGCTTCTCGCCTGCGAGAGCTCCGCTTGAGCGGTGGTCAGTTCCTGACGCATCGTGGCCACCTCCTCAACGAGCTGCTGAATGGAAGCCACATCGATCACGGCCCATTGCGCGTGCGCCGCGGGCGCTGAGGCGAGCGACAAGAGCGGAATGAGATAGACAAGTCGAAGACACCAGGACTTCATTGCTCTCTCCCAGATAAAGGTACTTGTGGAATATCGGGTCTTAAGCCGCGCGGCTCTCTCCCATGAATCGATCGAGCCACCGGGCGGGCTCAGGCCCCGTTTCGTCCATGATTCGATGCAATCGCTCGAGCCCACTCGCGCGCCCGGAGAGCACCGCGAGCTCGCCGTCAAACCCTTTGAGATCGAGGCGACAGACGATGCTGTGATGCCCCTGCTTCACGAGGTACGCGCGCGCGCCGGGCTCGAGCTCCTCCTTCACCAGGCGAAACTCGCGCTCAGTCAGCCCAAAGCCTTGCGTGTACTCCTCTTCCGAGGCGTCGGGATTCGGGAAGAAGATCTTGGTCGGTGTCTGTTCGATGATCGTGCGGCTGATGCGGCTCTCGAGCACATCGCTCGCGCTCTGGGTCGCAAGGCACATGACGCCGTTCAACTTCCGCCAGGTCTTGGGTCCATCCTTGGCGAACTGCTCGAAGGCGGGATCGGCCAGGAGCCGCCAGAACTCATCCATCCAGCAGACGAGTTGCCGGCCATCGAGGAGCTCCCGGACGAGATGGAAGAGATAGAGGGTGACCGGCGAGCGGATGCTCTCGTGATCAAGGAACT
>Ga0335075_10009567_pt1 | contig 14761 bp, 8 predicted proteins | sample Lox_Sample_24_FD_206723 | JGI IMG/M metagenome (GOLD analysis project Ga0335075, IMG submission 206723) | Soil microbial communities from Loxahatchee National Wildlife Refuge, Florida, United States - Lox_Sample_2.4 | ecosystem: Environmental > Terrestrial > Soil > Wetlands | place: USA: Florida...
TCTGGAGGAATGTGATGGATGTGCCTTTTCATGCGGCCGCTGAACATCTCGACGAAGTGCTCCACGAGAGCTGGAATATCTTCCCGGCGTTCGCGGAGGGGAGGCAAAGAGATCGGAAACACGTTGAGCCGGTAATAGAGGTCGCTCCGGAATTCGTTCCCTACCACCATTTCCAGTAGGTTTCGATTCGTGGCAGCTACCAGTCGCACGTCCACCTTGTGGGTCCGTCCGCTTCCCAGACGCTCGAACTCTTGCTCTTGAAGTACCCGTAGCAACTTCGGCTGCAATGCTGGCGGGATATCTCCGACCTCGTCCAGGAATAATGTGCCACCATCAGCCATCTCGAATCGTCCGATCTTCTGCGCGATGGCTCCGGTGAAGGCACCCTTCTCATGACCGAACAGTTCGCTTTCCAGGAGATCGAGGGGAATAGCCGCGCAATTCAACTTGATGAGTGCACGTCCGCATCGCGGACTTGCTTTATGAATGGCTTGGGCGATCAGTTCCTTGCCGGTGCCGGTTTCGCCGTGAATCAGAACGGGAGAGTCGGTGGATGCAACACATCCGACTTGTTCAAGCACAGATTCAAGCGCACGGCTCGTCCCGATAATCTGCTGAAATGCACGCGCGGCTTGCTCCTGGTCACTGTGCGTAATTGCTTCGGAACTGTTCACAGCAAACCCCCACAAGGATGCCCACGATTCCACATGCGATCCGTTGGCTGCTTACATCTCGATTGCGGCGCGCACTTTGGTAAGTAACACTTGATCGTCAAAGGGTTTCATAAGGAATTCGACCGCTCCCTCCCTCATTGCCTGCACCCGCACTTTCGCGTCCCCATGTGCAGTGATAAAAATGATCGGAGTTTTGCATCCGTCAGCCTTAATCCTCGCCTGCAGTTCCAGGCCTGACATTCCCGGCATGCGGATGTCGGTGATCAGACACGCCACTGTGCACTGCAAGCCAGAATCGAGGAATTCCTCCGCTGAGCCAAAGGTCCTAGCCGAAAGTCCATCTGCTTCGATCAGGTCCTGCAGTGCGCGCTGAACCGATTCATCATCATCCACGATTGCGATCAACTTTTTGTCCTGGCCTTTCATGCCAGCACGATAAACAATGGTCCATCAGAAAACAATCACACCTTGGTGCGGCGCAATAATACTTTCGTCAATCCAGGGAGGGGGAGCATATGGAGTATGCCGACGCGCGTGGGCATCGGATAGCAGTTAACGGGAGGACCTGAGCTTGTCGGCCATTCTAACTAGTTCGGGCAAAGACTTCGCTTGCATCTTTTGCATCACATGCCCGCGGTGGATTTTTACTGTGGTTTCGCTGGCACGGAGTTCCCCTGCAATCTGCTTGTTGAGCAGCCCGGAAACCACCAGATTCATGACTTCACGCTCCCGTACGCTAAGCCCAGCATAGCGCTCCTGCAGTTCAGCTAGTTGTTTTTGCTTTTCGCGGAGTACGCGGTCACGGTCGAGCGCGCGCTGAATCACATCGAGCAGATCCTGATCCCTGAATGGCTTGGTGAGGAACTCGACGGCACCGGACTTCATGGCTCTGACGGTCATCGGAACGTCCGCGTGGCCGGTGATGAAAATGATGGGAATCTTGATTCCTGCCCTCCGCAATTCATGCTGAAGATCCAAGCCGCTGATGCCGGGAAGTCTTACGTCCAACACCAGGCAACTAGGGCCGCCTCGGCTCTCGCTTGATAAGAACTCTTGAGCCGTGGCGAACGACGCGGCATGCAGGCCCACTGACTCCACTAGATCCTTGATCGCTTCACGCACTCCCGCGTCGTCATCGATGATGAATACGGTGCTCACAACTCCGTTGCTCATTTGCGAGCCTCAGTAGGCAGAGTGAAATGAAATGTAGCACCGCGCTGTCCATTAGCTGTGGCCCACAACCGTCCACCATGGGCTTCAATGATCGAACGACTGATTGCCAGCCCCATACCGGTGCCTTGAGGCTTGGTCGTGTAAAACGCGTTGAAGATAAGGTCTACTTTTTCGCTGGGAACGCCCACGCCGGTATCGCTGACGGAGACGAGCAGTAGCCCATTCTCCATCCTCTGCGACCGGATGCTCAGTTCGCCGGCCCCCTCCGTCATGGCCTCGATGCCATTCAGCATCAGGTTCATCAACACCTGTTGCAACTGCACCCGATCTGCCATGGTTTGCGGCAATTGCGGGGCAAGTTCCGTGCGCAGTGAAATTGAGTGCCGCGCTGCCTCACTGCGAAGCAGCACAAGCATTTCACCGACTACTTCATTTATATCGACCAACTCGCGATGCGGCGGAGCGCCTGTCTTGTAGAACATCCGCAGGCGGTGGACGATTTCGGCGGCACGGTTTCCGTCTTGTTCAATTCTTCCTGCGGCCGCGCGGGCTCTTTCCAGGTCCGGCGGATCATGTTTGAGCCATCGCAAGCAGGCACTGGCGCTTGTGATTGTGGCTGCAATGGGTTGGTTTATTTCATGAGCCAGGGAACTGGCCAGCTCGCCCAGCATGGTCAGCCGATTCATATGCGCGAGATCTGCCTCTAACTGGCGCAATTTTTCACGCTCTTGCTCGGCGCGCTTGCGTTCTGTTATGTCGATGTGAGTCCCCAGTACTTCAGTCACCTCTCCGCTCGCATTGGAAACCGGATGACCCACCGCCTGGATGTGTCTCACGTTTCCGTCCGGTAGCACGATTCTGAACTCCTGAGCGAAGTCTTTACCCGCCCGGACCGCCCTCTTGGCGTATTCGACCTCTCGGTCGCGATCTTCTGGATGCATCCGTTGCTGCACTGTTTCCATGTCAGGAACGCCGTGCTGCGGATTAAATCCCCAGATCCGGAAATTTTCCTCAGACCAATAGAGAGCAACTCCCCCGGCTTTATAAGCCCAACTGCCGGTGTGGGTCAGCCTCTGAGCATCCGCCAGATAAGCTTCGCTACGACGCAGCGCTTCTTCGGCCCGCTTTCGGTCGGTCACATCTGTCATCGTGCCCATGAACTCGACAAGTTCTCCAGCAGCGTTTAAGACGGGATGGCCTGTCCCCTCCATGTGTTTCACCGTTCCGTCCGGCATCACGTACCTGAAAGCGCTGACGTAATCAGCTTTCTGCTCGTAGGCCTCCTGAAGTATCCGGCGTAGCTTCTCTCGGTCCTCCGGGTGGATGCGGCGCCACACCGTTTCGCGATCGGGAAAGCCCTGCTCCGGATCAAAGCCTGAGATTCGAAAAGTTTCCGCGGACCAGAAGAGAGTGGGTCCGTCAGGTAGGTGGGCCCAACTGCCCGTCTTAGTCAGCCTCTGCGATTCCGCCAGATAAGCTTCGCTCCGGCGCAGGGCCTCTTCGGCACGCTTGCGGTCCGTGATATCGCGAATGGCGCTGGAAATTAGCATGCCCTCCTCGGTTTCGAGCGGGCTGAGGCTGATCTCTACCGGGAACTCACGTCCATCTTTATGCAGGCCACGCAGTTCCAACCCCGACCCCATCGGCCGCGGTCGAGGGTCGGCGAGAAAAGCTGTGCGATGCTCTGGATGTTTACTCCGGAACCGCTCCGGCAGCAACATTTCGATTTTCTTCCCCAAGACCTCTGCTCGCTGATAGCCAAACATCTTCTCCAGTTGCGCATTGACCAAAACAATCTCGCCTTTACGATTCACGACCGCGACCGCATCGGGTGCCGATTCCAGCAGCCCGCGGAATTTCTCCTCAGCCTGCTTGCGATCCTCGATGTCTGTCGTGACTCCGTACCATCTCAGGATGTGTCCTCGCTGATCCCGCAGCGGTACAGCGCGCACCTGGAACCAACGATATTGCCCATCAGCTCGACGGAACCGTGCCTCGTACTCCAACGGCTCGCCGGACACCACCGATATTCGCCATTTTTCCTGAACCCGGTTCACGTCATCCGGATGAACTGCAGCCTGCCAACCCAAGCCTGCCGCCTGCTCAACGCTCAACCCCGTATACTCCTCCCAGCGTTGGTTGACGAACGTGCGCGAGCCATCAGGAAGAGCTGTGAAGGCCATGGCCGGAATTGTCTTGATCGCTTCCCGAAACTTCCCTTCTCGCTGCTGCAGTTGCCGAATGCGAAGTCGAAACAGCCCCCAAACAAGCCCGATGGCAACTGCCGCACAAAGCGCGCGGAACCAGTTCGTCTGGTAGTAAGCCGGTAGAACCGTGAAATCCAGAACCGCGCCTTCCTCGTTCCACACGCCGCTGTTGTTGCAGGCCGTGACGCGGAAGCGGTAGTTACCCGGCGCCAGGTTCGAGTATTGCACCTCGCGGTTGTTGACGACTTCCCGCCAGTCTTTGTCCTGTCCTTCGAGCTTGAAGCGGAATTGAACCTTCTCGGGCACAACGAGGCTCAACGCCGTGTAACGAATCGTGAGATCGCGAATTCGCGGCGGCAGCCGCAAGCTATGGGAGGAATCGTAGCTCTTGCCGTCGGCCGTGATTTGCTCGATGTGCACCGGCGGCGGAACTTTGTTGAACGAAAGATGCCGCGGATCGATGATGCTTACGCCGTCAGGGGCGGAGAACCATATTTTTCCATCTGGCGATTTGGTCACATTTCGGCTATAGCGGCCAGGAAGACCGCGACTCAACACGCCGTCGGTGCCATCAAAAACCGTGCCCTGCATCGTTCGCTTCGGATTTGTAACCCACGCATCCAACTCCGGCCGGGCAATGCGCACCAGGCCGCAAGCCATGAACAACCACAGCGAATGATCGTTGTCTTCGACCACCGAATTAACGGCATCGCAAGGTAGGCCATTCCTGCTGGTGAGAGTCTCAATGCGGCCATCTTTCACCCGGCTTAAACCGCCCTCGGTTGCGGCCCACACAGCACCGTCCGAACCAGCCTGAAGGTCCATGACCATGCCGCGTCCGAGGCCGTCAGCGGCGCTGTACGAAGCGCGGACCCGGCCATCCTTCAGGAACGACAGCTCACCTTCAGGGAATCCGAGCCACAGGCCGCCTTGCAACCGATCGAAAAGTAAAGCGTCGGCCGGGTTCGTGCGCCCAAATTGACGCCAGGGAATGCGCTGAACGACGCCGTTGGGCGTCGCATCGATGAGGCTGTCGTTGCTGCTGATCCAGACATTTCCCTGCCGCCCCCCAGCGATTGAGAAAATATCTCCGCCCGTGATGCCAGGAACCCGCACAAACCGGCCGCCGTCGAAACAAAACACACCTAAGCGAGTCCCAGCCCAAAGTCGTCCGCGGTTGTCCTGCCCCAGCGAATAAGTGGCGTCTTGAAGTCCGTTGTTACGGACTTCTGTCACCCTCGTGTCGATCATGCGCTCTAGATCGTTCGTTCGCCCGTTTCGATCGGGCAGATTTCGCTTGCCGTAAACGGTTACATGGCCGTTTTGCCAGCGGTTCAACCCATCCGCAGTGGCGACCCAAATACTTCCGTCCAGGGTCGCTTCCAGGACGTCTGGAGCAATCGAAATTCCCTGCTTTGCCGAAATTGTCGGGACCGCGAATTCACGAAAGCGATCGAGCCCGCCTGACGTGCCGACCCAAACATTACCTTCTCGATCCTCAAAAAAGGAAATCACAATCTCGCCAGACAGGCCGTCGTTGACTGAGAATTTATCGATCTTGCCTTGATGCAGGTGCAACAATCCTTCGACGGTGCCAATCCACAAGCTGCCGTCGCTGCTCTTGAACAGATGAGTGGGCCTGAAGTTCCCGCCAATCACGGGAAGATCAAAGCTAAGAATTTTTCCATCCGCAAGCCGTTTCAGCCCTTCGAACCCATTTTTGATCTGACCGTAAACCGGGCCGGATTTGCTGGTTGCCATGAGGAGCGCAAGGTCGCTGTCTTCGACGAGAGAGTTGGCCTGGGTTGTCCCACCGGGAACTGTGTACTTCACCGGGGTACCCGGTGCCCATCGCCACAGACCGGTTGTAGCCGAGACCCACAGATTCCCTTTGTGGTCCTGGTATAAGGCAGATACGGACGCGCCGAAGCTCCCGCCTCCGTAACATTGCGCCTTCGTGCTTCGGATGGCACATAGGGTACCGGGATCTCTCAACCCAAACCAAATGGTTCCCTCAGCATCCCGCAGCAATGGATTAATTCGGCGACCGTCAAATTCCGGATATTGCGTAAGCTTGTCGTTCTTTAAGCTGGCAAGCCCCTTGTCAGTGCCAATCCAAAGAGTACCGTCGGGTCCCACCACAAGTCGGTGGACGAAATCGCTGGGGAGTTTCTCGCCGCGTGATGGCTGCCACTGGACGATGCGGACACCGTCGAAGCGATACAGCCCCGATTGCGTGGCAAGCCACAGATAGCCATCAGGCGTTTGGGCTATCGAGTCAATAATGCCCTTGACGAAACCCTCGCGAATCTTCCACGCAGTGTGCGCGTACTGGCTAACATCGAGCGAGGGATCCAGCGCAAAAGCGCAAGCGCCGGATGCCAGGAGGAGGACCAGCAAGATGCGCGCTCTCACTTGCGGTTTTCGCATACGCGAAATTATATTATTTTCAGAAACCTACAAAGCCAAGGATAGAAAATCGCTGTCTTTACCTGCTTCGTATTCATGACTTCCGCCCGCTGATTAGAGGACGACGAATGGGTCGAAAAACTAACGCGGAGCTGAGGCTGCCCTCACCCACGGCTCGTTGCGTTCTATCGCATCTAACCAAGCAACTTTGGTTCCATTTGATGCTGTGCTTGCTCTTTTTGGAGGCCACACAGCCCCTGCTGGGCCAAGTAAATAGCGGCGATGTTGTAGGCACCGTAACCGATGTTTCGGGAGCGGTGCTACCCGATTCGAAGGTGACCATCAAGAACGTGGGTACGGGCGAATCCCGAACCGTGCAGACGGGGACAACGGGCGAATATAGCTTTAGTCTTCTGCAGGTCGGGTCTTACGAAGTCGCGATTAAGGCCAAAGGTTTCAGGACCGTTGTGATAAAGGACTTGAACTTGTCGGCTGGCGCCCGTGTCCGCGTGGACGGCAAGATGGAAATCGGGATGGCGACCGAGAACGCGTCGGTTTCTGCCCAAGCCACTGCTCTGCAGACCGACTCCTCCACCATCGGCACGCTAATCACCACCCAAGCCGTAGCGGACCTGCCGCTGAACGGCCGCAATCTGACCAACCTGGTTCAGCTTTCAGCCGGCGTGACCGAAGGGGCTTCGAATGCGGCTGGAGGCGGCAGTCACAGCACCGATCGCCGGTTGACTTCTGCCTTCTCCGCGAACGGGCAGAACGACTTTCTCAACAACAATATGATCGATGGCATGGACAATAACGAACGGTACTTTGGCACCATTGTCGTCCGGCCCTCCATCGATGCCGTGCAGGAGGTCGACGTTTCCACCAACCTGTACCCGGCTGAAGTCTCGCGCACCGAGGGAGGGGTGGCCGATGTCATTACGAAATCTGGCACAAACACTTTCCACGGTTCCCTCTTCGAGTATCTGCGCAATGACGTTCTTGATGCGCGCAACTACTTTGCGACTACAGGGCCGAAGCCGGAATTGCGTCAAAACCAATTCGGCGGCAGCATCGGCGGCCCCATCCGGAAGAACAAGGCCTTCTTCTTTGGCGACTACGAGGGATTTCGCCAAGTATGGGCCAAGAATACGTATATCTCAACCGTGCCGACGGCGGTACAGGAGAGCCTCGTAGCGGCGGCGGCAGTGGGGCAGACAGTTCCCGGAGGTTCTATGCTGGGCAACACAAGCCCGTTTGTCGTGAGTGAACTGGGCAAGAACCTGTTCTCTCTCTATCCCATTCCAACGAATTCTGGAACCACTAACAACTTTGTTTACACTCCTGTGACAACCCAGTTCAGCCATATCTTCGATGTGCGCGTTGACTATCACTTCTCGGATCGGGATACGCTCTTTGCGCGCTACTCATTCAACGACGTGAGCACCTATACTCCGGGCAACCTCCCGAACGTTTCCATCAATGGAAAGACATTCGGCTCCTCCGACATGCCCGGGCTCGTCGGTGGGCCAGGTTTCGAACGCGCCCAGAATCTTGGCTTCGATTATGTCCATGTCTTTCGACCGGAGCTGCTACTGGAATTGAAGGTGGCATACGTTAGATTCGTCAACCGGGAGTTGGCGATCAGTGGCGCTCAAGCCGGCGTCGACTTAGGCTTCGATTCCTGTTCCTTAGGAACCGGTTACTGCACGAATGCCGATAGCGGCGGTGCGCAATACGGTCTGCCAGGCGTCAAGCCGGCGTCGCCCTTCGTCGGCGTGGGCGACGCACCCTCCACGCCGCTCTTCGACTACAACAATACCTTCCAGTACCAGGGATCTTTGACCTGGGTCCACGGTGCTCACAACTTGAAGACCGGTGCAAGTCTTATCCGGCGGCAACTGGACCTGCTACAAAGTCTAAGCGGCCGCGGCAGCTATTCGGTCAACGGGACTTTCACCGGCAGTCCTCTAGGGGACCTGGTGGCCGGTTATGCCTCGGACGCAATACTCCAGAACGACGTGGCTTACCCGCATTTCCGCTCGTGGGAGGTTGCTGGCTTTCTTCAAGACGACTGGCGTGTTACTAAAGAGTTGACTCTTAACCTTGGGGTCCGATACGAAGTCTTCACCCCGTTCACCGAAGTGCAGGGTTACATATCGAACTTTGATACAGCCACCGGTTATGTGGTTTCTCCGTACCTTTCGGGGGCCAACCACGGCACCAACACCGCGAATGTGAAGACCGACTTCGGCAACATCTCTCCCCGGCTTGGTTTTTCCGCATCGCTGGGCCGTAACACGGTGCTACGAGGCGGTTTCGGTCTCTCCTACTTTCCAAATCAAATTGGCAACGCGGCCCTTCTCAAAAACATCCCTTTGGTAATCAGCCGGGGCTGCGGCGGCGACTCCACATATCCGGTCACATGTCCGAGCGCGATTGCGGGGCCCGGCGGTCTGGGCCTGACTATGGCGAGAGGGTTGTGGGAGCCTACGATTGAACCCGCCAGTGCAGATTTTCCGAATGAGGCGCAGGGAACGGGAGTGGCCGCGGGAACGGAAATTGATGGCGTAGCGAATAACCTGAAGTCGGGCCGCGTGGCCCAGTACAGCTTGCAGTTGCAGAAGCAACTAGGCGCCAACTTAATCAGTTTGGGATATGTAGGCAACTTGGGGCGTCACTTGCCGGTGGTGCCTGACGTCAATCAGGCAACCTACGCGACTTACAACTACACCGGCCTAGGGTGCGAGAGCAACGGCCAGCCGACGTACTCTTCCAGTTGTTTCACGCAAGGACCTATCCCCTACCCCGCCTACAGCGGCGATCAAATCTACGTACTGGAGAGCGCCGCAAACTCCAACTACAACGCCCTACAAGCGTCCTTCCTACATCGTTTCGCCGCGGGTTTGACCGCCAACGTGAATTACACCTGGTCGCATATTCTCAACAACGGCTCGCCGGAGGGCGAAGGCGGTATGCGCCCGGTGGAGTGTGTGCGGGCCGGGTGCTCGGTGGATTCGGGCAATGGCACGCCCATCACGGTGAACGGCTTACAGTACGATTACGGCAACGGTGACCTGGATGTGCGGCAGCGCTTTACGGCCATGCTTGACTACATCCTGCCATTCGGCAAGTCACTGCACGGCGCGCCCGCGTCTCTGGTCAGGGGTTGGGGCGTCAATGCGGTCTACGCTTTCTCCAAGGGCTTGCCGACCAGCATCAGCGAACAGAGTGGCGGCCCTCCGGGAACCATCGTCAATGCCAGCGGGATCGCAGGCTTCAAAGGTGGCGATGCCCCTAACCAGGTTGGCGATCCGAACGCGGGCAACGTACATACCATCGAAGAGTGGTTCAACACCTCCGCCTTTGCCGTACAAGCCCCGGGGCTGCTGGGCAATGCGCGGCGCAACTGCATTTACGGTCCACCGCTGAGACACCTGGACTTTTCGATCACCAAGGACCTTCTCATCCGGGAGACCATAAGGCTACAGTTTCGGGCGGAAGCCTTTAACTTGACCAACACACCGAACTTCGCGGAACCAAATACCACTCTCGGATCTCCAACGTTCGGTGAGATCACGTCCACGGCCACGAATTCCAACCCGCGCCTGCTGCAGTTCGCATTGCGGCTTTCGTTTTAAAAACCCATAACTACTAGACTGCCCAGTGTTAAGGTCCTGTCGCCGCTATTGGGTCTTCCGGCACTCTCCGTCAGTAATCTGACACCGACGCTGACGGCACTCCTCGGACGCAACATCTTCCTGCTCTGAACAACACTGCAATCAAAGCAGTAAGACTAAACGGAATGGTACGGCAAATGCATCTCCCTGATTGCCGTTCGGTGAGGCGGATTTATTAACCTCTCCGTCGAGAAGGATTTTGGGATGAGTTTCTCAAATCCTATGTGATCACGCGAGCTTTGATGAGGTGGAGGAATTGACAATGCCTACGAATCGGATCCCCAAAGCGATTCAGGCCCGAACGCTGGTCCAAAACGTACGTGTCAACCTCCTTGCGACGCTGATTTTATCTTTCTCGCAACCGACGCTGGCGCACTCCTTCGCGTCTGCTGAGCATGGTTCGCAAGCTCTCAATGAGACTCTGCGAGGCAGCGGTGATGAAGGCGGTAAACCGGCTGGAAACTGGAGCCAAGTGCAGTCGTGCGTGTCCGAATTGGCATGAACAATTTAGCTGGACCAAGAACACTTGGCAGGTCTCAGCGGAAGGAAGTGGCATATGTGGATTCGAGGCTGTCCCATCTGTAAGCGGATCCTTAAGAAATTCAGATTATGCGATCACATTCGCTGCGAGTGTGGTTGGGAGTGGTAGCTGCCATGGCAAAAGTAATCGAATACTACATACCAAAAGGGTTCCGGAAAAAGAGCGCGAATTGGACGGCGCCTGATCGGCACGCCAAGGTCATTGAGTTTCGTGTACCGGAGAAAAAGCCGGCGTGAGTTACTCTCCGGCTTCTGCCGAGTCCGAGTACAGCTATCGTGTGACTCTCACCAAACGGTTGAGCCAGAGAAACCTCGGCTCCGCAGCCGGCTATGCCGTCCCTGATTGCCTGCTATCCATTTCACTTTGTCACTGTAGGTCTCAAAGACCGGCGCCTCGAAGGTCGCTGACATTCCGACAGTAAGATTCCCACTCTTCCGGTTCGTGCTCTTCGGCTCCGGGGCCCATTGTCGTACGGAGGTGGAACTAGATGCAAACAGATCACTGTACAATCCCTTTTGGTTCTATCGAGTTCCCCGCAAACCTTCGCGGCGGTGTGGGGCGTGAGAAGGCCGAGGTCGAGGTTGGAGCGCTCGTCGTATTGACTTCTTGAGCTTGGTTCGCGCACGAGACAACTGCGCCTTCACAGTTCCGATTGGTACTCCCAGAGTGCGGGCTGCTTCGCAAATCGAAACGTCCTCGATAAGACGTAGCTGAAATGTTCTTTGCAATGTGGGCGATAGTTGCGCAGCCAGCGTCCTCAATCGCGCATTCATCTCAGAATTGTGGCACTGCTCTTCAGGATCGGGCCGGTTGTCCGATATTGTTTCCGATAAGGAATATTCGTGTGTCTCCCCGATCCGCGAATCGAACGACACGTGGGCGTAGCGTGGCCGTCTGCGCAATTGCATCCGTGCACAATTGGCAACGATGGTGTGCAGCCACGTGGACATTTGCGATTGCCCCCTGAATTGGTGCAAGTGCTTATACGCCGCCAACAGCGCGTCCTGTACTGCGTCCTCGGCATCGGCTGTGTTGCCGAGAAGTCTGTAGGCGCGTCGGTAAAAAGACGGTAAGCTACGCGACAAAACATGCTGCATTTGTTGAAGCGAGTTTTCGAACTGGACCATTTCCACGCGCTGATCACTCGCAATGTGTGTAGCCACGTCTTGCATGTCCGTTTCGCTCCTGTCATGACAACAGAAGCACGTAGCTTTCCAATCGATCCGCAATACGGTTACTCAGCTGTTGCCAGATTTACGAGTCATCTATGGCGCCCGTTGATGCGCTGGGGAGAATCAAGGAGTGTTGTTCCATGGACATCTGGGCGCAGCTTGACACGCTGAAAGTGAGGAGTCTTTAGGAACGGCAACTCAGAGCGAAGTAGTTCTCGCGACTGCATGGGTAAGCGGCCTTTCCTCTCGCCGGAACGCAAAACACCGCTGCAGGAAATGATCACGCGAGGCTGAGACCGAATGTCTGGAGTACAAGGTGAGTATGGCCGCGGCAGTAGCTGCCTTTAAGAAACCATGAATGATTCTGCCGGCCCCCATCAGATCAAATGCGGCTCGCAAACGCTGCTTCGCACCAAGGATTCGGTGGTTCACATCTCTACGGCCCGTTGTGCGCAGATCCTGCGGCTGCTCGCTTTCAAGCGCTCTCCATATCTCAGCGTGCCCTTGCGCTTGCTCACGAGTAGCGAAACCACAGCCAATGATGCTGGGCCCGGCAATGAGGTCCCGCAATGCGCTCTCATCAGAGTAGGCAATCACGAATCGTTCCGAAGGACCGTCCGTCCGATGAGCTTCGATAACGGCGTATTGTGGGATCGAAAAATCAACCGCGTTGGTCATGACTGCAATCACCTGGTCTCATGCAGTTTCGGGGGGAACGGGCACGCATGGACTACTAGCACGCCGCTTTCCAAGGAGGCGTCAGTGTCGGCATGCCTCGCATCTCGTCGACTGATCGGACGAAAACAACTGGTATGAGTCTTCGGAACGGCCGCCTGTATCGTCTAGTGCTGTGAGTATTGGTCGTGTGGGATTTGACAATCGCTTGGCTTCTTGGGTTGACACTGTCAGCATTCTTACATTTCCAGCCATCCTCACCCGCGGACTGTTCGATTTCGTTTGAGCGAACGAATCTTCCCGTTTTGGAAGAGGAAGTGCATTGGCTAGGAGGAAGTGCGTCGCTGGAGTGAGCGATTCACGCTTCGTGGCATTTGATTCCTCAAGAACTGGCCGGTGTCTTCTAACTGAAGGGATGATCGATGCCACGCACGCGACTAGGTGAGGTGAAAATATGGCGTTTATCAGATTAAGAGGGTTCAGAGCGACGAAAGAAGTGCTCTCCAGCATTCTGAATTGGGTTTGCCCGCAGTGCGGGGGGAGGATGGGAGGCCTTGGTACAGAGTTCAAGTGCCAGGGGGAATGCCGGACGGACTGGCGTCCGATTTGGGAGCGAACCCTTCGTCTTGGACGCTGATCGGAAGAGAACGTTCACAAGCTAAATCGATAGCCCAAGGAAACTGGAGGAACCATGAGCGTCACCGCATTCAGTCACGCCGGTCATAAGATCACGACCGCATCTCTGCGGGACCACAAGCTTCGGCACGAACCAATTACTTGCCTTACCGCATACGACTACTCCGCCGCACGCATTGTTGACGAAGCCGGGGTCGAGATCGTTTTGGTAGGTGATTCGCTCGCGCAGACCATGCTCGGCTACGAGAACACACTCTCGGTGACGATGGACGAGATGCTGCACCACGTCAAGGCGGTGCGCCGCGGTGTGAAGAATGCGCTGCTGATAGCCGACATGCCTTATGGGTCATATCAGGTTGACCCCAAAGATGCCGTGCGAAACGCTGCCCGCTTTGTGAAGGAAGGTGGGGCAGAAATCGTGAAGATCGAGGGCGGGGAGAAGAGAGCCGACCTGATTCGGCGAATCATCCACGCCGAAATCCCTGTAGCGGGGCATATTGGTTTGACACCTCAGTCGGTCAACGTCATGGGCGGATATAAGGTGCAAGGAAAAGATCTCAGTGGGATTGAACAACTCAGGCGCGATGCCGACGCACTCGACCGCGCCGGCGTGTCCTGCTTGTTTCTCGAAGGTATCCCCCGGGAAGTAGCAAGCATTATTACGGCCGAAGTTGGCACTCCTACGATTGGTATTGGCGCGGGTCCCGAGTGCGATGGCCAGGTCCTCGTGTTCCACGACATTCTCAATCTGACCTTTGGTCGTCCGGCAAAATTTGTGCGCCAGTACGGTGACGCTGCCGCGCTGCTGACTGCTGCGGTTCAAAGTTTTCGTGCGGACGTGAAGTCCCATCAATATCCGTCGGATGAGGAGTCCTACCATTTGCCCAAGGAAACCAAGGCTAATCTGGACTCGCTGCTGGCGAATCCACCGACCCGTTACTCTTCCTGGCAAGTCTTGCCGACTCGCAAGGCAAATGGGAACGGAGATCACGTAGCGGCGGACTGAACGATTGATTCGACTCTTCGCCAGTGAAGGAAACGCTAGCTTCATCGAGTCTCGCTCTTGGTGTTGCACTGAACGCAATCTTGGCACCAGTAGCCCTATGAATTTTCTCCACCGAGCCTCTGTAACGATCATTCTCGTTACCCTGACACTTACATTGCAAAGCGTTGGCATGGCCGCCCTCATTCAGTGGCTAAAGGCGCAATTTCCCGAAGGCATTCAACGGCTCGGCGTGGTCCGCGACTCTGTGCTGGTGGTGCGATTCACAAGCCTGCTTGTCTGCTTGCACGGGCTGGAGATTCTGCTGTGGGCGTCATTTTATCGCTGGAAATGTTTCGCAGACTGGGAAGCGGCCTTCTACTTTTCCGCAGCCGATTATTCTTCGGTCGGCGCGGGAGATCTTCTTCTCAAACCAATATGGCGAACGCTGGGCCCGGTCGAAAGCGTTACAGGTGTCCTGATGTGCGGACTCTCGGCAAGCTTCCTGTTTGCCATCGTGACTCGGCTGGTTCAGGTCGAAGATCCGGGACTCGCCAGTCCCAGCGCTCGCCCCGGCGCCACCACTTACACAAGCAGCGGGGATAGCGAACAGAC
>Ga0335075_10009569_pt1 | contig 14759 bp, 11 predicted proteins | sample Lox_Sample_24_FD_206723 | JGI IMG/M metagenome (GOLD analysis project Ga0335075, IMG submission 206723) | Soil microbial communities from Loxahatchee National Wildlife Refuge, Florida, United States - Lox_Sample_2.4 | ecosystem: Environmental > Terrestrial > Soil > Wetlands | place: USA...
TGTCGGAGACGCTGGCCGTCGAGACTAGCCGGTACGGCGTCGCAGTGTTCAGCTTCCATCCTGGCCTGCTGCCCATCGGACTGCCCAACGAGCTGGTCAGCGGAGAGCCGGACCCGGGAACTGCTGCAGGCCAGGTGTTGACTTGGGTTCGGGACCAGATCGCGGCCGGGCACGGCGCCGATCCCGCGCAGGCAGTCCGCCAGCTGGTCCGGCTGGCCGCCGGCGACGCCGATCGGCTGTCCGGCCGCCACCTCTCCGTCACCGACGACCTTGACGCGGTGCTTGCCAACATCGACCAGGTGCAGCGCGACGACCTGTACTACCTACGGCTGCGGACTGCCGCGCACTGAGGTCTAGGGCCGCACGGGCCTGGGTGCCGGCAGACCAGATCTGGCGGGGACAGCGAGTCACTGCGCCGGCCTCAGCTGGCGTCCATATCGGTTCAGGCGCGGCGCGGCTCTATGCGCAGTCACGGTCCATAGGCAGTTCGCACGTCTCCCGGCAGCTGCTCATGCCGCCGATGGCGAACTGGACCACCCGGACGCGCCAGTACCTGAGATGCCATACCTGAGGGGAAGAAGAAAGGTGCCCTTGTGGAGGAGATACTCGATTCGCTGGTGATGCCCGACTGGCCGCCTGCCGACGGTCCGCGGCGGCAGCGCCCAAGCGCCGGCGAGGCGCTGCGGGATGCGGTCCGCGCGGCCCCGCCGGAGAGCTACCCTCCGCAGGTGTGGCTGCTCGGATGCGGAGAGTCCAGTGCCACGCTGGCGGTGAAGCTGGGTTTGCCGAAAGCGGCGGCCCATCCTATCCGGCCAGGCAGCACCCGATCGGCGCTCGACGCCTACCGCCGCCAGTTCAAGCCGTCCCGGTGGCTCGTGTCATGACCATCATGAGACAGACAGCCCAGGCGAGCGCCGGCGGCACCACATCGTGCGTCGCCAGGTGGGGGCCGCTCGCCGTCATCTTGTGCGGCACCTTCGCGTACGTCCTCGACGCCTTCATCGTCAACGTCGCGCTGCCCGACATCCAGCGCAGCCTCCCGGCCGGCCCGGACGCCATCGAGTGGGTGGTGGCCGGGTATGCGCTCACCAGCGCCGCGTTCCTTGTCTGCGGAGGACGGCTCGGCGATCACTACGGCCGGCGGATGATGTTCTGCGTCGGACTGGCGCTGTTCACGATCACGTCGGCGCTGTGCGCCGCGGCGCCTGACGCGGGCTTCTTGGTCGCGGCCCGGCTCGCGCAGGGCTTCGCCGCGGCCATCATGGCCCCGAACGTCCTGTCCATCCTGGGCACCACCTACACCGGTCGGGACCGGGTGCGGGCCATCAGCGCCTACGGCATAGTGATGGGGGCGGCCGCTGTGGGCGGCCAACTGCTCGGCGGCTTGCTGATCGACGCGAACGTGGCCGGTCTCGGCTGGCGCACAATTTTCTGGGTGAACGTCCCGGTTGGGGTGGCTGCCCTAGCGGCCGCCCGCAGGCTGGTGCCGGCCTCACGCGCGGAGCGCGGCGGCCGGCTCGACCTCGCCGGCGCCGCGCTGCTCACCGCAGCGCTCGTGGCGGTCGTGCTGCCGCTGCTCGACGGCCGCCAGCACGGCTGGCCGATCTGGTCGTGGGTGTGCCTGGCCACGGCTCCTTTCCTACTCGCGGCGTTCGCCGGGCACCTGTTGCGCACCCGTGCCCGCGGCGGGCAACCGCTGCTCGACCCGGGCATCTTCTCGGTCCGCGCGTTCTGGTCCGGGCTGGCCTGCCAGGTGCTGTTCTGGTGCCAGCAAGCGGCGAGCTTCCTGCTGCTGGCGCTTTACCTGCAGGAGGGCCGCGGGGAAAGCCCGATCGAGTCGGGCGGGGTGTTCAGCGTGCTCGCGGCCGGATATCTGATCACGTCGCTGCGCGCGCCGAGCCTCACCGTCCGGTTCGGCCGCCGGGTGATCGCGACCGGCGCGGTGACCGCCGCCGTCGCCGACGCGTTGATCGTGGCCGCGGTGCTGCACTGGGGTACTGGTGGCGCGGTGGCCGTGCTGTTCCCCGGACTGCTGCTGCTCGGCGCGGGCCAGGGGCTGTGCATCACGCCACTGACCACCACCGTCCTCGCGCACGCCGACGCGAGCCGGGCCGGCTCCGTCTCCGGCGCGCTATCCACCGCGCAGCAGGTCGGGAACTCGATCGGGGTAGCCGTGACCGGGGTGACCTTCTATGGCCTGCTGCGGCACGGCTATGCCGTCGCGTACCGGTGGAGCGTGGCCGAGTTGGCCGTCCTGCTGCTCGGCGTGGCCGCGCTGACGTTCGTGATTCCGAGGAGGCCGGCTGGCCAACAGGAAGGGGATGCCTGACGCTCATGCGCGGCTGAGCGCCCCGTCAGTGATGAACACACCGCGGCGGCGGAACGAAGACGGTGACTCCACCAAGGCGCGCGGATGCAGCCCGCGCAGGTCGGCGACGAACCACCAGGGCCACGCCTCACGCTCGGGCAGCCGCGCCCAGGCCGGCACCGCCCAGCCATCGCGGCGGGCCAGGTACTCGGCCATCGCCGCGAACGCGGCATCCACCCCGCTGTCCCCGGTGCTTCTGGGAACGCCCGACCACATCCCCGCTGCCGCCGAGACGCCGACGTGGCGCAGCACGCTGCTGTAGTCATCGAGCATCTGCACGAAGACATACCGCCAGAGCCTGCTCAGCCGCTCGCCGTCGGCCAGCATGACGATCGCGCTGCCAGCCGCTTGGTCAGCCGTCTCGAACGCCCGTGTCTCCACACATGCAATGCTAGCGATCGTGAGCGCAATCGGTCACCAGACGCGACCGCGAGACCGGACCGCCCGCTTAGAAACAGCTAGGTCACCCGCTGGCCAGCAACCCGGCAGCCGAAAACCCCGTCGCCACCAGGGTTTCTTCGTGTTAGCATCCCAAACCGGAGTCCACGCTTACAAGGCGGACAGTCCACGCGAGCTAGTTCTTGCAGGTCGGAGCGATATTTCGCGATTTGCTGTGACTCGCTGCCCATCAGGCAGCAGGTCACCAGGGAACACGCCTCTGACCAGCGAGTTTGCGTCGCGGAACCGCGATAGGAGCCAAAGGAACGGCGTGGTCCCTAGCCGGGGCTCCCGGGCGAGTCCCTGCCGACCAGCGCTGGGCTGCCCCGGGCCGTCGCGGTGGGTCGCGGTACGCCGCCGGCACTTCCCGAGGCCGAGTTATCGCGCGACTCGACGCCGGGCGAGAGTGCCGACACCGACCGCGAAGATCAGGAGGGTCCCCTGGAATAGGTACTGGTAGTACGTATTCAGGCCTAGAAGCGCCATGGCATTGAAGCCCACCGACACCGTCAACACCCCCAGCATGGTGCCGACGATGTGGAACTGGCCATCGCGAAGCACAGCCGATCCGAAGAAGCTCGCGGCAAACGCGCTCAGCAGGTAGCTGTCCCCGCCGTCGACGGCGCCGCTCCCAGTGAGCGAGGTAAGCAGGATCCCGCTAACTCCCGCGCAGACACCCGCGATCACGAATGCCGTGACCCGGACCCGGTTAACGCGGATTCCGGATAGGCGCGCAGCCTCAGCGTTCCCGCCCACGGCCTGGATCGATTGGCCAAGGACCGTCCGGTTCAGCACGGCCCACAGGAGGATCGCCACCGCGAACATCACGTACACCGGGTAGGGCAGGCCCAGAAGCTTGTTGAAGGTCAGCGCGATGAATGACGTCGGATTGCTGATGGTAACCGGGTCCCCGCCCGTGTACGCATAGTTGACACCGACGACGATCGTGCCGACGCCAAGCGTGGTGATCAGCGGGTTCACCCCGATGCGGGTCACGATCAGCCCGTTGGCGAGTCCGATCACGGCCCCTACCGCCAAGACCACGACAATGGCGACCGGAATTGAAAGCCCATCCCGCTGTATGAATCCGGCCACGAGCACACCACAGAAACTGGTTGCGTACCCGATGCTGAGGTCGAAGTCGCCGGCCGCCAGCACAAAAGTCAGGCCCATAGAAACGACCGCGGCGATCGCGCTCTGGTTCAAAATTTGGATGGCATTGCTGCTAGTCGCGAACGTGTCGGGTTCGATGATCACGAACACCATGATCATCACCACGAGCACGAAGACCGCTCCGTAGCGACCTAGGACGCGCCACCAGTCGACCTCGGTCGGCAGCGGGATGCGGCGTGGCCGGTAAGCATATGGGTCAGGCTGCGGCCGACGGCCGGACTCGACGTGTTCTGCAGGCACGTCGGTGACGCCCGAATTCTCAGTCATGGCTCTTTGGGCCGATCTCGTAGCACAGCTCGGTCAGGGTTTCCTTCGTGGCGAGCGCACCGTCAACCACGGCGGCGATCCGGCCCTCGCGCATCACCGCGACACGGTCGCAGATCGCAAACTCCTCGAAGTCGCTGGAGATCATCAGGACAGACGTACCGGTGCGGGCTAGAGCCCGGATGATTTCATACAACTCGGCCCGGGCGCCGACATCGACTCCGACCGTCGGCTCGTCGAGGATGAGCACCGAAGGACCGGCGCGCACGTATCGGCTGACCACTACCTTCTGCTGGTTGCCACCAGACAGCCCGGACACCGGCTGCGCGACCGATGACGCCTTGATGGCGAATCGGCTGACCATGTCCCGCGCCGCAGCACGCGCCTTTCGAGAGCTGACCAGCGGCAGGTGCGTCCTCCAGCGGTTGCGGCCAATGGTCGCCAGGTTGACATTGACCGCGAGCGACTCCCTCAGCAGGAGCGCTTGCGACCGGCGCTCCTCGGGCACGAGCGCGACTCCGCGAGCGATCGCCTCGTAGGGGCCACGCGGTGCGAAGGGACGCCCCTCGAGGGTGATCCTTCCCGAGGCGGCCCGGTCAGCGCCGAAGATCAGCCGCGCCAACTCGCTGCGCCCAGCGCCGACCAGTCCGGCCAGTCCGAGGATCTCGCCGCGATGCAGGTCGAGCGTCACGCCCTTCACCCGGGGCGCCCGCACCAGTTCCTCGACGTGGAGGACTACCTCGTTTGCCATCTCGCGGGCCACGTGATGGCGAGCGGCCCGCTCGACGGCACGTCCGACGATCGCTTCCGTGAGGCTGCTTCGATCGACCTCGGACGCGCGCAGGCTGGCCACCAGCCGACCGTTTCGAAGCACAGAGATCGTGGCCGACAGATCGAGCACCTCCTCCAGCCGGTGCGAGATGTACAGCACGGCCACTCCACGCGCAGTCAGGTCGCGGACGATGGCGAACACCCGCTCTGCCTCCTCGGCCGCGAACGACGCCGTTGGCTCGTCCATCGCGATCACGCGCGCCTCACGCATCAGCGACCGGCCAAGCGCGACGACCCAGCGCTGGCTGACCGTTAGATCGCGAACCTGTCGGTCAAGCGGGAAGTTCGCCCCGAGGTCAGCGAGCACGGTCCTCGCCCGCGGACGAACGTTCCCCCACCTGATCAGGCCGTAGCGACCTGCCGCGTCGTAGTTCATCGCCAGGTTCTGCAGCACGCTGAACTGTGGGACCAGGTTCAGCTCCTGGTGGATGAAGCCGAGCCCCAACTCGGTCGCGCCCCACGGACTGCTGATCACGCGGTCGACGCCGTCGATCGCGATCCGCCCGCTATCGGGGGCTTCGAGTCCCGCGAGAATGCGGACGAGCGTCGACTTGCCGGCGCCGTTGGCGCCGACCAGAGCGTGTACCTCGCCTGCCGCGATATCAAGCGACACGTCGGTGAGCGCACGGACGCCGCCGTAGTGCTTGGAAACGCTGTCCACGGACAGTAGCGGCGGCGGCTTCGCGGCCGCGGGAGGGCGACCGTTTGACCGGTCGCCCGCCGCCTCGTGCCGCCCTAGGGGCATTGGCGCGCTGTTTTCCATTGCGCCAGCGCCCTACTGACCGCTCATTGCGCTTGGGTACTCCTTGAGGAAGGAGGCGATATTGCTCCGGTCGACCAGCACGGCCGGCGCCGCTTCCTCGAGGGGCGACACGTTCACGCCACGCTTGACGAGTCCCGGGATGGCCGCCGCCATCTGCTCGCCCAGCCCGTACCCGTTGATCCAGACCGTGGCCGTCATCGTCCCGGCGCGCACCGCGCTGAGTGCTGCCGGGCTCCCGTCAACGCCGAAGGTTGTGATGTTGGTCCGGCCTGCCTGCTTGATCGCCGCGAGCGCGCCGACCGTCGGGTCGTCGAAGCACCCGAAGATGGCGCCTTGGCCGCTGTGTGACGCCAGCCAAGCCTGGCCGAATTTGTAGCCCGCCTGCACCTGGCCCGGGATTGGGACCTCGTCGTACGTCACCGACGAGAAATGAGCCGTCTTCAGATACTGCTTCAGCGTCGCCTCGCGCTCGTCGCAGGCGACGCCCGGCGTGTACTGGAAGACGAGCAGGTTGCCCTGCCCGTGGGTCACGGCCGCCAGTTCGGCGACGAGGATCTTCCCGTCCTCTTTGCCGACGTCCCAGTTGGCCTCGACCCCAGGACCGGTAGAGCCGCCGGCCGCGATGACCGGGATCCCGGCCGCCTTGGCTGCGAGAACCCCTGCGGCGAGGCTATTGGCAGGGAACACCGTCGACACGATCAGATTTACATGCTTGTCCACCAAGGTCTGGATGGCCGCGACAGATTGCGCGGTCACTCCGCCCGGGTCGATCAGCGTGGTGCTCCACCCTCTCTGCTTGGCCACCGCCTCGATGCCGTGCATCGCAGCCATACTCGTCGGCTCCTCACCCGAGAAGGGCACCAGCCCGATCGTGTAAGCGGTGTCGGCACTGCTCGAACTGCTGGAGCTACTGGCGGGCGCACCGGCGTTGTCGGCTGACGCGGATGATGTCGGGCTGCTGCTGCTGCAGCCGGCCGCGACCGCGGCAAGGGCGCCCATCGCCGCGCACAGCACGGCTCGCCGAATCGTGGTTCTCATCGTTACCGCTCCTCTGCAGCCGTTCCGGATCCACCGGGACAGCGATTGAATATGACGTCGATTTCAAGTCTGGGCTATAACTCAACCCGCGACCTGGGAGAGGTCGCTACCTCACCGTCGGCTATGGCAGTCCCGGAAGCCGGTCTGCCCCCACTATCCTTACGAGCCAGTCGCGACTCAATGTCTCGCGAGACCACCAACCGGTGGCCTATCCGCCCACATCAGGCGGGGTCACCCTGGTATCGCGGGCACATCGCCGAGCGGAGGCGGCGATGGCAGAGACCCGTGGGGGGCGGGCCGGCACTCACGGGAACGCAGTACTCGCGACCGTGCCGGCCGGGTCTCGGGGCGAATCCGCACGCGCGAGACCGACCACGCATACCGAGCAAACGAACCGAGCACACGTTCGGTGCCCCGAAGCTCACCCAGGCCGGTGTCTCGCGGTGACGGCCGGGTCTGGCTGGGGCGGCCGGTGAGACAGGATCCGAGCGAGTTCGAGCGCGACCCGCAGGTTCAGGCTCCCCCGGTCGATATCCGTATCGAGCGACTCCTCGATCTTCTCGATCCGTTTGACGACGGTGTTCCGGTGCAGCCGCAGTCGTGCGGCAGTGGCTGCCGGGCTGCCTCGCTCCTGAAGGAAGACCTGGAGCGTTTCACGGAGGCTTCTTGACTTCTCGTCATCGGCGCTGAGCGCCCCCAGGTGCGACTCCACGAACGCGCAGGCCAGTTCGGTATCCCGGGATGCGAGCGCCAAGACGCCGACGTCGTCGTACATCGTGAGCGACTGCCCCCCGATCGCGCGGCTCACGCGTTTCGCTTCGAGTGCCTCTCGGTGCGTGAGGCGGAATCCGGATAGTCCCCAGTGGGCGGAACCGAATGCTGCCTGGACCCCCAGCGGAGACTCCAGGCCGTGCAAGGCGAGCTGGAGGGTGCCCGCCTTGCACGATAGCCACCCGTTGAGGGTGCCGCTATCACTGCGAACGGTCAGATGCTGCCAATGATCGACCCGCGCGCCGAGCTCCGCTGCGACCGTCTCAAGGCGCGCCCGGTCAGCATCGCTGGAATCCCACAGGGCGTATCCGATGTGACTGGCGTCCAATCGGTAGCCAAGCGATCTCTCCGCCATCCTCGGATCCAGGTCGCCTTGGAGCAGACCAGTGACGGCGCGAAGACGGCTTGGCTCGTCCCGGCGCTCCAGCCCCGCTTGCTCGTCCAGGTACGCCGATATGGCTTGCACCGTGATCGTATTCGCGTAATCGAACAGGCGCGCGGACGCGTACTCCATGATGTCGGCGCGCGCCTCGGGCGAGAGGCCCCAGCGGCTCTCCTTGAGCGTCGACGCGATGACTTGCCACGCGTCCGCGTGTCCGCGCTCAAAGGAACGCAGTGCGGTGGTGACGGAGCTTCCGTCGTGGACAAGCTGCCTCGACCATGCTTCTGCCTCGTCGGGAAGGGTGGCGACCGATGATGAATCCCTGAAGGCCCTTCTGATGCCACGCAGATGCGAAGTGAGCGCGACTCTGAGCTCACCTTCGGGATCCCTGCCTTTGCTCAACTCCGGAACGGCTCCGAGGATGCCCGCCAGCTGGGCCTCAACGAGAACGCTCCCTTTCTGCTCCATCCAATCGACGAGCAGGTGTCGGCAATGGCGCGTCGTTTCGGTCGCCATTGCGCCACCGTACCTTCGGGGTTGGGGTGTGGCAATAGCCTGCTGGGGACGGTGAACCGCCAGCTCCGTGGCGGACGCTGTGGGCGGATCGGCCACCGGCGGGTGGTCTCGCGAGACATTGAGTCGTCGCTGGCTGGTCGGCACAGTTGGTTGAAATCGTTGGTGAGGCGATTTCGCCGAAGGAGAAGTGATGACGGAGCCACTGTCGGTGCACGGGCCTGTGAAGATGGCGATAACGGTCGACGACCTCTTCCTGTGGCCGGATGCGGGGCATCAAAACGGCTACACCCCTGCGAGCTGCAGCGAAAGCCTGATCCGCGCGTTCGCGGCTAACGGCGTGTCGGACGTGTACGCCTTTTCTGCGACCTTCGCGCTGGACGACGACCCGCGGCAGACGAGCGTCCTGGACACGTGGTGTGACGCCGGCCATCACGTCGGAGGGCACACGCATTTCCACGCCAGCCTGAATTGGCTGGGCGCCAAGCGCTACATCGAGGACCTCGACCAGAGCCATGAGCTGATCGAGCCGTGGGTCTCTCGCGCGCCGGCCAGGTACTTCCGGTTCGCGATGGACATGCTCGGGGACACGCGCAGCAAGACCGACGAGGTGATGACCCACCTAGCGCAGACCGGGTTCATGCACGCCCCGATCTCCTACTGGTTCTACGACACCCAGTTCGTCTTCCCCTACGACCGCGCGCTAAGCATCGGCAGCAACGACGATGCCGCGTGGCTGCGCGATAAGTTCGTCGAGACCGCCGTCTCATGTCTGCGCAGCCAGGTGGAGGCGTCGGCACGGAACCTCGGCCGGATTCCGGCCCATATCAGCCTGATCCACAACTCGGCCATCGCGGCGGACACCTACGACCGCGTGCTCGAGGCCTACGCCGAGGCGGGAGTCGAGTTCGTGACGCTCGAGGAGGCGATGCGCGACCCGGCCAACCTGATCGTCGCGCCTGGCGCCAACCCGCACTTCCGCAACCTCACCCAGCGCTGGGCCGAGGTTCTCGGCGTCAAGGTAGAGGGGAGCCCGCCGAGCGTGCTTGACGAGCTTGACGCGATCGCGCCGATCGAGGGCAGGGACGCTTTGTCGCTGTTCAGCAAGGCACTCGCTGGCATGGCCCGCGGCAACGGGGCCAAGCCCGTCCTGGCGGACCTCGCACCATGACCGCGCCGCCGCGCGTCGAGGACGGCATATCGACGCTCAGCGCCGGGGGCGGCTGCCGCCCATGGGACTGACCGACCCGTTTCGGTTGCCCGCGGGCCTTCGCACGGTCACGGACGCTTTCCTGCGAGCGGTCGAGGATCATCCGGATCAGCCGGCCCTGGCCGATGCCGAAGGCAGCCTGGCGCTGACCTGGCGGGAATACGCGGAGCGGGTGGCTGCCCTGGCGTCGGGCCTGAGGGAGCTAGGGGTGGCGGCGGGCGATCGTGTCGCGCTTCTGATGGGCAACCGACCGGAGTTCAACCTCATCGATTCGGCGGCGCTGTTCCTGGGAGCGATCCCATTCTCGATCTACCCGACGTCGGCCAGCGAGCAGATCGCCTACGTAGCCGCCCATGCCAAACCGGCGATTTACGTTGTCGATCCCGAAGCTCGGCCGCGGATGGAGGAGGCCGGCGTCTCCGGGAGGATCTTCTACCTCGAAAGTAACCACCATGGACGTTCGGCCCTCGACCAGATCGAGGGCCACGCTTCGGAGCGGATCGACCTGCATGAGCACAGCGAGCGGATAACACCCGACGACGTGCTCACGCTTATCTACACCTCCGGTACCACGGGTCCGCCCAAGGGAGTCGAGCTGTCGCATTCGGCCCTGCTCTTCGCGATCAAGGCAACCCTGGAGAGCATTCCGCTGCCGGAGTGCGGCCGGCTGATCTCCTACCTACCGCACGCACATGTCGTCGACCGGTTCGCCTCGCATTACCTGCAGATGGCGACGGCATCGATGACGACAACGCTGCTTGACGGAAAGACCGTCTTCTCGCTGACCCCGAGGGTCGAGCCCTCGCTGTTCTTCGCGGTCCCGCGGACGTGGGAGAAACTCCGGCAGTCTCTGACGGCCGATCTTCAAGGCGGAACGGAGGCCGGCCAGTTCCTGAGGCTGCTCGAGCTGGGCCGCAGCCGCGTCCTCGCGCAGAACGAGGGTTGTCAGCTTGACGCGAGCCCGGAGGACGAGTGGCAGCAGCTCAACGCGTCGGTCGGTACGCGGATACGCCGGCGGATCGGCCTGCAAGAAGCGAACTGGCTCGTCACCGGCTCCAGCACCACCGAGCCAGAGCTGCTTCGGTTCTTCGCTGCGCTCGGCATGCCCGTGTGCGAGAACTGGGGAATGTCGGAGATGTGCGGGATCGGAACGCTGAACGACCCCGCCGCACCGCGGATCGGCAGCGTTGGCCGGGTGCTGCCGGGAACCGCGCTGACCCTCGCGGACGACGGGGAGATCCTCTATCGCGGCCCGCACCTCATGCGCGGCTATCGCACTGACCCGGAGGCGACGGCAGTGGCGATCGACGGCCACGGGTGGCTCCACACCGGTGACATCGGCACGATCGATGCGGACGGATTTGTCGCGATCGTTGACCGCAAAAAGGAAATCATCATCAACAGCAGCGGTAAGAACATGTCACCGGCCAATATCGAGGCGGCCGTCAGGAACAGCAGCACGATCATCGGGCAGGTCTGTTGCGTCGGCGACGCCCGGCCGTTCAACACCGCGCTGATCGTCGTCGATCCAGAGGCGGCCAGGGCGGTCGCAGCCGGGGCCGGTGACGGCGCCTCGCGGCTGGCGGACATCGTCGAGCACCCGGCGGTCAAGGCCGCCGTCGAGGCCGCAGTGAAGGCCGCGAACCACCGGCTCGCACGGGTCGAGCAGATCAGGCGCTTCCGCGTTCTCCCCGACGAATGGCCGGCCGACGGAGACTTGGTCACGCCGACGTTCAAACTCCGGCGCCAAGCGGTGCTGCGGCGGTACCGAGACATCATCGAGGACCTGTACCGGCCCGAGCGTCCCCCGCGACCGGACGGCGAGCGATGAGCGGCCGCGTCGCGGTCCACCTGGTCAAGCGCCCCGAGGGCGTGCCCGCGCTTGACTGCTTCGCGATCGTCACCTCACCCGTGCCCGAGCCCGCGGCGGGACAGCTGCTCGTGCGCTCCCGGATGGTGAGCGTCGACCCGTCCATGCGCGGCCGGATGAACGCCACCGGGTCATACGTGGCCGGCTACGGCCTGAATAGCGTGGTGGCCGGGCGGGCGCTGGGTGAGGTGGCGGCGGCCGGCGCCGGGACCGAGGGCTTCCGCGTCGGCGATACCGTCGTGCACTGGGGCGGGTGGCAGGACTGGGCGGTGGTCGACGCGGCCGACACCCTGCCGGCGCCGGCCATCCCCGGGCTGTCCGACGAGCTGTGGCTGGGCGCCCTCGGCGCCCCCGGCCTGACCGCGTACGTCGGCGTGCGCGCCATCGGACGGGTCCGGGCCGGCGACCGCGTCTACGTGTCCGCGGCCGCGGGCGCCGTCGGGTCGATGGCGGGCCAGCTCGCGCGCGCCTACGGCGCCGGCCGCGTCCTCGGGTCGGCCGGCTCGCCCGCCAAGGTGTCGCACCTGCTGCGCGACCTGGGCTTCAGCGGGGCCTTCGACTACAAGCAGAGCCGGGTCACGGATGCGCTGGACGAACTGGCCCCGGATGGCATCGACGTTTACTTCGACAACGTGGGCGGCGACCACCTGGCCGGCGTGCTGCCGCACATGAACAACGGCGGCCGCATCGTCGCCTGCGGGGCGATCAGCCAGTACAACGGCCAGGCCCAGGGCGAGCCGCCCGACCTCACGGCGATCATCACCAAGCGGCTGCGATTCGAGGGCTTCATCGTGGGCGACCACGCTGACCGGCGCGGGGAGTTCATCGAGGAGGTCGCCCCGATGCTGCTCGACGGGCGAGCGCGGGCCGACATCACGGTGTTCGACGGTATCGAGCGCGCGCCCGAGGCCTTCCTGGCGATGTTCCGCGGCGAGAACAGCGGCAAGACCCTGGTCCGCTGCTGACCCTCGGCAGCGCCGGCGACGGCGGGACAGCCGGGCTGGCCCGGTCTCAGAATCAGTCCGGCTGTGCGTCCAGTGTCGTGCGGTCGAGCGCGGCGAGCAGGCCGAACTGGGCGGCCGTCTTCGGCAGCTGGTGGCGGAAGAAGTACCGCCCGGCCTGTCGCTTCCCGTTGTAGAAGCCGCCCTCCTTGCCGTCGGCGGCGAGCAGCTGCTCCAGCCACATCCAGGCGACGGCGAGGTTCCGCAGCCCCGCGCCGTCTTCCATCGCGACCTTCCGGCCGAGCAGGTCCAGGCCCTGGATCCCGTGCGTTCCCTCGTGGATCTGGTTCAGCGCCGGCGTAGCCGATCGCCGTCGCGAGGAAGCCAACGCCGATGCGGGCTCCGGAATCATCTCCACGGTCCCGTCAGGGCGCATAACCGGCTCGCGGGCATCGGCCAGCTTGTTGTGTGGGGCGAACTGATCCATCGCGATGTCCGCACTGAGCTGCAGGAACCCATCGAAGGTCTCGCGTGAATGCTCGCGGTACCGGGCCCGGCCGGCCAGCGCCGTGACATCAAGCCACTCATAAAGGAGGAACTCCAGCTCACGCCTGGAGAGGACGGGCACGGTCATTTTCTGTCCTGTCTCACGGCACGAGCCTGGACGCCACAGCCGAAGCTGATCCTAGACTGAAGATGATATCAACTTCATTATTGTGATGCATCAGCCTGTGAGTCGATTATCTGACTTGAAGATGACTTCGAATTCAAGTAAACTCGCGGCATCGGCGGGCGCCCGCCGGTGCCCGCCGCCGCGGTCAGCACGGACTCGCGGTCAGCACAGGCTGGAGCGCGCATGTCGCAGGACCTGACCGGACGGACCGCGGTGGTCACCGGCGCTTCTCGCGGCATCGGGCTGGCGGCGGCGCAAGCGCTCGCCGCCGCCGGGGCGAACGTCGTGCTGACCTCGCGCAGCCAGGAAGCGGCCGACGCCGGCGCCGCCCAGGTGACGGGCTCGGCCGTCGGCTTCGAGGCGCATGCGACTGACGCCGATGCGGCGCGACGGTGCGCCGAGTTCGCTGTCGAGAGATTCGGCAGCCTCGACATCCTCGTTAACAACGCCGGGACCAACGTCGCCTACGGTCCGATGATCGACCAGGATCACGAGCGGTTCAGCAAGACGTTCGAGACGAACCTCTGGGCGCCGGTGCTCTGGACGTCGCTCGCGGTCCGGGTCTGGATGGGGCAGCACGGCGGCTCGATCGTGAACAACGCCTCCATCGGAGGGCTCACCGTCGAGCCGAACCTAGGCGTCTACAACGCCTCCAAGGCGGCGCTTATCCATGTCACGAGGCAGACCGCGCTTGAGCTGGGCCCTAAGGTCAGGGTCAACGCGATCGCGCCAGGGGTGGTGCGCACCAGACTGGCCGAACTGCTCTGGCGCGACCACGAGCAGGAGCTCAGCGACACCCTGCCGCTCGGCCGGATCGGGGAACCGGAAGACGTCGGGCAGGCGATCGCCTTCCTGGCCTCTGACGCCGCGTCCTGGATCACCGGCGAAACGCTGGTGATCGACGGTGGCGCGATGCTTCGACTAGGGTGACCCCGTGACGGGAAGCCCAGCGCGCCGGCCCTCCGCCGCCAGGAAGGGCAGGGCGTCGGCCGCGAGCCCGCCCGCTGACCGCGAGCCGCCGCGCACGCCGCGTGGCGTGCGCACCCGCGAGCAGCTGATCCAGGCGGCCCGCCGGGTATTCGAGCGAGAGGGCTATCTCGACGCCCGCCTGGCCGACATCACCACGGAGGCGGGCACTGCGGCGGGCTCCTTCTACACGTACTTCTCCGGTAAAGAGGAGATCTTCGCCGCGGTGCTCACCGAGGTGCAGGACGAGATGCTGCACCCGCAGCTCCGCGACCTGGCCGGCAACGACGACCCGGTCGCGGTCATCGAGGCCAGCAACCGCGCCTACCTGGAGTCGTTTAAGCGGAACGCACGCCTGATGGCCCTGCTCGAGCAGGTCTCCACCATCGACGAGCGCTTCCGCCAGCTGCGGCATCTGCGCACGCAGGCATTCGGCCGACGGAACGCGCGCGCCATCCAGGCACTCCAGCTCCGCGGCCTGGCGGACCCCGAACTGGACCCCGAACTCACCGCAGCGGCCCTGAGCTACATGGTGTCCCGAACGGCCTACGCATCGTA
>Ga0335075_10009571_pt1 | contig 14759 bp, 15 predicted proteins | sample Lox_Sample_24_FD_206723 | JGI IMG/M metagenome (GOLD analysis project Ga0335075, IMG submission 206723) | Soil microbial communities from Loxahatchee National Wildlife Refuge, Florida, United States - Lox_Sample_2.4 | ecosystem: Environmental > Terrestrial > Soil > Wetlands | place: USA...
GCGGAAACCGTCGTTTATGCGTTTTGCAGCCGACGCGACTGCAAGGACGGCGAAGACCCAGTCGCGGGATTGATCGACGTGCATGGTACGCTGTATGGCACTACAATTTATGGCGGCGACCAGAAGGGTTGTTATCTTCCTTCAGATGCTCGCCTGATCCCGCAGATGCCCGCTCGTCGCCCGAAAACCCGATGCGGTACGGTGTTTGCTATCAAGCACCCCTGAGCGAGATACGGCGCCGGCGGCAACGCTTCCCTGAACGAGGCCGTGGATCATTCGCGCTGTGTCGCGGGAAGCTCGAGTTGCGAGGCTCGACGGCAGGCAGCCGACTCGCCGACACAAATACCGGAAGAATGCCGTGACGCTGCTTTTGGCTGTCCGATTGCGCGACGTGCACTCAGACGCAAGCAAAGGCGACATCCGCACGATTAGCCGGATCTCCTAACAACCCGCGGAGGAAAACGTTGCCGCTGTCACCGTTTCCCGTCGGCTCTCTGAAAGTCAAAATCGAAGGGGGCGGCGGCAGGGTTGGAACCGGCCCTCACAGCGTTGCCGTCGAGCCAGAATACAACGGCCAGTGTAAGCAGAGCACGAGATAAAGCTGTCATGTCCCCGCCCTTGTGAAGCGTACCCGCTACGCCGCCCCCCCCCGGACGTCTATCACGTCGCCATGTCGACGAGCATGAAGCCCTCCTTGCGTGCCGCTTCTGCGAGACGCTCGTCGAACGTAACAAACTCCAGATGGGCCGGACGTCGATCGGCGCCGACGAAGGCGGCGGCAAGCTGCAAGGCGTCGGCCGCACGAAGGGGATGCACGCGCAGGAACCGCAGGGCCGTCTCGCGGACGATTTCGCCGGGCTCTATCTCGAGCCAGTGATCCGCAAGATGGCCGAGCCGTTCGAAAGCCGATCGCGCCGAATCCGCGTCAAGCCCGCCGCCGCGTTCCCGCCGCGTCACGGCGGAAGCACATTCCACCTCGGTCCCCCACCACACCAGCATTTCGGGATCACGATCCGCAAGCGCCAGGGTGCCATCGCTCACGGCTTCGGCGACAATCAACGGCACGATCGCCGAAGCGTCCCAGAATTTCATCGGCCTTCCAGGCGCTCCTCAAGCAGGGTCTCAAGCACCGACGTCCCGTCCCGGGACTGTGGCAGCTCCGTATTGAAGAACGCCCGCGATAGCGGTTTTCGCCGCGGGCGGACCAGCCCCTCGCGAACCAGGCGCGCAATCCTTTCGTCACACCCCGCCGCCACGGGATCCAGACGCGCAACCGGGCGACCGCGATCAAGGATGAGTACGGACGAACCGCTCTTCAGCCCGTCGATCAGCGCGCTTAGATTGTTCTTTGCTTCGGTGATACTGGCCTTCTTCATGGCTCCAGAATAGCTTATTCAATAGAGCTAATCAAGCTTGATCTGTTTCTGCGCGTGCCGTCGATGTGCGGTTCGGCACCGGTGATCGAGCCGGATTGCCTCAAATGCCGGCCCGCATTCCCGGCTAAACATGCTGGCCACCGTTGATGTGCAGCTCGGCGCCGGTGACGTAGCTCGACTGCTCCGTACACAGATAATAGATCGCCTTGGCGACTTCCTCAGGGAATCCGAGCCTGCGCAGCGGGATGGCTTCGACGATCTTCTCCGTCCCGGGCGAGAGGATCGCGGTGTCGATTTCGCCCGGCGCAATCGCATTGACGCGCACGCCGAGCGGTCCGAAATCCGCCGCCATCTCGCGTGTGAGCGCGGCGAGTGCCGCCTTGGTCGTGGCATAGGCCGCGCCGGCGAAGGGATGGACGCGGCTGCCCGCGATCGAAGTGACATTCACGATTGCGCCTTTGGCCGCCGTCAATTCCTCGATCAGACCGCAGGCAAGCGCGATGATCGCAAAGAAATTCACTTCGAAGACCTGACGCCAGACTTCTGCACTGCTGCCCAGCACGCCCAGCCTTTCGCCGCGCGGTCCTTTGGGCGAGATCGCCGCATTGTTGACCAGCGCATGCAGCCGGCCATCCGGCAAACGCTCCCGCATTTCCTCTACGGCGCGCCCAGTGTCACGCGGATCGGCGAGGTCGACCTGGATGTGATCCTCGGGGCCCGCGGCCCAGGGACAATTCTCGGGGAAAGCGTGGCGCGAACAGGTGATGACGCGCCAGCCCGCGCTCGCGAAGCGCTTCACCGTCGCATGCCCGATACCGCGGCTCGCGCCCGTAAGGATGAGCGTGCGCCGCTCTTCATTCAGGGATTTTTCCGGCCGCGGCTGGTTCATGGGCGGTAGTGTAGGCTCCGCTCAGGGAAATTTTCCACCCTTCCCTTCGGGATCGAGGCGATCGGGTCCGGGTTCGTGCATGCGGATGACATTTTTTGGCGCGCGGAGCCGCGGAGAAGAATGTTTGCCGCAAAGCACGAAGAATTATTGCGCGCCGAATGGCGCGCGTCTCCATTCTTCGTGCTCTTTGCGCGCTTTGTGGTTCAAAAAACCTCCGCGCACTCCGCGGCTCCGCGTGCCCCCTTCTCTGACCGCCACGCCGATTGTTTATCGTTTCACGTAAATCAATCGGCCGCCGTTTGGTCGTGTTATTATCTTGTCTTGCCACCGGCGAATTCGCTGATGCGGGCATGCTAGGAACGTGCGAGCGGCGCAGGTTTTTCGACGCCGGCCGGATCCTGATGAATGATCACCTGCGTGTCCGGATAGCCGGCAAGAATATCGGCCTCGACCGCATCACTGATTTCGTGAGCCCGGATCAGGCTGATCGCCGGATCCATCTCGATATGAAGCTGGACGAATTTGGAAATGCCCGCCGCCCGCGTTCGCAGGTCGTGCAGACTGCGGACTTCGGGATGGGCGAGCACGATGGATTTTATGCGCTCGCGGTCTCCGTCCGGCAGTTCGCGATCCATGAGCTGATCACAGCTGCGCTTTCCGACATGCCACGCGCTGGCCGCGAGAACCCCGGCAACGCAGAGCGCCACAACCGGATCGGCCCGGAAAATGCCGAAGCGGCTCGCGAGAAGAATGCCGATCACCACGCCGATATTGGTGCTGAGGTCGCCCAGATAATGCAGACGATCCGCCTGGATGGCGATCGAACCGGTCTGGCGCACGGCAATATGCTGGAAAAGCACGAGTCCGACGACAGCCATGATGGACACCGCCATCACGGCGAGCCCGATTGTGGGGTGATCGATCGGACGCGGCGCCGCGATCCTGCCAATGGATTCCACGACAAGAAACGTCGCCGAGCCGGCGATGAAAGCGCCCTGGGCTAGCCCCGCAAGCGGCTCCGCCTTGCCATGGCCGAAGCGGTGTTCGCGATCGGCGGGCACGAGCGACTGGTTGATCGCGAAAAGATTGATGGTGGACGCAAACAGGTCGAGCGCGGAATCGGCCAGCGAAGACATCATCGCGACGGAACCGGTCAGAATGTAGGCCACGGCTTTCAACAGGATAAGGATCATCGCGACCGCGACCGCGGCGAGCGCGGCCTGCCGCATCAGCCGCGGCTTTTCTCCATCCATTGTGAGGGCCGGGCTCGTCACGGGTAGAGCCGCTCTGTCCGCCATGCTGCATCGGGAGCTTCCCGGCGATAAAGCAGCCGATCGTGCAACCGGAACGGACGATCACGCCAGAATTCGATCTCGAGCGGCGTCACGCGGAAGCCGGACCAATGCGGCGGACGCGGTACTTTGCTGAGCGCGAAGCGGGCGGCGTATTTTGCGATCTCGCGCTCGAACGCAAAGCGCGCCTCCATTGGGCGGGACTGCGCCGAAGCCCAGGCGCCGATCTGGCTGTCCTTGGCCCGGGTCGCGAAATAGGCGTCCGCCTCGGCATCGCTCACGCACATGGCGGGCCCGCGCACACGGACCTGCCGGCGCAACGTCTTCCAGTGAAAGCAGAGCGCCGCGCGCGGATGGGCGAGAAGCGCGCGGCCCTTGGCGCTTTCGAGATTGGTGTAGAACACGAAGCCATGGACGTCCGCCGATTTGAGAAGGACCATGCGGACATCCGGCCAGCCGCGCTCGTCCACGGTTGCGAGCGCCATGGCTTCCGGTTCGTTCGGCTCGGATTTTCCGGCTTCCGCCAGCCAGGCCGCAAAGAGGGCCAACGGATCGGCCCGCGGAGCAATCCCGCCATCGTCCACAGAACCGCCGATTTCGCTCATGGGGGCCGCTTAGCACCTTCGATTTGCGACGAAAAGGCGTAGATCCAGCGTTCGCGCTCCGGCCGGTTGCTACCTATATAGGTGCGCGCCGCCACGCGGCCGGCTGGATAAGGGGCGACGCGGGTGGTGGAATCATCTAGTGGAAAAAGTCTGGAGCCGCGAGCGAAGCGATCATGCGCGATCCCTATGAGGTTTTGGGTGTCTCGAAGAATGCGAGCGAGGCCGACATCAAGAAGGCCTTCCGTTCGCTCGCGAAGAAACACCATCCCGATACCAAGGGCGGCGATGCGGCGGCGCAGAAGCGGTTTCAGGAGATCAGCGCGGCCTATGACATTGTCGGCGACAAGGAAAAACGCGCGAAGTTCGATCAGGGTGAAATAGATGCCAACGGCAATCCGCGCGGCTTCGATCCGGGTCCGCACGGCTTCGGCGGCGGCGGAGACGCCCGCGATTTCCAGTTCCAGTGGCGCAGCGGAGAGGGCGGCGAAGGCGGCATTCGTGCTGAAGACATCTTCTCGGAAATCTTCGGCGGCGGCGGCGGCCGGCGCCGCAGGCGGCAGGCCCGCAAAGGCCAGGACATCGCCCTCGCGGTCACGGTGGGTTTTGAAGAAGCGGCGCGCGGCAGCACAAGGCGGGTGATGCTGCCGGACGGCCAGGAAGTCGATGTGCGCATCCCGGTCGGCGTTCGGGATGGCCAACAGATCCGGCTGCGCGGACGGGGTGGCGCGGGCACGGATTACGGACCGTCCGGAGACGTGCTTTTGACCGTCTCGGTTGCGCCGCATCCCTGGCTTACCCGGGACGGCAATAATCTCAGGATGGATTTGCCGGTGACACTGGGCGAGGCGGTTCTGGGCGGCAAAGTTACGGTGCCCACGCTGACGGGGCCGGTCACGCTGACCGTTCCGGCAAGCTCCAACAGCGGCACCTCGCTCCGCCTGAAGGGCAAGGGAATCCCGTCTCATGGCGGACAACCGGCCGGAGATCTTTATTTGCGCCTCGTGGTTACGCTGCCTGAGCGCCCTGACGCCGCGCTCGAGGAATTCGCGGCCGATTGGCATCCCGATTACGATCCGCGGGCAAAGCTCGGATAGGCCGCGAGCCTTGCTTTCTGCGCCGTTCCGCCCTAGCGGGAAAAGCTTTCGGGCCCGCCATGCGGGGATTTTGACAGGAGCGAATCCAAATGACGGCAGCCAATCTCATGAAAGGCAAGCGGGGCCTGGTCATGGGGGTTGCCAATGAGCGCTCGATTGCTTGGGGCATTGCCCAGGCGTTGCACGCCCAGGGGGCGGAACTGGCTTTCACCTATCAGGGCGAGACGTTTCGCAAGCGTGTGGCGCCGCTCGCCGAACCGCTGCGGCCGGCCGCGCTGATGGACTGTGACGTAACCGACCAGGGCTCGCTCGATGCGGCATTCGATGAACTCAGGCACCGATGGCCGACACTCGACTTCGTCGTCCATGCGATCGCCTTCTCCGACAAGGAGCAACTCAAGGGACGCTACGTCGACACGACGCCCGAAAACTTCGCCGCCACGCTCAATGTCTCCTGTTATTCCTTTACCGCGGTGGCACAGCGTGCCGAGAAGATGATGCCGCATGGCGGCAGCCTTGTGACCCTCACCTATTACGGCGCCGAAAAGGTCATGCCGCATTATAATGTCATGGGTGTGGCCAAGGCGGCGCTCGAGGCGAGCGTGCGCTACATGGCGGAGGACCTCGGCAAGCACGCGATCCGGGTCAACGGGATTTCGGCAGGTCCTATCAAGACGCTGGCCGCGTCGGGCATTGGCGATTTCCGTTACATCCTGAAATGGAACGAGTTGAATGCGCCTCTGCGGCGCACCGTGACCACGGAGGAAGTCGGCAACACCGCTCTTTTCCTGCTGTCCGATCTCGGCCGCGCGGTCACAGGCGAAATCATTCACGTCGATTGCGGTTATCACATCGTCGGCATGAAGGCGGAGGACGCACCAGATATTTCGGTTGCTGTCCGCAACGGCGCTGTAGGCGAGCGAAACGCTTGAGTCACAACAGTTTCGGTCATTTATTTCGTGTCACCACTTTCGGTGAGAGCCACGGGCCGGCGCTCGGCTGCGTGGTGGACGGGTGTCCGCCGGGAATAGCTCTCGAGGAATCGGACATCCAGGCCGATCTCGACCGCCGACGGCCCGGACAATCGCAATATGTAAGTCAGCGCAAGGAGCCCGATCGGGTGCGGATTCTTTCCGGCGTATTTCGCGACGAAAGAATGACCGCACAAATCACGACCGGAACGCCGATAGCGCTCCTGATCGAGAATGTGGATGCGCGCAGCAGGGATTATTCCGATATCCGCGACAAGTTCCGGCCCGGCCATGCCGATTACACGTACTGGGCGAAATATGGGGTGCGCGACTATCGCGGCGGAGGACGTCAATCCGCCCGCGAAACAGCGGCCCGAGTCGCGGCGGGCGCCATTGGCCGAAAAGTGTTGCACGCGCTGTTCGGAGAGGTACGGGTGCGAGGCGCTCTCGTCCAGATGGGCACGCAGCACATCGCGCGCGAGCGCTGGGATTGGGAGGAAACAACACGGAACGCGTTCTTCTGCCCGGACGCCGGCGCTGTCGAGACCTGGGCAAATTACCTCGAAACGCTGCGCAAGAAGGGGTCGTCCTGCGGGGCGGTGATCGAAATCACGGCCGAAGGCATTCCGGCCGGGCTGGGCGCGCCGGTCTATGGAAAGCTCGACGCGGAAATCGCCGCGGCGCTGATGGGTATCAACGCGGTCAAGGGGGTCGAAATCGGAGACGGATTTGCTGCAGCTCTGCTGACAGGCGAGGAGAATTCGGACGAGATGCGCAGCGCGCCCGACGGCACGCCACGATTTCTCTCCAACCACGCCGGCGGCATACTCGGTGGCATTTCGACCGGACAGCCGATCGTTGCGCGTTTCGCGGTGAAGCCGACTTCGTCGATTCTGAAACCGATGCGCACCGTCGATGTGTCAGGAAACGAGACCGAGATTACGACCAAAGGCCGCCACGACCCCTGCGTCGGCATCCGCGCCGTGCCCGTCGGCGAAGCTATGATGGCTTGTGTCCTCGCCGACCATGCCCTTCGCCACCGTGCGCAGATGGGCACATTTCAAATCTGATTTTGTTTCATCGCCATTTCGGGATTTCGTTCGCCGCGTCGGCGCCGAGCCACAATTGCGGTTGTGAAGGCGGTCCCACATGTTCCCGCCTTTCGCGTGCCGCGACACAAATCTGAGCGGCGCGTCCCAGTGCCGCAAAACTGTCGGCGTAAGGCCAGACCGAAAGGACACATTGGTCGAAATAGGGATAACGGTCCGTTTGTCCGCAGCCAAAGGATGTGCGGTCGCGCCGCGCGGCCGTCAGGATCATGCGATTATGTGCCTTGAGCGTGGGCACAAACACGCCAGAGAAACAGGCCGAGAGCACGACCACGGTAGGCCGGTCGCCGCAGCTCGCGTTCAGCATTCTCGCAAGCGTGTACGGCTCCAAGATGGAATTGCCAAGCACGATTCCATCGGGCGATCCGTGCGACGAGAAGTAGACGAGGCATCCCGACTTCGCGCGCCAGGAAATATCCGACAACGCGTCGCGGATGGCATGCGCGGTCGCCGGCGGCCAGCTGCCGGGCCTTGCCGAAAATTCCGCGATATTGTTGCGCGAAAAGCCGAGCGTCTCGAGATCGCGCGTCACGTCGCGCCGCGCATTGTCGAAAATCTCGCTGGGACTTCCGTCGTGTGCATGCCAATCGCCCGACACCACGACCGCCGCCCATTTCGCGTATGGACTCGAGGCGTGGGCGGAATTGTACGCAAGCGAAAGAACGAACACGGCCAGAATTGCCAGCCATCCTTCTCTAAGATGGGTTGGAGAAAGATGCATCGCCTTGTCGATCATTGCATGGCCTTCCTGGAGCGCGCGCGGCGTTTCTTCTCGAATACCCAAATCTTTGTCAGATATGCAATGTCCGTACCGGCAAGCATGAGCCCCGCCGCGTCGAACAGTTCACCGAGGTCGCTGCGCGCGAAGCTTTCATAATAGGGCTCGTGCAGAAGATCCGGAAAGGTGGCAATCAGCCCGTCACAGTGAGGAACGTCGCCGTATTGAATCGTATCGGCAAGCACAAACAGGCCGCCCGGCTTCAAAACTCGCGCAATTTCGCGCGCAACGGCGATCCGCACATGCGGAGGCAGTTCATGGAAGAGATAGATGCTGATTGCGGCATCCACGCTGACGGATGCGAGCGGCATGGCTTCCGCCGGCGCGTTGAGATACCGGACGTTGCGATGCGCGGACAGCAGACGGCGCGCGCGATCGAGGTAAGGGGCGGAAAGATCAAGTGCTGCGACCTTCAACCGGGGCTGCGCCTGTTTCACGAAGGCGAGAAAACGTCCCGTGCCGGCGCCGACATCCAGCAGCGTCGCGCGCGCAGGATTGCGCGAGCGCAGGAAATGCGCGAGCGGCACAAAGGCGCGACGGCGCATGGCATCGGCCGTGCCGGCAAACAGCGCTTCAACCTGGAAGTCATACAGCCGCGCGGATTCGCCGCTCAGATAACCATCGGTCTGGAAGTGGAAATTCTGCCGATAGTAGCGCGGCAGCCCGTCGCCGTGTGCTGCAATATCGTCATAGCCGCGGCGCTTTCGCCGTGCCGCAACCCGCGGAATGTCTTGGAGATAGTAAAGGCTTGCGCGGGCGCGCCGCATTTCATCGACAATGTCGAGCGGAAGCGGATAGAGTCCCGCTTCGGCATTGGCGAGATCCTTCGCGAAGAGTACCCGCATCGCCGTCAAGGTTTCGTGCAAAGTTGGAAATTCATGTCGTGTGATATCGATCGCGCTGAACGCATCGCGTGCGGCCATGCGCGCGACGAGATAATGTGCGCCATAAAATGCCACCCGCGCCGCCTGTACGCCGGCATAGGCCAGTCTTTCCGCCCTGCTCGCCAATTCAATGCCGCTCCAGATGCGCTACAAGTTCAATATGGGAGGACCACAGGAACTGGTCCACCGGACACACCCGGACAATCCGGAACCCCCTGCCGGCCAGAATGCCGGCGTCGCGCGCAAAAGTCTCGGGATTGCACGAGACATAAGTGAGGCGCTCCACGGCCGAATTTGCAAATGCCGCGGCCTGTGCGGCGGCGCCGGCGCGCGGCGGGTCGAGGACAGCCGCGTCGAAACGCGCGAGTTCGGCTGGTTGAAGCGGTTGGCGGAAAAGGTCGCGTGTTTCGGTGGTGATCGGCTTCAGCTTCGGCGCCTTGCGCGCAGCGCCCGACAGCGCCGCAAGCGCCGCCTTGTCGGCGTCCACGGCGTGTACGCTCGCACGCCGTGCCACGGCGAAAGTAAAGGTGCCGCAACCCGCGAACAGGTCCACGATCCGCGAAACGCGCGCCATGGTTTTCGCCACCACATCCTGGAGAACCCGTTCGCCTTCGCGCGTCGGCTGAAGAAACGAATTCGGAGGGATAGCAACTTTGGCATCGGCGAGTTGTAGTGCCGGCTCGCCGAACTGAACGGCGATCTCGTCATTGACCACGATCCGTATGACGTTGTTTCGTTGTCCCCAGTCCGCGAGTATTTGCGGCAGTTCGGGCTTGACCCGGCGCGCCAAGTTCAGGGCGACGTCAATTCCATTGTCGCATTGGGTCAGGCCCAATTCACCCTGCTCGCCGTTCCGAAGCAGCGACGGCAACAGGTCGCGAAACGACAGGATCAGCGACACCAACGCCGGCGCAAGAACAAGACATTCCCGAAGGTCGACAATGGCGTGCGATCGCGCGGCACGAAAACCGATTTCGGCCGTGGCGCCCCGAATGGCAAATGCGAGCGTCGCGCGACGGCGCGTGTGCGAAGAAACTTCCAGCGGCATGTCCACGCGGACATCCTCGAAGCCGTGCCGCGCGAGTGCGCGCACGATCTGTTCGCGTTTCATCTGCGAATAAGCTTCCGCCGGCATGTCTTGAAAGCTGCAGCCGCCGCAGCTGCCGAAATGCACACAAAGCCGGCTCATTTGTTCCGCGCGGCGAGAAGAAATTCGATGTTTCCCGACCCGCCGGGGACGGGACTTTCCATCGTGCCCGCGATTTTCCAGCCGAACGCAGACAGCCATTGCGCCATTCCGGATACGGCCAGCTCGCGCGCTGCTGCATCGCGTACGATTCCACCCTTGCCGATATTTGCCCGGCCGACCTCGAATTGTGGTTTCACCAGCGCGACCAGCCACGCACCGTTGCGCGCGAGCTTCAGCGCCGGCGGTAGTGCAAGTTTCAGGCTGATGAAGCTGACATCGGCGACGATGGCGTCGGCCGGCTCGGCGATCAGTTCCCGCGACAGAGCGCGGACATTACAGCGCTCGATCGGGATGACCCGCGCGTCGCCGCGCAGGGAAGGATGAAGCTGACCGTGCCCCACATCGACAGCATAAACGCGCGCGGCACCACGTTGGAGCAGGAGCTGGGTGAAGCCGCCGGTCGAAGCGCCGAGATCGAGACAGATGGCATCCACAGGAGAAAGGCGGAACCCGTCGAGAGCCGCCGCGAGCTTGAGCGCTCCACGCGAAACATAAGCATGTGCTGGCGAGTAAACGACTTCGGCACCTTCGGGTACCGGGGCCGAAGGTTTCGCAAGTTCCACCCCATCAACGCGCACTTTGCGCGCCTCGATCGCGCGGCGGGCCTCTGTCCTCGAGGCGGCGTAGCCATGCGCGACAAGAAAGACATCCGCGCGGGTGGAATGCGGACGCTTTCGAAAGTTCGGATCGGCAGTCAACGGTCGCTTCTCTGTCCGTCATGACCCGGTTTGCTTGTCCAGGCCATCCAATCTTACACGATGGAACGAAATTGGATCGGCCCGCATGAAGCGGACGATGACGATAACCTTAAGCCGGGGTCGTTCGCCCTCAGGCGCGCTCGCCTGCGACCGCAGCACCTGGCCGGCCAAGCGCAGCGAGCGCGGTTGCCACGATCGATTTTGCATCGAGACCGGCCGCCTCGTACATGCGTTCGGGCGAGTCATGATCGATGAACCGGTCGGGCAGGATCATTGGCCGGAATTTCAATCCCGATTCCAGCAATGCGTCCCAAGCCAGAAACTGCATCACATGCGCACCGAACCCGCCTACTGCACCTTCCTCCACCGTAATGAGGACTTCGTGCTCGCGTGCGAGCCGCCTTATCAGATCCTGATCGAGCGGCTTGGCGAAGCGGGCATCGGCGACGGTCGCCGACAATCCGTAGGCGGACAAACGCTCCGCCGCGGCCAGGCAATCCGCAAGCCGCGTTCCGAGACTCAGAAGCGCAATCGTGGTTCCTTCGCGAACTACGCGTCCTTTGCCGATTTCGAGCGGCGTTCCCGCCGCGGGACGTTCAAGACCCAGTCCTTCGCCGCGCGGATATCGGACGGCAGACGGGCCGTCATCGATCCGGGCTGCCGTGGCGACCATGTGCATGAGCTCGACCTCGTCGGCTGCCGCCATGACGACGAAGCCCGGCAATGTGGCGAGGTAAGTAACGTCGAACGAGCCGGCATGCGTGGGTCCGTCGGCGCCGACGAGCCCCGCCCGGTCCATCGCGAAGCGCACGGGCAGCGACTGGATCGCCACATCATGGACGACCTGATCGTAGGCACGCTGCAAAAAGGTCGAGTAGATCGTCGCAAACGGCTTCATGCCTTCGGCCGCGAGCCCGGCCGCAAAGGTCACGGCGTGCTGCTCGGCAATGCCCACGTCGAAGCAGCGTTTGGGAAAGCGCTTCGCAAAGAGATCGAGGCCGGTCCCCGACGGCATCGCCGCCGTAATGCCGATGATACGCTCGTCCTTCTCCGCTTCTGCTATCAGCGCTTCTGCGAAGACCTTGGTGTAGCTCGGGGCTTTTGCAGCCGACTTGTTCTGCTCGCCGGTCAGCACGTTGAATTTGACAACGCCATGATATTTGTCGGCCGAAGCTTCCGCCGGCGGATAGCCCTTGCCTTTCTGGGTCACGACGTGAACGAGAATGGGGCCGTTCTTTGCGTCGCGGACGTTCTCGAGCACCGGCAGCAGATGATCGAGATTGTGTCCGTCGATCGGTCCTACGTAGTAGAAGCCGAGTTCCTCGAACAGCGTGCCGCCCATGGCAATGCCCCGGGCATATTCCTCCGCCCGTCGCGCCGTCGTTTCCATCTGTTTGGGCAGGAGTTGCGCGAGCTGCTTGCCGACGCGGCGCAGGCCGCGATAGGGCCCGCTCGAAATCAGCTTGGCGAGATAGGCGCTCATCGCGCCGACGGGCGGCGCGATGGACATGTCGTTGTCGTTGAGCACCACAATGAGCCGCGCATTGAGTGCGCCGGCATTGTTCATGGCTTCATAAGCCATGCCGGCGCTCATCGCGCCGTCGCCGATCACGCAGATAACGTTGTGGGTTTCTTTCTTCTGGTCGCGCGCGACTGCGAAACCCAGCCCTGCCGATATGGACGTGGAAGAATGCGCGGCTCCGAAGGGATCGTAGATGCTTTCGCTGCGCTTGGTGAAGCCGGAAAGGCCGCCGCCCTGGCGCAGCGTGCGGATGCGGTCACGCCGTCCGGTGATGATCTTGTGGGGATAAGCCTGGTGGCCGACGTCCCAGACCAGCTTGTCCCGCGGTGTATCAAAGACATGATGCAGCGCGACCGTCAGCTCGACGACGCCAAGGCCCGCCCCAAGATGACCTCCGGTGACCGACACCGCAGCGATCGTCTCCTGCCGCAGCTCATCGGCCAGTTGCTTAAGCTGCGCGCGAGAGAAATCTCGCAGGTCCTGAGGCTCGCGGACGGTATCGAGAAGCGGCGTCTTGGTCGTAACGGTCGTCGCTGGCAAACTCATATCCTTCTCCCGATTACGCCCGCCGCGAGATCGCGAACTCAGCCGCCGCTCGCAGAAGGTCAGCCCTTTCATCAAACAAATCAAGGTGACCGGCGGCCTGCACCGCCAGCGCTTCCGCCTGCGCGCGCGCCCTTTCTGTCCCCAGAACGGAGACAACGGTCGGCTTCCCGCGGCCTGCATCTTTCCCCGCGGCCTTCCCCATTTTGGCCGGGTCACCCTCTGTATCCAGAAGATCATCGGCAATCTGGAACGCGAGACCGAGATCCTGGCCGTAAGCCGATAACGCATTGCGCGCAGGCACGGATGCACGGCCGAGTATCGCTCCGGCCTCACAGCTGAACGTGATCAGAGCGGCAGTCTTCATGCGCTGGAGACGGATTATCTCCGGCAGGCCGGGTGAGGCATGCTCGAAGGCAATGTCCATCATCTGCCCCCCCACCATGCCCGCATGGCCCGCCGCTTGAGCCAGCCTTGCCACCAGCTCGCAGCGGACGAAAGGGTCGCCATGGGCGTCCGGCGCGGCGATGAGACCGAACGCAAGCGTCAGCAGCGCATCCCCGGCGAGAATGGCCGTCGCTTCATCGAAAGCCTTGTGTACCGTCGGCCTCCCGCGCCTGAGGTCATCATCGTCCATGGCCGGCAGATCGTCGTGAACGAGAGAATAGGCGTGGACGCATTCGACCGCTGCCGCGACCCGTCCCAGCGCCCGCCGGTCCACACCGAAAAGCCGCCCGCTCTGCTGGACCAGGAAACCTCGCAACCTCTTGCCCCCGCCGAGCGCGGCATAGCGCATGGCTTCGAGCAAACGCGCCTCGGGCCCGCCGGGAGGCGGTAGAAGCGCATCCAGCGAACTTTCGGTGAACAGGGCGGCTTCGGCCAGCGCCGGTTCGAGCATGCTCAGCAGACTTCGTGATTCGCTCATGAATGGAAATACGTCATCCGCCCGACTGCCCCGCGCATCCCCTCACCGGATTGCGACATTTTTCAGCCCTGCCGGGCCTTCGCCTGCATCGGCCGCGAACCGTTCAGGAAATATCCATCGGCTCCACGCGCTCAGCGCCTTTTGCTCCGGCCACGACTTTCTCAAGCCGGCTCTCTGCCGATTTCAGCTTTTTCTCGCAATGGGCCTTCAAGGCTTGTCCCCGCTCATAAAGGTTAATTGAGTCTTCGAGATCGACTTCCCCCTGCTCCAGTCGCGTCACGATTTGCTCCAGCTCCCGCAGAGCAGCCTCGAAGCTCATCGTTTCAATCGGAGCGGACCCGGCGCCGGAACCTGCTGACATCAACCCCCTCCGGCAGCGACCAGCGCGCTTACATGCGCCGCCGCGGACATTGCAAGCGCCTCAAGGTCATAACCGCCTTCCAGGGCAGAGACAACGCGCCTGCCGCAGACGCCGGCCGCAAGGGCACAGAGTTGCTGGGTCGCCCAATGGAAATCTTCTTCCCTCAGGCGCAGCGACGCCAACGGATCCCGTTCGTGCGCATCGAACCCGGCGGACACAAAAATGAACTGTGGCCCAAAATCCACAAGTGCCGGAAGTATCTGCTTCTCAAAAGCAGCACGAAAAGCCGCGCCACCCGCGCCGGTCGCCAACGGTACGTTCACGATATTGCCCGCTACGCCGCGCTCCGAAGACAGGCCGGTGCCGGGATACAGGGGAAACTGATGGGTGGACGCATAGAACAGATCAGGATTGTCGAAGAAGATATCTTGCGTCCCATTGCCGTGATGCACGTCGAAATCCA
>Ga0335075_10009574_pt1 | contig 14752 bp, 15 predicted proteins | sample Lox_Sample_24_FD_206723 | JGI IMG/M metagenome (GOLD analysis project Ga0335075, IMG submission 206723) | Soil microbial communities from Loxahatchee National Wildlife Refuge, Florida, United States - Lox_Sample_2.4 | ecosystem: Environmental > Terrestrial > Soil > Wetlands | place: USA...
CGGTCACTGAACCGGGCAGCCCCCGCCAGTCATCCCCTGGCCGGGTCTCCCCGAACGGTGCGCGGTCACCGGACCGCGCCTCCCGGGCGGAAGCGCCCGCAGTCGGCCGCGCGCCGGGCCGTGCCGTGTCGCCTACGGGCCTGGCCCGGGCTGCCGCGCAGGACCGGTCCTGGGCCGAGGAACCGGTTTCCAGATATCTAGACTGAGAATCATTTTCATGAAAGAATGATGACCGCGGCTGCCGCCGTCGGCACCCGGCCGGTGGCAGCGCCCCCGGGCCGCGCGGCGGCCGCCACGCCAGCGACGGCAGGGCCGGCCGGCGAGAGGGGACGGTGTCATGTCACCGGCGGATCAGGCGGGGCAGCCACCCGCCAGCAGGCCTCCCATGACCAGCGCCTTGGTCGAGCCGGTCCTGCTCGTCGCTGCCTGCGCCGGCCCGCGCTGCCGCGCGCTGCGTGCGCTGCACGACCCGTCCGCGGCGGCGTCCGGTCCCTGCGGCATGCTGCTCTGTGAGGCGGTGCGGCAGCGGCCCGGGGCCGTCCTGGTCTCCACCGGCTGCCTCGGCCCGTGCGAGCGTGCCTGCGTGGCAGCCGTCGGCTGGGGGATAAGCCGTGCCGGCCAGCTCCGCTGGGCGGGGCGGCCTACCGGGGTCGGCCTGGTTGAGATGCCTGCGCGGGCCGCTGCCCTCGCCGCCTGGATCTCCGGTTCCGCTCCGGACCTGAAAACCCTGCCTGAGGACCTGTGGCGGATAGGCGTCACCTGACAGCTGCCGCACGCGTCCCGGCATTGCCACTGCCGAGCCCGGCTGACGCGTGATGGCGGCGAGGTGACGGGGCTCCGCTGCGCTCAGGCCAAGAAGTCGCCGGCTACCGGATCACCGTCGGCCATCAGGAGTGCCTGCGGGCCCATGGCGAAGCCCGGGTCCACCTGGCTAGCCAGTTCTTCCCCGGCACCCGAGTTAGCCCAGGCCACGGCGTTGCGGAGGCTCCAGCAGCTTGCGCAGGTCGTCGCCGGCCAGCGCCACGGCGGCAGTCTCCACGGCGACGTCGGTGCCGGAGATGCCGATCGCGATCCCGATGCCGGCCAGCGCCCGGGCGAGCCAGTCGGTGAGCCCGAGTTGGCCGGGGCCCGGCCTTGTCTGGAGAAGACGGTGGTCATCTGGTCCGAGCCGTTCCAGCGTCCCGCTCGCGGCGTCCTGCCCTGGCGACCCGGAAGTGCCCGATCTTGGATTTTGCGCGCACGCTGGGTAGGTGCCGCAGTGCCCTGATGAGCATGGGCCAGGCGGTGCTGTGGTGGTCCATCACGTACCAGGTGCGCACGAGCTCGAGCTGCGGGTGCCATCGGCAGAGTTCTTGGTGCCTGCGGACGCCCCAGGTGAACTGGGTGCTCGTGGTGCGCTTGTCGCGCAGGTACTGGTAACGGGCCGGGGGGTCGGTTCGGGGCCCGACGGTTTCGATGAGCAGCTCGCTGCCGGGGGACCGCTCGGTGAGATCGGTGATCAGTTCCCGGATTCCGGCCTCGTGCATGTACATGGTGAGGCCTTCGAGGACGAACAGCTTCGGCCCAGGGATTCCCGCGATGGTGTCGCGCCAGCCGCAGGCCAGCACGGAATCGGTGATGATCGTGCGGTTGGGTCCGGGTGGGAGCATGGTGCGGCGCAGCGCGGCCGCGTGGGGCAGGTCGATGTCGACCCACGTGACGCCGAGATCGGCAAGGCGGATGCAGCGGGTACACAGGCCAGCGCCGAGAGTGATGATGGCTGCGTCCGGGTAGGTGGCAGCAAACTCGCGGACCGCGGTGTCGAGTAGTTTCGTGCGGACGGCGGTGCCGACTTCGACGGCGCGGAAGGACCAGTCAGCAGTCAGGTGGGATAGGCCAAGCTCGCTGAGCAAGGCGGTGGCGGCAGGATCGGTGATGATCGGGTCGGGCCGGCTGCTGGCCAGGTGCCGCGCGAGCAGCGGGATCATCAGGGTGCGCGAGACGCCGCCGATCCGGGTGAACTGGTCCCGCGGTGACCCGGGGAACGGATCCTCCGGGCCCGGGCCTGGATGGGCAGTGGGGCCGGTCATGACGTGCGGCCTGATGTCGCCGCAGGCTGGAACGGACGGGTGGGGACCACCGGCAGCCCCTGGCCGGCCAGGTACCGGACGAACAACGAGGGCAGCGTGGTCTTGCCGCTGCCCTCCTTCCCGGCGAACGCGACCTGCACAGGAAACCTCTTCTAGACTGGGAACCGTTTTCATGTCACGATGCTCAGTATGGCGGTGCGGGAAGGCACGGGTCAAGCCGCTCCGGGCAAGCCGCGGAACCGGGTTGCCCCCGGCTGCCGGCAGCAGGGCACGGCAGGCGCACGGTAAGGGCTGGTGACAGAAAGGACGGTAGTCATGTCGCTGACGGTCTCCCCGGAACTGCTGGAGCAGGCCGGTAAGGGTGAAGTGGACGATGAGCAGTTCGTCGGGTGCGTGCGCACTTCGCTGCCCTACGCCCGGTCGGTGATCAGCGGCCTGGCGGAACGGCTTCCCTCCAGCAGCGACGGCTTCGCCGACAACCTGGTCCCGCCGCCGGACGAGGCGGCGCGCGGGCAGCTCCTGCGGGCCCTGGCGAGCGACGCGATGCGCCGCGCGCTGGAACGGCACTTTGGCGTCCGGCTCGCCTTCCAGAACTGCCGCCGCCTCGCGGTGTTCGGGCCCGGCGCGCCCGAAAGGGCTCACGCCGAGTCCGTGTCCCCGAGGGCGCAGATGCTCAGCCAGAGCCCTGTGCTGATCGACTGCTGAGGCAGCGCCGCTGGCGCGTCACCACGGGAACCGGCTCACTGGCGCGAAGGGGGCGCTGGGTTGGCATGACCACCCGCCAGGAGATCATCAGGCAGGCGCTGGCCGAGACGGGCACGTTCATCAGCGCCCAGGACCTGCACGCCCGGCTGCGGTCAGCAGGTCACCGGATCGGGCTCACCACGGTCTACCGGGCCCTGCACGCGCTGGCCGAGGACGGCGTCGCGGACACGCTGCGTGACGGGGACGGCCAGCACGTCTACCGCGCCTGCGGCAGCCGCGAGCACCACCACCACCTCCTGTGCCGGGCGTGCGGCGCGGCCGTCGAGGTGCCCGCATCCGCGCTGAAACGGTGGGCACAAGCCGTCAGCGGCGAGCACGGCTTCACCGAAGTCACCCTCCTCGCGGAATTCTTCGGGACCTGCGCCGGCTGCTCATCCACCCCGGCCCACCAGAAAGCACAGTGAAGGCCCTGGCCCGGGCTCGCGGCCCGCCCGCCCCCGCAAGGACGACCAGGCCCGCCAGCCCGCCGTCCCCGCCGAACTCGGGGCAGGGCGCCGGCTCACCGGCCGGACCCAGTCCAGCACAGCGGAGCGCACTGTTGGAGCAATTCCCCGGGCTGGAATGCCCCCCAATCATTCCCCTGCTGTCGTCTCCGCCAAGCGGACGGACGAGGTGCGTGGGGAATTGCCGACAGCAGCTGACCTCTTCGTGCGTGACGGACGACTGCTCCCGATCAGTCACTCACAACGGCGGCCCATTCCAGATCACGGTTATCGAACACCGACAGCAGACGCTGGCACCCGACCATGAGGCGGCTTCAGGCGCAGTGGCCGCGGATCAGCGTCGCTCACAGAAAGCGACCGGCGGTGAGGCCGGTCGTGGCACCCGAGTTGCCGATTACGCACGTTGATCTTGGATGCCTGCCTCGGGGCGCGGTGGTGGCGGGCTGAGCCCGATGTTGCCATCCCACCGCCACTTCAGCCACGGTAACGAAGAAGGCTGATGCTGCTATAGAGACCCGCTGGCGCGCGACCCTCTTGGCCTGCCCGGGCCGCGGGCCGTGTCAGCCGCGCTCGCGGACGCCGCCCGCCTCGGTCCGTACTTCGCCCTGACTATCGGCCGCGACGCGCAGCGCTGCCCGGCCGCGGCCGATGTGCACGTCGGGGGAGTGCGACCATGTACACGCCTAAAGCCGGGAAGACCTGCGGTCACAGGGCGGATCCTGTTTTCGGCTGGGGCAGGTGTACTGCGCGGGGTGATTGGCCAGCCTGGACATGGCGTAGGGCAGCGTGCTGGTGATCCCGTCTGCCCATCAGTACAATATGATGTATGAGCAATCGTTCAGATGTCATTGCCAGCCTGGATGCTTGTGCGGTGCGTGTCGTTGACCGCGAGCGGGTTGCCGCTGTCCAGGGCGCGATGCCCTCGGATGAGGATGTCGAGCAGGTTGCGGACGTTTTCGCCCTGCTGGGCGACCCGAACCGGCTGCGGCTGCTGGTGGCGCTGCTGGAGGGTGGCGAGATGTGCGTCTGCGACCTTGCCGCTGCCGCTGGGATGAGCGAGTCGGCAGCTAGTCATGCAATCCGCTGGCTGCGGGCACACCGCATCGTTTCCTCGCCGCGGCGGCAGGGCCGGATGATGTACTACCGCCTCGATGATGCGCATGTCCGCATGCTCCTGGATCTGGCGCTGACCCATACCCAGCACACCGAGGCGCTGCACCCCGAGCGGGAAGACACATGACGGAATGCGGAGCTGAGCACCCTGAGTCTGGGCAGAGTCGGCACAACCATCCCGCCACGTCTGGCGAGCATGGCCATGTTGTCGCCGCTCGTTCCGGCAGCCGTTGCCAGGCGATCGCGCTGGGGCTGATCGTCAGCTTCCTGGTCTTCGAGGTCATCATGGCCTTCGCCGGCCATTCCCTGGCCTTGCTGGCCGATGCCGGGCATATGCTGGCCGACGCGGGCGCGCTGGCTGCCAGCCTTTTTGCCGTCCGGCTTGCCAGGCGGCCCGCATCTGGTGTATGGACTTTCGGCTTCAAGCGCGCCGAGGTCTTGTCTGCGCAGACCAACGGGGTCACCTTGCTGGTGGTCAGCGCGCTGGTGGCCTTCGAGGCCATCGGCCGGCTGATCCACCCCGTGGCGGTTACGGGCGGCATCGTGGTGACCGTCGCCACCGTGGGCGTGGCCGTCAACGTGGCAGCCACCTGGGTCATGGCCAGGGCCAGCCGCGAGTCGATCAACGTCAAGGGCTCCTTCGCGCACATAGTCACCGACCTGTATGCCTTCACCGGCACGCTGATCGCCGGGATCGTGATCATGATCACCGGGTTCGAGCGCGCCGACGCGATCGCCTCCCTGATCGTCGTCGCGCTGATGCTGCATGCCGCCTGGGGCCTGCTGAGCGAGACCGGCCGGATCTTGCTGGAGGCCGCACCGGAAGGGTTCGAGCCCGGCGACATCGTCACCGCGATCACCAGCCAGCCCGGCGTCGCCTCCGTCCACGACGTGCATGTCTGGCTCATCACCAGCGGCTTCCCCGCCCTGTCCGCCCACGTGCTGGTCCGGCGCCCGGCCGACTGCCACCAGGTACGGCGCGAACTGGAGCTGCTCCTGTGCGAACGCTTCAGCCTCGACCACACGACCCTGCAAGTAGACCACGCACCTGATGAGCTGCTGGCCATAGGCGACGACAAGAACTGACGACACGACAAGCCCGGCGGACGCTGAGTGGCCCGGCCTTCACCGGCAGGCCGTCTGCGCGGTACTCCAAGACGATTACGGCCCGCTGATCGTCGATGCGCCGCCTGTTGCGTCCCAGCACTGGCCCCGCAGTGCCAGAGCCGCTTCTTGAGGTTCCTGCCCAACGACTGCTGCGGGCGGTTGATGTTGTTGAGGAGCCGGGTCAGGTCTGCGCTGGTGTAGTTCCAGCTGAACGGCCGGGCGGTCCGGTTGTAGTGGCCAGCGAAGGCGAGCAGTGTGCCGGACAGGTCGCCGAGGCTGGCGAAGTCGTTGGGTGAGATGACCTTTTTCTGGCCGGTCGAGAAGAAGATCTCTATCTGGTTCAGCCACGACGCGTGGATTGGCGTGTGGATCATGATGGCGTTCGGGTGAGCTTTGGCCAGCCTTGTGATGGCGGCCTGGCCGCGGTGATCGGAGCCGTTGCAGGCCAGCGCGACCACCGCGGCCCGTTCCAGCGCGCTGATCCGCCGCGGCCGCCCAGACCGGGGCAAGTCGTTGAGCCCGTCCAGCCCGCGAGCGGCGAACCGGCCCCGCCACGTGCGGACGGTGTCCAGGCTGACACCCAGGTCCGCGGCGATCCGGACACTGGCCCGGCCACGGCCGCCAGCACGACCTGCGCCCGCAGCCAGTCCCGGTGCGCCGTCTTGGCCCCGCGGGCACGCTTCTTTAAGGCCCTGCGCTCACCAGCGCTGAGCATCACCGGCACCGCGCAACACTGCGGCATGCCGCCTCCGGGGTCATCACCTGGACGTGACCTTCCCCCCCGGGCCGGTGATCATAACCGGCAGCGCCGATCCGGCGCGGCACAATGGGGCCCATGGCCGCCATCCCCGAGTCCACCCGCAACTCGGTCACGGTGCGGCTGCTAGACCATGCCGAAGCCAACTGGCCCCAGCTCACCCGGGTGAAGGTCACCTACCGCGGCGCCTTCGGCTACCTCACAGGCGTGCTCCGCAACGGCGAGAACATCTCCCTATGCCGCCTGCGCCACGGCGGCTCCGCCCACTCCTTCGGCTTCGCGATCTACTCCGCCGCTCACGACCGCTACCAAGACGCCATCCTGATCACCGGGCTCCCCATCGGCACACCACAAGAAGCCCTCGACACCGCCTGCATGATCCACCTGGCCGCACCCGGCCACCAACCAGGCCCATAACCCCCACCCGACCCCCGACGAACTTACGGCGCCGACCACTAAGCCAACCCCTTTCCATGATCCCGGTGCAAAAGGTGTGTTATCCGCATGCCATGGACCGAGATCATGGAAGTGACCCCGGGCCGAGATCATGGAAGTGGCCCCGGGCGCTGCCTGGAGCAGTTCCGAAGGGTTCTCTCAGCGGTGCCGCAACATCGCCGGGCAGCTTGGCAACATGACTGGTCTCGACTCACTGCTTACTTTGGGTAACTAAGCTGTGGTTCAGTCACGTGTGTCACAGCCTCTGGCACCGCCGTCCCACGCGGGCGTCCAGGCGGAAATCGTGGTCCCGGTCCGCAACGAAGAGCGCGACCTGGTTCCGAGCATCCGCCGGCTCGACGCCCATCTGCGCGACCGGTTCCCGTTCACCGCGCGGATCACGATCGCGGACAACGGCAGCACCGACGGCACCTGGTCGCAGGCCCTGGCGCTGGAAGCCGAGCTTAACTCGGTCAGGGCCGTCCGGCTGGAGCGGCCCGGCCGGGGCGGCGCGCTGCGGTCCGTCTGGTCGCAGAGCGACGCCGCGGTCCTCGCCTACATGGACGTGGACCTGTCGACCGACCTGAACGCGCTGCTGCCGCTGCTGGCCCCGCTGCTCTCGGGTCACAGCGACGTGGCGATCGGCACCCGCCTCGCGCGCGGCGCCCGCGTGATCCGCGGCCCGCGCCGCGAGATCATCTCGCGCTGCTACAACCTGCTCCTGCACGCGAGCCTCGGCACCAGGTTCTCCGACGCTCAGTGCGGCTTCAAGGCCATCAGGGCGGACCAGGCGCGAGCGCTGCTGCCGCTGACCTCCGACACGGGGTGGTTCTTCGACACCGAGCTGCTCGTGCTGGCCGAGCGGGCCGGGCTGCGCATCCACGAGGTTCCGGTGGACTGGATCGACGACGCCGACTCCCGGGTCAAGCTCGTCGCCACCGCAGTGGCCGACCTGCGCGGCATTGTGCGTCTGGGCACCGGACTCGCCCGGGGCACGATCAGCATCCCGACGCTGGGAAACCCGTCGCCGCCCGGTTTGCGCCAGGCAGGCGGGCAGGCCAGCGGCCGCGGCCGCCTGGCAGGCCAGCTAGTGCGATTCATCGCCGTGGGCGTGGCCAGCACCGTGGCCTACGTCCTGCTCTATCTGCTGCTCCGCGGCTCGATGGCGGCACAGGCCGCGAACGCGATCAGCCTGCTCGTCACCGCCATGGCCAATACCGCGGTCAACCGAAGGGTCACCTTCGGCATCCGCGGCCGGATGCACGCCGCGCGCCACCAGGCGCGTGGCCTGATCGCGTTCGGCATCGGGCTCGCGCTGACCTCCGGGGCGCTTGTGGCGCTGCACGCCGCGTCGGCCCGGCCCGGCCGCGCCGCCGAGGTGGCCGTGCTGATCCTGGCCAACCTCGTCGCCACCCTCGTCCGCTTCGGGCTCTACCGGAGCTGGGTCTTCCACCGCTCCGCCCGCGGGCCACATCCAGCCTAAGCGCTGCTTGACCTATCCGAAGAGGAGCTAACGGTGACCGCCATCTCGACGCAACCCGGCCCGGTGCCGGCCGCCAGCCCTGGCGGCGGGCGCATGGCCCGAATGCTGCGCGCCCGGCCGGACGACCCGGCGTGGGCGAGGCCGGCCCTGCTGGCCCTGCTCGTGGCCACGGCCCTGCTCTACCTGGTCGGCCTGGACCGCAACGGCTGGGCCAACGAGTTCTACGCCGCCGCCGCCCAGGCGGGCAGCCAGAGCTGGAAGGCATTCCTCTTCGGCTCGCTGGACCGCTCCAACTTCATCACCGTGGATAAGCCCGCGGGCTTCCTCTGGCCGATGGAACTGTCCGCCCGCATCTTCGGCGTGAACTACTGGAGCCTGCTGGTCCCGCAGGCCCTGGCGGGCGTCGCCACGGTCGGCGTGCTGTACACCACCGTGCGCCGCTGGTTCGGGCCGGCGTCCGCGATCATCGCCGGGGCGGTCACGGCCCTGGCCCCGGTCGCCACGCTCATCTTCCGCTTCAACGACCCCGACGCGTTCATCACCCTGACCGCGACCCTGGCCGCGTACACCGCCACCCGGGCCATCGAGTCCGGCCGCACCCGGTGGGTGGCCCTGACCGGGGTGCTGTTCGGGCTGGGCTTCCTGGGCAAGATGCTCGCGGGATTCCTGGCGCTGCCGGCCCTGGCCCTGGCGTATCTGGTGTGCGGGCCGCACAAGCTGGGCAAGCGCATCTGGCAGCTCCTGATCGGCGGCGCCGCGCTGCTGCTCACCGCGGGCTGGTGGGTGGCGATCGTGCTGCTCACCCCGGCCGCCGGCCGCCCGTTCATCGACAGCACCACCGACAACAACATCCTCAACCTCACCTTTGGCTACAACGGCCTGGGCAGGCTCACCGGCAGCGAGGGCGGCGGATTCCCCGGCGGCGCTGGCCACGGCCGCGGGACCGGCGCGGACGCGGGCGAGGCGGCCCGCGCGTTTGGCGGGGTCTTCGGCGGCGGGACCGGCCTTACCCGCCTGTTCGGCGCCGAGTGGGGCGGCCAGATCAGCTGGCTGATCCCGGCGGCCCTGATCGCCTTCGTGGTCATGCTCTGGGTGTCGCGGCGGTCGGCCCGCGCCGACCGGACCCGTGCCGCCGCGCTGCTGTGGGGCGGCTGGCTGGTGGTGGCCGGGCTGGTGCTCAGCTTCATGTCCGGGATCTCGCACTCGTACTACTCGATCGTGCTCGCCCCGCCGATCGGCGCGCTCGTCGGCATCGGTGCCGTCGGCCTGTGGCGGATCCGCCACACCTGGTTCGCGCGCGCCGCCATGGCCGTCGCGCTCGCGGCCACCGGCGGCTGGGCCTGGGTGCTGCTCGGCCGCAGCCCGGCCTGGTTCCCGTGGCTGCGCGTGGTCATCGTCGTGGCCACCGTCGCCGCCATCGGCGCGATCCTGGCGGGCCCCGTGCTGCGGGGCATGTCCGCCCGGTGGTCGCCGGCCCTGGCCGCGGCCACGGTGTCGGTGGCCGCGGTCGCCGTTCTCGGCGGCCCGCTCGCCTACAGCCTGGACACCGCGGCGAGCAGCTACAGCGGCGCGAGCCCGTCCGCGGGCCCCGCGGTCAGCGGCGCCTTCGGACCCGGCCGCGGCGGCTTCCCCGGCCGCGCCGCTTTCGCGGACGCGGGCGAGGCGGGCCGCCGCTTCGGCCCCGGAAGGGACGGCCGGGGTACCGGCGGCTTCGGCGGCAACACGTCGGTCAGCAGCGCCTTTGCCAAGCTGCTCGAGGCCGGGGCTTCGCGCTATGAATGGGCAGCGGCCACCGACGGGGCCGACAGCGCCGCGTCGATGGAACTGGCCACCGGCGGTACCCCGGTGATGGCCATCGGCGGCTTCAGCGGCAGCGACCCCGCGCCGAGCCTGGCCGAGTTCAAGAAGCTCGTCGCCGAGCACAAGATCCACTACTACGTCGCGGGAGGCGCGGGCGGCTTTGGCGGGGGCGGTCTCGGCCGCGGAGTGGGCGCAGACGACCGTTTCGGTGACTTCCGTGACTTCGGTGACTTCGGCGCCAGCGGGGCCGACGCGGGCGGCCGCTTCGGTGATTTCGGCGACTTCGGCGGGCGCGGGGCCGGCGCGGACCGCGGCCCCGGCGGATTCGGCGGTTTCGGCGGCGGCGCGAACACCGACGGCGCGCAGATCAGCGCGTGGGTCGAGGCCCACTTCACCGCGACGACGGTGGGCGGGATGACCGTCTACAACCTCACCGCCTCGCCCACGTCGTCTCACTGACCGGGAACGTGAACCGCGGCGCGGACTGCCGCAGCACGGTCGTCAGCGGCGTGGTGGACCAGATCGCGCTCAGTTCGGCGGCGACGGCAGCGATGAGTTCCGGCACGTCCGACGACGCTGTTTCGTGCATGGCCTCGGCGACGATGAGCACGCCGGCGGTCGAGTCCTGCACGGCCGACAGCCCGCTCTGCCGGTTGGTCCACCGCCGGGCATGCACGTGCCCCGCCTGGTCTGCGAAGATCACCTCGCGGGGGCCGGGGTGCTCGGTCTCGCCGGAGAAGGTCAGGTAGTCCTCATCGCCGCTGGCGTATCGCACCTCCAGGCTGCCGGTGATCTTAGCGACGTCGAAGACGGCAACCGGGACCGCGAAGGCAGCCGATGCCGCGTTGCACAGGTCGACGAGCGGGTGCACCCGCGGGAGGGCGCCTTCTTTCCGGAACCGCCGCAGCAGCGCCTCCGACGCGCACCGGTACTGGGTCGGCTTGAGCCCCATCCTGGTGAAGGCGCGCCGCCAGGCCCGGATTTCGGGCAGGTCGCTTTCGGTCACCCCGGCGAGCCGGGAGCTCGCGATGGCGGTGAACGTTGCGGCGCGATCGCTGACCGGGACGCCGGACGTGATCTGCCCGGCGTACATGACCCCCGGCACGAGCTCGGGGAAGTCACGCCAGATCTCACCGGAATGCTGGAAGTCCATAGCGCATATTCTCGGCGGCATGGCCGATGCTGTCCGCACTCCTGCCGAGCGAGCGGCCGACACGCTTGCCCGGCTGGAAGGCGATGCCGATGTCTGGGCCGCCACCGCCAGCGCGGGCCATCCTCATCTTGTGCCGTTGTCGCTCGCGTGGGACGGTGCGCACGTCATCCTGGCCACCCCGGCGGCATCGCCTACCGCCAGGAACGCGGCCGCCGCCGGCGATGTTCGCCTCGCGCTGGGCACCAGCCGGGATGTCACGATCATCGACGCAACGGCGGAGGTCGTGCCCTGCGCGGACGCCCCGGGCCCGGTCGCGCGATGCTACGCCGCGCGGACGGGGTGGGATCCGCGCCACGAGGACGTGCCTCACGTCTACCTGATCGCGACCCCGCGCACGATGCGGGCGTGGAACAGCCTCGCGGAGATGAGCGAGCGCACCATCATGCGCGACGGCCAGTGGACGTCGGCCTGACCCGCTGCGGCGCAATGCGGCCCGGCGAGGATCGGGCGGCTAGAGGCGGATGACGGCCTTGCCGTGCAGGCCGCCACGGCGGAGCTGGTCCAGCACCTGCCCGGCGCCGTCCAGGCCGACGGTGGAACGGATACGCGCGGTGATCGTGCCGTCCGCGAGCAGCCGCGCGACCGTCCTCAGCCCCTCGGGCGATATCAGGGGATTGGCGGTTGAGGCATGGTTGTGCGCGGTGATCTGCCGCTCGGCAAACCAGCCCTCGTCCGCCGCGAAGACGGTCGACACCAGGCGCCCGCCGGGCCGGATGACCTCGGCGTCACGGCGGATCGCGTCCGGACCGCTGACCAGATCAAGAACGGCGTCGACGCCGCCCGGCTGATCGGCGCGCAGCGCGTCGATCACGTCGGCGGCCTGGCTGTCGTACACCTCCTCAGCCCCCAGGCGGCGAGCCTCGCCGGCGTCGCCGCGAACGGTCGCGATGACGTGCGCGCCGCGCGCGTGCGCCATCTGCACGGCGTAGCCGCCGACCCCGCCGGTCGCGCCCATCACCACGAGGTGCTGGCCCGCGCTGACCTGCAGCAGCTCCACCGTCCTGAGCGCGGTGACCGCCGGGATGGGCAGCGCGGCGGCCTGGTCGTCGGCCACGCCGTCGGGGATGCGAGCCACCGGCTCCATCCTGGCCGCCGGGGCGACCGCGGTGTACTCGGCGTAGGAGCCGTGCGTCCGCGCCATGCCGAAGACGCGGTCGCCGGCCCGCAGGCCGTGTTCCCCGGCCGGGACGCGCTCGGCCACGCCGGCGAAGTCAATGCCCACGACGAACGGGTACGACGAGGCGGCGGTCAGGCGCCCCACCTGATTGGCGTCGAGCGGGTTGACTCCCGCAAACCGCACGCGGATGAGCAGCGCGCCATCGGCGGCCGGAACGGGCAGGTCCTGGACCGACGCCGGCTCACCGAAACTGCGGATGGCGAATGCACGCATCCTGGCCTCCCTACGGCAACCCAGGCAGGGGTCAGCGCCAGAGCGCTTTGCTGGCCAGCCGGGCCCCTTCGGCCATTGCCGCGAGCTTCGCCCAGGCGACCTGCGGGTCGACCGTGGTGGAGGTGGCGAACGTGGCGAACCCGCAGTCGCTCCCGGCGAGCACGTTCTCCCGCCCGACAAGCTCGGCGTAGCGGCCGATCCGCTGCGCGACCAGCTCGGGGTGCTCCACGTAGTTCGTGGTCGAGTCGATCACGCCAGGGATGATCGCCGTGCCGTCGGGCAGCTTGACGTCCTCGAACACCGTCCACTCGTGCTCGTGGCGGGGGTTGGCGCCCTCGAAGGAGATCGCAGCCGGCCTGGCCTTGAGCACCTCGCCGAGGATCTCGCGCAGCGGGATGTCGCTGGTGTGCGGGCCCTCGTAGTTGCCCCAGCACAGGTGGAGCCGCATGGCCTCCGGCGGGATGTCCCTGGTCGCGTGGTTGACCGCGGCCACGCGGGTGGCGACCGCGGCGAGGAATCCGTCCTTCGTGCCGCCGATCCCGGAGACGTTCCAGCCCATGGCCAGGTCCGGGCAGTCGAGCTGCAGCACCAGCCCGGCCGCGTGGATGGCGTCGTACTCGGTCTTCATCGCGTCGGCGAGGGCGGCGATGTACTCATCGTCGCTGCCGTAGTACTGGTTGGAGTGGAAGACGGCGATCACCCCGGGCGAGGCGGCCGACATGAACACGTCGGCGACGTCCTGCCCGGCGGTGGCCTCCTTGAGGTTCGCGATGTCGGCCTCGACCTGCGTGGTGTCCCGGTAGGCAACGGGCCCGACGCAGGCGGGGTTGGTCAGCCTGCGGGTGCGGCTCCGCTCGGCCAGCACCCGCTCACCCCAGGCCGGGAAGTCGGCGTAGTCCCTGGGCCGCAGCATCTGCCCCTCGCCGCCGAACCCGGTCAGCCGCTCGGTGACGTAGGTGGAGTAGCCCGGCTTGCTGGCCTCGCCGTCGTTGACCACGTCGACGCCCGCGCCGACCTGGGAGCTGACCACCGAGCGGACCGCCTCGGCAAGCTGCCCGGCGTCACGTTCTGGCCCGGTGAGCGAGAGTCCTGCTGGCCGCGGCAGGCTGCCGGTATGGGTGGTCAGGATGCGCTCGGTGCTCAGCCGCACGGGATCCTCCGTCCGCCGGTGCTGCTCAACCTATAGCAGCACGGCCGCGGCGACCCGCGCCGGCGTGATCAGCCGCGGGTGAAGACGGCGTGGATCGTGAGCGTGTTCTTCATCGACGCCGTGCCCAGCCGGTTCCAGGTGAGGCCGAAATCCGACCGGTCGATGTGGACCTCCGCGTCGAGGCGCACCTCGCCGGCGCCGTCCGCAGAGACCGCGACCGGGAAGGACAGCGGCCTCGCGGCGTCGCGGACCCGGAGCGTCCCGATCGCCGTGGCCTCGTCGCCCACGAGCTTGACCTGCCGCGCCGTGAACACGATGTCCGGGTAGGCGTCGCTCTCGAAGAAGTCGGCCGAGCGCAGGTGCTTGTCCCTGGCGCCGTTCTTGGTGTCGACCGACGCGGAGCCGACCGTGATCGTGCCGCTGGCCTCGCCGCCGGGCGTGATGACCGCCTCGCCGGACACCTGCCCGAAGGTGCCCCTGACCGGCACCAGCCCCCACATGCTCTTGCTCTGCAGGGTCACCGACGACCGCGACGGGTCAAGGCTCCACGTCCCGGCGAGCGAGCCGTCCACCAGCCTGGCCCGCAGCGCAGGGTCGACGGCCCGTGTGTTCACTGCCATCCGCGCAGTTCCTTCCGTGGATTCTTCGGTTTGCACATCAAAACTATTTGGTTAGCAAAACCGTATATACTGCGGCTAGCGCTGTCAAGGGAGGGCCGTGGCCGGGGAGACGGGCGAGTGCGGGCATTCGGCGGTGTGCCTGCGGCTCATGCAGCTGCTGCCGCGAGTGTCCCGCGGCATGCGGCGGTCCCAGGACCGCGCGGCCCCGCGGTCGCTCACCCCGCTGGGCCCCAGGCACGTCGCGGCGCTGGAGCAGCTGCGGGACGGCCCGCTGACCGTGGGGACCCTCGCCGCCAGGCTCGACCTCACGCTGTCCACGGTGAGCGGCGTGCTGGCCGAGCTGGACCGGGCAGGCCTCGTCGCCCGGCAGGCCGACGAGGCCGACCGGCGGCGCACGATCGTGGAGA
>Ga0335075_10009575_pt1 | contig 14752 bp, 15 predicted proteins | sample Lox_Sample_24_FD_206723 | JGI IMG/M metagenome (GOLD analysis project Ga0335075, IMG submission 206723) | Soil microbial communities from Loxahatchee National Wildlife Refuge, Florida, United States - Lox_Sample_2.4 | ecosystem: Environmental > Terrestrial > Soil > Wetlands | place: USA...
ATATCACTCAGCAGACAACGCTTCTCTCTAACCTCAAGACACTGATTGATCAGAATTTTGCAGAAATCGACGGTGCGATCGGGCGGTCCACGGAACAGGCGAGTCTTGCTGCGGATGCCGTTCAGCAGACCGCGCGCGCAGTACAGACGATGGCGGCCAGCGCCGAGGAACTGGCTGCATCGGTCCGCGAGATTTCCAGCATGATGACGAAATCGAAATCGGCGACCGATTCCGCTCACGAACACACCACGCTGGCCGATCAGGCAACCCAGCGGCTGACCACGACCTCGGCATCGATGGGGAGCGTCGTCGAATTGATCCGGAGCATTGCGGGGCAGATCAACCTGCTAGCGTTGAACGCAACCATCGAGTCGGCAAGGGCAGGGGATGCCGGCAAGGGATTTGCGGTGGTTGCCGGAGAGGTGAAAAGTCTTGCCCAGCAGGCCAGCAAAGCCACCGACCAGATCGCGCAGGAGATCGAGCGGCTGCAAGGCGTGTCCGGCGAAGTAGCCGCAGCGCTGGTTGAGATCAGTAAGTCGGTCAGCTCAGTCAGGGAATACGTGACCGGCACGGCCGCCGCTGTCGAGGAACAGGCCACGGTCACCCAGGGCATGTCGTCGGAGATGCAAGACACGGCGAGCAGCGTCGCCGCGATCAACGACAACATGAGCGAGATCTCGAGCTCCGTGCATCAGGTCGCGAATGCTGTCGACGGGACCCGAAACGCCGCCCAGGTCCTCGTCCGATAATTCTCGTCGGGCGGAATTCATTCCGCCCTCTGCCTTGCAGATCCGACGCCGGACGCACAAAACGCGCGCCGATGAGCACGATCGCAGCAGCTATGCGTTCTGATCGCCTGGCTGTATGGCGTCGAGGCGCCCACCTGTGGTTATCTGACTGTGCCGCCCCGCCCCGGTGCTGAACGGCCCGATGCTGGGCGCACTGAGGATGCTGCTTTCTTCAGTGGTCAAGCAGCTGGAAAGCTTCGCCGGAGTGATGAATTTCGTGATCTTCCCGATGTTCTTTGCTTCGTCGGCGCTGTATCCGCTCTAGCTGGTGCAGCAGTCGAGCCCGCTGCTGTTCAACGTCTGCCGCGCCAACCCGTTCACCTATGGGATAGAGCTGGTTCGTTTCGCACTTTATCAGGAGATCGACTGGATGTCGCTCGCCGTCGTGGTGGGCACCGCCATTGTCTTCACGGTCGGCGCGATCCTCGCCTGCGACCCTGCTCGAGGTCTGTTGATCCTACGGCGCGGCGACACATAGAACACCTCTCCCGCTCCTGCGGGAGAGGTGTTTTTTGCGCTTCGCTTTCGCGAACCGAGTCAGACGCCCTTGTAGTTACAAGCCGCGGCCGGGTGCGCCGTAAATCCGGCGACCGCCAGGGTGGCGCCGCCAAGGCCGCAGATAACCGCAAGCGCCAATAGAACAGTCCTGACCATAAGCCTCTCCCTTCAATGGATGGCCCCCCATCCTACCCGCCTCCGCGGCAGCGCGCAAAATCCGTCACGCCCGCGACGTCGGCTCCTTCGCCCGCTTGGCCTCATCCGATGCCCGCCACAGGTACCACGCGGCGGTAGAGCGGAATGGCGCCCACGCCTCGCCGATTGCCGCCAGATCCCGCGGCTTCGGCTGCTCGGCCAGTCGGTAGAGCGCCCGGTACCCGTCGCGGACCCCAAAATCATCGACTGGCAGCACGTCGGGCCGTCCCAATGTGAAGATCAGCAGCATCTCCACGGTCCACCGCCCGACCCCGCGGATGCCGGTCAACCGCTCGATCAGCTCGGCGTCGGACAGCAGTGCCGCCTGCCGCCTCGTGGGCACAGTGCCATCCATGGCGCGTGCGCTGATTTCGCGCAGGCAGGCGATCTTCGCCGTCGAGAACCCGCAACCGCGCAGGGCTGCCTCAGGTGTCGACAGCACCCGGGCCGGCGAGGGGAAGGCGCCGTCGTCAGACAGCGCCTGGAACCGCGCCAAAATGGCCCGTGCCGCCGTGCCGTGAAGCTGCTGGTGGGCGATCGCCCGCAGCAACGCCTCGTAAGGGCTGCGGCCGCGCTCCACTTCCAGGCGCGGGCGGCCAATGCGGCCGATCAGCTCAGCCCAGGCGGCCTCCTGCGACAAATGGCGAACTGCTAGACGAGACATCACGCACCAGTGAGCGACAGCGCCATGCACAAATGCGCTATATGCAACCGGACGTAGTGCATTAGATTCCCGCCATGAGCCTGTTTGACGACACCGGCTGGTTCCACGAGCCCGACGAGGAGGCGGATCGCCAGACTGCCAGCCTGGCGGCCGTGGCGTTCACGCTGTTCCTGATCGTGCTCGGCCTCTTCCTGGTCCAGGAGCTGCGCGCCAAGTCGCTGCTGGAGGATTGCCTGCTCGCCGGCCGGACGAACTGCGTCGAGATGGCAGCGCCCCAGTAGCCTCAAGCCAACTCCAGCGCGGCAGCCGGGGCCGGCTGTCGGGCCGCCTCCTTCACCATGTCCGCACCCTTTTCGGCGATCATGATGACCGCCGCGTTGGTGTTGCCCGACACCATGGTCGGCATGATCGAGGCATCGATCACGCGAAGACCGCCGATGCCGTGCACCCGAAGCTGGTCATCGACCACCGCCGTCAGGTCGTGACCCATCTTGCAGGTGCCCACGACATGATAGGTGGTCTGGCCGTTGGTGCGGGCGAACTCCAGCAACTCGTCGTCAGTCTGGACCTGCGGGCCCGGGTTCATCTCATGGGCGCGGTACTTGTCCATCACCGGGCTTTCTATGATCCGCCGCCCGATCTTCATGGCGGCGACCACGGTCCGCTGATCCATCTCGTCCGCCAGGAAGTTCGGGCGGATCGCCGGATTCGCCAGCGGGTCCGATGATTTCGCGTGGATCGTCCCCCTCGATTCCGGCCGGCATTGGTAGACGCCCAGCGTCATCCCCGGCTCGCGATCCAGAATGCGCGTCGCGGCCGTGGCATAGCTCGCGTGGGCAAAATGATATTGCACGTCCGGCTCCTCCAGCTCCGGTCGAGTGCGCACGAAGCCGTATACGATGCCGGCGGTCAGCGTCAGGATGCCGCGGTGCAGCAGGAAGAACTTGGCAACCTCCTTGGCGAAATTGAGCCCGCGTGTCTGCTCGTTCAATGTGATCGGCAGCTTCACGCGCCAGTTCAGGCGGGGGGCATAATGGTCGCGGTAGTTCTCGCCCACCCCCGGCAGGGCGTGCCGCACCTCGATGCCAAGCGAGCTCAGCAGCTCCGGCTGGCCGATGCCCGACATCTCCAACAGATGCGGCGACTTCACCGCGCCGGCGGCAACCAGGACCTCGCCGCCGCAGCGCGCCTCGGTGGGTTTTCCGGCATGCACATAGCGCACGCCGACGGCGCGTTTGCCGTCCAGGATGATCCCCGTGGCGTGCGAATCGGTCTCGACGTGCAGATTAGGACGCCGCCGGGCGGGATCGAGGAAGGCGCGCGCGGTGGACCAGCGGCGGCCGTTCTTTTGCGTAACCTGATAATAGCCAAAGCCTTCCTGGTGGCCGTTGTTGTAATCGGAGTTGGCTGGCCAACCTTCGGCAGCGGCGGCCGCGATCACGGCGTCGCACATTTCGTGGTGCTCGATCATGTGCGCCACGTTCAGTCGGCCGCCTTTGCCGCGGGTGGTGTCACCGTCGCCTTCGAAATGCTCAGACTTGCGGAAGTAAGGCAGAACCGATTCATAGGACCAGCCACGATTGCCGAGCTGCGACCAGGTATTGTAGTCTAGCGGGTTACCGCGGACGTACAGCATGCCGTTGATCGAGCTTGATCCGCCCAGCGTCTTGCCGCGTGGGATAGGAATCGACCGGCCGCGGACATTATCCTCCGGCTCGGTGGCGAAGCACCAGTTGTAGCCCGTGTGGTTGAGCAGCTTGTTGAAACCCACCGGGATGGGGATCCAGAAGTTGTCGTCCTTTGGCCCGGCTTCCAGCAGCAGCACCTTGGCCGCCGGGTTTTCGGTCAGCCGGCTGGCCAGCACGCAGCCCGACGAGCCGGCGCCGACGATGATGTAGTCCCACTCAGTCATCGATCGCGTTCCTCCGCATGCACAGTAGCCATGCGCGTGCCTCTTCGGCAAGGCGCACCGTACCACGGGAGGGCATTGCCCACGGCTATTAGGCCTGATTTCCATTAGACGAGCGCACCGTTTGATTTTTTTCGCTCATCAGCCGGTCTCCGCCGGAGAACGTTACCATGTCCGCAGCCATCTGTCAGAAATACTCTTAAACGCAGACATAAGAAAGATGCACGTGGATGCACACAGATAGCAAGCCGCAGCCCGAAACCGAACGCATGACCAACGGCCTGTGAGCCGTACCTTCGCATCTGTGTGAATCAGCGTCCATCCGCCTTCATCTGCGTAAAACGCTTTTTCTTTCCCATAGCGCCACACGGCCACAAGTGGGGGCCTGCGGCCGCAACGACCCGCCGGGAAGGCTTGTCACCAGGGTCCCTTCGCCCAATAATAAGCAATGGGAAATCCCGGCCCGATCCCTTGAGACCCACGCGGGGGCGCAGCCTCAGGCATCGAGGGACTTATGGCACGAGACGATATTGAGATCGCTTACGGCCGCGAGACCCTGCACTTGGCGTTGCCCAGAGGAGCTGAACCGACCGTCATCCGAAAGATCGCCCTGCCCAAGCTGGCGGACAATGCCGCAGCGATTCACAACGCCTTCGCACATCCCATCGATGCCAGGCCGCTCTCCGAGCTCGCACGCGGGCGCAAAAGCGCCTGCATCCTGATTTGCGACATCACCCGCCCCGTGCCGAATGGCTTGTTTCTCCGCCCGATGATCGAGACGATGGTCGCCGGCGGCATCCCGCTCGATCGCATCACCATCCTGGTCGCAACCGGCCTGCACCGTCCCAACGAAGGCGGAGAGCTGGCCGAGGTGGTTGGCGACCCGTGGGTGATGAAAAGCATTCGGATCGTGAATCACGATGCGCGCGACAGCGAGAACCTTATTGATCTCGGGGCAACCAGGGCGCGCGGCACGCCGGTCAGCATCAACAGGATTCTGATCGATGCCGATTTGCGCGTCGCCACGGGTCTCGTTGAGCCGCATTTCATGGCCGGCTGGTCCGGCGGCCGCAAGATTGTCGCGCCGGGCGTCGCCGGCCATGAAACAATACGCACCTTCCATTCCGCGCGGTTCATGGAAGATCCGCTGGCCGTGCAATGCAACCTTCTCGGCAATCCGCTTCACGAGGAGCAACTCCAGATCGTCCGCATGGTCGGCGAGCTGTACGCGCTCAATACAGTGATCGACGAAGATCGCGACCTTGTTCATGTCACGTTCGGCGAAATTGTAGCCAGCCATTTGGCGGCGGTCTCGTTTGTCGAGGAAGCCATACGCATCAAGGTTGGCCGGCGCTTCAAGACCGTCGTTACCTCCTCGGCCGGCTATCCGCTCGATAAAACGTACTACCAGACGGTCAAGGGCATGGTGACTCCGATCGACATTCTGGAGCCTGGCGGCACGCTGATCATCGCCTCTCGTTGCTCCGAAGGTTTCGGGTCGCCGGAATTTCGCAAGGCCCAGGCAAGGCTGGTCGAGATGGGCACCGAACGCTTCCTCGCGACACTGACGGCGAAGTCGCTGGCCGAGATCGACGAATGGCAGACCGAGATGCAGCTCAAGCCGATGCGCGTCGGCCGGATTCAGCTCTACACGGAAGGACTGGATAAGGAAGAGCAGCGCCTCACTGCGGTCGAGATTATTCCCTCGGTCAATGCGGCCATCGCGGAAAGCATCGCACGCCACGGCGACGGTGCGATCGCGATCATCCCGGAGGGCCCTTACGTCGTGCCTGTCCACGAGACCACGTTATAGAATGCCAAACGTCCACCTCGATCCCGTCGGTGGCATTGCCGGCGATATGTTCGTGGCGGCGCTGCTCGACGCCTTTCCGAAGTTGCGGGAGCGCGTACTTTCGGACGCGCAGGCCGTGTTGCCGGATGGCTACGTCGCGCATCTGGCCGAGAGCGGCAACGGCCCCTTGCGCGGCCTGAGCTTCGGGTTGGGTAGTCCGGCTCACGACCGCCACGGAACGGCCGATGCCGGCAGCTTTCCCGACATGGTAGGGCGCATTCGCTCGGCGAACCTGAGCGACGGAACGGTCGAGCAGGCGGTCGCCATTCTCACGCTGATCGCCGAGGTGGAGGCAGCAATCCACCGAGTACCCATCGAGGCGGTGCATTTTCACGAAATCGCGGACTGGGATTCGTTGCTCGACGTCGTAGCAGCCGGCAGCATCGTGGCTGCGCTGCCGGGCGCGCGCTGGACGGTTTCGCCGCTGCCGCGCGGCGGCGGCATGGTCAATACGCGGCACGGCCTCCTGCCGGTCCCGGCGCCGGCAACCGTGTCTTTGCTGATCGGTTTCACCTGGCGCGCAGATGGTGTCGACGGCGAGCGGGTGACGCCCACAGGAGCAGCGATTCTACGGCACCTGATCGGACCGGGCGGCAGCGGCGAAGCCCTCTCGGGGCGGCTTACCTCCGTCGGTGTCGGCGCCGGCACGCGGACGCTGCCGGGCATCCCCAACGTATTGCGCGCGCTGGTATTCGAAAACCCTCCGGCTCCCGCGCGACGGGAGCTTATCACAATCATCAGATTCGAAATCGATGACATGACCGGCGAGGAGATAGCGACCGCGGCGGATCGACTGCGCGCGGTCGAAGGCGTGTTCGATCTCACGATCGGCCAGGTGCAGGGCAAAAAAGGCCGCAGCCTGCGGTCGTTCCGGCTGCTGGTCAGGCCGGATCGGACGAGCGCGGTCGTCGAACGCTGCTTTCTCGAAACCTCGACGATCGGGCTGCGCATCCACGAAGAACAACGTGCCTGCCTGCGCCGTCACCTCGCGACGATCGAGGCCGACGACGGCACCCGTGTCGGCGTCAAGACCGTCGAGCGCGCCGGCATCACGAGCATCAAGGCAGAAAATGACGATCTCCTCGCCGACAGCCTGGAGGAGCGGCGTCGGTTGAAGCGGCGGGCAGAACAGGGGCGCGGGCGATGACCGATCTCGTCGCACGGCTCGCGCCTCATTCCCGCCTTGCCGTCGCGGTCAGCGGCGGCGTTGACAGCATGACGCTCGCCGCCTTCGCGCACCGGCTTCACGCGCAAAAGCGCATCGGGCCGGTGGAGATGATCCATGCGGTTTCACCTGCTGTTCCGCCCGCCGCGACCGATCGCGTGCGGGCGCGCGCCACGCTCGAAGGCTGGCATCTCACCGTCACCGGCACGGGTGAGTTCGAAGACCAGCGTTACCGGGACAACCCGGTCAATCGCTGCTATTTCTGCAAGACTAGACTCTATGACCGCATCCGTGGGATCACCTCCTCGACCATCGCGTCAGGCGCCAATCTCGACGACCTCGGTGACTACCGGCCGGGTCTCCTGGCGGCATCGGAGCACGAGGTGGTGCATCCTTATATCGAGGCCGGGATGGACAAGACAGCGGTTCGCGAACTTGCCCGCCGGCTCGGACTCGATGAGGTGGCAGAACTGCCGGCGCAGCCCTGCCTCGCAAGCCGGGTCGAGACTGGCATCGCGATCGATCCGGCCGATCTGGCATTCGTCGATCTCGTAGAGACCCGCCTTGCCCCGCTTGTATCCGCCGGCGCAGCATTGCGTTGCCGAGTCACGCGTGCAGGCATCGCCATTGAGGTCAACGACGACGAGGCTGACAAAGCCCCGTTGATCAAGCTGGCAGGAGCGTTGTGCCAGGACCACGGTCGCCGCCTCGTCGGCATAAGACCCTACCGGCGCGGCTCCATGTTCGTACAGGGCTGATCTTGGAATTTGCAGAATTTCAAATCGACTGGGACCGAGAACGACGGACCGGTGTACCCGAAGCGGCACTCTGTCAGGGCAAGACGCCGGCCCAGATCGGCGACATTGTTGCGGCCGCCCGTGCAGAAGGTCGGCGGCTGCTATTGACCCGCCTCTGCGCCGCCACTCACGCCGCGTTGGCGGCCGAGGTGCGGGATGCACTCGACTACGATCCACTCTCGGCGACCGCGGTTTTCGGCGGTGAGACCCCTGCCGTTGCAACCGGAATAGGAATCGTCGCTGCCGGCACCTCGGATCTGCCGGTTGCTCGCGAAGCCGCACGGACTCTGGTTTTTATAGGACACCGCGCCGACATCATCGCCGATGTCGGAGTTGCTGGTCATTGGCGGCTGACGACGCGGCTCGGACAGCTCCGCGGCTTCCGGGTGCTGATTGCGGTGGCGGGAATGGAGGGCGCACTGTTCAGCGTACTTGCCGGTTTGGTGGAGGCACCTGTCGTGGCAGTGCCGACCTCCGTTGGCTATGGGGTCGCCAAGGGCGGCAAGGCTGCACTGCTCTCAGCGTTGGCGAGCTGCGCGCCCGGATTGGTCGTCGTGAATATCGACAACGGTTTCGGTGCCGCAGCGGCGGCGATCAAGATGCTGCGGGTCGCTCGGTAGCCCGACTCTCCATCCGCTGACCAGGCTGCTAGGCTCCACGACCGACGAACCAGAGAGGCGATCATGACCAATTGGGACAAACGCCGCGTCGGCCGCACGTCGCTGGAAGTCACGGTACTTGGCTTCGGCACGGCCACGATGGGCGGCAGCCGCATCCAGGTCTCGCGTGAGGAGAGCGAGGCAATGGTGCGCGCCGCCTGGGATGCCGGCGTGCGCTATGTCGACACCGCGCCGTTCTACGGCGTCGGCTCAGCCGAGCGCCGCGTTGGCGATACGCTGCGCGACAAGCCGCGCAACGAGTGGGCGCTATCGACCAAAGTCGGTCGCCTGCTGAAGCCACGCCGCGAGCAGCAGCCCGTCACCGACGGCCGACTGGCACCGATGCCGTTCACTGTGGTGTATGACTACGGCTATGACGCGATCATGCGCTCGGTCGACGATAGCTACCAGCGTCTCGGCCTCGACAAGATCGACACTCTGTTCGTGCACGATATCGGCGCCTATCAGCATAAAGAGGCAGCGCCCGGGCACATGAAGGTGCTGCGCGAGAGTGGCTACAAGGCGTTGATTGAACTGAAGCGCTCCGGCGTCATCAGCGCGTTCGGCATCGGCGTGAACGAGAAGGAAGTCCTGCTGGAAGCGATGGGTTGGGGCGAATGGGATGTCTTCCTGCTCGCCGGCCGCTACACGCTGCTGGAGCAGGCGCCGCTCGACGATCTGCTGCCGCTCTGCGAGCAACGCGGCACCTCGATCGTGATCGGGGGTCCGCTCAATTCCGGCGTCCTCGCCGGTCGCGACACATGGAACTATGCGCCGGCGCCGCCCAATGTGGTGGAGCGCGTGAAACGCATCCAGGCGGTGTGCGACCGGCACCATGTGCCGTTGCCAGCGGCGGCGCTGCAATTCCCGCTGGCGCACAAGGCAGTGTGCGCCACCATCCCCGGCCCGCGCACAGTCGACGAGTTCAAGACCAACGTCGAGCTGATCCGCCGCAAGATCCCTGCCGATCTCTGGGCGGAGCTGAAGCGTGAGAAGCTGCTCCACCCGGACGCCCCAGTGCCGACGTAAAAGATAGAATGCACCGTCATTGCGAGCCGAAGGCGAAGCAATCTCGCGGCCAGTGCGCCCCTCTTGCGCGAGATTGTGTCGTCCCGCCGCGCTTCGCTAGCAGTCCTCGCAATGACAGCGGGACTTATTTCACGACAAACTCCAAAGGAGCAACCGCGTGAAGATCGAATCCATCGAAGCCTTCCAGGTCCGCTGGGCGCCCGATGACAAGCCCCCCCAGCGAAGCGCCTTCGTGCGCATCCGCGCCGAAGACGGCCTGTTCGGCATCGGCGAGGCTTCGCCGATGCAGGGCGGCCTCGCCTCGCTCGGGATCATCGTCCACGACATCGCGCCCCGGCTGATCGGACAGGACCCGCTGGACCACGCCGTGCTGCTCGACACGCTGTTTCACTCACTGGTCAAGCTCGGCCCCGAGGGTGCACTAACGGGCGCGTTGGCGGCGACCGACATCGCGCTATGGGACCTCAAGGGTAAGCTCACCGGCCTGCCGCTCTATAAGCTGATGGGTGGCGCCTGGCGGACGGCGCTGCCATTCTATGCCTCGATCGGCGGCAACGGTGATCGCAAGCTAGACGATGTGCTGCGCGTCGTCGAGCAACGCCTGGCGGACAAGCCCGCGGCGGTGAAGATCCGCTTCGACAACGACCGTACCCGGCTCGATGCTGACATTCCCGGCGACATCGCCAAGGCGCGTGCCGTACGCAAACTGGTGGGCGACGGCTTCCCGCTCGCCTTCGATGCCAACAACGGCTACACCAGCGGCGGCGCGATCCGGATCGGTCGAGCCCTCGAAGACCTCGGCTACTGGTGGTTCGAGGAGCCGGTGCAGCACTACCATCCGAAAGCAATGGGCGAGGTCGCCCGTGCGCTCGACATCACCGTCTCCGCCGGCGAGCAGACCTACACGTTGCCCGCGCTGGCCGAACTGATCGATGCCGGCGTCCGCATGGTGCAGCCAGACATCGTCAAGATGGGCGGGATCACCGGCCTGATGCGCTGCAATGCGCTGGCCCATGCGCACGGGGTCGAGCTGGTCCCGCACCAGACACAGCCGACGATCGGCCACACGGCAAGCCTGCACCTGGCCGCAACCCAGCTCCACGCGACGAAACCATGCGAATGGAACGATCCATCGTCGCGCACCCATGCAGTGTTTGAGAATGCGCCGCGTCCGGTGGATGGGCTGTTCTACCTGCCCAACGGACCAGGGCTTGGGTTAAGGCTGAAAGAGGCAGAGTTAAGCCAGCGACGGGTGGAGATCATCTGAGAAGAAAGGAATCGCCCGAGAGTCAATCTTTCGGCTGCGCCCTTCTCACGACTGCAGCAGACGCAACGCGTCCTCGGGCCCGGCGAGTAGTTCGACCATGCGCACCCGGTCGATGAGGGTGAGCGGCACCTTGCCGTCCTCTGCGATCTCTCGCGCCGCACGACGGAGCATCGCATCATACGAATCGGCCCCGCCGATCCGGCGCGCCTCCGCCTCGAACCGTCGCAGTTCGCGCGCTGTCGCCTCCAGCGACTTGATCGACCCCGGCTCCGGATTTCCTCGCAATGTATGCAGCGGCTCGATCAGCTCGGCGGATAGTCCGGCGGCAAACCGGTCGCGACAATTGGCATCAGCCTCCTGACGGGCCGCTCCGATCGCCTGCTGGCGTTGCGGACCTGCGCCCTCGCTCAGCCCATCCAGCAGCTCGGCAAGCCGCCGGACCTGCGCGGCCGCCGCAGTAAGTCCGAGTTCGCGCATCGGCTCGCCCTTGCCGCCGGTCCCGGCAAGCTCGTCCAGGACGGCTTCGATCGTCCGCTCCGCACCAGCCCGCAGGGCCGGTTGCAATCGAGCAGAAACCTCTCGCATCTGCCGCAGGACAATGTCCGGCTTGGGGAGACTGCGCAGCAGGACGGCGACCATCAGGTTCCATCCCTCCGCGGAATCGGCAGCCGCATGCTCCAGCATTTCGCTGATCTGTTCGGCAGGTGGTGGCTGGCCGGACTCGATGTCGGCCAGCAGCTTCATCAGCCGGACCGCCTTGGACAACACGCAAGCCACGCCCCGGGCCACGGGCGCGAACGCGTCCGCCGGCAGCCCCGCCTCGCTCCAGGCGCGATCTGTCGGCGCCGATGCGGCTGACTTCAACAAGCCGGCCGCCTGCGGCCACAGCAGGCCACCCGTCCGGCGAACAGCGGCGGCATCGCTCCGCGGTCGGCCGCGAATCTCAGCCTCGATTTCCCCTGCCCGTTCGGCAAGGCCGCGCTGCACGATTTCCAGCAAAGGCCCAAGCGCCGGGCGCGGCACCGAAGGCAGTCCCAAGCGCCATCCAGGTCCGCCCACGATGACCGGATCGAGCGGGAGGAACAGCAGGCGCCCGAACCGCAAGGGTCGGTCCAGCCGCAACTGCCGCAACCGGGCGCGCAGCGGAGCGATCAGGGCGTCGGCCGTGCCCCGTTCCTGCATCGAATCGATCAGCGCAACGACCTGCGCGACTTGAGTATCGCGCGCGGTGGCAAGCTCCCGGGCCACCTGACGCATCGGTGCCGCTGGCGTCATGCCGCCAGGGCTCGCAGCTTCTCGTTGCGCGCGATGCGATCGAACTGCGCACCGGTCCGCCAGTCCTGGTTCAGACTGACCGATTTGCGGAAGCGCAACACCATATCATCGTCGATCTTTATGCCGACCCAATCGGACGCCTCTTTCGGCAGCACGGGCACCAGCAGTGCCATTTCCGCCAGTGCGGAGCGTCGGCTGGCGTCGTCGGCGGCGCAGTGCCAGATCAGGCAAATCTGCTCCCACCCATCCAACAGCCATTCCGGGCGGGCCGCGCGCTGCGCGAGCTTGTCGGGAGCGTTGCCCCATTCACGCAGCAGGCCCGCCATGTCGGCAGTCAGGCTATACGCCTCGGTCAGTGTCTTCGTCGCGCAGGCGATCGTCAGGTCGGCAACCACGGCGACCATCTGCGCCTGAGCGCCGCTTTCGTCGCCACGCTCGCGGGCCCAGGCGCCGGCGTCCTCGCGCATCTGGCGCAGCACCTCCAGCAGCCGGGGGATGCGTGGCGGTGGAGATTGTCCAGGCACCCCGATCCCGGCGAGCATCGCCGCAAGCTCCTCCAGTCCGGTGGCGATCGCCTCTACCGGCAGGCCGAGCCTGGGCGCAATCCCGGCAACAGTCCGTTTGGCCCGCAGCTCCAGTTCGGCGGTGCGCGCCCGATTCGCGGGAACGCTACCGAGACCCGCGGGATCGACCTGCTCGACCAGCGCCAGCAGCAGCAGGAAATTGGTCAGCAATCGGTCCTGGTATTCTGCCGTCACGGCGGTATCGGCAGCAGCGCGCGCGTCCTGTCCGGCCAGCCCCTCGGCCGCTACCTGACGGGCAGCTTGGCGGATCGTCGCCGGGGTAACGCTGCGCAGGGCGGCTACTCCCTCGTTCAGCCGCGTATCATGGACCGTGGGGCGACAGAGCTGGCACACGCCTCCCCAAGGCAGGATGTACACGCCTCGGCCCCCCGAGGGATTCGGGACGATTAGCTCCGTGCCGCCGCGCTCGGCCGGCCGCGCCCGCGTACCGACGAGCAGTGGCGTGGTGAACGGCACTGCCACGCCACGTTCCAGGAATGTGGTCGGATGGTAGGCCTGCACCATCGGCAGGTTGGGTTGGTCGGCAGGCAGCATGTGTCCATACTCGCAGCCAACCGGTGAAGAATTGCTTGCCGCTGGGCGCGGCCCTCACCCGTTTCGATTTGCGATCGCCCCGCGGGCCGGAGCCCAAAGGCAGGCCCCGGCACGGAACGCGAGGCGTGGGCGAGGCGTCTCAGCCGGTTCGGGTCAGCCGCCCGGTCTTGGTGTCCATGGAGAACCGCGCGATCACGGCGTTGTCCGGTGTCGCGATTGCGAAGTTCACTTCGCCGGTACCTGGCGACGGGGCCACGTCGATCACCTTCCAGGTGTGGTTGCCGTTCCACAATAGGAACGCCTCGGCGATCTTCTGCACATCAGGCGGCGTGAGCTGGCGGTCGGCCGGGCGGAAGAACAGCGCGAAGGTGTGCATCCGCATCCAGCGGTGGCGCATCATGCCTATGCGCCACCCTGGCCGGTGCCACTGCATCCAAGCGCCGCCCTCCGGCCGTTGAGGGGCCGTCACGACGGGGCCGTTGGGGGCCGGACCGGCTGCCGGCGCCGGGCCTGGTGCCGGCTGGCCATAAGCGATTAGGGCGCCGCCTCCGGCGACGGCGATCGAAAGCGCCATAACAGCGCCGAGAACTGACTTCCGCATGCTGGATCTCCCTTCATTGCGCGGCAGACCTATATCGCGCTGTAGCATTGCGGCCATGCGGCGGGCGCGCGAAGAAATGCAACCGAATGCAACATGGTCTGCCGCCGTCGTGGCCGATTACCTATGATGCACGCATGGAACTGACACCGCACATCCTGGTGGTGGATGACGATCGGGAGATCCGCGAGCTGCTCGGTCGCTTCCTGGAACGCCACCAGATGCGCGTCACCGCGGTGCGTGACGCCCGCGAGGCGCGCCGCGTCTGGCCGGCTGGACACTACCACCTGGTGGTGCTCGATCTGATGCTGCCCGGTGAGAGCGGGCTCGATCTCGCCCGCTGGATGCGCACCCAGTCCGACGTGCCGGTCGTCATGCTCACCGCGATGGGTGAGGAGACCGACCGCATCATCGGCCTGGAGCTGGGGGCCGACGACTACGTGCCGAAGCCGTTCAACCCGCGCGAGCTGCTGGCGCGGATTCGCGCCGTGCTGCGCCGGGCGGGCGATGGTGCCGCGCAGCGGCCGGAGCCGCACGCGCGGGCCCTCCGGTTTGCCGGCTGGACGTTGGAACCGGCTCGTCGGCGGCTGCTGAACCAGGAAGAAGCCGAAGTAGCGCTGACCGGCGGCGAGTACGATCTGCTGCTGGCGCTGGTGGAGCGTGCCAATCGCGTGTTGACCCGCGATATGCTGCTCGACCTGTTGCGGGGGCGGCAGGCCGGGCCATTCGACCGCGCCATCGACGTCGCCATCAGCCGGTTGCGTCGCAAGCTGGAAGACGACGGCCGAAATGCCCAACTGATCAAGACGGTTCGCGGGGGCGGCTACGTGCTGGCTGCGACAGTCGAAAGGCTTTGATGCGGATAGAGCTGGTTCGAGACCGGTCCCGGGCAGGCCGGCTCCTGACGGACGACGGCGTGCCGCAGGCCTGCCGCAGCG
>Ga0335075_10009577_pt1 | contig 14751 bp, 14 predicted proteins | sample Lox_Sample_24_FD_206723 | JGI IMG/M metagenome (GOLD analysis project Ga0335075, IMG submission 206723) | Soil microbial communities from Loxahatchee National Wildlife Refuge, Florida, United States - Lox_Sample_2.4 | ecosystem: Environmental > Terrestrial > Soil > Wetlands | place: USA...
AGGACGGGGCAGTGCGGCCGAGCGTGCGGCAGCGTTCCATGACTCGCTCGCGGCTTCCATCGTCGAGATCGCCCGGTCGCGGCGGCGCTCGACGGGCCTCGACCGAGTCGCGCTCACGGGAGGTGTGTTTCAGAACGTACGCCTCACCGAGCTCGCGCACGAGCGGCTCACGGCGGAGGGTTTCCGTGTGTCTCTCGGGGAGCGGGTGCCCTGCAACGACGGAGGCTTGAGTTTCGGGCAGATCATCGAGGTCGCGGCACGGCGCCACAGGGCTCTATTACGCTAAATACGGATTCTCAACGGCTACCGGGCGGCAGTAGAGTTCACGTGAAGGTCGATGATCAGCGAGGATTCAGCCATGAGTACATCCGAGAAGACCGAATCAGGCAAAGAGACGACGCAGTCGGGGGCTCGGCCGCAGACGCAGCCCGCTGCCGCGCCGTCGGAACCCGGCAAGAAGCGCGAGCCCGCGGATGAGACGGAGCTGTTCGCGCCAGGCGTCGATCCCCAGTATTTCGGGTCCGGCAGCTACGGAATGGGCGGCTCGAACCAGGAAGGCAATTACGGACTGGGCGAAATCAACCCGCGCGGCGGTTATGGTGATTTCACGGACGCGGGCGGCTACGGCTCGACGGCCCTTTACGGCGAGGAGAGCCCGCCCGCGGACACCTCGGAGCGAAAGAATGTCGAGTCGCTCCCTGCCGAGGGGGAAACACCGCCTGCCGGCGGGAAACAGGTTCCAAAGCGCTGACGCTACAGGTCGCGCTCCAGTGCCCGATCAACCGCCGCGCGAGGGCTCTTGCCCTTGAGGTAGTAGTCACGCCAGGCGGGCCAGTCCACGTCCTCGAGCGACACATCCTGTACGATCTCGTGGAGGGCTCGACGTAGAAGCGCTACGACCTCGCGCTGCCAGCTCGTCCAGAGATCCGCCGCCGTCGACCCGCACTCGCGAGGCGTCGCCGCGAGCGCAGGGTCAGCCGCGGCGATCCGACATGAGATTTCGTCGTTCATCGAGCGAATATCGTTAGTCATCGGAGGGTTAGGTTGCGCATCGTCGGCGGAGCCGCTCGGACACACGACCGATTCGCGCCGGCCCGGCTAGGAGCCATTGCGTGATCAGACCACCCTGAGGTGTCACTGGTATTTCGAGTGGCGCGAAATTCACCGCCTAGTTACCTCGATGTTCGATGCCGCGCGTACACGGCGGGGACCCTCGCCTCGACGTAGGGAGATCTACGCATTCAACGTGCCCGGCCGGTGCCGGTAAGTTACCGCACGCACGGGAGCGCCATGAGCCGCCGCAACCTCGAACACCTTCTCCGTCCTCGCTCGGTCACGCTCATCGGTGCGTCCGATCGGCCGCACAGTGTCGGCGCGACGGTCCTGCGGAATCTGCTCGACGGCGGATTTTCCGGGCCGATCTGGCCGGTCAACCTTCGGCACGAGACGGTAGCGGGTCTGCGGGCCTATCGTACGGTGGCCGACTTGCCGGCGGGACCGGATCTCGCCGTGATATGTACTCCGGCACAGACCGTTCCCGGACTCGTCGCCGATCTCGGTGCGCGGGGCACGCGCGCCGCCATCGTGATCAGCGCCGGCCTCGATGCCAAGGGCTCCGATGGGGAGCGCATCGATAGCGCGATGCTCAGGGCCGCACGGCCCCACATCCTGCGCATCCTGGGGCCGAACTGCATCGGACTTTTGATTCCGGGGATCGGACTGAACGCCAGCTTCGCGCACGTCGGCGCCCGCAAGGGCAGCCTGGCGTTCATCGCTCAGTCCGGAGCGCTCACGACGGCCATGCTCGACTGGGCCCTTGGCGAGGACATCGGTTTCTCGCACTTCGTCTCTCTCGGTAATGCGGCCGACGTCGACTTCGGCGATTTGCTCGACTTCTTCGGCAGGGACGCCGCGACGCGCGCCATTCTCCTCTATGCCGAATCGATCACGGCCGCCCGCAAGTTCATGTCGGCCGCTCGTACGGCGGCGCGTAACAAGCCGGTGATCGTCGTGAAGTCCGGGCGGACGAGCGAGGCCGCTCGAGCGGCCCGTTCCCACAGCGGCGCGCTCGCGGGCTCAGACGCGGTTTACGAAGCGGCGTTTCGCCGAGCCGGTGTGCTGCGGGTCGACACGACGCGCGAGCTCTTCGATGCCGCGGAGATCCTCTCGCATCCGAAGGCGTACGCGGGGCCGCGGCTGCTCATCGTGAGTAATGGAGGCGGACCGGGCGTCATGGCGACGGATGCCCTGGTCACCGGAGGCGGCACGCTCGCCTCGATGACCGCTGAGACGCTTCGCAAGCTCGATTCGCTGCTACCAGGATCGGATGCGCACCGCAATCCGATCGACATAGGCGGGGACGCGCGTCCGGAACGGTACGTGTCGGTGCTCGAAACCGTGGTCAGCGATCCAGGCGTTGACGCTCTGCTCGCCATACATGCGCCGACCGCGGTCGCTTCGGTCGCGGAAGTTGCTGACACGGTCACTCCGGTGCTCGCAGCCGCACGGTGTCCGACGATTGCCTGCTGGATGGGCAGTCGGCCGCGGCCTGCGGGACAGTCTCACCCCGATGGAGCCGGTGTGCCGGTTTACGCTACGCCGGAGGAAGCCGTCGGAGGCTTCCTGCACCTCGTACGCTTTCAACAGAGCCAGGCGCTGCTCATGGAAGCGCCCGCTTCCATTGCGCAGGCGTTCACGCCCGATGCTCAGAAGGCACGGGCGATCATCGACGGCGTGCTCGCCGAGGGCCGGTCGATTCTGACCGAGCCCGAGTCCAAAGAAGTGCTGGCGGCGTACGGCTTGCCGGTCGTCGAGACTCGAGTCGTGCGCGATGAGAGCGAGCTCGCCGCCGTCGTGGCCGCGATCGGCTATCCGGCCGCGCTTAAGATTCTCTCGCCGGATATCTCCCATAAGTCCGACGTGGGCGGGGTCGCGTTGAATCTCGAGACCGCAGAGCAGGTGCTGACGGCGGCCCGAGCGATGCGTGAGCGCTGCGGAAAGCTCGCACCCGACGCCCGTATTCAAGGCTTCACGGTTCAGAAGATGATTCGCCGCGGCGGCGCGCATGAGCTGCTCGCGGGGATCGCGGTCGATCCGACGTTCGGTCCGACGATCGTGTTCGGACAGGGGGGCACGGCGGTCGAGGTGATCGGCGATCGGGCGCTCGCGCTGCCCCCACTCAACGAGACGCTGGCGCGTGACCTCATCTCGCGCACCCGAGTGCAGCGAGTGCTCGCGGGTTATCGCGATCGCCCGCCGATCGACAACACAGCGCTCGAGCTCGCCTTGATCCGCCTCGCCCAGCTCGCGGCCGACCTGCCGCAGCTCATCGAGCTCGACATCAATCCGCTGCTCGCCGACGAGCACGGCGTCCTCGCCCTCGATGCGCGCATCCGCGTCGAGGCGGCGCGGAGTCGTGGGACCGAGCGCTTCGCGGTTCGCCCGTATCCGAGCGAGCTCGAGGAGCGCACCGAGGTCGCCGGCTCGAGCGTGATGCTACGGCCCATCCGCCCGGAGGATTTCGCGCAGCACCGCAGGTTCCTCGCGCGGATCACGCCTGAGGATATGCGGGCACGGTTCTTCGCCGCCATAAGCGAGCTGCCGGATCGCGATCTGGCCTATCTCACGCAGATCGATTATGAGCGGGAGATGGCATTCGTGGCGGTGACCCGGAGCGCCGACGGCGTGGAGGAGACACTCGGTGTCGCGCGTGCGTGTACCGACCCGGAGAACCGGGACACCGAGTTCGCCGTGCTCGTCCGATCCGACCTGAAAGGGCGGGGGATCGGGGCGGTGCTCCTGCGCAAGCTGATCCGCTACTGCCGCGACCGCGGCACTCAACGGATGAAGGGCGAGGTCCTGAGCGATAACGCTCGCATGTTGCAGCTCGCCGCCGGATTCGGCTTCAAGGTCGAGCGCAAGGATCCGGGTCTGCTCGAGCTGAGTCTAGAGTTGCCCTCGGTCGCGGCGCACGCTAGCGGCGTGTGCGATGCTCGCGGCCTTGCTCGCGGGCCATGATCTCGACGAGCTCGTTCGCGTCGGACGCGAGCTGCCTCACCAAGTCATCGAAGCTGATGATCCCCGCGAGCTTCCTGTTGTCGCCGAGCACGGGAATGCGGCGCACGCCGTGGATCTTCATCCTCTGCAGCGCTTGAGAAACGTCCTCGTTGCCTCGGGCGATGACCGCGGGCTTGCGCATGATGTCCCGCACGGCAACCGCCTCAGGATCCCTGCCCTGGGCGAGCACCTCGATCACGATATCCCGGTCGGTCACCATGCCGAGCGGAATCTGGTCGCCTTCCTCGCTCTCATCCACCACGACGAGATCGCCGACGTGCCGCTCCCGCATGATACGCGCGGCCGCGAGCACGCTCGCTTCGGGCGCGCAGTAGACGATATCGGGTGTACAGATCTCATTGAGTAGCATGGAGCTATCTCCTGGGTGTGTCGGGTTGGGGGCGGTCGGGCGCTTCGAGGGCTCGCCTACTCCGATAGGATGCGTGCGAGGCGGGCGAGCCGCAGGTCGAGCGGCTTCGCGCTGCGAACGATCTGCTGCAAGGGTGTTGCGGCGATCTTCCCGTCGATGATGCCGAGCAGTATGCCGTGCTGACCCGCCTGCAGATGCTCCACCGCCGCCGCGCCGAGCAGAGTCGCGTTCAGCCGGTCGAGCGCGCAGGGCGAGCCGCCGCGCTGGACATGCCCGAGCTTCGCCACCCGCAGCTCGAATCCGAACCGCTCGGCATGCTTCTCGAAGTAGCTCGCGAGCGCGTCCGCGTTGTACTGAGCGCCTTCGGCGATCACCACTATCGCGTGGCTCTTGCCACGCTGATAAGCATCCCGAATGGCGGTCGCCACGGCTTCGGGATCCTCGGGAGCTTCGGGTATGCAAATCGCCTCTGCGCCGCCGGTGATACCGGTCACGAGGGCGAGATAGCCGCACTCGCGCCCCATGACCTCTACCAGAAACACCCGGCCGTGAGAGGAGGCCGTGACGCGCAGCCGATCGATCGACTCGAGCGCGATGTCGAGGGCCGTGGTAGCGCCGAGCGTCACGTCCGAACCCGGCAGGTCGTTGTCGATCGTAGAGGCCACCCCGGCCACCGCGACGCCTCGAAGCGACAACGCATGCGCGCCGGATTGCGAGCCGTTGCCGCCTATCACGACGAGGCCCGCGACGTCTCGGCGGCGCAGCTGCTCGGCGGCCGCCTCCTGGCCGGAGTCGGTGAGGAAATCCGGGCAGCGGCTGGTACCGAGAACCGTTCCGCCGCGCTCGATGATGCCGCCGACATCGCGGGTCGTGAGCGGACGAAAGTGCCCCGCGATCAGGCCTGTGTAGCCATGCTCGACACCGACCATCTCGCATCCGAGCGACACGCCTGTTCGCACGACGGCCCGAATGGCCGCATTCATCCCGGGGGCGTCGCCGCCGCTCGTCAGTACTGCGAGGCGTTTCATTTCGTGCGAGCCCCGTCTCTAGCGTCCGCTGCCGTGTGCGGCGCGGCTCATCGGGCTATGGAAGTCGGTATGCATGTTGAAACGGTAAGTGATCGCCGAGGTGTGCCGACATTGGGATTAATGCGTACGGCGCGGCGACCGCCAGGAGCGCAGATCGGCGGCGATGCGCCTCGCAGCCCGATCGGCTGCTCGAGCCGCCTGCGCGGTCATGGGCGCTCCGGGCTCGAAATCGATCCCTTCGACCGCATACAGGATGATTCGCTTGGGCAGCCGGCCGAGCGCGCGTGCGAGCTCGACGGCCTCCGCGAGGCCGAACGCATGCGTGGAGGAAGCCGACAGATTGGGCGGCAGCGAGCTCGTGGCCAGATCGAATCGATGAATCGTGCCGGGCCGCGAGGACCCCGCCGCCGCGTCGATCAGTACGACCGAGTCGTCGTCCACCCAGTCGTCGATGAGGACGAGCAGGTCTGCGCGGCGCACGATCACTCGAGCGTTCGACAGCTGCGCGAGCTTCGATGCGATCAGAGCGCCGAGGCCGTCGTCACCGCGGTCGGGATTGCCCACGCCGATCACGAGCGGCTGGTGGTCTTGCGGAGATGGGCGTCTCATGCTCGGCGCACCGTGAGCTTGAGAAAATGCGCCGAGCAGGAGATGCAAGGATCGTAGTTGCGGATCGCCTGCTCGCACCGATCGCGCAGCGCGTCGTCAGAAAGTGACAGATGGCGCGAGGCGATCTCCCTTAAGTCCTCCTCGATGCAGAGCTGATTCTGCGACGTGGGCGGTATGATCCGCGCGCCGAGGATCGTGCCGCCCGCATCGATCTCGTAGCGATGATGACAGATACCGCGCGGGGCTTCGGTGCACGCTTGGCCGACGGCGGCCCGCGGGGGCGCCGCCACACAGGCCGCCTCCGGGGGGTCGTAGCCGTCGATGAGCCGCAGCGCCTCCCCGCAGGCGTACACCGTTTCGAGCATCCGCACGAGAATGCTCTGGTAGGGATTGCGGCAGACCGCTGCGAGCCCAACCTCTCGGGCAAGAGATTGAACCTCCGGGGGGAGCCGCTCGAAGTTCAGGCCGTAGCGAGCGAGCGGACCGACGAGATAGCTCCCGCGTCGCTTGAGGACCGCGTGCAGGGCCGTCGAGTGCTCGACCTGGCGCTCCTCGAACTCGCTGTCGAAGCTCGCGGCATCGATGTCGAGTCCTCTACTCGAGCAGATGCGTCCTTCGTTGAGCGGATACTCGTGTGGATGGCGCAGCGCGACGAGCTCATAGTCGCGCTCGTAATCCGGAAAGGAAAAGCCGCTCGCCCAGCGCAGGATCTGCAGCGCCGAGTCGCGCGCGCGCTCGATGCATCCTGTGAGCGACATGAGCTCGCTACGGGTCGGCGCTCGATAGAATCCGCCCACGCGGACGTTGACCGGATGGATCTCGCGGCCGCCGAGCGCGCGCAGAATCTCGTTGCCCGCCTTCTTCAGAAGGAGGCCGGCCTCTACCGCGCTCCGATGATCCCGGGCCATCTCGATCACGTTCGGATAGCCGAGGAAATCGGGCGCATGCAGCATGACGACGTGCAGCGCGTGGCTCTCGATCCACTCGCCGCAGTAGATGAGGCGGCGCAGCGCGCGCAGCGGGCCTTCGACTCGCACCCCGATCGCGTTCTCGATCGCGTGCACCGAGCTCATCTGGTAGGCGATCGGACAGATGCCGCAAATGCGCGCGGTGATGTCCGGCGCCTCGGTGTAGCCGCGCCCCCGCAGCAGTGCCTCGAACAGGCGTGGAGGCTCGAAGATGTTCAAGCGCGCGGCGCGCACCCGGCCGTCCTCGATGTCGAGGTCGAGGGCTCCTTCGCCTTCGACGCGGGCGATCAAGTCGACCCGCAGTCGCTTAACCGTCATGTGCGTCGGCCTCGCGTTGGAATGGCTCCGCGGCCGCATTGAAGGTTCGGTATACGCGCCGCAGCTCGAGCTCGGTCGCGCCGAGCCGGCGCCACTGCCGCGAGAGCGCCGCCGTGTTCGCGGTCTCCATCGGGCCGAAGCAACCATAGCAGCCGCGGTTGAAAGCCGGACAGATGGCGCCGCAACCGGCGCGCGTCACCGGTCCGAGACACGGCGCGCTCTTCGCGATCATGACGCATGCGGTGCCGCGGCGCTTGCACTCGAGGCACACGCTGTACCCGGGAAGCGCGGGCTTGCGCCCGACGAGCAAGGCGCCGATCAGCTCGAGCAGCTGTGCCTTGTCGATCGGACAGCCGTGCAGCTCGTAATCGACCGCGACGTGCGCGGCGATCGGTGTCGATGTGGCGAGAGTCTCGATGTACTGTGGTGAGGCGTATACGGCCGCGACGAGGTCGGCCACGGCCGCGAAGTTGCGCAGCGCCTGGATGCCTCCGGCAGTCGCGCAAGCTCCGAGCGTGACCAGTTGCTTGCTCTGGCGGCGGATTTCGAGGATGCGAGCAGCGTCGTGCCGGGTAGTGATCGACCCCTCGACCAGCGACAGGTCGTAGGGGCCTGGATCCATCGCAGAGGACGCCTCCGGAAAATAGGCTATCTCGAGCGCATCGGCGAGCGCGAGCAGCTCGTCCTCGCAGTCGAGCAGCGAGAGCTGGCAGCCGTCGCAAGAGGCGAATTTCCACACCGCGAGCCTCGGGCGCGCCTTCGGGCTCATTTCAGATCTCCCGCAGCGCGAGCAGTCGCGCGATGCGATCGAGGCGCATGACGGGCCCATCCTTGCATACGAAGTACGGACCGAACTGGCAGTGCCCGCACGAGCCGACCGCGCACTTCATGCTGCGCTCCATCGATACGTAGGTACGCTCGACCGCGACGCCGCACTCGCGTAGAGCGTTCGCGGTGAAGCGCATCATGATTTCCGGGCCGCAGATCAGAGCGCTCGTGGCCGCCCCGTCGAGTCCGAGACCCGGAATGAGCGACGGAACGACGCCGACGTGACCGCGCCACGCGGGATCGGACCGGTCGACGGTGACCTCGATCTCGATGCCCGCCTGCTCGCGCCACTGCTCGAGCTGGGTCCGATAGAGGATCTCCTCGGGACGGCGCATGCCGACGAGCACGATGATTCGGCGGAATCTCTCGCGCTGCACGATCAGTTGGTGGATCGCCGGGCGGAGCGGAGCGAGTCCCAAGCCGCCGGCAATCAGGAGGACGTCGGCCCCTTCGGCGACGGCGAGGGGCCATGCAACGCCGAAAGGACCCCGCAAGCCCACCGTGCTGCCGGCCGGCATCGCGGCGATCGCCGAGCTCACGGCACCGACCGCTCGCACCGTGTGGATGAATCGCTTCCGATCGGCAGGATCCCCGCTCAGGCTGATGGCGATCTCGCCGACACCGAACGCGTAGAGCATGTTGAACTGACCGGGCGCGAACTGCGGCACCTCACCCCGGTGGGGCTCCAGATCGAGCGTCACCGTGTCGGCCGTCTCGCGCAGGGCCCGCGTCACGCGATACGGTTGGGGCACGAGCGGATCACTGCCGACAGCCGCGCTCATGCCGGGCGGTTCCCATACACGTCGAGCATCTGCAGGCGCGTGGCGTGCAGACGCTGGATCAGCGCGGCCGCTACTCGCTTGAGCAGCTCGTACCCGAGGTCGTGGTCCGCCTCGCATTTGGCTCGCAGACAGCGCGCATCGATGCCGATCGCCCGGATCGGCTCGAGCGCTCGGGCATCGAACGTCCAGCGGTACGGCGGTACGAGCCACGAGGCGCCGAGGATCGCTCCTGGGCCGAGCGTCGAGAACCGGGCGGGTGCGCGTCCGGCCTCGATAATCTCGAGAGCGACTCGCCCTTGCCTGAGAAGATAGAACTCGTCGGCGGGGTCGGCCTCGCGAAAGATTTCCTCGCCGCTGCGGAAGCGCACGTTGCGTGCGCAACCGGCGATGAGCGCGCCGATCCGCGCCTCGAGCCCACGGAACAGAGGTTGCTCGAGCAGGATGCGCTCAATCCCTTCCATCGACGCCCACTTGCCGTGCAGGGGCCGTGGCGCGGATGGCAGCGGCCTCCGCAGTGATGTCGATGGCCGCAGGACACCACGTGATGCAGCGGCCGCAGCCGACGCATCCGGACGTGCCGAACTGGTCGATCCAGTTCGCGAGCTTGTGAGTCATCCACTGGCGGTAGCGTGATCGCGCCTGCTTGCGGACGCTTCCGCCGTGCACGTAGGAGAACTCGAGCGTGAAGCAGGAGTCCCACTTGCGCTCGCGCACGGCAAGCCCTGCGGCGAGGTCGGTGTGGTCCTCGACCGTGGTGCAGAAGCACGTGGGACATACCATCGTGCAGTTGCCACAGGTCAGGCAGCGTTGCGCCACGTCATCCCATCGCGGATGCTCGGGATTGTCCTGCAGGAGCGCCTTCAGGCCTTCGGTTTCGAGCGTGCGGCCCATCCGGGAGGCGGTTGCGGCCGAGACGGCGACCGCGGCGGCAACGTCCTCGGGCTCGGCCTCGCGCTGCGGGATCCACGCGAGAAGCTCTTCGCCCAACGCACTGCCGGTCTGCACCAGAAACTCGTGCGGCTCCCGAATGAGCTCTGTCAGCGCGAGATCGAAGCCTCGCTCGACGCTCGGTCCGCTTCCCATCGAGACGCAGAAGCAGGTTCCCCCGGCCTCGCTGCAGTTCACCGCGATGATGACGCTCTCGCGCCGGCGCCGCTCATAGCCGGCGTCGCGATACGCGCCGCCGAGCAGCACTCGGTCCTGGATCGCGATGGCGTGCAGCTCGCAGGGACGCACACCGAGAAAGGCAAATTTCGGGGACGCAGGCGGCGGGTCGACGAACGGCGCCTCGCGCCCCATCTGCCACAGCCGCTCGACCGGCGGGTGCAAGAATCGCTTCCAGGAGTGCGGACCGACTGCGTACCCGAAGAGCGCCGAATCCGAGCGCCGTTCGAGGCGGTAGCTCGCGGCGTCCTGGCGGTCGGTCCAGCCGCGAGGCAGGGCTTCTACGCCGGTGACCTCCTCGTAGACGATCGCGCCTTCGCGCACCGTGGGTCCGATCACCGTATAGCCGCGCGCGCTGAGCTCGCCCACCAGCGATTGCAGGCCCTGCGGGGTGATGACGGCCTTCAGACCAATCGGCGGGACGCTCATGGCGAGTGCATGCTGAGCGGCCGGCCGCAGCTTGAGAATACGCACTTGTACGCGTATTCCGAGAGAGTCTACGCAATGCCGGCTATGGCCGATCGTAGGCCGCGCGCGGACAATGGCGCGCGATGAAACGTGAGCGACTTGGGCGGCTTTGGGCCGCTTTGTTGATGGGCGCTGCCACGGCCGCGTGGGCGTGTGCGGGGCCGGGCTCCGGTGCGCAGAGCATCGCGGGACCTGGCTGCGTGCGGCCCGCCGGTGATCACGGCGTGGCCGCGGCAATGCGCGAGATCTATCGCGCGCGAGGCACGGTACCGCTCTGGAGTCGGAACGGAGCGCCGACGGCCCAGGCGCGCGAGGTGTTGCGACGCCTCGAGCACGCGGATCGCTACGGCCTGCGCTCGCGAGACTACGCGGCCCGCTCGCTCGAGAGGCTAGCGGCCGCACTCGAGAGCGGCCAGCCGGGGGCGCGAGCTCGTGCGGCTCGCACGGCGCGCTTCGATGTGTCCCTCACGGCGCAAACGCTGCAGTTCATCGCGGATCTGCATTACGGCCGGGTCGACCCGCGCAAGGCGGGTTTCCATCTCGCAGCGCGGCGTGAGCCGTTCGATCTCGCCGCGGCCGTCGAGCGGCTCGCCACCGCATCCGATGTCACCCCTGTCATCGAATCGGTCGAGCCGCAGTTCTATCACTATCGGCTGCTCGAGCAGGCCCTGCAGCGCTACCTTGCCCTCGCGCGCCAACCAGGCCTCACGGAGCTACCCCGTCCGAACCGGCCGCTCGAGCTCGGTAGCCGGTACGCCGGTGTGCCGGCATTGAGACGATTGCTCGCCGCGCTCGGCGATCTCGCTTCGGCGGATGCCAACGCCTCGGGCCCGGCGAGGATCGACGCCGCGCTCGTCGCAGCGGTGCGACGGTTCCAGTCCCGTCACGGACTGAAGCCCGACGGCATCGTGGGCAGGGCGACTTATGCGGCGCTCGTGACGCCGATGGCGTACCGCGTACGCCAGATCGATCTCACGCTCGAGCGCTGGCGCTGGCTACCCGTGTTCCGCACTCCGCCGATCATCGTCAACATTCCCGAATTCCGGCTGTTTGCTTTCCGGACCACGGCGGACCGTAAGGCGAGCATCCTGCAGATGGACGTGATCGTCGGAAAGGCCTATCCGCTCACGCGCACACCGGTCTTCACGGCGGACATGCGGTACATCATCTTCAGGCCCTACTGGGACATTCCCCACGACATCATGAAGCGGGAGATGCTGGCGCACATCCGTGATGACCCGCGCTACCTCGCCGAGCAGCATCTGCAGATCGTGCGCGGCGATAGCGATGCGGCGCAGCCCCTGCCGGCGAGCCCGCAGAATGTCGAGGCGCTCGCGGCAGGTCTATTGCGCCTCAGGCAGGAGCCGGGTCCGCAGAACGCGCTCGGACTGATCAAGTTCATTTTTCCGAACGCTCACGACGTCTATCTGCACTCCACGCCGGCCCATCAGCTCTTCGGCCAAGCGCGCCGCGCGTTCAGTCATGGCTGTATCCGCGTGAGCGACCCCGTCGCCCTCGCGGCGCTGGTGCTGCGCGGCACCCCTGGGAACTGGACGCCCGAGAAGATCGCGGCCGCCATGAGTGGCGCGAAGACCTTCCGAGTCACGCTCGCCAGACCCGTTCGGGTCATGATCCTCTACGGCACGGTGCTCGCGACCGAGTCCGGACAGGTGCTGTTCTTCGAGGATCTCTACGCGGAGGATCGGCGGCTCGCGGCGCTGCTCGGACTGAAGCCGCTGCCCTGAGGATGATTCGCCGAGCGGCCCCTACCAGTGGCGCACGCGTCCGTTGTCGATATGCACGAAATCGGAGACGGGATAAAAGCCGACACCTCCGCGCCGCAGCCCGAGCGCAAGGTCGCGCAACCGGCGGGTCGAGAACCCGGAGACGCGCAGATCGATCGCGCGGCCCTGCATGTGCAAGCTATGCGCGGCGACACCGCTCGTGTGTCGCCTCAGGTAGGCGTTGGTCTTCGGCGAGCGATATCCACTCACCACCTCGAAGGGTTCGTCGCGGTCGGTAAGCGTGCGCAGCGCGAAGAGGATGTCGAGCAATCGCGGGTCGATCGCGTGGACGTCTCCCGTGCGAAAGTCGCGCAGTAGGTAGTTGACTTGCTGCAGCGCGGCCGGCTCGTAGCAGCCGTCACGGCAGTAGACCGTCGAGAGACGCTCTGCGGTATGGACGTTAACGAAGGAGAGCGAGCGCACCTCGGGGGCCCGCGCCCACGCGCACCCGACCGCGCCGAGTGCCACCGAAGCGGCGCCCGCCCGGCACAAAAAACTGCGTCGATCGATCACGGGAGACACGGTCTGCACCATCCCAAGCCCAGCCGCCAAGTTCGCCATCTCGAGCTTCACCGCTATCGGGGCTGCAATCATGATAGCGCACGAGCCGGCGTCAAGGCGAGGACCGCCGGCTCCGGCCGCTACAAGTCGGGCTCCGAGGACGCATGCTCCTTCGGCTTCTCGGGCCGCTCGGTCATCGTCGCTTCGGTCAGCATCAGTATGCTCGCGACGGATACCGCATTCTCGAGTGCCGTGCGTACGACCTTCGCCGGATCGATGATGCCCGCCTCGAACAAATCGACGAACGCTTTACGCGCCGCGTCGAATCCGATATTGCCCGAACCGTTCATCATGCGATCGACGACCACTCCGCCGTCGGCGGCGGAGTTCTCGGCGATCTGCCGGGCGGGCGCCTCGAGCGCGCGCCGCAGAATCTGTACTCCCGTCCTCTCATCGCCCGTGCACTGCGCCTCCAGGGCGGCAACGGCGCCGGTCGCCCTGAGCAGGGCGAGGCCTCCTCCGGCTACGACGCCCTCGGCGACCGCTGCCTTCGTCGAGCTGATCGCATCGTCGAGCGCTTCCTTCTTCGCCTTCATTTCCGATTCCGACGGCGCGCCCACGCGGATCACCGCGACGCCGCCCGAGAGCTTCGCGAGGCGCTCCTCGAGCTTCTCTCGATCGTAATCGCTCGTGGTCTTCTCGATCTCTCTGCGAATCATCTGAATGCGACCTTCGATGTCGCTCTTGACTCCTGTGCCCCCGATGATCGTCGTATCGTCCTTGTCCACCAGGACGCGCCGGGCTCGGCCGAGCTGCCCGAGCTGCACGTCCTCCAGCTTCAGGCCAAGCTCCTCGGAGATCACCTGGCCGGCCGTGAGGGTCGCGATGTCCTGCAGAAGCGCCTTGCGGCGATCACCGAAGCCCGGAGCCTTCACCGCGGCACTCTTGAGCACCCCGCGAATCTGGTTGACGATGAGCGTTGCGAGGGCCTCGCCCTCGACCTCCTCAGCGATGAAAAGGATGGGCTTGGCCGCCTTCGCCACCTGCTCGAGCAGGGGCAGGATGTCCTTGATGATATTGAGCTTGCGGTCGCAGATCAGGATGTACGCGTCCTCGAGCACCGCTTGCATCGCGTGAGTGTCCGTGACGAAGTACGGCGATAGATAGCCGCGGTCGAACCGCAGTCCTTCGACGACATCGAGGCTCGTCTCGGTCGTTTTCGATTCTTCGACGGTGATCACGCCGTCCCCTCCGACCTTCTCCATGGCGTCCGCGACCAACTCGCCGATCGCAGGGTCGTTGTGCGCCGAGATCGTGGCGACCTGCGCCTTCTCTTTCCGGCTTCCGACCGGCCGCGCCATGGCCTTCAACGCCTTCACCGCGACGTCGAGTCCGCGGTCGAGACCGCGCTTCAAATCGATCGCGCTCGCGCCCGCGGCGACGTTTCGCACACCCTCCGAGTAGATCGTATGAGCGAGGACCGTCGCGGTGCTGGTACCGTCTCCCACGACATCACCGGTTCTCTCCGCGGCCTGGCGCAGCATCTGCGCCCCGAGGTTCTCCTCCGGATCCTCGAGCTCCATCTCCTTCGCGATGGTCACGCCGTCATTGCAGACGATCGGCGCGCCCCACTTCTTCTGGATGAGGACCGATTTCGATTTTGGGCCGAGCGTAATGCGCACGGCATCGGCGAGCTGCGTTGCGCCGCGCAACACTTTCTCCCGCGCGGCCGAGCGGAACAGAACCTGTTTAGCGCCCATCGTGACCCTCCGTCGGGAATCTGGCGTGCATCGGGTCGAACGGCGGACCGTCGACCGCGCGATTCTGATGGGCCGCTCGGGGGTGGCGCCATACGCACTTTCAGCAACGGATCGG
>Ga0335075_10009578_pt1 | contig 14749 bp, 13 predicted proteins | sample Lox_Sample_24_FD_206723 | JGI IMG/M metagenome (GOLD analysis project Ga0335075, IMG submission 206723) | Soil microbial communities from Loxahatchee National Wildlife Refuge, Florida, United States - Lox_Sample_2.4 | ecosystem: Environmental > Terrestrial > Soil > Wetlands | place: USA...
CCTGTGGTGCGGACATAATCTCCTCTTCGCAGGCCGTCTGGCCGGTAAGTAAGCCTAACCACTAGATCCCGCTCCGACCGTGGAGCGTGCCTCAGACTGAGACTCGATTCTGCCAGTGGTGCCGCGAGCCGGCCGCGGGTTCAGTCAATGATCCAGGTACGCCAGGTTTCGAGGATCCGCTACCGGACAGTGGCTTCCCCGCTCCGGGCTGCCTTCAGAGGGACCCTGTCGGCGACGTGCCCACATATGTCGCATAGGTGGCTGGTGTTGCTGTCTGGCTCGCCCCAGATAAACGATTCGTAGTAGGGGCACCCGTCGGGCGAGGAGTCGGGGTGGTGGACGCGGATGTGCTGGAGGAACTCCCGGGCCTCTTGCATATTCTCGATCTGGACCCGGAGCGTTGCGATCCGGTCGTCGATGACCTGGCCCCAGTTTCGGGTTGCGGCCGGGCCGGCCAGGATGTCGCCGATTTCCTCCAGGCTCATGAGCGCGGCGGTCTGCCAGTAGCCGATGATGGCTAGGCGCCGGAGCTGGCTGGGGGTGTACCAGCGTCGGCCCGCGTGCCGTGAGGCGGCGTGGATGAGGCCCCGTTCTTCGTAGTAGCGGATGGCCGAAGCCCGCAGCCCGAGCCGGCGCGCCGCCTCGTCGATGGGCACGAGTTCCCTGTCTGCTCGCTGGGTGCTGGTCATGGTGGCCGCCTCCCGCATGTGCTGATCCTGGTCGCAGTCTCCCTATGCGCGAAGTTTCCCTCGTCAATGACTTGCGTTCAAGTCGGCTTGAACGTACAGAGTGGGGCCCATGGCTAACCGGATCCTGATCAACCTCAGCCCTCTGCGGGCCGGCCGGGACTTCCGGTTCTTGTTCGCCGGCCAGCTGGTGTCGATGGCCGGCAGCCAGCTCAGCGCGGTCGCTGTGCCGTTTCAGGTCTACGCCCTCACCCGCTCCTCCCTGCAGGTGGGGGCGGTCAGCGCCGCCACGGTGGTTCCGCTCATGGCTGGGGCGCTGATCGGCGGTTCGGTGGCGGACACCATGGACCGGCGGCGCCTGCTGGTTGTGACCTCGGCGGTGCTGGCCGTGACCAGCGGCGCCCTGGCCGCCAACGCCGCCCTTCCGCATCCCTCCTTGCTGGCGGTCTACCTGGTGGCCGCGCTGGCCGCCGGGCTGGGCGGAGTGGTTTCCACGGCTGTGCAGGCGGTTGTGCCCGCGATGGTCGGTGAGGAGGGCCTGGTGGCCGCGTTCGCGTCGATGCAGATCGTCGACCAGGTGGGGATGGTGGCCGGGCCGGCCCTGTCCGGGGTCCTCATCGCCGCGGTCGGCGTGTCCTGGGTGTATGCCTGCGACGCGGTCAGCTTCGTAGCCGCCGCTGTGGCCGCCGTGGCCCTTTCCGCCCAGCCCCCCGCCCGGGGCGATGGCTCCGTGCAGGGGCGCGGCCACCCAGAGTCCGCCTCGATCCTGGGTGGCTTCCGCTACCTGCGCGGACGCCAGGCCCTGACGGGGGCATTTGCGATCGACCTGGCGGCGACGGTGTTCGGCCAGCCCCGGGCGCTGTTCCCCGCCTTGGCCGCCCGCGTCTTCGGCGGCGGCCCCAGGACCTTGGGGCTGCTCTACGCAGCCCCCGGTGCCGGCGCCCTGGCGGGCGCGCTGACCAGCGGACGCCTGGAGGGAGTCCGCCGTCAGGGATGGGCCGTGGTCTGGGCTGTAGCGGTTTGGGGAGCGGCCATCGCCGCCTTCGGCGTCGTCCACTTGCTATGGGCGGCCCTGATGCTGCTGGCCGTGGCCGGGTGGGCCGACGTGCTCTCTGCGGTGCTGCGGACTACCATCGTCCAGTCCTCGGTCCCCGACTGGATCCGCGCCCGCATCTCCGCCCTCGAGATCGCCACCGTCGAGGGTGGTCCCCAGGCCGGCAACCTCGAAGCCGGCGCCGTCGCCGGTCTGGTGTCGACCGAGTTCGCCGTCGTCTCCGGCGGGATCGCCAGCATTATCGGCGCCGCCCTCGTCGCCGGCCTCCTGCCAGGCTTCCGGCAGCACCGCCGCTCTGATCAGTCAGCCGGCCCGGGTGCAGGAGCCGGGCTCCCCCCGGCAAGCACAGGAAGGCTAGCCAGATGAGCGAACACCACTGGCACTCGACGGAGTACGTCCAGGACTGGATCGAGAGTGATATGACCCGCGACGACCAGCGCCGGCCGCTGCTCCGCCGGGTCGCCACCCTCCTTCCCTCCACGCAGAACCCGCCGCTGCGGGTCCTCGACATCGGCGGCGGCTACGGGGCGTTCAGCGCCGAGGTGCTCGACCAGCGCCCAGACGCCCACGTCGTGCTGCACGACTACTCCAGCGCGATGATCGACAAGGCCACGCAGCGCCTCGCCCGATTCGGCCAGCGGGTTAGCTACGCCATCGCCGACATGACCGATCCCTGTTGGAGCAGCACACTCGGCGGCCCGTTCGACGCCGCCGTCTCCGCCCTGGCCCTCCACAACCTCGGCCACCCGCAGCTGCTCCAGCGGGTCTACCGCGACATCTTCGCCCTCCTGAGACCGGGCGGCTGTGTGTTCAACCTCGACCTGCTGTTCCCCGGCGGGCCTGGGCTGGCCGACCTCTACCGCAGGGACCAGGCCCGGGACCCCCGCTGGGACGTCTATGTCTCACCAGCTGGCCTGGAGGCTCATCTCGGCTGGCTCCGCCACGCTGGCTTCACCGAGGTGGACTGCGTGTGGAAAGACCTCGACCAAGGGCTGCTCTGGGGGCTACGGCCCGCTTGAGGACGCACCGCCGCGCAGGAGGCGGCCACGGCATCGGCAGATGGCCCCTCAACGAGCGGCCGACCTAACTGCGGGCGCCGGTTCCGGCCACCGGCCCGCAGTTACCTATACCAGGTTATTGCAAGCTCTTTGCAGTCCCTTTACACTCGTCCCCTGACCGCTCTGATCAGGAAGGCGTGCTTGATGACGGTTGTGACCGCGAGGCTGACCCGGATCCGTAACGGGCTGACCCCGGCCGAATGGGCCAGAGCGGGCGCCATGGTGGCGGTGATCATCGGGCTGAACGTGCTGGGCTGGCTATTGCTGGCCGCCGCGGTCGGCGGGCACTACCACATCACCAACACCGAGATCTTTGGCTTCGGCACCGGGACCCTGGCCTACACCCTGGGCATGCGCCACGCATTCGATGCCGACCACATCGCGGCGATCGACAACACCACCCGCAAGCTGGTCCAGGACGGCAAGCGGCCGCTATCGGTCGGGTTCTTCTTCTCGCTGGGCCACTCCACCATCGTTTTCGTGATGGCACTGCTGCTGAACTTCGGGATCCGAGCCCTGGACCAGCAGGTCAAGAACGACGGCTCCGGATTGCACAACATCACCGGCATTATCGGCACCGCGGTGTCGGGGACGTTCCTGTACCTGATCGCGCTGCTGAACCTGATCGTGCTGATCTCCATCGGCAAGGTCTTCCTGGAGATGCGCCGGGGCGCGTACGACGACAAAGAACTCGAGCGTCAGCTCGATAGCCGGGGGCTGATGAACCGTGTCCTTGGCGGCTACGCCCGGCGGATCGACACTCCCTGGAAGATGTATCCGGTCGGGGTCCTGTTCGGCCTGGGCTTCGACACCGCCACCGAGGTCGCGCTTCTGGTGCTGGCTGGCACGGCAGTGGTGTCCGGCCTGCCGTTCTACGCGATCTTGTCGCTGCCCATCCTGTTCGCCGCCGGCATGTGCCTGTTCGACACCGCTGACGGCTGCTTCATGAACTTCGCCTATGACTGGGCTTTCGCCCGGCCGATCAGGAAGGTCTACTACAACCTGACCATCACCGGCCTGTCGGTGTTCGTCGCGTTGTTCATAGGCACCATCGAAATTCTGGGCCTCATCGGCCAGGAATACAGCCTGTCCGGAGTCTTCTGGACCTTCATGGGCAACTTCGACATCAACAAGGCCGGTTTCGTCATCGTCGGCGTCTTCGTCGTCACCTGGGCCGCGGCCCTGGCGATCTGGCACTTCGGCAAGATCGAGCAAAAGTGGGATCTCGCAGCGGCGAAGGCCACCGGGAACCAGAGTCAAACGTCGGCAGACACCCGCTGACCGGTGAGGTAACGCGATTCGTCAAACTGGGTCACGGGCGCGCAGGATGAGCCGGGTCAGTGCGCCGTCGTGCTGGGTGAGCTGATCGTAGGTCCCGGTCTCGGCGACCCGGCCGCCCTCGAGCACGATGAGCCGGTCGGCCAGGCGCATGGTCGACGGGCGGTGGGCGATCAGGATCGTGGTGGTGTCGGCCGCCACCCGGTGCAGGGCCCGGTGCAGGTCGCGCTCGGCTTCGGCGTCCAGGTTGCTGACCGCCTCGTCCAGGACCAGGATCGGCGCCCCCCGCAGCAGCGCCCGGGCGATCGCGACGCGCTGGCGCTGCCCGCCCGACAGGCTGGTGCCGCGCTCGCCGACGATGGTGTCCCAGCCGTCGGGCAGCGCGGCGATGAACGGGGTGACGCCCGCGTCGCCGGCCACCCGCTCGATGTCCTGGTCGGTGGCCTGCGGCCGGGCGATGCGGATGTTGTCCCGGACGCTGGTGTGGAACAGGTGGATGTCCTGCGGCACCACGGCGATCTGCGCCCGCAGGTCATCCTGGGCAAAGTCGCGCACGTCGTGCCCGCCGACGAGGACCGCTCCGTCGCCGGTGTCCCAGAGCCGCAGCATCAGGCTGACGCAGGTCGTCTTGCCGGCGCCGGAATGCCCGACCAGCGCCACGGTGCTGCCGGGCTCGATCTCGAAGCTGACGTCGCTCAGCGCGGGCGCCAGCCCCGGCCGGTAAGCGAAGCTGACGTCGGAGAACCTCACGCCGGCCGCGCCCAGAACCGGTGACGGCCCGCTGGCCGTGTCGGTCACCGTGGCCTCCGCTCGCAGCAGCGCGCTGATGCGGTCGGCGGCGGCGGCGACCTGCCCGATCTCCTGGATGGCCGCCGACAGGGTGATCAGCGGTGCGAACGCCCCGGCGGTGAGGACGAGCACGACGGGCAGCTCGGCGCGGGTGATCCCGTGGTGCAGCTCGAGCGCCGTCGCGGTGGCGAAGCTGGCGATGACGGCCAGCGCGACCAGGGCATCGGTGGCGGCCTGCTCGATGCCGGCCCGGCGGCCGTGGGCGACGCTGGCCCGCAGAATGCCGCGGTGCTGGCGCCCGATCCTGGAAATGGCCAGGTCCTGGGCGCCCGCGGCCAGGATTTCGCGGGTGCCCTGCACCGTATCCACCACGCCGGCGCCGAGCTCACCGAGTTCCTCGCGCAGCCGCTGGCCCTGCACGCGGGCCCGGTCGAGGAGCCACGACGGCACGGACCAGACGAGCACCACGAACGGCAGCACGACTGCGGCGAGTAGCGGATGGATGATCCCCAGCGCGATCAGCGCCAGCGCCGGGATCGTCAGCGCCGCGACCACGGGCGGGGCGACGTGCGAGGTGAAGATCTCCAGCAGTTCCACGTCGGCGACGCTGGCCCGGGCCACGTCGCCGCTGCGGCGCTGCATCAGGTAGGCCGGTGCCAGCTCGCCGAACCGGCGGTAGAGGACCAGCCGCAGGTCGTGCAGGATCCGGAATGACATGGCGTGCGTGACATACATGTCCAGGAAACCGAGGACGCCCAGCGGCACCACGATAGCCACGATCAGCCAGACCAGCGGAACGAGCTGCGCGGCATGAGCACCGGAGATGGCCCGGCCGACGATGATGGCGCCGACGACCGCGGCCGCGATGGTGGCCACGTGGATGAGCACGTGCACGGCGGTGGCGGCCAGCACCCACCACCGGTACGGCCGCAGCAGGGCGGCTACCGGCCGCAGGCTGCGCAGCAGGAGGCCGACCGCGCCCCAGCGATGGCGGCCGTCCGCCGGGGCTGGCCCGGCGCCGGGCACCTCAGCGGGTACCGGGGTGACGGTGCTGGTCACGGCGCGGCCTGCGCGTCGACGAGCCGGGCATAGCGGCCCTGCTGGCCGATCAGCTGCTGGTGGCTGCCGGTCTCGACGATCCGGCCGTGGTCGAGCACCAGGATCTGGTCGGCGTCGCGGACGGTGGACAGCCGGTGCGCGATCACCAGCGTGGTGCGGCCCTGGCGCAGCGGCTGCAGCGCGGCCAGGATCGAGGCTTCGGCCGCCACGTCGACGTTCGAGGTGGCCTCGTCGAGGATGAGGATCGGGGCGTCCTTCAGCAGCGCTCGGGCGATCGCGATGCGCTGGCGCTGCCCGCCCGACAGCCGCAGCCCGCGCTCGCCGACGACCGTATCCAGCCCATCCGGCAGCGCGTCCACGAAACTCGCGGCACCGGCCGCGGCCAGCGCCGAGCGCAGCCGGGCGTCGTCGGCGTCCCGGCTGGCGATGGTCAGGTTGTCGCGGATGGACGCGTGGAACAGGAACGTGTCCTGGGGGACGACGGCCATGAGGCGGCGTACCTCGTCGGGAGGCAGGCCGGCGATGTCATCGCCACCGACGCGGATGCGGCCGGCCTGCGGGTCGAAGAAGCGCAGCAGCAGCGCGGCGATGGTGGTCTTGCCGGCCCCGGACGCGCCGACAATCGCGAGGCTCTGGCCAGCCCCGGCGGTGAAGCTGACCGACTCCAGCACCGTCCGGCCCGGCCGGTAGCCGAAGCTCACGTTCTCGAATGACACCTCGGGGGCGCTGCCGCCCGAGATCGGCGCGACGCCGGCCGTTGCCGCTGCCGGCGGGGTGACCTGCAAGATCGAGAACGCGCGCTCGACCTTCGACATCCCCCACACCGCGGAGTGCATCGCGTCGTGGATCTCTCGCGCGGGCCGGAAGCACTCGCCGGTTAGCAGCAGGATCAGCAGCAGCTGCTGGGTGCTGATCAGCCCGGCCGCCAGGCGGAACCCGCCCACCGCCAGGCCCGCCGCGACCCCGGCCGCGGCGGCCATCGCCATTAGCCCGGTGAAGAGCCCCGACACTGAGGTCAGCCGGATGGCCGCGTCCCGGACCCGGGCCGAGCGGGCGGCCAGCTCCCGGCCCCGCTGCCCGGCGACGCCGAACATCTTCAGCGTGGTCATGCCCTGCAGGTTGTCCACGAACTCCGCCGTCAGCGGGCGGTAGCTGTCCGACCAGAACCGCATCCGCGGTCCGAGCGCCCGGTACTCGACCGACGGGATGAACATCACCGCGGCGGCGAAGACGGCCACGCACGCACCGGTCGGCGGGTCGATGACCACGACCGTCACCACGATGGCCGCAGCTGACAGCGAGGAGGCGATCACCTTGGCCAGGAACAGCCGGAAGTAGGCATCCAGCCGTTCCACGCCATCGACGAGCACCGCCTCCAGCTCGCCGGAGCGTTCCCGGCCAACCCAGGCCGGCCCGAGCGCCAGGATGGCCGATACCAGCCGCACCCGCAGGCCGGTGGTGATGCGGACCGACGCCCCCGCCATCGCCGCGCCCTGGACCACGATCGCGACTCCGCGGATCAGCACCAGCCCGACCGCGCTGGCCAGCCAGGGCAGCACAGTGGTCCAATGGCCCGTCTGCAGGACGCTGCCCAGCCCGTACGCGAGCGTGACGCCCTGCCCGACCCTGGTCGCCGCGATGACCAGGCCCAGCGTCACCGATATGGCCAGCGGGCCCCGTTCGTGCCCGGCCAGGACCAGCAGCCGCCGGTCAAAGGCACGAGCGTGGCGGGATCCGGTGGCTGGGGTCAGCCCCGCGGCCGAAGCGCTCGCGTCCATCACGCTCGCACCGTAAACGCATCGGCCACGCAAATGCAACTGATTTGCGAGAGCTTTGGGACCTGCTCGCTACTGGCAGTTGGCGCACAGGCCGGTGACTGCGAACCGGTGGGGGGCGATGGCGAACCCGTACCGCGCGGCCACGACCTGGGCGAGGTCGCCGAACAGTTCGTCGGGGACCTCGGTCATCGCGCCGCACCGCTCGCAGAGAATGTGGCCGTGGGAGGCGGAAGCCAGATGGTAGGCGGCCGGGCCGCCGCCCAGGTAGGTGCGGTCGACCACGCCGAGCCGGACGAGTTCGTCGAGGTTGCGGTAGATCGTGCTGATGTTGACGTCCGGCGCCTGGGCCTGCACCGCGGCGGCCAGTTCCTCGGCGCTGCGGTGTGTGCCCTCGCTGAACAGCACCCGCAGCAGGAGCCGGCGGGCCGGGGTGGCCCGCCCGCCTGCCTCGCGCATGCGGGCGAGAACCTCTTCGACGCCATCGCGGTCAGCGACCGCGGCCGGATGGCCACCACCCCCGGAGTGCTTCATGGTCCAAGGATAGGCGGCCGGCTATGCGCAAGAACGTGATGTGCGCTGCTGCAACTGGCTTGCGGACACCGCGTGGCGCCACCGAGGTTGCCGGGCCGCATCACGGGCCTAAAAGGTTCATTACCTGGGCGGCGATCTGCAGGCTGAGGTCGGCCGCCACGTCATCCACGGACCGGTCCTCGTAGCGGGCGAGCAGCGCGACCGCCAGGTCGGCGAGGAACATGAACCCGGCGGCCTTCTTGCGGTCGTCGAGGCCGTCGAGCAAGGCGTTCGCGCTGGCCAGGTCCCCGCGGTGCCGGGCAGCAATGATCCCGGCCCCGGCCTGCGCTGCCTCGGCCGTGGCCAGGAACGATGCCGCGACGTCGCTCATCAGTCTGTGGGCAGGGCCCTAGGGACGGGCAGTTTTCGCGGCCTGGAAACGGCGCGCGACATCGGCCCAGTTGACCACGCTCCACAGCCGGTCGACATAGTCCGGGCGGACGTTCTTGTACTGCAGGTAGTAGGCGTGCTCCCAGGCGTCGAACACCAGCAGCGGCGTCGACGCCACGCCGACGTTGCCGTGGTGGTCATAGAGCTGCTCGATGATCAGCCGGCCCGATACCGGCTCATAGCCCAGCACGCCCCAGCCGGAGCCCTGAACCCCGCTCGTCGCCGTCGACAGCCGCTTGCTGAACGCCTCGAACGAGCCGAAGTACTCAGCGATCGCGTCGGCCAGCTCCCCGTCGGGCCGGTCGCCACCGTCGGGCGAGAGGTTCTGCCAGAAGATCGAGTGCAGAATGTGCCCGGACAGGTTGAACGCCAGGGTCTTTTCCAGCCCGACCGTGGTCACCGGGCTGGCCGACTCCCCGGCCTCGGCCAGCTGCTCCAGGGTGTCGTTGGCGCCCTTGACGTAGGCGGCGTGGTGCTTGTCATGGTGCAGTTCCATGATCTGGCCGATCAGCGCCGGCTCCAGCGCGCTGTAGTCGTAGGGAAGATCGGGGAGGGTGTACACGGCCATCCGTGGCTCCTTGTCCGCCGTCTCGGTCACCCCACGGGCGGGCTCGCGCCCTTGAGACTGCGAGGAAGTATCAGCTGCCTACAGGTGCTAATTACGAGCTGTTCGCAACTATAGCGCGGTGAACCACTGGCCGCACAGGGGGCAGCACAGCCGGCCGGTCCCCTCCTCGGCCACCAGTCGGCCCGGCGGCGGGGACGCGAGGCGAGGCTTCTGGCGGTCAGCCCGGGCAGCAGTAGCGGCTTGGTTGCTTATTGCGACTTATTTGCAGCTAGTTGTGACGCACATTATTTTGAGCTCATGACGACGCATGCAGAACGGCCATCGCCTCACCCGGACCCGGCAGCACCGGACCACGCTGGAGGCGTGTCGGACGAGATCCGCGCCTTCTGGGATGAGGACGCGGACGTGTATGACGCCTCGCCATCGCACTATCCGCGGCGGCCGCAGGAGCAGGCGGCGTGGGCCGCGGCGCTACGGCGGCTGCTGCCAGAGCCTCCGGCGACGGTTCTCGATGTCGGCGCTGGCACCGGGTTCTTGTCCCTGTTGCTGGCCAGCCAGGGCTACGACGTCACCGCTGTGGACCTGTCCCCCGGAATGCTCGGTCGGCTGCGAACCAAAGCCACTGAGCGTGGGCTGAGCATCCAGACGGTCGAGGCAGATGCGCTCAACCCGCCGGCCGGTGACTTTGACGCCGTGGTCGAACGCCACCTGCTCTGGACGCTGACAGATCCGGGCGCGGCGCTGGCCGCATGGCGCAAGGTGGCACCGCGAGGTCGCCTGGTCCTGATCGAGGGCACCTGGGGCAGTGCAGACTCGGCAGGCCTGGGGCGCTGGCGGGCGGAGGCGCGTCGGCTGGTCGAGCTCGTTCGGGGCTCAGAACCTCACCATCACGGCCATTACAGCGACCGGGTGCGGCGGGCGCTGCCGCATGGCCACGGGCTGAGCACGGCCGACGCGGTTGCCCTCGTGCAAGCAAGTTCATGGGGCCAGACCCGCCTGGAACGGCTGCGGGACGTCGAGTGGGCGATCATCGACGGGCGCGGGCTGCTGGATGAGCTGCTCGGCACCCACCCGCGGTGGGCCGTAGTAGCAGGCCGGTAAGGCGCGCTTACCCGATCACCGGCTCGCCACGCTGTGGCGGCGCGGTCCGAAGACAGAGCTTCCCCGCCGGGCTGGCGTGCTCCATCCTGGCTGGATGCACAAGATCTCAGGACAGCGTGACCCCGCGGCGGCATTTCCGCTGCCGGCCCGTCGCGACGATGCCAGCGAACGGCGGCAGGCCAGCCGGGCGGTCGGGGTCAGCGCCGCCGGACTGGCCGCCACGGGCATCACCGAGTTGCTGATCGCAGTGCTCACCGGTTCGGTGGGCCTGCTCGGTGATGCCATTCACAACCTCTCCGACGTGTCGACCAGCGCGGTGGTCTTCGTCGGCTTCCGGCTCTCGCGCCGCGGCCCGACCGAGCGCTACCCATACGGCCTTGACCGGGCTGAGGATCTCGCTGGGATCGGGATCGCGGTCGTCATCTGGGCTAGCGCCGCGTTCGCCGGGTACGAGAGCGTCCGCAAGCTTCTGGTCCACGGCGCGACCGGGCATGTCGGGATCGGCATTGCCGGGGCCGTGCTGGGCATAGCCGGAAACCTCGCCGTGGCCCGGTACAAGCTGGCCACTGGCAGGCGGATCCGGTCCGCGACGCTGATCGCGGACGCCCAGCACTCCTGGCTGGACGCGCTGTCCTCCGCCGGGGCCCTGGCCGGGCTGGTCGCTGTCGCCCTTGGCCAGCGCTGGGGCGACCCGGTCGCCGGCATTGCGGTGACCGCGTTGATTTGCCACGTCGGGTACGACGTCACCGCCGGCGTCGTACGCCGCCTGGCCGACGCCGTCGACCCTCAGATCATCGATACGGCCGAGCGGGCGGCCGGGGAACTGCCTGGCGTCGTTCACGCCCACGCCCGGGCGCGCTGGACCGGGCGCCGGCTGCGAGTCGAGATCGAAGCGTGGGTCGACCCCGGGCTGACCGCACTGGAGTCCGACGTACTCGGCCGCGCCGCCGCAGCCGCCATCAGGAACCAGATCCCCGACGTTGACAGCTTCACCTGGGCGACCCGCGCCGCACCCGCCTGACAACCATGGCGGCCCGGCCGCTCGCAACGACGACGGTAGGCACGGACGTTCGCTCCGTCCCAGTTGCACAAGACGAGTACTTGCAAATCATTTGCAGCTCAGGTTAGCGTGCGGGCAGGCAGCGTTCGTGCCGTGCCGACCGGAGGGTGCCCCAATGTCCGCTGTTACCGCCGCCAGCAAGCCCGGCCTGGGCACGATGGTCCGCGAGTCGTTCAAGGCCATGAGTCCACCGGAGCGCCGCCGGGTGATCGGCATGTACGGGTCGATCGTGCTGTTGCACGCGCTTGGGTTCGCTGTCTTCATTGCCTATGTGCTGCCTGCGCACTACAAGTTTTTCGGCATCGGGCTGAGCCTCACCGCTTACACCCTCGGGCTGCGGCACGCGTTTGACGCCGACCACATCTCCGCGATCGACAACACCACCCGCAAGGCGATGAACGAGCGGCAGGGCACCGACAAGCCGCGGCCGTTCGCGTTCGGCTACTTCTTCTCGCTCGGCCACTCCACGATCGTGGTGGCGATCGGGGTCGGGATCATCATCGCGGAGAAGACGGTGCTGCCCGCGGTCACGCACTCCAACTCCTCACTGGAATCGTTCGGCGGCACGTTCGGCACGATCGTGTCCGCCGCGTTCCTGTTCCTGATCGGCCTGCTCAACCTGGTGATCCTCGGTGGCATCATCCGGGTGTTCCGGTCCATGCGGCGCGGCGAGTACGACGAGGCGGAGCTAGAGCGGCAGCTGGAGAACCGCGGGTTCTTCTACCGGTTCTTCCGCCGGTGGATGAAGGCCATCAACCACGAGTGGCAGATGTACCCGGTCGGCGTGGTGTTCGGCATGGGCTTCGACACCGCCACCGAGGTCGCGCTGCTGACCACCACCGCGCTGCTGGCCTCTCAGCACATCCCCTGGCAGGCCATCATCGCGCTGCCTATCCTGTTCACCGCCGGGATGAGCCTGATGGACACCTCCGACGGCCTGTTCATGAACCTCGCCTACGGCTGGGCGTTCTTCAACCCGGTCCGCAAGGTCTTCTACAACCTGGCCATCACCGGCCTTTCGGTGGCCATCTGCTTCTTCATCGGCGGCATCGAGACCCTCAGCCTGATCCCGCAGGATTTCCCGCACAGCTTCAGCCAGACCAGCGGCTTCTGGGGCTTCATGTACAACTTCGACATCAACAAGGCCGGGTTCGTCATCGTCGGCATGTTCATCGTCACCTGGGCCGCCGCCATCCTCATCTGGCGCTACGCCCACATCGAGGAACGCTGGACCGCGCGCCTGCAGGCCGGCACCACCGGCCGGACCGGTGCACAGCTAACTCACGAGTAGTCACGGGGGCGAGATGCCGGGCGCCTGCCCCGAGCCGAAGGCCCAGCCCAGGACCGACCCGGGCGCCGGGTGGTAGGCGGTAGGTGTCGGCTTGCCCAGGACGCTGGACAAGCTGGCCGCGCGCGGGCATGCGATCGTGGTGGCCACTCACGACGTCGAGTTCGCGGCGCGGAGCTGCGGGCCGCGTGGCCGTGATGGCCGAGGGAGAGGTCGTGACCGACGGCTCAGCGGCCACGGTGCTCACCGCCTCACCGACGTTCGCGCCGCAGCCCGCCGTCACGTTCGCCCCGGGCCCAGAAGATGACACGAACAACGGGCTCATCCCGTGACCGTGCCGCGCACCTTCCTGGCCGCTGCGACCAGGTTGCGCAGGGCGGGTTCGGTCTCGGCGTAGCCGCGGGTCTTCAGCCCGCAATCGGGGTTGGCCCACAGCCGGCCGGGCTCGATGACCTGCGCGGCGAGGGACAGCGCCTCGGCCATTTCGGCGACGCTCGGCACGCGGGGGGAGTGGATGTCCCAGACCCCGGGGCCGATGCCACGCCCGAACCCGGCCGCGGTCAGGTCGGCGATGAATTCCATTCTTGAACGGGCCGCTTCGACGCTGGTGACGTCCGCGTCCAGCGAGCTGATGGCGCCGATGATCTCGCCGAACTCGCTGTAGCACATGTGGGTGTGGATCTGGGTCGCGTCCGCTGCCCCCGAGGTGGCCAGCCGGAACGCCCGCACGGCCCAGTCTAGGTAGGCCTCGCGGTCGGCTCGCCGCAGCGGCAGCAGCTCCCGCAGGGCCGGCTCATCCACCTGAATGATGCGGATCCCGGCTGCCTCGAGGTCAGCGATCTCGTCCCGCACGGCCAGCGCGACCTGCCGTGCGGTCTCACTCAGCGGCTGGTCGGTCCGCACGAACGACCAGGCGAGCATGGTGACCGGGCCGGTCAGCATGCCCTTGACCGGCCGGGACGTCCGGGACTGCGCGTAGCGTGCCCAGCCCACCGTGATCGGCTCCGGCCGCCACACGTCGCCGTGCAGGATGGGCGGCCGTACGTACCGGGTCCCGTACGACTGGACCCAGCCGCCGGAAGTGGCCGCGTACCCGTCCAGGTGCTCGGCGAAGTACTGCACCATGTCGTTGCGTTCAGGCTCTCCGTGCACCAGCACGTCCAGGCCGATGTCCTCCTGCAGGGCGATCACGCGGTCGATCTCGGCGCTTATGACGGCCTCGTAAGCGCCGTCGGCGATGCGCCCGGCCCGGTGATCCGCGCGGGCCCGGCGGATCTGGTCGGTCTGCGGGAACGACCCGATCGTGGTGGTGGGCAGCACCGGGAGGCCGTCGGCCTGCGCGGCCTCGCGGACCGCGTAGGCGCTGCGCGGCGGCCCGTCTCCCAGCGCCGTCAGCCGGGCCCGGACCCCGGCATTCACCGCCGGCTGCGGAACCTGCCCGGCGGCGAGCTGCGCGGAGATCGCCGCCCGGCCTTCGGTCAGCGCGCGGCCCAGCGCCACGACCTCATCGACCTTCTGCCGGGCGAAGGCGAGCCGGCCGGCCAGTTCCGGCGCCAGTGACTTCTCGGCGCGCAGGTCGAGCGGCACGTGCAGCAGCGAGCAGGACGTGCTCACCGAAAGCTGGCCGGCCAGGCCGAGCAGCGACGCGCACATCGACAGCGCGTCGGCCAGGTCGGTGCGCCACACGTTCCGGCCGTCAACGACGCCGGCGACCAGGGTCTTGCCGCCGATCCCGCCGATCCGGGCCAGAGCCTCCCGGTTGCCTGGCCCGGCCACAAAGTCCAGGCCGATCGCCTCAACGGGGCTCTCGGCCAGCACCGCCAGCGCGTCGCCGATCTCCCCGAAATAGGTGCTGACCAGCAGCTCGGGCCGCTCGGTCAGCGATCCGAGCCGGTGATAGGCGCGGCGCAGCGTCTCGAGCTCCTCCTCGGTCCGGTCGGCAGCCAGTACGGGCTCATCGAGCTGAACCCACCCGGCACCGGCCGCACGCAGCTGCGCCAGCAACTGCGCGTAAACGTTCAGGAGAGAGTCAAGCAGGGTCAGCGGCTGGAAGCCTGGCGTCGCGGGCTT
>Ga0335075_10009579_pt1 | contig 14749 bp, 9 predicted proteins | sample Lox_Sample_24_FD_206723 | JGI IMG/M metagenome (GOLD analysis project Ga0335075, IMG submission 206723) | Soil microbial communities from Loxahatchee National Wildlife Refuge, Florida, United States - Lox_Sample_2.4 | ecosystem: Environmental > Terrestrial > Soil > Wetlands | place: USA: Florida...
GGTCATTACTTCTTTATTCGCGTTATTAACGCGAGGACGATTCTGGAAATAGCCCGTCACTCTTGGTATCTGGACAGCTACGATCAGTCCCGGATCTGTGCAGCTAGCCAAATCAAGTCACCAGAGTTCGGGGGTTGTCTGATGTTCAGGAATATCCTTCGCGTGGCGGTGCCGCTGGGGGTAGCGGTACCTCTGGCACTGACGGCCGCGGCTGCCGGAGCCAGCCAGGCCGCGAGTACCCCCGGCTGGCGGGTTACCACCGAGCTGCCCGCCAGCTTGACGCCGCCGGCCCTGGCCGCGACCGGGGCGGACGACGCCTGGACGGCCGGCGCCTACTGCACCCATCCCGCGTGCAATACCAACACGCTGCAGGTCCGCCGCTGGAATGGCAAGAAATGGCAGCTCATCGCGGTGCCGAAGCAGTACGTGAACAGCCCCGCCGGGCTGGGGGTGGGCGCGGTGGCCGCGAGCTCCCCGTCTAGCGCCTGGGTCATGAACGAGACCGCGACCCAGGTGAGCAGTTCGACCGCCGTGCTGCACTGGACAGGCAAGAAGTGGGCGCCCGTGACCACGCTGCCCGCCCTGATCGACGCGGCGGTGGCGCCGTCGCCGAAGGACGCCTGGGCGTTCGGGGCGACGCCGGCGGTGACGCCGTACGCCGCGCATTACAACGGCAGCAAGTGGTCGCGGGTGGCGTTCCCCATCGCGGGGGTGAGTGCTAGCTCCCTGTCGCCCGCCTACATCTGGGTGATCGGCAACCCGGCGTCCACGTCCGCGTCGGCGTCGGCGTCGGCGTCCGCGTCGTCGGCGCCCTTCGCCATCATGCTCTTCAACGGCAAGACCTGGCGCAGCACGCCGCTGCCGAGCCTCGGCCTGACGGCGACGGATACCGCCATCGCGACGGGCATCACCGCCGCCAACCCGAAGACCGGCTGGGCGGATGGCATGATCGTCACCACCGAGGGGGAGGCCACGCCGCCGCTGAAGCCGTTCCTGCTGCACTGGAACGGCACCAAGTGGTCCGACATCAAGGTGCCCTACACCGGCCTGCAGGCGACCGGGGCGATCGCCAACGACAACCGGGGCGGCGTGTGGATCGGCGCCACGGCCCCGGCGACCGCCAGTGGGGGGTGCGGGGATACATCCTGCACTACCGGGACGGAAAGTGGAGCGAGCAGGCCGCGCCCGCGCAACGCGGCCTGCTCGCACAGCCGACCGCGTTCGCCTGGATCCAGGACACCGACTCGGTCTGGGGCATCGCCACCCAGGGCCCGGCCGCTCCGACGGCGCCCGCGTACCGCTCGGTGGTCCTCAAGTACGGACCATGACCGGTAGCCGTGCGTTAGTCCGTATGCGAATAGGAGCCGCGTGTCCGTTCGGAAAGATCAAAATCTTTATGCCGAACGGACCGCGGCTCCGCCCGGTATTGACTGGCCGGCCCCCAGGTATTCAGTCGCTTCCGCCCAGATTGAGGCATTCCGGCCTGCCTTATTATTGTGGAGGCTGATCCTAATTTAGACCGTTCGCCCAGTTAGAGCCGTTACCAAGCAATACTAAATGGCCCGAGGGCAACGGAGGTTTCCCCTTGTCATCCAGCGGTTAGATTTCCATCGCACAACGCGGTGCATCAGCTTTATGATAGGGGAGGTCGGCTCTTTTGAACGTTAAATCCATATCGCGTGTTTTGCGTTTCTCGGCGCCTGTCGCGCTGGCCGCTGGTCTCGTTCTCTCGGTGGCGGCGCCGGCCTGGGCGGCCGGGTTCGGATACACCTACGCCCTGACCGCCACGATCAGTCCGCCTTCCGGCACCGACGTCTTCTACGCCGCGGTCGATCCGGCCACCCAGACCGTCTACGTGGCGGACAGCGATGACGAAGTGCTGGCCGTCAGCGAGAGCACCAACACCATCACGGCGACGATCCCGGTGAACGGCGGCCCGCAGACGGTCGCGGTCAACCCGGTCACCGACACCATCTACGCCAGCACCTTTGACAACGGCGTGGCGGTCATCGACGGGGCCACCAACACCGTGACCGCGACGATTCCACTGAGCCCGGCGACCGGGATGGCCGTCGATACGGCCACCGATACCGTCTACGTCGCCAACACCGGCAGCGGTACGGTTGCCGCCATCGACGGCGGCACGAACACCGTGACGGACACGCTGACCGGGTTCGATGACCCGATCGGGATAGCGGTCGATCCAGGCACCGGCAACCTCTACATCGCTGACCGCGGTACGGACCTGGTAACGGTAATCAACGTGGCCACGGACGCTGTCACCGGCACCATCGCCTTCGGCTCCGCCCCGCTTCAGATAGCGGTTAATCCGGTTACTCAGACGGTCTACGTCACCGTCGCCAACGACACGATGTCAGTGATCAGCGAAAGCACTCTCGCGGTGACCGAGACGGTCAGCTTCGGTCTTGCCCCGGACGCGGTCGCGGTCGACACCAGCACGAACGCGGTGTATGTCGGCGATGCCAGTGCGGACGACCTGTATGTCATCGACGGCAGCACGGACACGCTGACGGCGACCGTCGGCTTGAATAGCGCAGTGACCGACAGCGCGGGCGGGGTCGTGGTCGACCCGGTCAGCAACACGGCCTACGCGGTTGGCCTCATCCAGAACGCCGTTTACGTGATCTCCCAGGGCACGACCCAGACCTCGACGACCGTGCCCGGTGGCTCGGCCGCCGCGGGGTCTGCCGTCACCCTGACCGCGGACGTGAGCCCGGCACCCGACGCGGGAACGGTCGGCTTCACCCTGAACGGCACGCCGATCGCCGGATGCGTGGCGCAGCCCGTTGACGCGGCCACCGGGCAGGCCACGTGCTCCACGACCGCTCCCACCGCAGCGGGCGCCTTCACAATCGGGGCTAGCTACAACGGAGTGGATGGCTACGATTCATCGAGCGGCACCGGCACGCTGAGCGTGACCGCGGGCCCGGCGGCGATCGTCACCATCGACGGCGGGAACAACCAGTCCGCGACCGCCGGGCAGCAGTTCGCCACCCCGCTGTCGGTCACCGTGACCGACGCCTACGGCAACCCCGTGGACGGCGCGACGGTCACCTTCAGCATCGCCGCCGGGACCGGGGGCACCGCCAACTTCGGCGGCACCGCCCAGACCGCCACTGCCACGACGAACTCCTCCGGAGTGGCCACCGCGCCGGCCCTGTTCGCCGGAACGACCCCGGGACCGGTCATGGTGACCGCGGCGTCCGGCACCGGCCAGACCACGTTCGCGGAGACCGTCACCGCCGCCGGCCCGGCCCGGGCGGACCTGGCGATCACGATGAGCGCGCCGTCTGCCTTGACGCACGGCACGAGCGGGACCATCACCGTCACGGTCACCAACAACGGGCCGCAGGCGGCCGCGCACCTGCTTACCGCGCTGTACGTGCCGAACGGCCTCACCATCACCAACAGCGGCGGCGGGACCGTCCTCGGCGGCGTGGACTTCTTCACCGCGCCCACGCTGGCGGTGGGTCAGAAGCTCACCTACACCGTGACGGTCAAGGCCGGGACCACCAAGAAGACCGTCTCGCTGCTCGCGGTCACCGGATCAGAGACCCGCGATCCCAACCTGCTCAACAACATCACCGTGGCATCCCTGAAGATCACCTGACCGGGTCATCCAGGGAAGCCTCCGTAAGGCCGTGAAACGCCGCCAGGGACAGCTTGTCCCTGGCGGCGCCGCGGTTCTCCAGCTGGCCAGTTGTCCCTGTCTCCGAGGCGCCAGCCGGCAGGCTGTCTAAGCAGAACTTACGGCGGGTCTAAGGGGCCGAAGACGCGGGTCCAAACTGACCTGATGGACGCTCGTGCGGGACGTCGGGGCGCGTGACAGGCACGATCTCGACGAGCGAGTCCAAGCCGGCGAAGTCGCCCGGGTTGGTCGTGTAGAGGGGCAGGCCTTCCGCGATAGCGATTGACGCAATCATCAAGTCCGCGAGCCTGCCACGAGGCTTGCGCCCGGCCGCGATCACCGCCGCCGTGACGCGTCCGTAGATCCTCGCCGCTTCGGCGTCGAACGGGACAGGGTCGAACTCGCTCTCCGCCCGCTGCAAGACCTCCAGACGGCGGGCGCGCTCGGCGTGCTCGTAGTACATATCCTGCTCGTCGTTGCGGCGGACCTCGTGCGGACCCGCGGACAGTTCCGCGAGGGTCACCGCGCTGATCGCCATCTCATCGGGGAGTTCCGAAGCGTCGATCCACTTGCGCAAGATCAGGATGTTCGTGTCCAGTAGTCCCTGCCGGAGTAGCTCACCGGTCATACGCGCTTGAGGCGTCGTGGTCGGCCGCGGCATCCTGGTCCGCGCGGAACGCATCCAGGCTGACGCCGGGGGCGTTGCGCGACATCGCCGCAAACTCGTCCCGGGAGACGAAGCGGCGTCGCCGCCTCAGCGGGACGAGCTCCCCGATGCGGTGCCCGTCCCTGGTGACCGTGAAGGACTGCCCGTGCTCGACGGCGTCCATGATCTCCCGCGACCTCGACCTCAGGTCGCGCTGGGTGATCTCCGGCATACTCATGCCTGCACCGTAGCACCGAGTGCCACGCGGCGCTACCGCCTCGGCGACAGAGGATTCCTCCGGGGGTGGCTAAACGAAAAGTCACGCCTGAGCTCCTCTCCGTCGGGAACGTAACGCGGGCCAGCCACGTCCACCCGTATGCCTAGTCGTCACCGTCGTCGTCATCGTCATGACCAGATCTCACCTGGTTCAGGCAATTGGGCACCGACGTGTTCGTGAACTTCGTTCGCCCCTCGCTCGTCCAGACCTTGTCGATGGACGCTGCGGCGATCAGGCAGTGTTCGAACGCATCATCGTCACCCGGCGAGATGTCGTCATCGAGCCGCTCGGAGATCTCGAGGCAGTCGGCGAGTTCTCTCCAGGCCGACGAGCTGACCAGCTGGCTCGAACCGATCTTGTCGATGCACTCCGCCGCATGTTGCTTCGCCCTATCGACGGCCGTCGAGGGTGCGGGTGTCGGGCTGTCGGAACTCGGGCTCGGGCTGCTGGCGGGAGTGCTGGCCGGGCTGTTGATGATCGTGGTGGTGCCGCCGCCGCAGCCGGCGATCGCCGCGATTGCGAGCACGGTCATCAGCGTTAGGACATGATGTTTCCATGACAAGACGAATCCCCCGTATCGTCGCTGGCTGTCCCGAAAGTCACATGCTCCCCCGAGAGTGATCTGCCGGAAGCCAGGCCCCAAGAGTCTATCGAGCGGTCCCGAAGGGCGGGCGAGCAGCCGGTGCGAGGCACAAACCGTGGCGATCTAACGTCTGTAATCCGCTGAGCATCTCTCCGTCCAGGACGTGACGCGGGCCGGCCACTTCCACATCACCTGCGGCTGCGACGTCCGAGCCGAAGGTGACGTCGCCGTTGACCTCGAACCGGCGGCAGTGCCGCAGCGACGGCGGGCCGGCCGGGAATCGCTGCTCGAAGCCGGGCAGCAGTCGGTAAAACTGCTTGTCCAGTGTGACGACGGGCCCGGGGCCGTCGAAGTCCGGCCTCAGCTGCCCGTCCCTGGTGAGCCGGTAGGCGTCCGACCGGACGACCAGCAGGTCGTCGGTGGTTTTCACGGGGGCGAACCGGCGGCGGGGAACACCGATGGCCCGGGCGCCGGGGATGGAGCCGATGGCCGCGCCCATCGCCGACTCAAGCTGGATCACGGGCGTGCTCGCCGGGTCGCGCGGGTCGACGGTCTTGCTGTTGACGACCAGCGGGAGCGCCGGTGCCGCCGGGTCGGCGGCCTGCAGGTCCTTGAGCGCCCGCAGGTCGATCCAGATGTTGTTGGTGTTGTACCAGCGCCAGCGTTCGACGTCGGTGAACGAGGTGTCGCCGGCGGGCACCTGCGCCGTCTCTCGCAGCACCATCCGCCCCTGGTAGCGGGCGAGGTGGCCGCCCTTGCGGTCAGCCGCCGTGCCGCGCACCGCCTCCAGCGCGAACGGCACCCGCTCCTCGGCTATCCACGAGGCGATCCGGGCGTCGGCGAGCGCGCCGAGGTTGTCGCAGTTGGACACGAAGGCGTAGCGCAGCCCGGCGGCGAGCAGGGCGTCAAGCGTCCCGGACGCCGCCAGCGCGGGGTAGATGTCGCCGTGTCCGGGCGGGCACCACTCCAGCTGCGGATCAGCCGGCCACTGCACCGGCCGCAGGTCATCGGCGCGGATCTTGGGCTCACGACCCTGCACGAAGTCCGGCGGGACGCCGGGCACGCGCAGGCCGTCGTAGCGCCCCAGCACCTTCAGCGAGGGGCGGCGGGTGGCCGGCGAGTTCATCAGCACCAGCGGGAGCCGGGCGCTGTACCGGTAGCGCAGTGCCAGCACCTGCCTGGCCACGACATTGAGGAAGGTCATGCCGGGCTTGACCTCGAGCAGGGATTTCGGCCCCGACAGGCCCATGCTCGTCCCCAGCCCCGCGTTGAGCTTGATGATCACAAGCTGGCCGAGCACGTCACGGGCCTGGTCTGGCGATGGCTCGGGCAGTTCCTCCAGCCGCGGCAGGTCCGCGACCGGCTCCAGTGCCTCGCCTGACAGCAGCCCCGCGCGGGGCTCGCCCAGCTGCCGCAAGCGCTCGCGCAGCGCGGCCACCTCGGCAGCGCGGACACCGCCGGCCTCGGCCTTGGCCAGCACAGCGACGATCTCGCTCGGCGGTTCGGCGGTCCAGTAGTCGGCGATTTCGCTACCGGGGCCACGGCGCGGGCCGGGCAGCTCTCGGACGGCCGGAGTAGTTAGCTCGGTCATCATTTTTTGATTCCTTCCCCGTTGTGGTTGGCGGTCGGTCACGTCCCGACGAATTCGGGACGATCGCCATGCCGCCACTCTCGCGGGGAACACGCGCCAGCGCCTCACGGAAAACCGGTAGTTCCGCGCCGCCCCAGACCTAAGGACAACCCCCAGGGGCACCCCAGGCCGCGATAAGACACGGCGATGCCCGGCCGCCGTCAGGCGGCCGGGCATCGTTGAAGCGGCTACGCGTCGACCAGGCAGGCATACATGGTGCAGCCGGAGCTGGACCCGCCGCCTGACCCGCTGGACCCGCTGCCGGAGGATGGCTCGCTGAGGGTCCACACCTGGCTCTGCAGCGGCTCGACGGTCGAGCCCTGGTCCTGCATGGTCAGCTGCGATCCGTCCGCGGCAACGGCAGTGCTGGAGACGCTGAGCACGGGGTAGTTAGTCGTGTTCTGGTTCGCTCCGAGCATGGCGTCGTTGAACATGACGAAGTCGCCGGACCCGTAGTTGGGGTTGACCGACGTTACCTGCGACACGTCCTCCCCGTCCGAGGAATCCAGGCTGTTGGCCAGGATCCACAGCTGGTTGGGCTGATCGTAGGCGTTCGGGTCGCAGCCGTAGGTCTCCACCTCCGCGCCGACCGCCGGCTGACTGCCCTCCGCCTCCAGGCACACCGCGTCAGCCCAGTTGTCGTTCGTCACCTGGACGATCCTGTACAGCGGCGCGGTGACATCGTCGTAGACCCAATCCTCTTCGAGAGTGTCTTCGTCCGCGGTCAGGCTCGAGGTGGTGCCCACCTCCTGCAGGTACCAGGCCTGGGTGGCGCTCTTGCTGTTGGCCGGCTCGGTGACCGCCTGGGTGAGCCAGTTGCCGTCGGGGTTGTCGCTGTCGATCACCATCGACGTGTTGGCGGCGTTGGGCAGCGTGATCGGCTGGCCGCCGACCCGCTGGACGGACCAGCTCGCGCACGCACCGCCGTCGGTTCCGCTGGTCACCGCGGGCGAGCCGGCCGCGGCGGTGCAGTCCGGGGAACCGGACTGGCCAAGGTAGACCCCGCTGGCCTCCGCGGAGGCGAACCCGAACGTCCTCGAGCCGGTCGACACCGCCTGCCACTCCTCGTTGCTCTGAGTCAGGCAGGGCCACTGGATCAGCTCGACGCCCGAGCTGGTGGAGCCGCCGGCGATGTTCAGGCACTCCTGCGACTTGACATTCTCCAGCTCGCCCCAGCTTCCCGAGAAGAGGTCGCTGCTGCCGTCGGCAGGGACGAACGTCCAGAGCTGATCGGTCTGCGGCAGGCCGTCCGACCCGGTTGTCTGGTTGGCGAAGCCGACCTCCGCGCCCTGCGCGGTGCTGCCGCCGTCCACGGTGAGCAGCGTCCCCGGCGAGCCGGCCGCGCTGATCTCGTACATCTGAGTGCTCGGGCCGCCGATCGCGGCGCTCTGGTCCGTCAGCAGGTAGCCCCCTGTCGTGGTGACGGTGGGAAGGGTGGCGGCGGTGGCCGGGTCGGCCACCGCCAGGGCCGTTCCGGCGGTGACGAGCACCGCGCCGGCGGCGACTAGCAGGCGCCGCTCGTACTTGTGCATTACTGTTCCCCCTTGTTGGGCTGGGCTCGTGGCCCGTGGGTGCGGTGGATGAATTTCACCTACGCCAGTCTTGGCCCGGGGCGCCCGCGGGGGCTCCACGGAAAATCCGTGGCTTTTCCGTAGTTCGTCCAATAGGTCCCAAATCACGCGATACGTGCCCGCCCGAACTACATTGCTTCATGTGATGCAGGATGTTGGTGGTGACTCAGGTTTCGTAGGGCGTTCTGGGGAGCTTGCGATGCTTGCCGCCTGTGCCGCTGCCGTGACCCAGGGTCGGCCGTGGGTGGTGTGGATCGAGGGGGCGGCCGGCACCGGCAAGACGGCACTGCTGCGCCAGGCGGTTGCCGCGCTGCCGGCCGGTTTCCGGGTGCTGCGGGCCGAGGCCAGCGAGGTCGCCGCGGATGTCGCCTTCGACGTGATATCCCAGCTCGGGACGGTCACCCGGACGGCACCGTTCCCGGTGGCGATGGAGCTGCTCGGGCTGTGGAGCGCGGAGGGCAGCGACCCGATGGCGGTCGTGGTGGAGGACCTGCACTGGGCCGACGCCGAGTCACGGCTGGCGCTGCTGACCGCGGTGCGGCGGCTGCGTCAGGACAGGGTGCTGGTCCTCGTGACCAGCAGGCCCGAGCCGGGGCACGCCGACGGGTGGGACCGGCTGCGCGCGGACCCGGACCGCTGCCTTCCGATGGCGGTCGGCCCGCTGTCGCCCGCAGAGGTGGCCGCGCTGGCGGCCCAGCGCGGCCTCCTCTTGTCCGACGCCGCGGTCCGGCGGCTGGTCAGCCACACGGGCGGGCACCCGATGCATGTGCGGATCCTGCTGGCGGAGATCTCGCCGGCCATGCTGGCGGACGGCGAGGGCGAGCTGCCGGTGCCGCGCTCCCTGACCGGGGCCATGCTCGCGCGTATGACGCAGCTCACCCCGCCAGCGCGGCGGCTCGGTGCCGCGCTGGCCGTGCTGAACCAGCCCGCCCCGCTCCAGCTGCTGTCCCGGGTGGCCGGTGTCGAAGGTGCCGCCCGGGCCACGGACTCCCTGCTGGCCACCGAAGCGGTGATCTGGCGCGCCGGGGAGACCGCCACCCTGGAGTTCGCCCACCCGCTGTACCGGTCCGCCGTCTACGCGGGAATGCGCCCGAGCCTGCGCCAGGAGCTGCACCGGCGGGCATCGACGGTCACTGGGGGAGCGGCGGCCCTCGGTCACCGGGTGGCGGCGGCCGACAGCGCGGACGACGACCTGGCCGAAGAGCTGGAGCTGGCGGCGCGAGCGGAAACCACGGATGGCCGACTCGGGCGGGCGGCGACCTGCCTGCTGTGGGCCTCGCAGCTCAGCTCATCCTGGCAGCAGGCCGAACGCCGGCTGCTGCGCGCCGCCCGGCTGCGGCTGGCCGCCGGGCAGAGCCCACAGGCGGAGTCGCTGCGGTCTCGTCTGGAGGCATGCGGCCCGCAGCCGCTGCGCAGCCTGGTGCTGGGCATGCTGGCCTGGGAACAGGGCGACGCCGTGACCGCCGAGCGGCAACTGCGCGAAGCGGCCGCCGGACCGGCGGGCGACGGCTCCGCGGGCGACGGCTCCGCGGACGGGGTCACCGCCGACGCCCTCGCCCGGCTCGCGGTCCTGTACGCCACCCAGATCCGCGGCCGCGAAGGGGTGGACGCCGCGACCAGGGCGCTAGCACTGCCTGGAGTGCCGGCCGAGGTCGATGGCACGGCATCGCTCGCGCTGGCCTTCTCGGAGGGCGTCCTGCACGGCGCGGCCACCGGGCTGGAACGCCTCGCGCGCCGCCTGCCGCAGCGCGCCGCCGAAGTCGGCCCGGCCGACGTGGACGTTCTGATCGCGAGGGGCTCGCTGCGGATGCACGCCGGCCACCCTCACGCGGCCGTCGCCGACCTCCGGGCCGGGGTGCGCCTGGCCCGGTACGGCCCATCACAACTGCTCACCCGGGCCCACCTCGACCTGTGTCAGGCGCTGTTCCTCACCGGGAACTGGGACGAGGCGCTCGTCCACGGCCGGGTGGCGTTGTCGCTGATCAGCGACGAGCGTCATAGCTGGATCGAAGGACTGGTCCACGCCGCCCTGGTTTACGTGCTCGGCAGCCGCGGCGACACCGACCGTGCCCGCGAGCACCAGGCCGCCGCCAAGCGCCTGATCGATGGCGCGGGCACTACCAGGGAGGGACTGCTGGTTAACAGCGTCGCCGAAGCCCTGGTAGGCCTTGCCCAGGGCGAACCGGAAGCCGTCATCTCCGCGCTCGACTGGCTGGCGGACCTTGAGGACAAGGGCAGGACCATGATCAGCATGCTCGAATGGTGGCCGATTCTGGTCATGGCCCTGCTGGCGACCGGGGCGCTGGATGACGCCGCCCGGCAGATCGACGCGCTCACCGCGGCGGCCGCGCAGCGGCGGCTGAACCTGGACGCCCGCATCAGGGGCCTGCGCGCTCGGCTGCTTGCCAGGACCGGCCAGCCCGACGAGGCCACGACGGCTTTCGCCGCCGCGGTGGCCATGCTCGGCCGGGACGACCCCTTCCTGGATACGGCCCTCCTGCACCACGACTACGGCTCGTTCCTGCTCGCCCGCGGCAGCCGCAAGGAGGGGCTCACCCAGCTGAGAAAGGCCCGCAAGATGCTGGCCGACGTCGGCGCCACGCCCTACCTGCGCCGACTGGACACCGACTTGGCCCCGGCGGGCATCCGGTCAAGCCGCCCCGCCACCGGCGTGGGCACGGAGCTGACCGACCGGGAGGCGGACGTGGTGGCCCTGGTGTCCAAGGGGATGACAAACGCTGAGATAGCGGCCGAACTGTACGTGAGCGTTAACACGGTCGAGTTCCACCTGCGCCGGATCTTCGCCAAGCTGGGCGTCACGTCCCGGCGTCAGCTGCGCCGGCGGCCGGACTAGGGCACGGCCGTCCAGGCCCGGGACTGAGCGGCAAGACGTCGGCGGCGGCTTACCGGGCGAACCGGCGCAGCTCGCGCCGCGAGCTGATGCCCAGCTTGGCGAACACGTTCCGCAGGTGGTACTCGACGGTGTGGGCGCTGACGTACAGTTCGGCGGCCACCTCGGTGTTGGTCATCCCCTTGGCCACCAGGGCGACGACGTCGGCTTCGCGGTCGGTCAGCGCGAGCGAGGAGGCCTGCCGCCGTGCCTGCCGGGGTACCGCCACGGGCATGCCGGCCGCGGCGAGATCGGTTTCCACGCGAGCCAGGTAGGGGGCGGCACCGACGCCGCTGAGCAGCTCGTGCGCAGCACGGAGCTCGTCGACGGCGCCCCGGCGGTCGCCGCGCGCGTGCAGTAGCCGGCCAAGCGCGTGATGAAGCTGCGCCCGGTCCAGCAGCGGATCGTCGCGCCCGGCCAGCCTGACGGCCTCGCGGAACTCGGCCTCGGCCTGATCGGCCTGGCCGGCCGCCGCGCTCAGCCGGGCCTGCAAGGCCAGCAAAGGGGCGGGCAAGCCAGGCTGGCGCTGGAACTCGGCCGCGACGGCCCGAAGTTCACCGAAATGGCGGGCTGCCGTCTCGCTGTCGCCGGTGTCAAGCAAGGCCTCGATCAGCAGCGGCCACCACAAGATCCCGAGGCCTTGCCGCCGAACCCTCCTGAACACAGCCGCGCCGGGCTTCACCTTGTCCCCGAGACCAAGCATGGGCCCGACGGCGGCGAGCATTCCGGCCGGGTCGCCGTGGGCCCGCGCGGTTACCGCCTCGCTCACCCTGACCATCGCCTTGATCTCGGTCGGGAACTCTCTTCCCGCGGACATGGCCTGAGCTGCCGCCAGGTGCTCTCCGGCCGCGTCCCACTCGCCCCGTGAAGAGAGCACGCAGGCGATGGCGCAATTCGCCTCGATCTCGATCCAGGAGTCCTCCTGATCTGGCGTCAGGGAGAGCACGACATGGGCATGCACGAGCGCCTCGTCCCAGTCCCCGGCCTCGAACAGCACCTGGGACAGCCGCAGGTGGGCGAGCGGCAGCATCAGGGCCGGGCCGCGCCGTGCCAGGTACAGTGCCCAGCGCAGGTCGCCGCTGGCGGCGCTCAGCCGGCCCGCCCAGAAGCCAAGCGACCCGCGGATGATGAGCAGGTCAACGTCGTCCGCCGGGACGTCTTCCGCGCGTTCGGGCAACCGCTGCGCGAGCCGGTCGAGTCCGGCCTGGGGGCCGCGCAGGAACGCCGCGCCGAACACGGCCGCGGTCAGCGCGGTTCGCTCCACCACCGGTTCCGGCCGTAGCGCCAGCGCCCGCTCGGCCGCCGCGACCGCTTCCCGGGGCTGAATCTTGTTGACGTAGAGGAAAGCAAGCTGAGCGAGCGCGTCGGCTTGGACAGCTTCGGCCCGGGCATCGGTGGCATCCGCGGAGACGTCCTGATCCGCCGCGGAACCGGCGAGCCCGGCCGCCTCCGCCAGCAGGTAGGTGGCAGCGGCGACGTCGCCCCGGTGCCGTGCCAGGACGCCTAGGACCAGGCTGCGCAGCGCGCTTGGCGCACATGCCTCGATCCGGGGCCCCAACCCCCCGGTCTTTCCGGCCTGCTCGGCCACGAGCAGCAGCCGGGCCGCCCGCAGCAGGCGGGTCTGCGCGGTTCCGGGCTCGGAGCTGAGATCGGCCGCCCACAGCAGGTACCGGGCGGCCAGCGCCGGTCGCTGCCGGGCCGCTTCGGCCTGGGCCGCATGATCGGCCTGATCCGCCAGGGCGTCATCGTGGCTGTCGGCGGCGGCCACCCGGTGCGCCAGCGCCGCATCGCCGCCGAGCAGATCCGCGACCCGGCGGTGCAGTTCCTGGCGCTGGGTGGGCGCGAGGTCGGCGTAGACCGCCGCCCGGTACAGCGGGTGGGTGTACTGCAGCAACGGGAGCTGGCCGTCTTGCTGCCAGGTGACGAACCCGGTGCCGAGAAGTTCATCCAGCGTCCGGGCGGGCTGCCCGATCCCGGCCACCGCCGCGGCGACCGGCAGCGTGACGCGCTGGTTCACGACGGCGAGCGCCGCGGCGAGGGAGCGGGCGTCCGGCGGCAAGACCGCCAGGCCCGCCACCGTCTCCAGGGCCAGCGACCGGGGCGCGGGCAGCTCACCGTCGGCGGCCGCCAGCTGCTCGGGCGAGAGCTCGCTGAGCAGTGTCCGGATGTGCAGCGGGTGGCCGCCGGCGTGCCTGCACAGCCGCTCCGCCGCCGCCAGTGACAGGCGGACGCCGCCGCGCTCCGCCATCTCGGCCACCTCGGGCGGTGACAGCGGCCCCACCGCTAGCCCCAGGCACCGGTCAGGATCGAACCGCAGCCGCTCCCAGCCGTCGGCCGTCGCTGGCTCCGGACGGCTCGTCACCAGCACCAGGATCCGGTCATGCCCCAGCCGCCGTACCGCGGCGAGCAACGCCAGGCGCGAGTCGCTGTCCGCCCAGTGCAGGTCCTCGACCACGACGGCGGTCGGGCCGCCATCCTCTGCCTGGCTCCAGACCTCGAGCAGCTCCAGTCCGGCCGGGAACGCCGCCGTGGCGTTAGCGGCGCCTAGCTGCCGCGCCAGGTGGAACGGAATGTCACCGGCGAGCTCGTCCGCCTCGGCGGTGAGCACGGTGAACCCCGCCGGGAGGGCGCCGAGCGCGGCCCGCACCAGCGCGGTCTTGCCCGATCCGGCCTCCCCCTGGATCCACGCGACCCAGGCCCGGCCTGCAGCGGCATCGCCCGCGATCGACGCGATCGCGGCCAGCTCGTCACCCCGGCCCACTATTCCGGGGGCAGCCCCCTGCATTGCCGCCGCCAGACTCCTCCCTGCACGCACAAGGCGTCATGGCACGGCCCAAGGCGGGTGGCCGCATGCCCCCGCCGGCCAGCCAGAGTCAGAAGGCGCCGGTAACACGCACCGGGTCGCGCCCTTCGATAGCCATCAGGGTAACAACGAGCGCTGGCTTAGTCACCCACTGTCGCAAATATCCGGATTGTGCCGGGCGGCAGACGCCAGATCGCCGCCAGGGACGCTGGTCCCTGGCGGCGATCTCCGCGTTCTCACGGGTTAGCGGTTGCCAGCCCGTCCTACGGAGTGGTGCTGGCCGGGTCGCAGTACAGCATGACCTGGCCGGGCTCGGTGTCATCGGGGTTCGTGATGACATAGTCGATGCCGCTGAAGATGCCGGGCTGCGATGACAGGTTGTAGAGGTCGGGTGTCACGCCGGGACCGCTGAGGTCGTCGTAGTCCGGGGCGTTCTCCTTCCCCCGCAGCGTATCGCCGGTCAGGCACCCGTAGCTGGTGTCATCCTTCGTGATGTACCCCGTCACGCTGACTGACTTCGTGGCGAAGTCGTAGCTGGCCTGCTGGATGGTCCATTCGTCGCAGGGGTTGTTGGCGGTGCCGGTGGTGCGGACGTAGACGGAGTCGCCGTCGCCGCTGGTGGTGCAGGTGCTGCCGTTGCCGACGCCGAGGAAGCCGGTGACCTGGTCCAGCATCGGCTGGAGCATGAAGTGCCCGTTGA
>Ga0335075_10009580_pt1 | contig 14744 bp, 14 predicted proteins | sample Lox_Sample_24_FD_206723 | JGI IMG/M metagenome (GOLD analysis project Ga0335075, IMG submission 206723) | Soil microbial communities from Loxahatchee National Wildlife Refuge, Florida, United States - Lox_Sample_2.4 | ecosystem: Environmental > Terrestrial > Soil > Wetlands | place: USA...
CCCCGTAGCCAGCGCTCTGTAAGCGAGGAACTATCTAGCTATGTCGATCGCCATCTCCGAAGAGCACCGGGCCCTCGCGCAGACCGTCGCAGGCTTGCTGACCAAGCATCAAACCCGGGCGGCGGCGCGCGCCCTGCTCGAGGGGCAGCCGGACGCGCCGCCAGCCTTCTGGGCCGAGCTGGCCGGGCTCGGCCTGCTCGGGCTGCACATCCAGGAAGAAGACGGCGGCTCGGGCTTCGGTCTGCAGGAAACGCTGATCGTGGCCGAGCAGATGGGCCGGCACCTGGCGCCGGGGCCCTTCGTCCCGACCGTCGCGGCCAGCGCGGTGCTGGCCGCGGCCGCGCCCGGTGACCTGCGCAAGCGGCTGCTGCCCGCGCTGGCCGACGGCAGCGCCATCGGCGCGGTCGCCCTGGACGGCGCGGTGAGCCTCGCCGATGGCGCCGCGACCGGGGACGCCGGGGTCGTCATCAGCGGCCACCTGGCGGACGTGCTCCTTGTCGCCGCCGGTGACGACGTGCTGGTGATCGAGACGCCGGCTGGCGGCGTTCAGGCCGAGGTGCCCCGCAACCTGGACCCGGGCAGGCCGGCGGCCAGGGTGCGCCTCGACGCGGCGCCGGCGACGGTGCTCGCGGGCGCGCGCGGGCTGCTGACCAGCGTTACCCGGGCGGTGCTGGCGGCGGAGGCGGCGGGCATCGCCGGCGAGACCACCGAGCAGGCGGCCGGGTACGCGAAGGTCCGCGAGCAGTTCGGCCGCCCGATCGCGACCTTCCAGGCCGTCAAACACCATTGCGCGAACATGCTGGTGACGGCCGAACTGGCGGCGGCCGCCAGCTGGGACGCGGGCCGGGCCGGGCTCGGCGGCGGTGATCAGCTCGGCTACACCGCGGCGATCGCGGCGGCCCTCGCCGTGCCCGCCGCCGTCGCCGTCGCCAGCCTCAACATCCAGGTGCACGGCGGGATCGGGTTCACCTGGGAACACGACGCGCACCTCTACCTGCGCCGGGCCGCGGCGATCGCCGCGGTGGTGGAGACCGAGCGGGCGGCGGTCGACGTGACCGATCTGGTCCGCCGCGGCGTGCGCCGGGCGGCCGCGATCGACCTGCCCCCCGAGGCGGAGACGATCCGGGCGGCGATCAGGCCTGACGTCGTCCGGCTGCGCGACCTGACGGGCGCCGACAGGAAGCGGGCGCTGATCGAGGCCGGCTACGCGGTGCCGCACTGGCCGGCGCCGTGGGGCCGGGACGCGTCCGCCGTCGAGCAGCTGGTGATCGAGCAGGAGTTCGCCGCGGCGGGGATCAAACGGCCCCGCTACGGCATCACCAGCTGGGTCATCCTGACCCTGATCCAGCACGGACACCCGGACCAGGTGGCGCGCTGGGTGCGCCCGGCGCTCAGCCAGGACGTGATCTGGTGCCAGCTGTTCAGCGAGCCAGGCGCCGGGTCCGACGCGGCGGGCATCAGGACGCGGGCAACCAGAACCGAGGGGGGCTGGCGGATCAACGGCCAGAAGGTCTGGACGAGCGGCGCGCACCTCGCCAGCTTCGGCCTGGCGACGGTGCGGACGAACCCGGACGCGCCCAAGCACAAGGGCATCACCACGATGGTGATCGACATGCACGCGCCCGGCGTCACCGTCCGGCGGCTGAAGATGCCGACCGGGAACTCGGATTTCAACGAGGTCTTCTTCGATGACGTCTTCGTCCCCGACGCCGACGTCGTCGGGCCGGTCGACGACGGCTGGACCGTGGCGCGCGCCACGCTCGGCAACGAGAGCGTCAGCATCGGCGGCGGCGACGGCGGCACCGTGGCGATGCCGGCCGAGGCGTTCATCGCCCCGCTCGACGCGCACCCGGAGCGGCTGGCCGGCGGGGCGGGCCGGGTCGGCAGGCAGATCTCCCGCACGCACGCGATGAGCGTGCTGAACCAGCGCAGTGCCTACCGGGCGGTGGCGGGCGGCGGCCCGGGCCCCGAGGGCAACATCGCCAAGCTGCTGCTGTCCGAGATCGGGCACGAGACGGCCGCGATCATGGCGGAGCTCGCCGGCCCGGACGCGGCGTTCCTTGACGGCGCCGGCGCGATGGCGGCCACGCTCGTGCTGCTGAACCGGGCCATGTCGATCGCCGGCGGCACGTCGGAGATCAAGCGGAACCAGATAGCCGAGCGGATACTCGGCCTCCCCCGTGACCCGCTCATCAAATAGACATCGGGCTGGCTGGAATACCCCTGGGCCGGCCCGCGTTCCTACCTCTGTTCGGTGCGTTAGTGCCCCCCGGGCCTAACCACTGCCTTCATGGAATACCGTCCGGCTGGAGCCATGTCGCGCCTTTCGCCGTGAGGCGGCCTGCGCACCGGCTCGGCACGCCCTCGTGAGCGCACGCTCCCGGGGGCGCTGTCATGTCCGGGCCCGCCGCGGCCGGCCGGCGCGGCGGGTCAGCCGACTTTCACGGGTGTCCCGCTGGACGGGTTGATGGAGAGCGTGACCGGCGTGGCGCTGTTCAGCGGCACGGCCTTGCCGTCCACGGTCAGCTCGACGCCCGGCGGATTGCCGATGAGCATCGTCACCGGCTTCTTCTCATCCCAGGTCATCGTCCGGCCGGCCGCGATGACGCCCTCGTAGAGCGACGTCCCCGAGGAGCCGTTCAGGCCACGGTGAGCGGTTCGTAGGGTACGAATAGCTTGCGGGATGACGCGACGAAACGTATCGTTCCGATATATCAGCTCGATACATCATGCCAACAGACCACCCGAGCCCGGCTGACGTGGGGAGCTGCTGATGCGGCGGATCGACTACGACACCGAGCAGTACCAGGACTACGCGCGTGGCCGGGCGCTCACCGGACAGCAGCTGCGGACCTGGATCGGCGCCTTCGCAGCGGTGCTGCCCGAGCGGCGACCGCTGGCGGGGCTGGACGTCGGCTCGGGGACCGGCCGGTTCACGCCCGCGCTGGCGGGAGCGTTCGGGCCGGTCACCGGGGTCGAGCCGTCAGTCCGCATGCGCGAGATAGCGCAGGCGCGGTCCTGCGGGCCCGGTGTCCGGTATCTGGCCGGCTCGGCCGAGGACATGCCGGTGCTGACCGGCAGCGCCGACTACGCGCTCATGTTCCTGTCCTGGCACCACGTCCAGGACAAGCCGCGTGCGGCGCGGGAGCTGGCCAGGGTGCTCAGGCCCGGCGGGCGGCTGCTGCTGCGCGCGAACTTCAGCGACCACCATCCCCGGCCGTGGTGGCTGGAGCACTTCCCCCGCGGCGTTGCCGTGGACGCCGCGCTGTTCCAGCCACTGCACGAGGTCATCGCGACGTTCACGTCGGCCGGCTGGCGCGTCGCCAGCTTCGGCACGGTGACGGAGCCGTCGCCCGGCACGTACGGTGACATGCTCGACCGGCTGCGCCTGCGCACCCTCTCGTTCTTCGCTCAGCTCAGCCCCGGCGACGTGGAGACCGGCTTCCGCCGCCTGGAGGAGGCCGTCGCCGCGGACCCCGGCGCACCGGCGCCCGCGCTGACCGAGCCGCTGCTCACGCTCGAACGGCCCTAGCACCCGCTTGCGGTCCCGCCGTGCGGGGGCCGATGATGCCGGTGGAGCATGCGCAGCCGGGCACCAGAAGGGACGAGGAGATGGCACGTCGATCGATCGAGGTACCGGGCCTGCGGCACGGCGCTCCGATCCCCCAGGCCTCGGTGGTGGGGAACCTGCTGGTCTCCGGCGGCATCGGCCCGGTGGACCCGGAGACAGGGACCGCCCCGGATGGCACGGACGAGCAGGCCGCCATGGCCTTCGCCAACGTGCGGCGGGTGCTCGCCGCGGCGGGCGGCGATGTCGGCGACGTCGTGAAGTGCACGGTCTTCGTGCAGGACAAGGCGATCCGCCCCGTCGTCGACAAGTACTGGATCGAGATGTTCCCTGACGAGTCCAGCAGGCCCGCGCGGCACATGCTGCGCACCGACCTGCAGAGCGGCATACACCTGCAGCTGGAGATCATGGCCGTCCTCGGGCAGGGGTGAACCGCAGGGGTGAACCAGGGTGCGGCCGCGGATCAGGTACTGCGGGAGTGCTGCCTCAGTCCACGCTGCTCGTTGATTGTGAGTCCGCCGCGTCGATGAGTTCGAGGATGCGGGCCGGCGGCAGGTGCTGTTCGTAGATCCGCACGCCGAACGGCGCGAGCGCGTCTTCGATCGCGTTCACCAGCGTGGGCGGCGCGACGATCATGCCGCCCTCGCCGACGCCGCGGAAGTTGACGTCCGCGTCAAGCGGCACGGTCTCCAGGTGCGCTATCTCGAACCGCGGGATCTCACACGCGGTCGGCAGCAGATAGTCCATGAACGTCGCCGACTGGTAGTTGCCGTCCTGGTCGTAGGCCGACCGCTCGAGCAGCACGGCGCCGATCCCCTGGGCGATGCCGCCGCGGATCTGGCCCTCGACGACCGCGGGGTTGATCAGCGCGCCGCAGTCCTCGGCCGCGACGTACCGCTCGACCGTCACGATGCCGGTCTCCACGTCGACCTCGACGATGGCGCAGTGGCTGCCGCCCGACCAGCCGCCCTCGCCGCCGTCGAACGAGGCCTCGACCTCGAAGCTGGTGTCCACGTCCGCGCCGAACTCCCCCGACGCGGCCTGCCTGGCGACCTCGCCGACCGGGATCCCGGTGTCCGGGTCGCCGACCACCTGGACCTGGCCGTCGACGATCTCCAGGTCCGCGGCGCTCGCCTCGATGAGGACCGACGCGAAGTCGAGCACCTTCCCCTTGAGCTGCCTGGCGCCGTGCAGCGCGACACCGCCGGTCATCGTGGCCGACCGGCTGCCGCCCGTCAGCCCGAACGGAACCACGTCACTGTCCCCGACGACGACGCGGACCTGCCCGAACGGCACGCCGAACTCGTCGGCGGCGATCTGCGCGAGCGTGGTCTGGTGGCTCTGCCCGTGCGGCATCTGGCCGGTGAACAACGTCACGATGCCGTCTTCCTCGAGCCGCAGGCGCATGAACTCCATGCCCATCGGGCCGCTGCCCGCCTCGGGCGAGCGCGGGCCAGGCGCGGCCTCGATGAAGGTGGCCAGGCCGATGCCCAGGTAACGGCCGCGCGCGCGCTCCTCGGCCTGCCGGCGCCGGAAGGCCGGGATGTCCACCATCTGCGCGACACGCTCGAGCGACTCCCGCGTGGTGACGCCGGCGAGCGGGCGCCCGGTGACCATGGGGAACGGCGGGTCGGTGCGCGGGGCGACGTTGCGCAGCCGGATCTCGAGCGGGTCGAGGCCGAGGTCCTTCGCGAGCAGGTCCAGCACGCGTTCCCGCACGAACGTCTCCGACGCCCACGGGCCGCGGTAGGCGATGTACGACGCCTTGTTGGTGGCGACCGCGGTCGACTCGAAGCCCAGCGCGGCGAGCTTGTACGGGCCGGGCAGCATCGCCTCGACGATGGCCGGCACCATCGTGCCCATGACCGGGTACGCGCCGATGTCGATCACCATCGCCACGTCGAGCCCGAGCAGGTCGCCGTCCTTGCTGATCGCGGCCTTGACGTCGAAGCTCTCCTCGCGGGCGTGCCCGGACGCGGAGAGGTTCTCGCCGCGGTCCTCGGTCCACTTGACCGGCCTGCCCAGGTCGCGCGACGCGGCCGCGACGGCGATCTCCTCGCGGGAGGCGCCGATCTTCAGGCCGAACGAGCCGCCGATGTCCCCAGCGAGCACGCGGACCTTGTCCGCCTCCATGCCGAGCCGCATGGCGATGCCCATCCGGGTGACGTGCACGCTCTGCGTCGCCGCGTGCACCGTCATGGTGCCCGTTTCCGCGTCGTGGCTCGCGACGATGCCGCGTCCCTCCATGGGCACGTTCTGGTGGCGGTGCACGTCGATGTGGAACTCTTCGATCAGGTCCGCGCCCGCGAACGTGCCGGTGACGTCGCCGAACTCGGTGCGCTTGTGCGGGCCGATGATGTTGTCGCCCAGGTTGGCGAACAGCGGCGGGCTGCCCGCGTCCAGGGCGGTGGCCGCGGTGGCGACCGGGGGCAGGTCCTCGTAGTCGACCTCGACAAGCTCGCAGCCGTCCTCGGCCAGGTAACGGCTCTCGGCGACCACGATCGCGACCGGGTCGCCCACGAAGCGCACCTTGTCGGTGGCGAGCAGGGTGTACTCGGGCGCGGGCCCGCCGCCGCCCATCATCGCGAACAGCGGGTCCTGTCCGGGTATCGTCATCGTCGCCATGTCCGCCCCGGTGTACACCGCGACGACGCCGGGCAGCTCCCTGGCGGCGGTCGCGTCCACCGCGAGCACCCGCCCGTGGGCGAGCGGCGAGCGCACGAACGCCGCGTGCAGCATTCCCGGCAGCTTGATGTCGTCGACGTAGCGCCCCCCGCCGGTCAGGATGCGCGGGTCCTCTGAGCGCTTGACGCTGGCGCCGGTGTAGCGCTCGGCCGCGATCTGGGTCATCGCCGCTCCCCTCGTCAGATTTCCGCGCCGCGGCGCGCGGCCAGCAGGACGCCGTCGATGATGCTCTGGTACCCGGTGCACCGGCAGATGTTGCCGGACAGCGCCTCGCGGATCTCCTGCTCGCCGGCGTCCGGGTGGGCGCTGAGGAACGCGGTGGCCTGCACGACGAACCCCGGCGTGCAGAATCCGCACTGGAAGCTGTGCGAATCCCACATCGCCTGCTGGAGCGGGCCGAGCTCGCCGTCCGGCGCCAGCCCCTCGACCGTGGTCACCTCGCTGCCGGCGGCCTGGACGGCCAGCATCAGGCAGGACCGCACCGGTCTGCCATCGACGATGACCGTGCACGCGCCGCAGACCCCGTGCTCGCAGCCGAGGTGGGTCCCGGTCAGGTCGAGGTCATCGCGCAGGAAGTCGGCCAGCGTCTTGCGCGCCTCTACCGACCCGGCACGCTGGGCGCCGTTCACCGTCACGGTGATGTCCACCATCGGTCACTGCCCTTCCATGGCGTTGTCCGCGGCCGCCCGCAGGCAGCGGCGGACCAGTGCGGCCGCTACTTTCTTCCGGTACTCCGACGATCCGTGCAGGTCCGCTGGCGGGTCGAGGTCCTCGGTCGCCCGGCGGGACGCCTCGTCGAAGAGCCCGTCCGACGGCCTCTCCCCGACGAGGAGGTCCTCCGCGCCGGTGGCCCGGACCGGCACGTCGGCGACGCCGGAGAACGCCAGCCGGGCATCGGTGATCACGCCGCCGGCGAGCGTCAGCGACGCCGCCAGGCCAACGATCGCGAAGTCGCCGTGGCGCCGGGCGACCTCCTGGAAGCTGATCCCCGTGCCCCGCCCCGCGGCCGGGAAGCGCACCTCGGTGAGGAGCTCGCCGGGACCGCGGGACGTCGTGAGGTAGCCCTCGAACCAGTCCGCCGCCGGGACGGTCCTCATCCCCGCCTGGCTGTGCACCACGAACTGGGCATCGAGCGCCAGGGCGACGGCCGGGAGCTCCGCGGCCGGGTCGGCATGCGCCAGGCTGCCGCCGATCGTGCCGCGGCTGCGGATCGCCTCGTGGCCGATCAAGGGCAGGGCAGCCGCGAGCAGCGGCACCTTGTCCGCGATGGTTCCGGATTCCTCGGCGGCGTACTCCCGTGTCGTGGCGCCGATCGTCACCCAGCCGTCGGCCGCCGACACCCCGGACAGCCCGGCTACGCCGTTGATGTCGACGAGCACGGCGGGATGGGCCAGCCGCAGCGCCAGCAGGGGGATCAGGCTCTGCCCGCCGGCGAGCACGCTCGCCTCGTCCTGATGCTCGGCCAGCAACTCCACGGCCTCGGAAACGGTAGTAGGTGCCTCGTAGTCAACGGGAGGCAATTTCATCGGCGGCCCTTCCCGGCAGGAGTGCTTCCACTGTAATGCTGTAATGGAGGTTAGCGCGCTTTCCTCATGGTCACGATCCTGCGCTTGCGCAGCGAGTCGAGCCACTCCTGCCCGCTGAGCAGCCGCGTGGTCCTGCCTGACTTGACCTCGCCCGCGGCGGCGACCGCCATCGCCACGCTGGCGGCGGTCGTATCGTCGGGTGCCTCGTACACGATGAGCAGGTCGTACTCGCCAAACGGGAAGCCAGCCACCACGAGCGTGGCGCCCACCTCCTCCAGGGCCGGCCTGATGGCTTCCACGGGGTCCTGCGGCTCCGTGAGCTGGGCCGCCATCGACTTCGCGGTGTAGGAGGCTTGGTACATGTAGAGCGCCATCGAGATTCCCCTCGTGCGGGAACAAGCGAACAGGTCACCTGCCGGTCCTTGCGATGCTAGCGGGCCGTCCAGCCGCCGTCGACGAGGATGGTCTCGCCGGTGATCAGCGAGGCGGCCGGAGACGCCAGGAACACCACGACGCCGGCCACTTCGATGGGCTCGCCGATGCGGTGCAGGGCGGCGATCCGCTCGATGACGTCGGCGCGGAACTGCGGGTCGGACAGCGCGGGCTCGGTGCCGGGCGTGTTGATGAACGTGGGGGCGACCGCGTTCACGGTGATGCCGTGCCTGCCCCACTCGACGGCCAGGCAGCGGGTCAGGTGCGCGATGGCGGCCTTGGTCATGCAGTAGACGGACTCTCCGGGCAGCGCGACCGCGCCGGCCTGGGAGCCGATGTTGATGATCCGCCCCGATCCCTGGCTGATCATGACGCGCCCGGCGGCCTGGCTGGCCAGGAACGTCCCCTTGACGTTGACGGCCAGCGTCGCGTCGAGGTCTTCTTCCCTGACGTCTTCCGCCGGGTTCTGCGGCGCGATGCCGGCGTTGTTGACCAGGATGTCCAGCCGGCCGAACCAGGCCTTCGCCGCGGCTACCGCCGGTCCGATCTGCCCGGCCTGGGCCAGGTCCATCTGCACCGGCAGCACACGGCGGCCCAGTCCCTCGATCTCCGCGGCGACGCCGCCGTCGCGCGTCGCGTCGCGGAGCCCGAGCGCGACATCCGCGCCGGCCGCGGCCAGCGCCAGCGCGATGGCCCGGCCGAGGCCGCGGGCGGCCCCGGTTACGAGCGCGACCTGGCCTTCTATGTCGAACCTCGGCAGTACCGGCATCACCGCTCCTCAGCAGTCCGGCCCTACCTTAACGGACGCGCCCAGCCCTTAACCGAGGTGCCCAGCGCGGTCACTGGCGCTCGGCGGCGGCCTCCAGTTCGGGTGCGTCGACGTGCACGAGGCCCACCTGGGTCACCCGCCGCGGGTCCCGGGCGCAGAGGTAGATCAGGTAGATGACGCCGACGACCATGAAGCCCGCGACCCCCGGCCCCGTGTAGGACGACGGGGCGGTGAGCGGGCCGATGAAGGAGAACGCGCGTACCCCCGCCGAGGTCAGCCCCGATGCAGGCCGCGTTGACCACGATGTACACGGCGACCAAGACGATCACGATCCGGGTGCCGACCATGGCGAACCCGTTGGTCGGGTTGTGGGCCGGCCCCAGGCCGAGCGTCACCGCCACCGTCACGACGAACGTTACGGCGATCGCGACGATCGGCGAGCGGTGCCTGCTGTGCCCGGTCTCGGTCTGATCGGTCAGCGGACGGCTCCGGTCGATCCGGACTTCGCGTGTCGTCATCGTGACTTCCGCCTTTCACGGGTCACTTATGGAATCTCCAACCCCACGGGTCCGGTAAGCGACGCAGTCGCCGGTGCATCCTTCTATCGGTTATGACCACTTTTGACATCTTTCTATCGCTTATGACCATTCTGGCGTCCGATTTGCCGGAATTTAGCCCACGTAACTGATGGGGAGTCACCGAAGTGATAGGAAGATGCCCGCCTGGCAGCGAGTCCGCGGCCTCACGGGAAATCACCGGCCCCAAGTGTCACGGCGTCCCCGTCACGTGCGGGCCGTCAGGCGTATTCACCCGGCGCTGAGCCACCGGTCGAGGTCGTCGACGATCTCCGCGATGAGCGGTTTCAGCTCGGCGGCGATCGCCGCCGGGGACTGGCCGGACCGGCAGCGGCGGCCGGTTTCGTCGGTGATCGTCTGGAACACCGACGCGAGCGCGGTGGCCCGCACCCGGACGAGCAGCGGGCTCGCGTCCGGCGCGGTCGCGGCGATCGCGGCGGCGATGGCCGCGGCGTGGCGGTCGGTCATCTCCAGGCTCAGCCGCCGGACGGCGGGGCTGACGACGGCCAGCGAGCCGAGGCCGCCGCGGACCTGGTCGTCCGCCATCGGCGCGATCCCGTCGACGAACGCCAGGGCCTCGGCGCGGATGGCGGCGGCCGGGCTCGTCCCTGGCGGCCGGTCGCCGACGAGCTGGACGAGCCGGTCGCGCAGCGCCTCGTCCTGGTCTAGGACCAAGTGCTCCTTGGCCGGAAAGTAGTTGTAGACGGTCTGCTCGGACACGTCCGCGGCCCGCGCCACGTCCGAGACCGTCACCCGCTCGTAGCCGTGCTCCGCGAACAGCCTCGCGGCCGCGGCCGCGATCTGCTCGCGCGTCCGCTGCTTCTTGCGCTCCCGCAACCCCGCCGGCTCCACATGGACACTGTAGCGTAAGGTTTGAGTTGGCTCTAAATTTAGAGTTAACTCAACCATAGCCCAAGCTGGGGGTGTGACACGCACATGGACGACGTCTTTGTCCGCTACCTGACCAGCCATGGCCAGGGACGGCTCGCCACCGTCGGGCCCGGCGGGGGTCCGCAGAACAAGCCGGTCGGATACCGCTACAACGCCGAGCTCGGCACGATCGACATCGGCGGGTTCGGGATGGAGCGGTCCGCCAAGTACCGGAACATCGGCCGCGATCCCAAGGTCGCGTTCGTCATCGACGACTCGATCGGGGCAGGCGCGGCGGGCATGCGGTTCCTGGAGATCCGCGGCGAGGCCGAGCAGGCGGGCGAGCTCATCCGCATCCACCCCCGGCGGCTAGTGAGCTGGAACATCGACCCCGACCGCCCCGGCCTGCACACGGCGGACGCCGACGCCGGGGAATCGGTCGACATCCCAGCCGCGGGGACCAGCCGGCCGGCCCTCGACCTCGGCGACGGCGCCACGTACGACGCGATCCAAGCGGCCGAACACCTCGCCGCGGAACTCCAGGCCGGGTGGGACGAGCGCGACGCCGTCGTGACCAACCGGCACTTCGCCGCCGACATCGTGTGGGGCAGCCCGTTCGGCGCGACCGTGCACGGCTACGACGAGCTGCACGCCATCCACGTGCGGCTGAAGCAGATCCAGCGCGGCGGGACGCGCTCCCGGTACGAGGTGGTCGCGACCCGCGCCGTGGCACCGGGCGTCGCCGTGGCGCAGATCCGCCGCACGGCCCTCGGCGACGACGGCGAGCCCATCGAGCCGAGAGCCGGACTCACGAAGGCCTTCTCCGAGATGGCCCTGTACGTCCTCGTCCGGCGCGGCGGCACGTGGTGGCTGGCCGCAGGCCAGAACACGCCTGTGCTTCCCCCGCCCCGGTGAGGTGGGTACTACAGGGATTGCAGCACTAAGGTCTGTGCCGGGGTAGGGGTATGCTGACCGGATATTTCACCTATATCCGGATATTCCGCTACATCCGGCACCGGGTGCCAACGGCCGGTTTCCCTCACTGGGTGTACTTTCGGGGCGTATAGCACCGGAAAGTACACCCAATGATGGCACCCGCGCCTCTAGATACCCCCGCCGGGTACCGCGGACGCAGCCGAGCCGCGGCCGGCCCCCCGGCAGGGTACGCATACCCGGCCATATGCGGTGAAGACCCCGGCACGGCAAGTTCTGTAGTGCCGCGTCAAGTCATGGCTTGCCGTGCTGGCCGCCCGACCAGCGGATAGGGGCCGCGATATCCGTTATAAGCGCGATCTTGACATGCGGTGATGTTGCCCCCATGTTTTAGTCACGCATGCGTCTTTCGGGGGGACGCGGATCGGGGCGATCGCGGGCCGGCATCGGGCGGTAACCGCGCTCAGTTTGGAGTCCACGGTCATCGCGGACAAGTTCATAACCGCCGCCCAGGTGTGCAAGGGCTACGCGGCGGCCTGCTCCGCCGCCCACATCCACTGAGCGGTACGAGTAATCGTCCCGGGTCCAGGCCGTGAGAGCGGAGGGTCTCGCTGACCCGGTTCGCGTGCGGGGATCCGATCCGCACGTACAGCTCGAGTGCGAGGCGGAGGCTGTGGCCGCCCTGGCCGGGCTCCGGTCCGAGGATTTCGGTGCTGCCGATGCCTTCGAGCGCACGGGCCTCCTCGAGGATCGCGGAAATGCCGCGGGCGATCTCCCTGGCCTGCTCGTGACAGGCCCGGGCCTGGGCAGGGTCGGAGACCGCGTACACGTCGCCGAGGTTGTTGAGCACCTCCGCCTGGCCAAGGCGGTGACCCAGCTCGCGGTAGAGATCAAGCGCGTCGGTCAGCGTCATCTCGGCGGCCAGGTAGCCGTCGGAGACGTGCTGGGCCGCGCCGAGGAAGCTGAGGGTGTGCGCCTGGCCTAGCCGGTCGTCCAAGCTCTGGTACAGGTTCAGCGCCTGGGTGTACAACGCGGCGACGGTCGCGTAGTCCCCTATCTCCTGATGCACCCGTCCGAGGTAGCGCAGCGAGTCCGCCTGGCCTGGCCGGTCGCCGAGATCCCGGTACAGCAGGAGTGCCCGTTCGTGGCTGGCGCTGGCGTCAGGAAAGTTTCCGCTCAGCCGCTGCACGCAGCCGAGCTCATTCAGCGCGTCGGCCTGGCCGAGCTGGTCGGCAGCCCCGGCATGCAGGTCGAGCGCCCGCCGCAAGGTTGTGGTGGCGATCGGATAACTGACCGTCAGCCGCTCCACGACCCCGAGAGCCACCAGCGCCCGCGCCTCGCCATGCCGGTCGCCGACCGCGCGGCACGCCTCGAGCGCCCTGTCCAGCGTCGCCATGGCAGCTACGTAATCCCCGGTCAGCCGCTCCACGATACCCAGGTTCGTGAGCGCTTCCGCTTCCGCCTTCCCGTAGCCCGCCAGCCGCGCGGTCTCCAGGGCCGTGACGTGCAGGGCCCGCATCTGCGTCCAGTGACCGCGCGTGCGCAGATACCCGCTCATCGAGGTGGCGAGGGCGATCCCTGGAGCCGGCCAGCCGCGCACGGCTGCGTAGTCGACGACCGCTTCCACGTTGGCTCGCTCGGATTCCATCCACGCGGCCGCGTCCTTGCGATTGGGCACGCCAGGGACCGCGAGGGATGCCGGGCTGGCGGCCGGGAAGCCGCGATTGAAATGCCGGCCGACCGTGGCGGCGGCGCTCATGTAGTAGTCGGTCAGCCGACCGAGCGCCGATTCGCGGTCGTCCGGGTCATCGGTTTCCGCGAGCGCGCGGGCGTACTCCCGGATCAGGTCGTGCATGCGATAGCGACCGATGGCGGGTTCGGTGACCAGGTGATGATCGAAGAGCTCGTTAAGACCGCGGCGGGCCGCCGCGAGGCTGGACTCGTCGAGGGCCGCGGCGGCGTACGGGTCGACCTCCGTTCCCGGATGCAGTCCAAGGCGCCGGAGCAGCCGCTGCCGGTCCGCGGGAAGATCTTGATACGACAAGTCAAAGGCGGCCGCGACGGACAGGTTTTCCGAGTACATGAACTCGAGCCTGTCGTGGGCGGCTGCCAGCTCATCCGCCAGCCGGGATGCCGACCAGGCCGGATGGTGGTGAAGCTGACGGGCGAGCATGCCGATCCCCAGCGGCAGGTGCCCGCACAGCCGGTTGATCGCCGCGACCGCCGGATCCGCGCCGTCCAGCTCCGGACGGTCGGCCAGCCGGATGAGCAGAGCCGCGGCCTCGTCGGGCGGCAGGGTCTCCAGGCAGATGGATGTGGCGTCGTCGAGGGCGCTGAGATGGCGGCGGCTGGTGATCAGCACGAGGCTTCCCGGCGTACCGGGGAGGAGCGGCTCCACCTGCTCGTGGCTGGCGGCGTCGTCAAGCAGCAGCAGGACCCGCTTACCGGCCAGATGAGAACGCCACAGGGCGGTACGGTCACGAAGCGCCGCGGGGATCTGGTCGGCGGCGACGCCGGTCGTGAGCAGCAAGCTGGCAAGCGCGTCGGCCGGTTCGACGGGCGGCTGGCCGGCGGTGTGGGCATGCAACTGGAGGAAGATCTGGCCGTCAGGGAAGCGGGGTTTCAGGGCATGGGCCGCGTGCACAGCGAACGTGCTCTTGCCGACTCCGGCCATTCCGTCGATCGCGTAGATGCCCACAACGCCGCCCGCGCCCCGTGTGGCGGCCATCAACGTCGCCAGATCGGACTCCCGGCCGGTGAAGCTGCTGATGTCGTGCGGCAGCACGGGCGTGGTGGCGGCCACCGACCGGGGACGCACACGGCGCCCGGCGGGCTGCCCGGCCGCGGTCTCCCTGGAGCCGCGCGCCGCCGTCTCGAAAGCCAGCCGGATCGTCCCGGACAGGCCAAGCGCGTCGGCCAGCAGCCGCGTCGTGTCCCGGCGGGCTGTCTTGTTGATGCCCCGCTCTAGGTCGCTGACCGACCGGGGGCTCACGCCTGCCCGCTCCGCCAATCCCTCTTGAGTCAGCCTCGCATCGCTGCGCAGCTGTTTGAGCAGCTCAGCGAAATCCGCAGGCCGCTCGGTCACAACCGCGACCTTTCCCTCAGCGCCATCGCGCCACCCCGCCGCGCCAGAAAAGACTGCTCTGAGGATATCTGCGCACGTTCTGGGACGGAAGCACAGGAACAGATCATGTGACCACATGTGCCGTGTTCTGTGTGGTGATAACAACGTCCCGGCCACACCGTTGAGGTAACCACGGAAGGAAGTGGACGGGATGCTAGACCTGATCCTTCTTGTCGCGGCCCTCACCGGGCTGCCGGCGCTCACCGAGGTCGGCCGGCTGCTCATCGGCCTGCTCATTCGGCTCATTGGCCTGACCTTCATA
>Ga0335075_10009581_pt1 | contig 14742 bp, 10 predicted proteins | sample Lox_Sample_24_FD_206723 | JGI IMG/M metagenome (GOLD analysis project Ga0335075, IMG submission 206723) | Soil microbial communities from Loxahatchee National Wildlife Refuge, Florida, United States - Lox_Sample_2.4 | ecosystem: Environmental > Terrestrial > Soil > Wetlands | place: USA...
GTACGAGAAATCCACGTTGTCTTGTTTACCTCGCGTGATTGACGGCGGCCAAGCCGGACTTTACGTTGGAACAGATATTTGGTCAACGAGGTCCTGGGAGGTCGGCCGTGACAGGCGATCGGTTGCCTGCCCTGGGCATGCTCGCGTCTGCACTTGCCGGCCGGCCTGTGGCGGTGGCCGATTTGCCACCCGGTGAACCGTCCTGGACGGACGGCCAGACGATTTATGTTGACCCCTCCGCGAAGCTCGCGACGATTGCCGTACACGCGTCGATGCTCGCCGCCGGCAGCCTGCACCCTGACGTGGTCCGTCCCCTGGTTCGCCACCCACGCCTGGCCAGGCGCTTTCTGGCAATCGAGGGTCACCGCGCGCTGATCGCCAATAGTGCACTGCTACCAGGCGTTTTGGTGTCGGTGGGTGACCGTGAGATCGCGGGTCGCAGCGACTCGCCTGCCGCTTCGCTGCGCATTGCCGCCGAACGGACGGTAATCGATGACCCGCCGCCGGAATTCGGCGTGATCCGCGCGGCGAAGCTATTGGCTGCGTCCTCGCAATCGGGCAAAGAACAGGATCGGGCAACCCCCGGCCATGTTCCGCGCGGCGGCGGTAAGAAGGAGCTCGAAGAGCTCGACGATGACGAGATCGACGACTCCGACGACCCCGACATGTTCACCAGCCCCGTCGGCGGGGGTGGCTTCATCGGTAAGTGGTTGAAGAAGATGTTGTCGTCGGCGCGCAAAACCGGTAACGGCGGCGGGCCGCCCGGCGCGGACAATCCCACGCACCGCATCAACACCGCGAACCGCGGTTTATACGCCGTCTCGTCGCTGGCCGCCACGTCGAGCGAGGACGGTGACGACGGCAAAATACTTACGGCCGCCGACGGCGTGCAGTACCCGGAATGGGACGTAACCCGCAAGAGCTACCGGCCGGCGTGGTGCACCGTGCGCGAAGTCGAGCCGAAGATCAGTCCGTCCGCGACCTACGCGATCGACGAAGCCATCAGCGTGCGCCGGCCGCTGTCGCGACTCGGGATGGGTCTGCACCGCCGCCACCGCCAGTCGCAGGGCGACGACATCGACATCGACGCGGCGGTGGAGGCCCGCGTCGAGGTATTGGCCGGGTCGGTGCCCGACGAGGCGGTCTACCTCGACAGCCTGCGGCGCCGGCGTGACCTGTCGGTGCTGCTGCTTCTTGATGTGTCGGGATCGGCAGCGGAGCCCGGGACGGTCGGCCGCACCGTGCACGAACAACAGCTTGCGGCCGTAGACAACCTGACTGTCGCGCTGAACGACCTGGGCGACCGAGTTGCGTTGTACGCCTACTACTCTCAGGGCCGGAGTGCGGTCAGCATGGTGCCCGTCAAACGATTCAACGACCACCTCGACTCGCAAGTCATGCAGCGGCTGAACAGCCTTCAGCCCGGCGCATACTCGCGCCTCGGAGCGGGCATCCGCCACGGGTCGGCAGTTCTGGAGGCACGCGGGGGCACGTCGCGGCGGCTGTTGGTGGTGTTGTCCGACGGACTCGCGTATGACCACGGATATGAGCGGGCCTACGGGGCCGCCGACGCGCGCCGGGCGTTGACCGAGGCCCGCCGCCGGGGGACAGGTTGTGTGTGCCTGACGATCGGTGCGGGAACCGACGTGCAATCGCTTCGCCGAGTGTTCGGTAGCGCCGCGCATGCGACGATCGCACGCCCGGATCAACTCGCGGGTGTGATCGGACCGCTGTTCCGATCGGCACTGCGCTCGGCGGAAGTCCGTCGGAGGGTATCGTGACGAGCTCGCTGATGCCATGTCCCAGAACGCAGTTGGTGCACAACCGTGCCGGACCCGGTCGCGGGCTACTTGAAACAAACATCTGTTCCGGTTAGGCTCCAGGCACCGCAGTGCGGCGGGGCAGAAGGGAAGCTATGGCCAACGAGTCCGGGCTCGCCTATCAAAACGGCGCGACCATCGAGGCGGAGAGCATGCGGCCCTACTACAAGACGATCGGCAGTGAAGAGGCCGTCTTCAAGGCGGCATACCGCCAGGGTCTGGCCCTCGTTCTGAAAGGGCCGACGGGCTGCGGCAAGACCCGCTTCGTCGAGGCCATGGCCTATGACCTGGGCCGACCGCTGATCACCGTCGCCTGCCATGACGACCTCACCACCGCGGACCTGGTCGGCCGCTATCTGCTGAAGGGCGACGAGACGGTCTGGGTGGACGGTCCGCTGACGCGGGCGGTGCGCGAGGGAGCGATCTGCTACCTCGACGAGGTGGTGGAAGCCCGACAGGACACCACCGTCGTGCTGCATCCGCTCGCCGACCACCGGCGGCAACTGCCGATTGAGCGTCTAGGGGTGACGCTGGACGCGGCGCCGGGATTCGGCCTGGTGGTGTCGTATAACCCCGGCTATCAAAGCGTGCTCAAGGACCTGAAGGATTCGACCCGCCAACGCATGGTCGCCATCGAATTCGGCTTTCCCGCATCCGATGTCGAAGAAGGGATCGTTGCGCATGAGGCGGGCGTGGACACTGCCACCGCGGCCGAGCTGGTGCGGTTGGGGCAGGCAATCCGTCGGCTGGAAACCGGCGGTTTGCGTGAGGTCGCGTCGACTCGCGTGCTGATCGCGGCGGGCAGGCTGGCCGCAGAAGGCCTGACCCTGCCCGAGGCGGCTCGGGCCGCGATCGCCGGACCGCTCACCGACGACGTGGCCGTCGGCCGGGCGCTGGGCGAGATGATCGAGATCTATCTGGGCGGGCAGGGGTCTGATGATTGACGCTGCATACCGCCACGGCTAGGGTCTGAACAAATATTAGGTTTGCGGACGGGCGCGTGAATTTGTCACCCGGGAGGTCAGATGTCCTACGAAAGCACCGCTGAGCCGATCAAGGTCGGCTACCTGATGGACTTCACGCTGCCGCCGGGGTTTCCCGAGGAGCTGAAGGCGTCCTTCACCCAGTGCTTTGACCTCGTCTTCGACGAGGCACGCGAGCAGGGCCTGATGGATCGCGAGGTGCAGATGGTCTACCGCGAGGTGGAGGGACTGCCCAAGGGCTCGGTCAAAGCGGTGATCGATGCGTTCGGCGAACTCGTCGACGAGGGCTGCCTGGTGGTGTTCGGTCCGCACATCACCGACAACTGTGTGCCGACGCGGGAGGCGATCGAAGAGCGATTCAAGGTCCCGGCCATCGCCGTCACCGGTACCGACGATTGGCTCGGCGAGTGGACATTCGCCTTCCCACAGGGGTCGATGACCGACGAACCGATCTTCATCGCCGACCTGGTCGCCAAGCGCGGCCTGAACAGTATCGGGGTTCTGGTCGAGCAGAACCTGATCGGTGAGAGCTACCTGAAGAACCTGCGAAGCGCGTGTGCGCGCAAGGGAATTCGCATCGTCGCCGAGGCGGCGATCGCTCAAACCGCGCAGGACATCAACGACGCCGTGCGTACCCTGCACGACGCCAAGGCCGAGGCGATCGTCCACCTCGGATTCGGTTTCGGGATCGTGTTCATCAACCCGGCGCTCGAGGCGGTCGACTGGGACCCGCCGCGGTTCACCACCACGGCTTTCCAAAACGCCTGGGTGAATCCGATCATGTGGAACGCGTTCCTGGGCTGGGTTGGAGTCGACCAATACGACGAGGGCAACGCGATCGGCCAAGATTTCCTCGACCGTTACGCCAAGAAATACGACGGCAGCCGCCCGGAATACTGCGTGCCGGTGGTGAACCGCGACGTCGCCGCGACACTGGTACGCGCCTTCACCGACTCCCACCCGCTGAGCCCGCGCGGCGTCAAAGAGGCGTTGGAGCGCGTCAAGATGATGCCCGCTGCATCCGGTGCGCCCGGCACCCGGGTCTCGTTTGGTAAGTGGACGCGGCGGGCCTGGATGGGTGCCGGCTATTTGGTGGCCCGAACCCTCGATGCCGACGGTGTCAACTCGAAATTGGTCGATCGCTTCGGAGAGGAAGGCTGACTCGATGTCTACGGAACAGTCCACGCCAATCCAGGCTGACGATAAGCCCACCCGGCCGCAAGGTAGCGAAAAGCGCGGCTGGGGAGGCTGGATCGCCGGCGCCGCCCTGGCGGCGTTCGCGCTCTTCTTCATCGCGAACGCCCGAGTGGCCCTCGACCCGCGCGTCGCCAACCCGAACGTGCACGGCCGGCCGCGCCCGGTGAAGTTCCTGTTCGGGTTGGACTACATCACCTTCCTGCACATCTCCACGTGCATCATGCTGCTGGTGCTGCTGGTGGTGTTCATCCGCGGCTGGCGGCGCAATCCGGGCAGCCCGGTAATGCTGATGTTCCTGTGCACGACGCTGATCGTGTGGCAGGACCCAATCATGAACTGGTCGCCGTTCGCGGTCTACAACCCTGACCTCATCCACTGGCCGGAGTCGTGGCCGCTGGTGTCGCTGTCGCCGACCGTTGAGCCGTTCGTCGTATTCGGCTATGTCACTTTCTATTTCGGCCCGTACTTTCCGGCGGTCTGGATACTGCGCAAACTGCAGGCCAAATACGGACCCACGCATTTCGTGTCCCGGCACCCGCTGGTCAGCCTGGGTCTGTTGACATGCGCGATCGGGTTTGTCTTCGATGCCTGGCTGGAGATCCAGCTGGTCCATGCCGGCATGTACATCTACTCGCAGGTGATTCCGTGGGGCTCGGTCTTCACTGGTACCACGTTCCAGTTCCCATTGATCTGGGAGTCGTTCTCGGTGACGTTCGTGATGGTGCCCGCGGCGATCCTCTGCTACCGCGACGACACCGGGAAGTCGGTCGCCGAAAAGCTTGCCGCCAAAGCAAAGATCTTCCCGAGCCGCCCAGTGCTGGGCACCTTCCTGGTGATGTTCGCCATCATCAACGTGTCCTACTTTGCGTACGGCGCATGGTTCTGGGCCATCAAGGTGAGTCACGCCGCGACTTCAGTCGCCTGCCCATGGCCGTATCCGGAAGCCAAAGTGTATGACCCGCAAGGGTATTACGAGAAGGCGGGTGCGCAAGGCCCGTTCTCGGTCGGCATTTGGTCGACGTGGGCGAGCGGCGAGCCGAACGGACGGCCGCACGTTGACCCACCGCCGCCGGGCCAAGGCCGTTGTGAACCCGCGAGATCGAATGGGTGAGCCGCGCACCGTAGTCATCACCGGTGCGTCTCGCGGACTGGGGTTCGCATCGACGGTGCGGCTGTATCGCGAGGGGTGGCGCGTGGTCGCGGCCATGCGCACGCCCGAGCGAGGGATGGCGCTACTGCGCGAGGCGACGGGTGCACGAGAAGACGACGGCCGGCTGATCGGCATCCAACTCGATCTACTGGATCTGGCATCGGTTGCAGCTGCGGCCAAGGCCATCGAGGAAGCGGTTGGCGCCCCGTATGCGCTGGTTCACAACGCGGGTATTTCTGCGGCCGGGATGCTCGAAGAGACCGATATGCAGTTGTGGCAGAACATGTTGGCGACGTCGGTCTTGGGCCCGGTGGCCCTCACCAAGGCGCTGTTGCCGTCGATGCGGGCGGCGGGTGAGGGCCGCATCGTGCTGGTATCCAGCGCGGCCGGTGTGCGGGGCCAGCCTGCCACTGCGCCCTACTCGGCGGCCAAAGGCGCGCTGGAGCGTTGGGGCGAGTCGTTGGCGAACGAGATCGCGCCGTTCGGGCTTGGTATCACCGTCTTGGTCGCCGGCACCTACGACACCGAAATCATCACCGATGCCGGCACCACCGATGATCGCAACTTCGAGGGGCCCTACGCCCGGCTGCACAACACGATGAACACTCGCGGGCGCTTCGCGGTCAGCTTCGCCAGGCCGGCCGAACGATTCACCGACGGATTGATCAAGGCGCTAAACGACAGCGGGCCGTTTCGGCGTCGCGGGGTGGGACCGGATGCTTCGATGCTGTTGGTCTTCAACAGGATCCTGCCGACGTCGGGTATGCACCACATGTCGCGGATCGTGCTGGGCATACCCCGGCAGGGATCGATGCGCGGCGGGGCCTGGCCGTTGACAACCGGCCAACGCGCGATGGTGTTGGTCGCAAAAGTCCTTCCGCAACCGGTGTTGCAACGGTTGGCGGAGTTAGCGGCGAAGCGCCGCAAGAAAGACAGTGAAGGGGACTAAGGGGTAAGCATGGAACAGCTTTTTGACGACCTAGAGGATTTCGGGTCCTTCGACGACGCGATCTCCGGTGACGTGCGTGACCCGTATACCGAGCTGGCGCGGTTGCGCCGCGAGGAACCGGTCCAGCGGCTCGAGACGTCGGGCGCACTGCCGCACGAGGAATCGCTGCCGATGTTCATTGTGTATCGCCACGAGGATGTCCAGCAGATGCTGCGTGACAACGAGACGTTTTCGTCGTCGGCGGTCATCGCCGCTTTCGGTCCGGTGCTGGGTGAAGGCGTGATGCTGGGCATGGACGAGCCCGTTCACGGCCGGCTGCGCTCATTGGTGTCAAAGGCGTTCTCGCAGAAGTCATTGGCGCGCTGGCAGGACGAGTTGGTCGGCCGGGTGGCGAACAGCCTGATTGACAACTTCGCGCCCAACGGCAAGGCGGACTTGGTCAAGGAGTTCACCTTCGACTATCCGAGCCAGATCATTGCGGGTCTGTTGGGCTTGCCGGAAAAGGATTACCCGCAGTTCCAGCGGTGGTCGATTTCGTTGCTGAGCTGGTTGATGAACCCGGAACGCGGGCTCGCGGCGTCGGCTGCGCTCTGCGACTATTTCGCTCCGATTCTTGAGGCCCGCCGTGCCGAGCCGAAGGACGACCTGATTAGTGCGCTTGGCGCCGCTGAGATCGACGGGGAGAAGCTCGCCGACGAGGAGATCTTCTCGTTCCTGCGGCTGCTGCTGCCTGCCGGTGTGGAGACGACCTACCGGGCGCTGGGCAGCCTGCTCCTCGGCCTGTTGTCGGATCCGGCGCAATTGGACGCGATCCGTGCCGACCGGTCGCTGCTGCCGCAGGCCATCGAGGAGGGCGTGCGGTGGGAGCCCCCGCTGTTGACCATCACCCGGGTGGCGACCCGCGACACCGAACTGGGCGGAGTGGCGATCCCGGCAGGGGCGACGGTGATGCCGATGCTGGGTTCGGCGAACCGGCAAGAGGATCGCTACCCCGATCCCGACACGTTCAACATTCACCGGGAGGCTCGGGCCAATCTGGGCTGGGGGCACGGCGTGCACGTCTGCCTCGGCATGCATCTGGCACGACTCGAAATGCGCACCGCAATCAACCTTCTGCTCGACCGGTTGCCGAATCTCCGGCTGGACCCCGACGCGGATGACCCACACGTCCGCGGGCAAGTCTTCCGCTCGCCGACGTCGGTCCCAGTGCTGTTCGACCCCCAGTAGCCCACCCAGCAACGGTTGCACCTTGCCAATCGGCTAGTTTCCAGTAAGGCTCTCCGTAGGGGTCTACCGAGTCAAAAGAGAGTGACAAACATGACTGAGGCTGTAAAGGTTCGCTTCGAGCCGAAGATGATGATCGACGGCAAGCTCGTCGAGGGCCAGGCCGGCACCTTCACCAACATCAATCCGGCCACAGAGGAGTCGCTCGGCGAGGTCGCCGACGCGTCGAAGGAGGACATGCACCGGGCCATCGACGCTGCTCGGCGTGCCTTCGACGAGACCGACTGGTCGACCAACAAGGAGCTGCGCAAGCGCTGCCTGCTGCAACTGCACGACGCGATCGAGGAGGAGAAGGAGGAGCTGCGCGAGGAGCTCATCCTCGAGGTCGGCTCGCCGCGGGCGATCACTTTCGGCCCTCAGTTGGACGCCCCGCTGCAGGATGGCCTGAAGTACCCGGCCCGGCTGATCGACGAGTACGCCTGGGAAACCGACCTCGGCGACCGGGTCATCAGCCTCACCGGCGCGAACACCACCATCAAGGTCTGGCGGGAGCCGGTGGGTGTGGTGGGCGCCATCGTGCCGTGGAACTTCCCGTTCGAGGTCACCATCAACAAGCTCGGCCAAGCGCTGGGGACCGGCAATACCGTCGTCCTCAAGCCTGCGCCCAATACCCCGTTCAACGCGACCCGGCTCGGTCGGCTGATCGTTGAAAAGACCGACATTCCTGCCGGGGTCGTCAACGTGGTCACCGCATCGGATCACTTTGTCGGCGAGGAGCTCACGCTCTCACCGAAGGTCGACCTGATCTCGTTTACCGGCTCCACGGTGGTCGGCAAGCGAATCATGGAAAAGGGTGCCGCCACGATGAAGCGGCTGTTCCTTGAGCTTGGCGGCAAGTCGGCCACCATTGTCTTGGAGGACGCCGACTTCGGGCTGGCGTGCGCAATCGGTATCGCGCCGTGCATGCACGCCGGACAGGGCTGCGCGAACCCGACGCGGATGCTGCTGCCGAGGTCGCGCTACGAGGAGGGGGTCGCGATCCTCAAGGGCATCTACGAGAACGTCACGTGCGGCGACCCCCAGGATCCGGGAACCCTGTGTGGGCCGGTGATTTCGCAGCGACAGTTCGACCGCGTAACGGGTTACATCAAGAAGGGCGTCGAGGAAGGCGCCACCGCGCTGGTCGGCGGGCCCGGTGCGGAGACCGGTTTCGACAAGGGATATTTCATCCGGCCAACGCTTTTCACCGATGTCGACAACAAGATGACGATTGCCCAAGAAGAGATCTTCGGCCCGGTGCTGTCGGTCATCCCGTTCGACGACGAAGAAGATGCGATCCGGATCGCCAACGACAGCCCATACGGCCTGGCCGGCAACGTGATGTCTGGGTCGCTCGAGCATTCGCTGGCCGTGGCTCGTCGGATCAAGGCCGGCTTCATGGGCGTCAACGGCGGCGCACCCTACGGCGCCGATACGCCGTTCGGCGGCTACAAGGACAGCGGGGTGGGACGCCAGAATGGTGTGGCCGGTTTCGACCAGTACACCGAGATCAAGTCCGTGGGGTACCCCGCCGGCTAGGTCAGCTGTGATTGCCCGCCTGCTCGCCGCGGGCTCGGCTACGTTGTTTCCGTGACCAAGGCGCGTTCGGTGCAGCGGACGACTGGCCGCAGGATGGCGATTCAATACGCGGGCGGGCTCGCGTGCGGCCACCTGATCGGTACCGCCGACGCCGCCGCGATCGTCATACCGCTGCACGGTCAGTTCGCCGGCGATACGCAGGCATACTTCGCTCCGCCGAGTCTGATCACCGCGACGGTCATTGTTGCGCTGGGCACCGCAGCCGTCGCTATCGGCGGTGTCATGAACCTCGTCCCGGTCCTGCGGTGGTACGTCGGTAAGCAGCAACCGAATCCCGATCAACGGCGAACGGTCATGCGACTGCTGGGCCGGCAGTCGATGATCCTCGCGGCGGTGTGGGCGGTCAGCGGCGTGAGCTACCTCTTGCTCAACCTCGACGGGGTTGCGGCCCTTGCGGTCCCGACTCTGCTGGCGGTCGTCTTCGGCGGAACCGCGGCGGCGAGCATGAGCCTGCTGCTCACTCAGCGGTCCCTGCGCCCGATTCTGCTTGCCGCCACGCAGGGCTCGGAAGGCTTTGTGGTGGCGCCTCGCGTGCTTACCCGCCTGGTGGGCATGTGGCTACTGGGTAGTGGACTGCCATGCCTGGCGATCGCGGGCTTGGTTTTGGCCCGCTCGAACGGCTGGATCATCCAGAAGACCGGGTCGATCGAGATGCCCATTCTGGTCATAACGCTTGTCGCGATACTTATCGGACTCCCGGTGATGATTATGACCTCGCGATCGATATCGGATCCGATTGGCGAGGTCGTCGATGCGATGGCAGAGGTCGAGCGAGGCCGAATCAACACCTACGTCGGCGTCTATGAGCGATCTGAAATCGGGCGTCTGCAAAGCGGATTCAATCGTATGGTGGCTGGCATCGCCGAACGCGACCGGCTGCGCGACCTGTTCGGTCGTCACGTCGGGGCGGATGTGGCCAGACGCGCCATCGAAGAGGGCACGTCGCTGTCCGGCGATGTACGAGAGGCGGCAATCCTTTTCATCGACCTGGTCGGCTCGACGACGTTGGCGGCCAGCCGGTCGCCGCAAGAGGTCGCCGAAGTGCTCAACGACTTTTTTCGAATTGTGGTCGACGCCGTCGACGAGCGGAACGGTCTGATCAACAAGTTCCAAGGAGACGCAGCGCTCGCTGTGTTCGGGGCGCCGCTGCCCGCTGACGACGCCGCATCGGCGGCGCTGGCTACCGCCCGTAGCCTGCGCAGCCAACTGCGCCGGCTACCCGTCGTCGACTTCGGAATAGGCGTTTCTGCCGGGCCGGTCTTCGCCGGAAACATCGGCGCCGAAAACCGCTACGAATACACCGTCGTCGGCGACGCGGTCAACGAGGCCGCGCGGCTGGCCGATTTCGCAAAGGCTTTGGATCGGCGGATCGTGTGTTCTGCCGCTGCGATAGATCGTGCCGATGAGGCGGAACGCCGGCACTGGGCCGCACACGGGGACACCGTGCTGCGCGGCCGCTCCGAGGCAACCTGCATCTGGACACCGGCCTCTGATAGCCAACGTGTAACCTAATATTTGTTCAGCACCCACATGGTCGTCGAAAGATCGAGCGGCCGCGATAGCGACGTGGAAATGATGACTGCCGACGACACTCGTGGTGAAGATTTCGCCGACTGGGATCCCGACCTGACGGCGCGGTTGGTTAATGCCGCCGCGCCCTTAGCCAAGCGTTGGTTTCGCCCCGACGTGCGAGGCCTGACATCTTTCCCACACATCGGCGGAGCGCTGGTGGTGTCGAACCATTCCGGTGGCATGCTCACACCCGATGTGTTGATCTTCGCCGCGGCGTTCTATAAGGCTTTCGGCTACCAGCGCCCGCTCTGCGTATTGGGGCACGACGGGCTTTTCGTCGGGCCGATGGCTGCTTGGATGACACGTATCGGTGTGATTCGGGCCGGTAGAAAAGACGCCGCCGCGGCGTTGCGGTCGGGTGGCGTCGTTCTGACGTTTCCCGGGGGCGTCTACGACGCATATCGACCGACCTTGGTGCAGAACCACATCGACTTCAACGGTCGGGTCGGTTACGTACGGACTGCGATCGATGCCGGCGCACCGATCGTGCCGATGGTGTCGATCGGTGGTCAGGAAAGCCAGCTGTTCTTGAATCGCGGTACGTGGCTGGCAAAACGGCTGGGCCTCAAGCGGCTGCGCTCCGATATTTTGCCGGTGACGTTCGGGTTTCCATTTGGTCTGAGCATGCTGGTGCCGGTCAACGTTCCGTTGCCGACGAAGATCGTCAGTCAGGTGTTGACACCGATCGACGTCTTCGCGCGGTTCGGTGAGGATCCCGATGTCGACGACGTCGACGCGCATGTTCGATCGATGATGCAGACAGCTCTAGACGGATTGGCCCGACAGCGTCGGCTCCCGGTCCTGGGCTAGAGACGGCGCGCTGGAATCAGACCTAACCGGCGTTAGCCGGCGGCATCGCGGTGACAACCTCGGCCAGCTCATCGGAAAGCCCTGACGCGCCGCGTATTTCAGAGAACGAGTGTAGCAGCGCATCGGTAACTTCATGAGTGTCAGCGAAGGTGCAATCATCGGCGATCACCGTAATGTTGAGCTGGTCGACGTAGCTCCACACGGTTACATTGACCCCGCAGCCCGGCGGAAGAGGACCGGCCGAGTAAATCTCGCTGACCGGGGCGCCACCGAAGTGGCCCCGCTTTCGCGGGCCTGGCACGTTTGAGATGGGCAGATTGAAGAGCTTGTTGTGTGTCGCTCTTGTCGATAACCACCGGAACGAGGGCGGAGCAATCAACGGAGGCAAGTAAGTGACTAACCGCTCGTACGTCTCCGGACCGAGCAGTTCGTGATTTTCTTTGGCGATTGCTGCGCTCAACGCAATCAGCCGCACCCGCTCCCGCGGATCGTCGATGTGCACCGGCAGCGACACCGGCATACCGCTCAGCTTATTGCCGGTGATCCGGTCTTGCGATTTGTCGGTGCTCGCCAGCACGGATGCGACCAGCGGTCGATCGGCTCTTCCGTCATAACGCAGCAGCAGCTCTCGTAATGCTCCTGCCGCCATCGCCAGCACGACGGCATTGATAGAGATCTGCAAATGCTTAGACGTCTCTTTCACCTGGTCGAGCGACAGCGTCGCGGTGGCGAACGTCCGCCCCGGTGAGATCACGTGGTTGATGAATGTCTGCGGCGCCTGCAGCGGTCGGGCCAGGTCTGGGTGCCCGCCACGTTCACGCGATCGCCGTCGTAGCCGCCGAAACCCAGAAAACGTCGCCGCGACGACTCCGGGCAATGCGGCGAGTTGATTCAGGTGGTCTCGGCCGGCCGCACGCAGCAGCTCTGCGGTCGACGGCGGCGCACAAACGTCATATCGGTCGCGTTCGTTTTGCACTGGGCCGTCTAAGTCCATCGCCCGGGCCAGCAGATTAGCCGACGCCACCCCGTCGGCCAGAGCGTGATGAATCTTCCCAATCAGCGCAACCCGTTGACCCGTGATGCCTTCGGCGAAGTGGAACTCCCAGAGTGGATGGCAGCGGTCCAGCGGGGTGCTGGCAATTTGCCCGATAACTTGGTCGAGTTCTCGCCGCCCGCCGGGGGCGGGCACCTGCACACGCCGCAGGTGGTAGTCGAGATCAACTTCGCAGTCCTGCAACCACATTGGGCGGTGCAGCCGCCAAGGAATATCGACGAGTTGGTATCGGAACGGATCGAGCAGATGGAGTCGGCGCTGCAGTATGTGGCGGAACGTTTCGAAGGTGAATTCGCCGTCATAGTCAGCGGTGTCGACGACCGCGACCTTCAACGTGTGGGTGTGCAGGTTCGGCGTTTCGCTGTACAGCAGCATCGCGTCCATGCCGTTGAGCCGCTTCACCGCTCCACCCCGCTCGTCGGACTCTGTCACTGCTGTCGGCCGGCAGCGACTACGGGCATTATGGCAACGCTGCGCCGCCGAACCGCACGGAATGGCAATCGTCACGCGTATCCATTCCGGACAATCTGGCGGCGACTGATGCCGTATGGCTTACAGTTGTCGAGCCGGTTGGGCTCAGTTCACGAAGGAGTGAGCATCGCTATGTCCATTCCCCGATTCCCGGGCGACATTACCCGCGAGTGGCTCTCAGCGGTACTCAGCAGCGGCGATACCCCGACGCAGGTCTCGGCCGTGGACGTGGCGGCCGTCGGTACCGGACAGACCGGGGCGACGTATCGGGTGTCGGTTACCTACGCCAGTGAGGCCGGGGGTTTGCCGAACACCTTCGTGATCAAACTCCCCGCTCAGGACGACACGGTGCGGGAGCGGGTAACGATCGGCTACCGCAGTGAATGCGCCTTCTACAACGCGGTCGCCGACCGGGTGCGGATTCCGACGCCGCAGTGCTTCTACTGCGAGATCAGCGACGACGCCCTTGACTACGCTCTGCTGCTCGCCGATCAAGCACCCGCTGAGCAGGGCGATCAACTCGCTGGCTGCGGCGAGCAGGAGGCGCGGCTGGCGGTGACGGCGCTGGCCGGCCTGCACGGGCCCAGCTGGTGCGATCCGGTATGGCTGGACTTTCCCGGGATCGCGTTCGCCCGACCCGACGAAGCATCGGCCAAAGGGCTCGGCGATGTCGCGCGGATGAGCGCTGACATCACCCTGGAAAAGCTCGGCGATCGGATGAGCACTGCCGACCGGGAGACGTTCACCGCCGCAATGAATTTGGTAACCCCGTGGCTGCTCGCCGAGCAGGACCGTTTTGCTCTGCTACACGGCGACTATCGCCTCGACAACATGCTGTTCTTTCCCGACGCCACCCAAGTCACGGTGGTCGATTGGCAGACGCTCGGCGTGGGCCTGCCGGCACGAGATCTGGCCTACTTCACCGCGACCAGCCTCAAGCCGGAGTTGCGCGCACTAATCGAGAACGCCCTTGTCGACGCGTACCACCGGGCTCTGTCCGGGTACGGTGTCACCGGCTACGACCGCGAAGCCTGTTGGCGCGACTATCGCCTCGGAATGCCGCAGGCGCTGCTGATCTCGGCGTTGGGATTCGCGTTCGCCACCGCCACCGACCGCGGCGACGACATGGTGCTCACCATGTTGGCTCGTGGCTGCCAGGCGATCCGCGACCTTGGCACCTTGGAGCTCATCGGCGAGCACGCGTCAAAGGCTACGGCTCCGGATAAAGCGCAGCCACATCAGCTGGCCTGACCTTCAGCGCCGCGTTGCGCGGCAACGTGTCGACAATGCGGATCGCGACCGGGATATGGTGGCTCGGCAGCGACTCCCGCACCCAATCCTTGAGCTCGGCTTCCGACGGCGCCGGCATACCGTGCTGCACTTCTGCCGCGGCGAAGGGCACTTCACCAACGCGGGGATCGCGCACACCGACGACGCAGGCGTCCCGGACGGCTGGATGCGCGACCAGGGCCTTGCGGACCGTTTCCGGCAGAATTTTGAAGCCGCCGCGGTTGATGGCACCGTCGGCGCGGCCGTGCAGCGTCACGAACCCGTCGGCATCCATCGACGCCAGGTCTGTGGTCCGGATCCAGCTCGGTCCGATCACACCGACGCGGGCCTCCAGCAATCCGACGTCGCCAGCCGGCACCTCGGCGCCCGATTCCGCATCGACGATGCGGACTTCGACACCGGGCAGCGGCCGTCCGACGCTGTCTCGTTTGGTCGTGCCGTATTGGCGGTGTAATTCGGGTGTCCAGGCGCACACCGACCCGGCGAATTCCGTTGCACCGTAAGCCCACAGCAACGGAACGCCGTAGCGCTGCTCGAACGCTTGACGCAGGCCAGGTTCCAGCGGGCCTGAGCCGCCCGGCAAG
>Ga0335075_10009582_pt1 | contig 14739 bp, 11 predicted proteins | sample Lox_Sample_24_FD_206723 | JGI IMG/M metagenome (GOLD analysis project Ga0335075, IMG submission 206723) | Soil microbial communities from Loxahatchee National Wildlife Refuge, Florida, United States - Lox_Sample_2.4 | ecosystem: Environmental > Terrestrial > Soil > Wetlands | place: USA...
CGAGCTGTTCGTTGTCGAGATTGCGCGGATGGTCGCATAGCGCGCGGATGCAGGAATGCGTCGCAACCACCGGCGTGCGCGAGCACTGCGCGGCTTGCAGCATAGAGTCGCGCGAGGCATGCGAGACGTCGACCAACATGCCGAGCCGGTTCAGCTCGGCAATGGCTGTGCGGCCGAGGGGGCTGAGGCCGCCATGCAGTGTGGGTGAATCGCCTAGGTCCTGGCGCGGATTGGCGGAGTCAGCGAGGGCGTTGTGGCCGGTGTGGGTGATCGTCAGGTAGCGTGCGCCGAGCGCGCGCAGTTGCGACAGCCGCGCCGGCTCTTCGCCGATCGCGAAGCCGTTCTCGACCGCGGGAATGATGGCGAGGACGCCGTCCCGCTTGGCCGCCTCGATCTCGGCGGCGGTGGTGGTGAGGCGGGCGGTGATACCGGCATCGCTGCGCGCCATGCCGCGGATGGCTTCCAGCATGCCGACAGCGCGGGTGAACGCGGCCTGCATGTTTTCGACGGTGCGCGTCGCCTGCGGCACGTAGGCGGCGAAGCAGCCTGCCGCCAGCCCACCTCGCTGCATCTTCGGCAGATCGACCTTGCGGGAGGTTTCCGCGAACGGGTCGGGGCCGGTGGGCCAGGGAATATCGATGTGCGTGTCGATCGTCAGCAGCGTGCGGTGCACGACGAGCGGATCGGGGGCGAGGGCATCATTCATGGGGCGGCACGCTTCCCCGTGGGCGTGGGGGCGTCAAGGGCTGGTCTGATTGTTGCGCCCGCGGAGCGGGTGCCGGGTCTCATCATCGTCTCATTTCGCTCTACGGCGGGATGTCGGATCGTGTGGCGAGACGGGGCGGAGTTTGCGACAGCACGGCCCTGGGGGGTCCGTGTTATCATTCAACACGGAGGACGTGCGAGGGCCACGGGGGGCCACGGAGGTCTTCTTACACAACAAAGCGCCGGAGACCGTCTATCAGACGGGAAGCGCTGAAGGTCACCGGGATGCCAGCCTGGCGTTCGAATGCACGACCGGCCTGACGAAATTCGTAACAGAGACATTGTTCATAGACCGATTCCAGCAAGCCTGGTCCGGTGTTTCTGTGGACTTCGAACGCCAGAGCGATAATGTGTACGGTTCATAGACATCCTTTCAACTGATGGGGTAGGCTGTGGATTTGATGGACAACGCTTCGCGTTGCCCACAACCCCACAGCCACAGCAGCCGCACCAGGGAAAGATTGACTTTGCTGTATCGGGATACAGTGTGTGACGCCTATGAGCCCGCCAGGGAGCGTGTCCAGATCCGGGACTATGCCGTTGATCTGGCGTTACGAGCGTTGAAATGATGTCTGTGTACGCCACAGATTATAGATCCTGGTGAAACGCTACGCCTCCCGAAGCACAGGCTCGCACCGGAACGACGTGTCGCCGCCCGGCGGAGGCTGGCACTGCCTTCTGTCGGCGCGTGCAGCCGGCACATCGACGGCACTCGCCCGGAGTTGTTGATCGCGATCACCCGCCGGCGAGTCCCCTCGGCAAGCGGCCCAATCATCATGCAACAAGTCCACCTCTCCCGCTCCTGGGGCGGAAGTCCGTTTGTGCGGCGAACCGTGTGAGGGCCTCGGCGCGCGGATCATGCCCCCGCTGGCGCCAAAGGCAGATCGAGCGGCGCCGACGGTGGGCCGCTCTGCGTGCTCGGGATCCACGGCCGGACGCCGCGCCAGTCACGATCAGTGATAACTTCCGCGCCGTCGGATCGCAGCCAGATCGCCGCCGCGCCGCGGCGCCGCAGGTCCTGGCGATCAATCATTATCGCCGCGCCTGGACAGTTCGGCTTGGCTCGGCCGATCGCCAGCACCACTGCCGCCGCACTGCAATCCGGCGCTGCCATCCCTTCGCCGCGCAACAGCACGGCCGACACGTCGCCCAGCCGCGGGCGCAGCCGGCACGCGTCCGAGGTGCATACGATTGCCTCGGCCGCCACCGCGCCGGGACCGCGCGGAAAGGGCATGGGCGGACCGTCCGCCCAATACTGGACCCAGGCATCACGAATAAATTTCGATGCGCCGCGCTGCCGCTCCACGAACACGCCGGCCGCGGTGCGGACCCCGACCAGACGCGCGTCGTCTGAAATCAGCAGGTCTGGCGGCCGCATCATGATCGGCGAGATCAGCCCGGCGGCGATGACCGCCGCGCCGGCCAGCCGGAGCGGCCCACGCCACAGCCCGAGCCAGGCCATTCCCAACCCGACGAGCGCCAAGCCCCAGCCGGGCATGTGTGGCACCTCGACGGTGGCGGCAGGCCAGCCGGCCGTGGTGCGGGCGATCCACAGGATCGCGCGGATGCCCCAGCCCATCGGCACGAGTGCCAGCCGCTCCAGGCCCAACGGCAGCAGGCCAAGCGCGATGAGGCCCGCCGGCATTACCCACAACGCCGTCAACGGCACCGCGACCATGTTCGCCAGCACGAAATAGAGCTGGATGCGGCCGAAATTATAGGCGCCGAACGGCGCCGATGCCGTGCCTGCCAGGGCGCTGGTCAGCGCCAGCGCGGTTACGTGGAGCGCAAAGCGGCGCCATCGCGCGCCATCGCCATACAGGGCATGCAGATGCGGGCGCAGCGCCTCGTACCCGGCGATCAGCGCCAGCACCGCGGAAAAGCTCATCTGAAACGATACGCCGGGGACCTGCTGCGGCTCGGCTACTATCAGCACGGCCGCGGCGAGCGCCAGCCCGCGCAGCGAAATGGCACGTCGGCCGCTGAGCACTGCCAGCGTGAGCAGGCATGCCATTGCGAAGCTGCGCATGATCGGCACATGCATGCCGGTCAGCAGCATGTAGAACCCGCCGGCGGCCAGGGCGACCAAGGCGGCGATCTGCTTGGTCGGCCAGTGCAGCGCCGCATATTCCCACACGGCGAGCAGCGCCCGGCTGGCGCCGAACGCCAGCCCCATGACGATGCCGATGTGCAGCCCGGCAACCGCCAGCAGATGCGCCAGGCCGGATGCGCGGAACGCCTCGCGGTCCGGCTCGGGAATGGCAGTCGGCACGCCGGTCAGCAGGGTGGCCGCCACGGCCCCGTCGGCGCCCGGCAGCGCCGCTTCGAAACGACTGGCGATCGTCTCGCGGAGGGCCTGGAGCCGGCCGGCGAGGCCGGTGAGAGGTGCTCGGCCCAGAAGCTCCGCCTTGCCGATCGCGAAGCCATAGCCGCCAAGGCCAGAGAAAAAGGCATCGCGCTGCAGGTCCCACCCGCCCGGGTAAGCGGGGGGCGATGGTGCTTGCACCAGCGCTCGGATCCGGATCGCGTCGCCGGCTTCGGGCTTGGCGGGATCGTTGGCACGCAGCCGTACCCGCAACGATCGCGGGAGCACGGCGTCCCCGTCGAGCTGGACCGGTCGTAGCGTCACCCGCACGCCCTCCGGGAGCACCTCCACCGCTTGCACTGTCCCGCTGAGCTCGACTGCCTTGTGGGGGAGGTGCTCCAAGGGCGGCGCGCGGGCGGTCGCGAGCTGGGCCGCGGCAAAACCGATTGCGGCGGCGGCCAGCGGCGCGGTGATCGCGCGGATCGGGAAGCGGGCGAGCGCGGCGGCGATTGCGGCCGGCAGCGCGACAGCGGCGCCGGCCCAGAGCGGCGGCTCGGACCGCAGGGAGAAATACAACAGCACGCCGGCGCCCATGAACACCGGCAGCCAAAGGGTCAGCCGCCCTTGCTGCGCGGCGAGCACGTGCTGCACCAGAGACCTCCTGCGCCGCGACATGTCCACCGGGGTTTCGACACGTCTTAAACCCCGCAGGAATGCGTAGCTGTTGCCGATGCGATTGTCCTTGACTGTTCCGTACGTTTTCGCCGTATTCCGACAGGTCCTTATGGGGCGGAGGGTGGAGGAGGGTTGCCGCGGACTACGAGAAACTGTCGCCTGCTAAAGTGCATAAAAAGCTAAAGCCGGGCATGTACGGTTCTCGCCGCGGTCGATGCGGCACATGTGACCAAGATCCTGGAGCCGATTTGGACTGAAAAAGCGGAAATCTGCCGATCAAGCAGTCCGCGTCCCGTTACGTTTGCAGACAGGGCCGAGGCAACACCGGTAAGCGCGTGAACACCGTGTTCGAGTTTCCTGCGGACGCTCCTCCCATTGACCTCGACCGGTTCTACTCCGGGGTGCCGATCGAGATCTGGCGCCAAATACTCGGCCCGCAGCTACATTATCACCACGGTATTTGGGAGTCCGATGAGAATTGGCAAACCGCATTGGGGAATGCGGTGCTTACTTTGGCGCGGCACCTCAAAGCCGACGACAGTGTGCTTGACCTGGGCTGCGGCTGGGGCGGGCCCGCACTATTGCTGAAGGAGCGATTCGGCTGTTCGATGCTTTGTACCACAGTAAGCAGCGCGCAGGCGGCGTACTGCGCCGGTCTCGGTCTGGAAGTTCGCCACGCAAATCTGGATAGGGAAGTGCCCGAGGGCGCCTGGTCCGTCGGCTGGTGGCTGGAATCCCTGGAGCATCTGGAGCGGCCCGGAACGGTGCTGGCACAACTGCGACCGCGTTGCGAGAGGCTGATTATTCGTGTGAACACCTGCGAAGTTAGCCCGCGTCGGCTCTTCGGGAGGTCGATGCCGATGCGTCCGATGAGTCATTACCTGGACGCGCTGAAACTAGCAGGCTGGCGTGTGACCCATCTTGAGAATCGGCGGGCCCAATCCGTCCGCAGCCCGTTTGAATGGCTGATGGGACTCACACGGGCAAATATGGCATGGCCAGCCGACCCGCACCTGCGCGCACTGTGGGACTACAGTGTTTTGGCTGTAGCCAATCCATCCATGTACGCAAGCCTGCCCCTGATCGATATCGTGGCCGAGTAATACAGACCCCCAACCCACGAGACGCTGCCGCGCGCCGAGAGCATTCAGAAAGGTTCAAGAAGTCACGCCGTGGAGGAGCACTCGCTCCCCTGCTTTGCGAGCCAGTACCAACGTTCGTGGGCCTTGTCGAGTTTCGAGGACAGCCAATTGGTGTAGGCAGCGGTCGCGCTCGCGCTCCAGTATGGACCTTCGCCATCTGCTACTGCGTCGCGCGACAGAATTCCCCGTATCAGATCGGCTACATTCCGATGCGCAAGCACTCTAGGCCAGTCGGCCGAAGCGACTTCGCCCAGTTGTTGCTGTACTTCGGTAACGCACCGATTTACCTTCGCTTTCGATAGATCCTCGACGACATCGACATAATCGTCGACATATTGCCTCATGGTGCCCACTTTGTTCGCGAAGCAGGCGATATCTTCCGCGACATCGGGAAGCCCACGCTGAATGGCCATAGCCATCGCCGGAAATGCGAGGGGGCGATGTTTGGCACCGGTTATTTCGCGCCAATTTGCGGGGGACTGATGCGGGTCCCAGCCTCCCTCGGTACTGCGCGCTTCGAGGTAGATCCCGAGGAGATGTAGCAGGCGGTCGGCCAAGCGGTCGCCGCTCGGCAGCCCGCGGAGATCGGTGAGGACGCGCGTATATCCCGCCACCCACGCGATCTGGATCGCCTCGCGTGCTCGTTGCATGTGGCCAAGTCCATGTATATGCGCAACGATCGCTGTCGCAAGACCGATCGCGCGGGCATCGTCCGGTACCGGCGGCGGCAGAACGCCTTGTTCAACCAGAAAGCGCGGCAGCGAGACGGTCAACCAATCGTGTCGGCTAAAGTCCTCAGGGTGGTCTTCATGCTGACCGTTAGCCGCAAGACAGGTCGCCATCGTCGCCATCGCGGACGAATATTCGGCGGCGATCGACGCCTCAAACTTTGGGTCGCAGTACTGCTTTCGCGCCGGCCGCGCTTTGATTACCGACTCCAGTACGCTGCGAAAGTCTGAAGTAGGCGCGGGTCGCAGCAGATACGCCGGATCGAGCAATTCAGCGCGGGCCGGCGCCGGTGGCTGACGCAGGCCGGCAAAAACCCGGATCGCCTCGCGTGTCTGCCAGCGGATGGAGTCGCATTCGTTCCGCTCATGCGGAGCCAGGCCCGCGTCCATCCGCACAAGCGCCACGTGGGCGCACCCGCCGGCACAGAATGCCTGTGCAAAGCAACTGCTACATTCCTCTATAGCCGTCTGCCGCATCTGCTCGAATTTTGCGAACCCCGGCGCGGTCGTGTCGACGACCGCAGAATCCGCCGGCCCGAGGACGAAGCGTTGGTCACCGACATAGCGGTGACATGGATAGAGATGGCCGTCGGACGACGCTGCCCGGGCTGCATTGCCGACCCCGCACGGGCGTTCTCGCCGCTTCCCCGAGGCGAGCAGGCCAATCGTGTCGGCCAGGGGGTCCCAACTTGGCGTAGTTCCGGCGGGACGAGGCCGGGCAGCGGACCTGGACATCGCGGCCCGGAGTCTTTCGTGGTCGGCTGCGATCCAGCCTTCTTCACCGCTATTCTCATCGACCGCCTCGACCGGCGTCAGCGAAATCCTGGTGAACCCGATTTCCTCGAGCGTTGCCACCATCCGTTCGACTTCAGGATAGCCGGAAGTGAGCGTGCCCCGCGCCCGGACGCGGCCCGGGCCGAGGTATTTGAGCAGTAGCCGTGCCCCCCGGAGGACGCTTTCCCAAGAACTTCTGCCGGCGGCGTCTGGCCGATTCCGTCCGTGCATCTCGGGATCGCCGTCGATGCTCACCATCACCGAAAACGGCAGCGGTGCGAGCCAGCGCGCAATCGCTTCACTGACCAGCGTCGCATTCGTTGTCATCGTGAACTTGACAGTTCTCTCTGACGCTACCGCCAGGCGAAGCGCATGCTTCACAAGCTGACGAATGGTCGGAAACGCCAGTAATGGCTCGCCACCGAAGAAATTGATGGTACGTTCCTCCGGCCCCTCTCGCACCATAAACATAGAGATCGCGCTTCTCGCCGCCGCAGCGTCCAACATGCCGGGGGAACCATATTCGCCGTCTTTGCCGTAACAATACGTGCAACGAAGGTTGCACCGCTGCGCCACCATCAGGGTGAGGTTCCTGGCCTCCGCCGCCGGATCGTGGCTTGACATTCGACGTTCAAGAATTGGTGGCGCATCCGAAAGGCGCTCGATTATTCGGTCTCGTGCGGCCTCATCGTCTCCCGTTGCGACAGCGGCCGCGCCGTCGCCGATCCGAACCCCGAATGTCAATCCATCCGCGACAAAGAACTCGTGCTGTCCGCTCGCGCTTGCGTTTGCCACAGCAACCTCCTGTCCGTCTGCAGTCCGCAAGTATCTAATAGTGAAGGTCGACGGTGTTGCATATAAATATGTCGTCGTCGTCGCAGGGGCCCGGGTCGATATGGAAGCTCCAAAAACCGCAGGCGAATATGTCCGGTGACTGCGCGCCAGTCGCGCCTTGCGAAACTCGACTGCGCGCGATCGTCAGCATCACCTCCGCGAGCGCGTTCAAGTGGTCCACATGTTCGCGGAGCTGAATCTCACTCATGTGGATGCTAGCCGCAATCCTGTGGATCTCGGCAGCCGGTACGCTCATGTGATCGATGCGGTTGCCAAGGACGTACGGGAGCAAGCCAGGCGGCAAATGCGTGCCTTCCGGCGCACCCGGCGAAGGCGCCGGAGGAGGGCTGGAGTGTGCCCTTATCGTTTTAAGCAAGCCGTGTAATGTCCGTTCGAGGCCGAGTTGCAGCGAAGGGATCTCCCCGGCCACCGCGGTCCCAAGAGCGTCGAGGCGGTGCGCGTTCGCCATCCACGGATCGCCAACTGATAAGGGGTCGCTGGCGAACAGCTCGATGTGACACGCCTGCGATGAGGTGATCGCCAGCCGCATCGTCCCGTGAGCCTGGGGTATGTGCCCGTAGCGCACGCCATCTGTCACCGGGCCACCGGCGCTCATGGCGACCGGCCCAGCATCGGTAAAGCCCGTCCCGCTTTGGGTCTCGAGTTTAATCTCGATCTGCCCTGGAGCCTTAAGCTCGCTGGCAACGAGAACGATAACAATCGGGCCTGGGGTAGTAGACGAAGTTGTAAACGTACCGGTATGAGCCACTCGTCCTGCTGCGAGGTGCAGCGTGTTCGATGATAAGATTATACTCATAGACATCTCCCCTTAGCCGCGGTTTTCCTGGATTTCGGCGGTCTTGGTACGATAATGGTCGGTTTGGGCGCCCTAAGCAACGGAAAGTTACATGGTGCGTGCCGTCCCGTTCGGTCCTGATCAGACTGCGAAGCGGCAGGCTTGTGCAGATCTCGCCAGCGCCGTGGTATTGCCGGCGGCTCAACAGTGTCTACGGGTACTTGTACCCATGCGGCTGGTCAGGCGTCAGGCCAGTGAGGGGAAGAACGGAGGAGGAACAAGCGACGGATATTCAGGCACCCCAATGACGCGGAGTCGATTGTGGAGCGATATGGCGTCCGACCTCGAACCAGCCGTGCTGCGCCGCCCTCTACAGAGCGTTTACTGCGAGTGCTAGAGGTTTGCCATGACCGTTCGCACCCGCTTCGCCCCCAGCCCGACCGGGCCGCTGCATATCGGCGGCGCTCGCACCGCGCTGTTCAACTACCTGTTCAGCCGCCATCACGGTGGCGAGTTCCTGCTGCGCGTGGAGGACACCGACCGCGAACGCAGCACTGACGAGTACACGAAGCTGATCCTGGATAGCCTCGACTGGCTGGGGCTCGAGCGCGATGCGCCGCCGGTGTTCCAATCGACCCGCGCGGCCCGGCATGTGGAGGTGGCGCACCAGCTCCTCGCTGCCGGCGATGCCTATCGCTGCTGGAGCACGCCGGAGGAGCTTGCGCGGATGCGCGAGCAGGCGCTGGCCGAGAAGCGGAGCCCGCGCTTCGACCTGTGGCGCGACCGCGACCCGGCCGAGGGACCACCGGGCGTGCCTCCGGCGATCCGACTGAAGGCGCCGCGCGATGGCGAGACGGTCATCAAGGACCTTGTGCAGGGCACCGTGCGCGTCGCCAATGCCGAACTGGATGACATGATCATCCTGCGCAGCGACGGCACGCCGATGTATAATTTCTCGGTGGTGGTCGATGATCATGACATGGGCATCACCCATGTGATCCGCGGCACCGACCATCTGACCAACACGTTCCGGCAGGCGCAGATCTATCGGCTGATGGGGTGGGAGCTGCCGCGTTTCGCGCATGTCCCGCTGATCCATGGCGCCGACGGCGCCAAGCTGTCGAAGCGGCACGGTGCCCAGTCGGTCACCGAGTTCCGCGAGCTGGGCTATCTGCCCGAGGCGTTGTGCAACTATCTGCTGCGGCTGGGCTGGGGCCATGGCGATGTCGAGGTACTGGACCGCGCCGCGGCGATCCGGCTGTTCGACATCGACGGTGTCGGCCGTTCAGCGGCACGAATGGACTACGCAAGGCTCACCAACCTGAACGGACTCTACATCCGAGCGGCGGACGACGACCGGCTGACGCGCGAGGTGCTGGAGCGGCTGGCGCAGCACACCGACCTGTCACTGGGCGCCAACGCCGCCGCGCGCATCCGGGCGCTGGTGCCGGAATTGAAGCAGCGCGCCCATACGCTGGTGGAGCTGGCCGACGCAGCGGCGTTCCTCGCGCGAACGGTGCCGTTGCCGATGGAGCCGAAGGCCGCGGCGCTGCTGACGCCGGAGGCGCGGATCATGCTGGGCGAACTGGCGTCAGTTCTCGCGGAAACCGACTTCTCGTCGCCCGCGGTGGATGCAGTGCTGCGCCGATTTGCTGAGGCGACGGGACGCAAACTGGGCCAGGTAGCCCAGCCGTTGCGGGCGGCACTCACTGGAAGTACGGCAAGCCCTGGAATCGATTCGACGCTGGCTGCACTGGGGCGCGAGGAGGCGCTGGCGCGGATCGTTGCGTTGTCGGGGGCCGAGTAACGCGACGCGGCGAGCAGTTTCGATCGTAACGACAACGTCGTTCACACGTCGAGCTGTTCCTCGGCGAGCGGCCGCCGTTTCGCCAGGTTGAAACGGCCGTTATAGATCGGCGGCTTGCCGGTGGTGGGGCCGGGATATTGGACAATGAGCCACAATCCGCCCGTGTCCGTGTGCATTTCCGCCTCGTAATGCGGGTCGGGGTGGAAGATCATGGTGCCGGGGCCGTATTTGTTTCCGCCGATCACGAACTCACCTTCCAGGATATACCAGATCTGCGCGAAATCGTGCCGGTGCAACGGATGGCCCGCACCGGGCGCGAAACGGACGAGCCCGGCGTTCGGCTCGGTGGGCCGTTCCGGCCCTGGGTGGAACAGCATCTTGTTTTCGAATCCGTCGAAACGAAGTGTCTCCCACTCCCGTTCATCCACATGCACGGCCTCGAAGGCATGATCGTCCGACTTGCGGGGCGTGGTGGTCTCGCTCATGTGTCTGACCTCCTTTTCGCGACAGGTTGCTTGCGCGGCTTGCGGTGGGATTTGGCTTCGATGAAACGATGCCAGCCGAACGGGGCATCGCGCGCCGGGGTTGTTACCATCAGAGCGCGGGCAGAGCGGACGCCGACCGCGGCGGCGCTGTGGGGCAGGCTCGAATCGAACTGCACGGCGTCTCCCGGCCCGAGTTCGGCCACCTCGTCGCCGAAGCGAAATCGAAGCCGACCGTCGAGGACGAGCAGCAGTTCCTCGCCCTCGTGCGCGACCACGAGGTTCATGCCGTGGCCGCGCGGAAAATCGAGCAGGAAGGCGTCCATCCGCCGATTGCGCAGCGCCGGGGCGATCGGGCGGAAACTGTAGCCGTCGGCTGGCACCGGCACGCCGCCGCCGCGAAACAGCGCCCAGGTGGGCGCCGGCGAGGGGGCTTCGTCGGCAACGAGCCGACCGAATGGCAGTCCGAGCGCACGGCAGATTTGCAACAAGTTGGCGATCGAGGCGGAAACCAGCCCACGCTCGAGCCGGGACAGAAACGGCTGCGACAGGCCGGTGGCGACGCTTAATGCTTTCAGCGTGAGCCCTGCGCGCTCCCGTGCGGCTTTGAGCCGCGGTCCAAGCGCGAGTGCAATATCGTCGTCCGATTGCCTTTGAGGCATAGGCATTTGCGTGGAAGGTGAGTGCGGAAATTGCTCAGGAGTCAATTCTCGATTGCGTGAGGAACAAGCGCCTTGTTGGAAGCCACGTAACGAAGCAGGCTTTGGCGATGACGCACACCGATCCGGCTCGCCGTGACGTAGCTGCCGATACCACGGCCGCTGTTCAGGCGATGGCCCGAATTGCTGGGGACCCCGACGTCCCGCCGGAGGCTCTGGCCAAGATTTCAAGTTCCCTGGCAGAGGCAGAGCGGCGGATCGGTGCTGCTGCCGTGCGACAGGCGTTCATTCATGCCGTGGTCGATCGCCAGCCGAAATCCGCGCATGGGGGCAAGGCCGCTATCGCCACATCCAATCCAGCTGCGACGCGGGTCGGGACCCGGGTATTGGAGGCAGGCGGCAACGCTGTCGATGCGGCCTGCGCTGCCGCGCTGGTGATGACGGTCGCCGAACCGGCCAATGCCAGCGTTGCCGGGCGGTGCCATATCATCATCCGGAGCCGGGACGGCGACGCATTGGTGGTGGATGGAGCGACCCAGGCGCCGGCCGATATGCCAGTCCGTCCAGGCCAACCGGCCGGTGTTGCCGGAATTCCCGTACCGGGCATGCTTCCGGCTCTAGGTTTGGCCGCGCAGAAGGGTTCATGGCCGTGGGCGGATCTCTGCGTACCGGCGATCGAGTTGGCCGAAGATGGCTTTGACGTTCCTCGAGGTCTGGCGACGGCATGGCGGAACCAGCGCGAGCGGCTGGCGTCGCATCCGCATGCGGCACGTTTCTTCCTGAAGCCGGACGGCACAGCCTGGCGCGCGGGTGAGCGGTTTCGCCAACCGGCACTGGCTCGTTTCCTTCGGCGTGTCGCCGGCGATGGGGCGCGTACGCTGCACGAGGGGGACGTTGCCGGCGAGATCGCACGACAGATTACAGAGGAGGGCGGGTGCGTCAGCGAGAAGAACCTTGCCGCATATCAGGCCCTGCAAGGCGCGCGCGCTGAAGGCGAATACCGGAACTGGCGATTCGTGACGACGGGAGCGCAGGCCTGGGGTCACACGCTTGTCGAGATGCTGCACATTGCCGATCGCTTCGGGTTCTCGGCTTCCGACTGGTCGCCGGAAGAAACCGAGACGCTGGCCCTTTCGGTACTCGTGGCGCTCAACGATCGGCCGCACGAGATCGGTACGCTGAAGCCGAAGCCCGACGAGATTCCACTCGACATCCTGGCGGATCGGGCCTTTGCTGCCGACCGCGCGCACTTGATAGAGCGCTTGATGCATGATGACGGATCAGCACACGTCGCCGAGCTGCGGGGCTTGATCGATGGGATCCGCTCCACGCAGGAAGGCGATACTACGCACTTGTCGGTCGTGGATTCGGAGGGAACCGCGGTCGCGCTGACCTGCTCCATCGGTCCGCATTTCGGCAGTGCGGTCGCATCGGCCCGGCACGGATTTCTGTTCGCTCACAGTTATCGGATGCTCTCTGACCCGACCCCAGGCGCGCGCGACGCGACGGAGATGTGTCCATCGATCTTCACCTCGCCGGATGGACGGGTCATTGCCGTGGGCGGGGCGGGAAGCGAGCTGATCCCGGGGGCAGTGGCTCTCACTGTCGTTAACCTGCTGGGACGTGGCTGGCCGGAATTGGAGGCTGTTGCCACGCCTCGGCTGAATTGGAAATTCGGGCGCGTGCGGGCACATTGCGACCTTGCCCCGCGTGCTCTTGCGCATCTCCGGCAGCGCGGCTTTCCCGTCGAGCTGACGGGCCGGGGGTATTTCAACCACGTCGGCATCGTCCATCTGGCTGCCCGGGATGCCGCCGGCCTGTGCAGCGCCGCGGCAGATACGGCCCTCGACGGCGTTGCGGCCGCGTCTTCAGGCGTTGGTGACGTCCAATAATCCAAGCCGTGCCAGGCTAAGCGCGCGACTTGGCGCGTCTGAGGCGAGGAAGAACTCGTCGAGCTGCGGCGGCGCTACGTCGGTACCGGCGAGCATGGCGTGCGCCTGCCCGCGATGATGGATCTGATGGACGAAAAGATGAGCGAGGATGGCGCCGACCTTCTCGCGATAGGCGATACCGTCGTTGCGATCGATCGGAACGATGCGGTCAAGGTCGGCCTCGGTCAGCGCGTCGCAAAAGGCGACCAACTCGCGATCGATGGCGGCCTGGGCGGTGGCGAGATCGCTCGCGCGGGGGACGGGGATTTTGTTCTGCTGGATCTTCCGCCCGTCGCCTTTTAGGTCGGCGAGATAATACCGGTCCACCAGTAGGATATGGTTCAGTGTCATTTGCAGCGACGGGAAGAAGCTGATGCGCGGGGCGGCAAAGGCTTCGTCGGATAGTTGCATGCAGGCTTCGAGCAGGCGTGCGTTGGACCAGGCGTTGTTGCGTGCCATCGCGCGGTAATGTTCCAGCACAGAGTGCGACATGGTGGATCTCCTACCGTTCAGTTCTCCCGCTCTGCGCAGCGGGGTAGGCAAGGGCGCTGGGCGCACGAGCACCTTCACCCGGTTCGCTTCGCGAACCGCCTCTCCCGCAGAGCGGGAGAGGTGAAGTTCGTGCCGCCCTGCCCGCTTCGCCCACGACCACATGACTGACGACCGCGGCGACCACCATCGCACCGCCGGCCAGCGTGCTCCACGACGGCACCTCGTTGAATGCCAGCCAGACCCATAGCGCGGCGAGCGGCACTTCCAGCGTGTTCACGAGCGCCGACTCGGTCGCCGAGACCAGCCGCGTGCCCAGCGTCAGGAGCAGCAACCCCATCCCGAACTGAGTGACCCCGAACAGCGCCAGCTCTGCCATCTCGCCGGGCGTGACCGACAGCGGCGCCGCCAGCGGCAGCGCAAGCAGAGCGCACAGGAACGCCGAGGCAGACGCCGCCGGCAGCATCGGCGTCTGCCGGTATTGGCGGATGATCACCATCATTGTCGCCATGAGCACCGTCATCCCGACCGCCAACAAATCGCCGGCGAGATGGCCCTGCATGCTGGCCCCGCCCATCATGACCGTGACACCAACCAGCGCCGCCGCGCTGGCGGCGAGCGTCGCCCCGCTCTCTCTCGTGCCGAACCAGGCGCGGGCAATAGCGGCGGTCAGGAACGGAGCAGTGGCGAAGATGATCACCACGTCGGCCACCGACGTCAGGCGGAATGCGTTGATGAACAGGATCGTCGCCAACCCCGAGCACGCCGTCGCCAGCAGCCCGGGCCAGCCGATCGCGCGGATGCCGCCGGCCGCTCCCCTGCCCTGTTGCCACACGAAGCACGCCGCCACGAAGCCGCCGGCAAACAGCCCGCGCCAGAACAGGATGGTCCAGACATCCAGCGGGATCAGCCGGGTGAAATACCCCGCCGTGCTGTAGGCCGCCGCGGCCCCGGCGCAGAGCGCCAGGCCGAGGCCGCGACGGTCCGTGCTGCCCATCCTATTCCCGCCAGAACGGCTTGTTGGCCTCGAGGCGGGCCTCGGCGCGGGTCACGCCGATGTCCTTCAGCATGTAGTCATCGAGCTGCGAGAGCAGGTTGCGGGAGCGCCGGCGCCGCCACGCCGCTCCGGCCTTGGCCAGCAGCCCCTGAACCGCCGCAACCGGCGACTGCGGCTGCGGCCGGACTGCGTCGCGATACAGAATACGAAGCGACAGGGTTGTCATCGTGGAGTCCTTTCAGTCTGAACGACGACGGAGATAAGCTCCCCCTCCTGACAACGTGCTGTCAGCAGTCATCGACCGGGTCTGATCAATGCGTCGTGCGGATCGGTTGTTCGACATCATCCAGGTGCT
>Ga0335075_10009583_pt1 | contig 14738 bp, 12 predicted proteins | sample Lox_Sample_24_FD_206723 | JGI IMG/M metagenome (GOLD analysis project Ga0335075, IMG submission 206723) | Soil microbial communities from Loxahatchee National Wildlife Refuge, Florida, United States - Lox_Sample_2.4 | ecosystem: Environmental > Terrestrial > Soil > Wetlands | place: USA...
CGCCGACGAGGTGAAGGAGCAAAAAGCCTTCGAGGAGAAATGGCCCAAGGACCAGTTCATTTTCGACGTGCAAACGCATCACGTCGATGTCAGTCGTAATTGGTACGAGAAGACCGACGACGGCAAAGCCGTGCTTCGTTTCCTGGCTCTGCTGCGCGGCGCCGGCACGCCGGAGAAGGCGCTGGAGCTGCTCAACCGCGCTCATTACGTTAAGGAAATCTTCGGCGACAGCGACACGACGATGGCCGTCATCAGCGGCGTGCCCAGCCGTGATTGGGACAAAAACCCGCTGCCGCCCGATCAGATGGTCGCCACGCGCAAATACGTCAACGACCTGGCCGGCTCGCAGCGCGTCTTGTCGCACGGCCTGCTCCGCCCCAATCTCGGCAAAAAAGAGCTGGAGGAGATGGAGCGGCAAGTCAAGGAACTCAAGATCGACGCCTGGAAGATGTACACCGGCGCTGAATTGGGCGAAAAAGCCTGGTTCATGGACGACGAGAAAGTCGCCTATCCCTTCTGGGAAAGATCGAAGAAACTGGGGATCAAGAATCTCTGCGTTCACAAGGGGCTGCCGCTCGGCGCTTTCAATGAAAAGGGCTGTACGCCCTTCGATCTGGAGAAAGCGGCGAAGGATTGGCCGGACCTGAATTTCATCGTCTACCACTCCGCTTTTCGCGGTTTCGCCTGGTTCGGCAGAGGCACCGGCGAGAAAGTCAAAGACAAAAAGACCGATGATCCGCAAGAGATCCCCTGGACCAGCGACGTGCTGCGCATTCTCAAGAACAATCCGAAGATCAAGAACATCTATTTCGAGCTGGGCGGCACATTCAACATGACTTCGGTGTACTCCCCGAAGACGTGCCTGCACATGCTCGGTCAAATGATCCAGACGGCCGGCGCGGACCACGTCCTCTGGGGCACCGATTCCATCTGGGGCGGCAGCCCGCAAAGCCAAATCGTTCGTCTGCGCAAGCTGAAAATGCCCGACGACCTGCGCAAGAAGTACGGCTACTCCGAGTTGACCGACGACATCAAGAACCAGATTCTCGGCCTCAACGCGGCCAAGCTGTTCGGCATCGATGTGAAAGCGAAACGGCAAGCGATCAAGGCCGACAAGCTGTCGCAGCTGCGCGAGGACTACCGGCAAAATCCGTCGCCGAGCAACACGCAATACGGTTGGGTGTGGGTAGAGGATGGCCGCGAGCCGACTGTGCCGGTGGGCAATGGCGGTTAGGGAGAATGCTCGGTAGAATACTCGCATGACTCCACAGAAGCTACCTTACGTCCTCGATCGCCGCGCCTGGTTGCGATGGACCGGGGTTGCTTGTCTGACCCATCCGTTGATTGCGGGATGCGGCCGGCAGACGGCGGAGACGCTCGAACCGGCCGGAACCAGCGACTTCCTGATGCGCTTTCCCGAAAAGGTCGCCCTGCGCGTCCTCAACGATCGGCCGCCCTGCCTGGAGACGCCGTGGAGCTATTTCGGCGAAGATCTGACGCCGAATGAGGCTTTCTATGTCCGCTGGCACCTGCAAGGCATTCCCACCAGCGTCGATTTGCGAACCTGGCGCTTGAAGATCGGCGGACACGTCGAGAAACCCTTGGAATTGTCGATGACGGACCTTCGCCGTATGGAGGCCGTCTCGGTGGCCGCCGTCAATCAGTGTTCTGGCAATTCGCGCAGTCTCGCTGTTCCGCACGTGCCCGGCGCGCAATGGCGAAACGGCGCCATGGGCAATGCGCGCTGGACCGGCGTGCCGCTGCGCGCGCTGCTTCGCCGGGCCGGATTGAAAGCGAAAGCCGTGCAGGCGACGTTCAACGGACTCGATGAGGCCCCGCTGCCGTCGGTGCCGGATTTCGTGAAGGCTCTGGACATCGAACACGCCCTGCAAGCGGAGGCGGAAGTCCTCGTCGCCTACGAGATGAACGGCGCGCCGCTGCCGCTGCTCAACGGCTTCCCGGTTCGTCTGGTGGTGCCCGGTTGGTACGCCACCTACTGGATCAAGGCGCTATCGGAAATCGTCGTGCTGCCGCATCGCTTCGATGGCTATTGGATGGCTAAGGCGTACCGCATTCCGGTGACGGCCGGCGCCAACGAGACGCCCGGCAAGCTCGCCACGAAAACCGAACCCATCGGTCGCATGAACGTCCGCTCGTTTTTCGTTCGCCCGGCCGCCGAGGAACGTTTGCCGGCCGGTCGGCCCTGCGAATTGAACGGCGTCGCCTTCAATGGTGGTACAGGGATCAAAAAAGTCCAGTTTTCGACGGACGGCGGCGCGACGTGGATGGATGCCCGGCTCGGCGACGATCTGGGACGCTATTCGTTCCGTCGCTGGCGCGGCGAGTGGACGCCGCCCGCCGCGGGCGAATATCGCCTGCAAGTGCGCGCCGCCGGCAACGACGGCGAGACGCAAACGGCAACGGCCAACTGGAACCGAGGCGGTTACATGCGCAATGTCATCGAAGAAGTGAAAGTCACCGCCGGATGACAAGGACGCGACCGGCAGCTCTGCGAGGCTGAACGTGGTTACATCCCGCCCATCGCCGCGAACGCGCGGGGTTGCTATCGCGTTGACGCTGCTCGTCGGCGCGATCGCGACCGCGGTGGCGTATTGGGGCATGTGCGGCGAGCCGCCCATGCCACAGCCCTCCGCCCGGATCGCCGCGACGCCGGCTCGATCGATCGTCCTGCCACACGATGAGCCGGAATTTGCCCCAGGACCGCACCGACAAACGTTTCTCGTCTCCTGCACGACCTGCCATTCGTCGCGTCTGATCGCCACGCAGCCGCCGCTCTCTTCGCAACAGTGGACGGAAATCGTCCATAAAATGATCGCCGTCTACGGAGCGCCCGTTCCGCCCCAGAACGAAGCGGAAATCGTCGAGTATTTGACCTCTCTCCGCAACGAGTGAGCGAGCCGAGTCGAAAGGTCCAATCATGAGCACGAACTCCAACGGCGTCAGCGGCGTGCCGGCCACGGAGACGGGGCTGGTCCGCGCGCACGGCCTGGCGGCTCTGGCGATGGTCGTTTTTTCGGTGTTGCTGGGCATTGCTCTGTCCTTGAAGTTTCATTGGCCGGAGTTTCTGGGCGGCCACGCCTGGCTGACGTGGGGTCGGCTTCGCTACGCCCATACCCAGGGCATCTTCTTTGGCTGGCTGGGCAACGCCTTCCTCATGTTCTGCTATCATGCTGTGCCGCGACTGGCGAACCGGCCCGTCGCCGACTGGCGGCTCGGATGGGGGCTGTTCTTCGTCTGGAACGGCTTCGTCGTCCTGTCCGGTTGGGTGCTGGTGCTGGCCGGCTACAGTCAACCGCTCGAATGGGCGGAATTTCCTCTCGTCGTTGACGCTTTTGTCGCCCTCGCTTTCGTGCTGATGGCGATTCAGTTCATCCTGCCGTTCTTCCGCACCCGGCTGTCGGAGCTGTACGTGTCGGCCTGGTACATCATGGCCGCCATCGTGTTCACGCTGTTCGCGTATCCGGTCGGCAATGTCGTGCCGGAGTTGGTCCCGGGAGCGCGGGGGGCGACGTACAGCGGTCTGTGGATTCACGACGCCGTCGGATTGTACGTCACGCCGTTCGCCGTCGCCGTCGCCTATTTCGTCATTCCCATCGCCACGGGACGGCCGATTTTCAGCCATTTCCTGTCGATGCTGACGTTCTGGATGTTGTTCTTCATCTATCCGCTCAACGGCACGCATCACTTCCTCTTCTCGGCGATTCCCATGACGGCCCAGTTCGGCGCGATCCTCGCCTCGGTGTATCTGGGCATGGACGTGGCCTTGAATGTCGCCAATCAACTGCTGTCGCTGCGCGGGGCGAGCGCGATCGTGGCCCGCGACGAGGCGCTGCGCTACACCTGGCTGGGCGTCGTGTTGTATCTGGTGGTCAGCTTACAGGGATCGCTGCAAGCGCTGATGCCGCTCAATCGCTTCGTTCATTTCAGCGACTGGGTGATCGGCCATGCCCACCTGGCGATGATCGGCTTCGCCTCGTTCGCGTCCATTGGCGGCATGCTGCACGTCTGGAAGCGCACGCCCGGCGTTCGCTACAGCGCTCGCGCCGCCGGCTGGTCGTTCTGGTTACTGGCTCTGGGCTTGTTTTTCATGGCGGCCGACCTGACCGCCGCTGGCCTGGTGCAGGGCGAATTGTGGCAGTCGGAGGCGCCGTGGCTGGAATCCGTGCGGGCCTCGCGTCTGTACTGGATGGTGCGCTCCGCGTCGGGCTTCCTGATCCTGGCCGGCTTCGCGGCCCTGTGTCTGAGCATGTTGAGCGGTCCCGTGGGTGAAGCGGCGGCGTCGCCCAGGGAAACGCTTGACGAGGAGGCGCTTTTCGAGGAGAGCACGGCATCGACCGGCCGCGGCTTGCACTGGCTGCAAAACGCCTACGTGTTCACCGGCGTGGCGGGTTTCGGTTTCTTTCTGTTGTCCTTCGTGGTGCTGGCGGTGTGGCCCAATCGGGCGCTGGAACAGGAGATCGCGGCTACGCAACCGCCGCACTTGCCGCCGCTGACGGCCGGCGAGCAGCGCGGCCGGGCCATCTATGGCCGCGAGGGCTGCGTCAACTGTCATTCGCAGTTTCTCCGCTCCACCGCCGGCGACGTGAGCCGCTTCGGCATGCCGAGTCAGGCCTGGGAGACGGAGCGCGAATTTCCGCAACTGTGGGGCACGCGGCGCATCGGCCCGGATCTGGCCCGCGAGCACGGCAAACGCTCGCGCGATTGGCAAATGACGCATCTGTGGAATCCGCGCTACGTCGTGCCCGAATCGATGATGCCGGGCTATCCCTGGCTCTTCGACGGCTCGCCGCTGCGGCCAACGCGCGAAGCGATCGATCTGGCGGCGTATCTCGATTCGCTGGGCCGAGACGCCGTGGTCTCTGGGGCGATTCAGGAGGGGAGTGGACGCCGGATGACTCCCGAAGAGGAGGAGCGCATGGGCGTCTTTTGCGACTGCGGGATACCGCGCACACCGGGACCGCCGCCGCTGTTGGACACGCGGCTCGATCCCGCCGAGCGTTCGCGCTACCTGCGTCGCGGATCGCTGGTGTTCGAGCGGCACTGCGGCAGTTGCCACGGCGATTCCGCAAAGGGCGACGGCGTCGCGGCGGCCAGCCTGCTGCCCGCGCCGCGCGATTTGAGCACGGCGCGCTTCGCCGACCGGGCGCTGAGCTGCATTCTCTGGTCGGGTGTCGGCGGCTCGGCCATGCCCGATTGGCACGAGCTGCCGCTGACCGACTTGCGCGCCCTGGGCGTTTTTGTCCAGTCGCTGACTTCACCCGAATCGACGGACGCGCCCTTAACCGCAGCCGAACGGCAAGAGAGCAGTTACCTCTATTCGCGCAACTGTGCCGTCTGTCACGGCGCCAGCGGGGCGGCCGACGGCATCACGTCCAACGTCTTGCCGCGCCGCCCCACGAATTTCCGCGATATTCGGCCCACGCGCGAGCACGCCGAGCAAGCGCTGGCTCACGGCGTCCCCGGCACGGCGATGACGCCGTGGCAAGACAAGCTGTCGGCCCACGAGCGCCGCCTGCTGGCCTGTTACGTCCGCACTTTGTATCAGGAACGCTGACAACCTTGGGAGAAGATCGTCATGGCCGTCAATCTCCTCGTCGCCGCCGTCACGCTGCTGATGATCGCTTTCGTCGTCGTGTGGTTGTTTGCTCCGCGTTTGCGCGTGTGGATGGAAGCGCCCAAGCACCGCTTTCTGGAGAACCAGCGCCGCTTCCCGGACATTGTCCGCCATGACAAGAAAGTGTTCGGCGACAGCGATGGCACAGCAGTATAATAAGGGAATGAGCCAATGTTTCCGAACCGAACGAGGTGCCTTATGAACCTGGATCTGATGCAGCGCGAATACACGCCGGAAGATTTGCTGGCACTGCCCGACAGCAAAAACTTCGAGTTGGTCGATGGCCGATTGGTAGAGCGCCATCGGACGACTCCACCGGCGCAAGGAGAAGATCACATGGGTTTTTTAGCCGATCGAATCGCTGTTCGGTTGCTTCGATGGCTGGCGGATTTTTGTGATGAGCATCCCCTGGGTTGGGTCTTGATGCCCAGTTCCGGCGGCTTTCAAGACTTTCCAGGCTCTCCGCGCCGTGTCCGCAAGCCCGATGTCGCGTTTGTGCGCTACGGCCGTTTTCCCAACGAGCAACTACCGCTGGGGCACGCGCACCTCGCTCCGGACCTTGCTGCCGAGGTCATTTCCCCAAACGACGAATACGAGAAAGTGATCGAAAAGATCGAGGAATACTTGCGCGCCGGCGTCCGTCTCGTATGGATCATCAGCCCGCGAAATCATATCGTCCACGTCTATCGGGCCAACGGCTCCGTCCATGTTCTGCGTGAAAACGAGGAGTTGGACGGCGAAGACGTGGTGCCCGGTTTCCGCTGCCCGGTGCGCGACCTGTTCCCGCAGCCGCGTGCGGCGACCGGCGACAACGGCACAACGGCCGCGACGTGATCGGGCGACACAACCGGAGGAACAGCAATGGATAAGGACTTACAATATATCAAGATTCTGTCAATCTTCTACTTTGTCGTCGGCGGTTTGCTCGCCCTGTTCTCGTGTTTCGCGCTGATTTATCTGTTCATGGGCGTGATGTTCCTCAACATGCCGCCGACGCCGGGGGCTGAAGTGCCGCCTCCACCGCCCGAAATCGGCTGGATTTTCATTGTCTTCTCGATCGCCGCGTTGCTGGTCGGTTGGGTCTGGGCTGCTGCCCTTATGGTCGCCGGTTGGTTCCTCGGCCGCTGCCGTCATTATCTCTACTGCATGGTGATGGGATGCAGCGCCCTCTTGTTCCAGCCCTTCGGAACCGTTCTCGGCGTCTTCACCATTATTCTCCTCATCCGGCCCAATGTGAAACGCCTGTTCGAGACGGGCGGCCAAGTGGTCGATGAGGAGGAGACGGACGATTTCGACCACCACTTCCGCCGCGATTCCTATAACATCCGCCGGTGACTTTTGTTTCGCAGCTAGCGGAGCCGCCTATGCGGTACTACTTCTTCCACCTCATGTCCTGGCCGTACCTGCCGGCCAATTTCGCCGCCGACTACGATTCCGCCTGGGTCTGGCTGTCCAATCAGCTGTACGATCCCGTCAAGGGACACGATTTGTATCAAAATTATCTCGATACGCTGGCCTACGCCGACGAGCTGGGCTTCGACGGCGTGTGCGTCAACGAGCACCATCAGAACGCCTACGGCCTGATGCCGTCGCCAAACCTGATGGCGGCGGCGCTGACGCAGCGGACGCGCCGCTGTCAAATCGCTGTCATCGGCAACGCTCTGCCCATGTACAATCCGCCGCTGCGCGTAGCCGAAGAGTTCGCCATGCTCGACGTGATGTCGGGCGGGCGGCTTGTCGCCGGCATGGTCATCGGCGGCGGCCCGGAGTATTTCTCCTACGGAATCAATCCCACTCATGCCCGCGAGCGCTTCCGCGAAGCACTCGACCTCATCGTTAAGGCCTGGACGACGCCTGGCCCGTTTCTGTGGAACTCGAAGCACTATTTCTTCCGCTACGTTAATCCCTGGCCGCGGCCGATTCAGCAGCCGCATCCGCCCATCTGGATTCCCGGCGCCGGCAGTTTGGAGACCATCGATTTCGTCGCCGGCCGCCGCTACGCCTACATGGGCGTTCCGTATTTTCATATCGACACGTTTCGCCGCATGTTCGGCCTGTTCCGCGAGGCGTGCGCCAAGGCGGGCTATGAGGCCGACCCCGAACAGATGGGCTGGGGCATTCCGATGTACGTCGCCGAGACCGATCGGCAGGCGCGCGAGGAGTTCGAGCCGCACCTGTGGTATTTCGTGCGCAATCTGCTCAAGAACATCTCGCTGGCGCCGCCGGGTTACACATCGGCGAAATCGGCGCTCGCCATTCTCCGCAATCGCGGCCAATTCCTCTACGACCAGACGGATTGGGACGCTATCGAGAAAGGCGTGTTCGCCATCGTCGGCAGTCCGGAGACGGTGCGGCAAAAGCTCGATCATTATCGCAAGGAGTTGGGCGTCGGCGTGGTGCTGACCGGCTGCCAGACCGGCACATTGCCGCACGAACTGGCACGCAAGAGCATGGCTATGTTGGCGAAGGAGGTGTTGCCCCATGTCCGCTGAAAAATACACGCAAGAACAGATCCTCAGCGGGATTTGGATTGTTTGCTCGGAGGTGCCCGAACTCGATTTGACTTTTGACTTTAATATATCTTTTGACTTCGATGCTCGCTTAAGTGAGTATTTTACCCCGTCTTTTAGTTCCGGATCTCTCGGCGATTGGATCGGCAGCGCGATGGGAGAAGAAGATGCCTTTACGGAGTTCGCGCACGTACTCGCCTGGTTTTTTGGTTTCACTTGCTCGGTGGAAGAGTGGAACAATTATTTTGGCTTGAATGCCACAAGTCGAGAAGAATGGGAGCGAGAGCATGCTCCTCACTTCACCTTTCGGCGGTTAGTGAAATTCATTCAGGAGCGGGCGAAACCGATCCCCCTGGAACCAATAACCATGCTCGGAAAACCTTGCTTGACTGCCGGCATTTTTCGCGGACTTGAGCACTTGGCGCGACAAATCGACCCGAAAGCAACAAGGTTCGGCCCCAGCACCCCAATACGCCGATGCTTGCGAGGAGTATGGCTACGCCTCTTTTGGCATCGCCTTCGCTGGATGTTCCAAGACCAACTCCCGCCTCCTCGGCAGATCACCCTCAGCTCTCGGGGCTTCCTGCATTCTCTGCTTTTCAAGTTTAGCGTTGGCTTGCTGATCGCCATCTGGAGTGGTGATCTATCGGGGGTGCTTGCAGGGATCGGCACGACCTTCGCGCTTTTTATCCCGCTGGGCGTGATAGTGGCATATATCAATAACCGTTTGAATCCTCTGCCCAAAGAAATCGAAACCTTCGGCGATCTGTCGCGCGTCCTTGCCGCGATTATCCAGGACCAACAATCCGAGGCTGCCTCATGTTCGACGCCTTGAAAAAACTCAAGTACGGCGCCCGCGTCTTCTTGTCGCGTAAGGGCGGCGAGCCGGAAGTGATCGACGTGCGCGGCCGGCCGGTGGCGATCATGTCCGGCGGCGATGGTCCGCCGTTCGTCTATCTGCACAGCACGCTCGGCGAATCGATGCGCTGGCTGCCGTTTCACGCCGCTTGGAGCAAGCGCTTCACCGTCTACGCTCCGCTGCATCCCGGCTTCGGACATAGCGGCGGCTTCGATGAAATCGACAGCATCGAGGACATGGCGTTTCATTACGTCGAGCTGTTCGACGCGCTCGGACTCGGCGAAGTGATCCTGGGCGGCGTCAGTCTGGGCGGCTGGATCGCGGCGGAGTTCGCTGTGCGCTGGCCGGAGCGCGTCAAGAAATTGTGGCTGGCGGCAGCGCCGGGATTGTGGGTCGAGGAGCAGCCGTTGCCGGACTTGTTCCGCGACATGGCGCATCCCAGCCGTTTGCGTCCGCTGCTGTTTCACGATCCTGACGGCTACATGGCAACAATGATCCTCGGCGACAATCCCGACGACGAACGGCGCGTGATGGGCTTTATGGCGATGACGGTGCTGGCTCGCTTGACGTGGGACCGGCCCTACGATCCTAAGCTGGCGCGGCGGCTGCACCGCATCCAGTGTCCGACGCTGCTGCTTTGGGGCGAGAGCGATCGGCTGGTGCCGCCGGCTTACGGCGAAGCGTATCGCAAGCATCTGCCGCAAGCGGAGATGAAAATTATCCCCAATTGCGGGCACCTTGCCATGTTCGAGAAAGAGACGGAGTTCGTCGAGGCGGTAGCGGCGTTTTGCTCCGCTGGTTAGCCGCGACCCGAAGGGGAGCGCGCGGCTCCCGCGCTCCCCTTCGGGTCGCGGCTAACCGAGCGCTTCCCTCGTTTGGTCTGCTTTTCTTCTGCTTCCCCCTCCTTGCGTCGCTTGACGGCAAGCAGAATGAAGAACAAGCTCCCGGCGGAGAGCATCAGGAAAACAACCGCGAACAGCACAATCCATTTCGTCTTGCCGCCGCTGCCTTTGCTCTCGGGTTCGGGATCGTCGATCGGTGTCTGCGTTTTAGCGACAGTGATGGTCTTTTCCAGTTCTTCCGGTTTGGGAGGCTCGACGGGAGGAAGCGGTTTTTTCGGCTTTTTCGCCGGTGCCGGAGTCTTTTTTGGCTCCAGTTTCTCCCGAATGTCGCTATTTAGGTTCGCCGCCGTGAACGGCAGCTTGGCCGTCAAGTCTTTGACCAGGTTGGCGCGTTTGAGGAACAGCAGGGCCAAGCACGTATCGAGCGGCGGATTGCTGCCGATATAGAGGCCGTTGGTCCAGTTGCCGTCGATCTCTTGATTGCGGACTAAAATCTGAGCGCCCCAGCGATACCAGTCCTTGTCGCCGATGGTCGCCAAGTTGTACAGCACGGCGACGCGCTCCAGCGACCACAGGTAATACAGGTTTTGCATGGGCAGTTTGCCCGGTTGCTCAACGGGTTGGCCGACGGTCGTGCTGAGGGCGGTCAGTCCGTTGACGATGCGTGGATCCTGCACGGGCTGGCCGGCCAGCTGCGGTTGAGCCAGGCCGTGGCCAACAGCCAAGCCGATCAGACCGGCGCAGGTCATGGCGCCCGCCGAAGTAAAGAACTCGAGTTGGTTAGCACCGCCGAAGTAATAGTGATAGTTCCAGCTGCCGTTGGCGTTCTGGCTGGTCAGGTAACGGCGGAAGATCAGGTTGAGGCTGCGCCTCACCGGCACGTCATAGTGCTGCGCCCGCCACAGCGCCAGGATTGCGAACTGCGTGTTCGAGTTGTCGGTCGTCGTGCGAATCGGCACCATCCGTTGATCCGCGGGATCTTGCAAAATAAGCATGTCCGGATCTTGAGCCACCGGCAGCATCGAGATGCGTTTGGGAATGACATACGGCTTAGAGGACTTGCGCTCTTCCGCTTTGGCATCAGCAGCCTTGCCCTTTTCGGTTTTGCCGTCGGCTTTGATCGGCGGTGGTTTTTTTTCGGCTGGCGCTTTGGCATCCGGTTTGATCTGTTCTGGATTCTTCTTCTCCAGCATTCCCAGATCCGGGCCGTCGCGTCCTCGATCCGGAGGTTCGGCGATCGAATCTTGCGGAGGGGGCGATTCGCCCGGACTGCCGCGGCTGATGTCGCCGGAAAGCGAGGGAGCGGCGGGGCGGGCAATATCGTCTTTCAGCCCCGGAGCGCCAGGCTTCTTGCCGGCCCCGCGCGCGAGATCGGGCATGCCATCTGCCGGCGGATCCAGGTGACGTAGGGCTGTCAGCAGATCCGATTGCAGTTTGTCGTTGAAGACAGGGCACTTGTAGCCCCAGCCGCCGGTCGCGCTTTGGCCGCCGATCAGACGCAGCGCGAACGTCTGGATGAGCTTTTCGTCCTTGGGATCGCCGAGCCGGTCCAAAAAGAGGAGGGCCAGCGATAGCTCGTAGGTCCATTCGACCTTGGCAGCCTGGGAGCGCACGAAACGAGCCGCCTGTTGGACGATCGGATCGCTCGCCGGCACGCCGCATTCGAGCAGAGTCAGTGCGGGGAGCGCGGTGAAGCCGACGGCATAAAAGTGCTCGTGAAACTTGACCCCCTTCCAATTCATGCGGGGATCGGCCCACGTCCCATTCTTTTGCTGCGTCCGTTTGAGATAGGCAACTCCGTGATCAATGGCGTGGTTGACCGCAACTTGTTCGTCCGGCGGCAACGGCAGCCGCTGCGCCGGCGCCGCCGGCGCCATCAGCAGGACCACTCCAAGCGGAACTAGACCGCTGGCGCTGCGAGATGATATGCTTGGACGGTGGAGTGCGAATCGTGTGGTCCCTGGCATGTCTTGTGTCCCTGTTTCCGAGCTGGGCAAGGGTCCGGGTGACTTGCTTATGTCATGCTACAAAAGCCGTCAAGAGAAAGCGAGTCCTCGTTTCGGCTTTGCAACGCCATTGTCGTTCCGCCCCTGATCTGGGACGACTCGTCCGTTACTCGGCCCGATCTGTCCCCGAAAAATCGAATTGCGTTGCAAAGCCCCGTTCCCAAAAAATAGAGCGCGGATGACACGCATTCGGAAATCCTTGCGACGAGGTTGCGTTGAAAGGTATAATTCTTCTATCGCCGTCCTCGTCCCGTTACGAGAGTTGCATTCGCACTCAGATGGAGAGGCGACCACCATGCCCTATTGCGCGGAAATCAGCCGCTCGAACCCAACCTGCTTCCTGTTTCTGCTCGATCAATCGAAGTCCATGCTCGGTTCGATCGGCGGCGGCCAGGGCAAGACCAAGGCCGACGCCGTGGCCGACTCGCTCAACCGTCTGCTCTATACCTTGGTGCTGCGCTGCGTCTGGGGGCAGAATGTCCTCGATCGCTTCCACGTCGGCGTGCTCGGCTACGGCCGGCAGGTGGTGCCGGCCTTGGGCGGAGTGTTGGCTGGTCGGGAGCTAGTGCCGATCGGCGAGCTGGCGCGCAGCCCGCTGCGCGTCGAGCAGCGCGTTAACCTTGTGGACGATGGCCGCGGCGGACAGGTCGAGCAGATCGTCAAGGCGCCGGTGTGGTTCGATCCGGCCGGCGGCGGCAAAACACCCATGTGCAAATGCCTGGAACGCGCGGCGCAAATCGTCTCCTGCTTTCTCCTCGAACATCCCGCTTGCTATCCGCCGTTGGTCATCAACTTGTCCGACGGCGAGGCGACTGACGGCGATCCCGATGGACCGTCTCAAAATTTGCGTGAGTTGGCCAGCGAGGACGGCCCGGTGCTGCTGTTCAACGCTCATATTTCGTCGTATTCGGATCAGGCTTTGGAGTTTCCCAGCGCGGAGACAGGATTGCCCGATGAGTATGCCCGGCGGCTGTTTCGCATGTCGAGCCGGCTGCCGCCGGCAATGCAGAATTCTGCACGGCAGGCAGGCCTGACCGTGACGGCGGAGTCGCGCGGCTTCGTCTTTAACGCCGACCTGGCTTCGGTGGTCCGCTTTCTGGACATCGGCACGCGGGTCGATCTCAAGAACTTACGGTAAGCTATGCCCTTGCCTGGTGTCGTTCTCGGTTTTCGCGCTTTCCGCCTGCCTCGTCAAGGGTATGGCTTGGAGGAATGCCAGGACGCTCTGGCAGGCGACGCCGAGCGCGGCCGCTTCGCCATCGCCGATGGGGCGGCTGAAAGTCCCTATTCGTCCTTATGGGCGCAGCTCCTGGTCGAGGAGTTCGTCCGCCAGAGCGAACGTCTGCCGTCGTGGGCGAACTGGCTGCCGTCGCTGCAAGAGCGCTGGTCGGCCCAGGTGACGGTGCATGAGCGCTGGGCCGCGCGAGTTGCCCTGCCCGTCAATGGGACCGCCCAGGCGACGGAGCGGATCGAAACGGCCGTGCCGTGGTATCTTGAAGCGGGTCTGATTCAAGGCGCCTTCGCCACCTTCCTGGGTCTGGTGATCGAGCAGCGCAGCTGGTACGCCGTGGCCGTCGGCGACAGCTGTTTGTTCCAGCTGCGCCGGAACGAGCTGATCCGCGTCTTCCCGGTCACGCGGGCCGCCGATTTCAGCAACGCCCCCTGGCTGGTCGGCTCGCGCACGTCGCCCATCGAGGTGCCGCACAAGTACGGGCTACAGCAATTGGGCGATTGCCAAGCGGGCGATCACTTGTGGTTGATGACCGATGCGTTGGCACAGTGGTTTTTGACTCAGGCGGAAGCAGGCAGCAAGCCGTGGCTGGCATTGGCTCCGCTGGCGCAGACGGACGGCGACGACGCATCCGCCCAGCAAGAATTCGCTGCCTGGATCGAGAGATTGCGTTCCCAACGCCAGCTGCGCAACGACGATGTGGCACTGCTGGCCGTGTCTGTTTAGCCGCGACCCGCAGGGGAGCGCGAACGCGCTCCCCTGCGGGTCGCGGCTAAACAAAACGTCTGCCGAAGGGGTCTGCCATGATTTGGCCGAACGCCACGGATTACAACGCTGCGGTGCAAAATCCGCAGCTGTGTTTCGGCGATGACGATCTGCGCCAAGGGCAGGCGGTCGGCGATCTGTTCGGTCTGCCGCGTCCGCACTCCGGCAACTTCGCCGATGTCTACCAAATTCAGGGCGTCGGCGGACAAAGCTGGGCCGTCAAGTGCTTCACCCGACCCGTTGCCGGATTGCGGCCGCGCTACCAGGCCATCTGCGACCATCTCCGCCACACCCAACGCGCCTTCATGGTCGAGTTCCACTTCCTCGATGAAGGCATTTGCATCCGCGGCCAATGGCATCCCCTGGTCAAGATGCGTTGGATCGAGGGGTTGCGCCTCAACGAGTTCGTCCGCGAGCATTTGAAAAAGCCAGCGTTGCTGGAGCGGTTGGCGCAGCTGTGGGTCCGGCTGGCTCAGGAGCTGCGCGACGCCGACATGGCGCACGGAGATTTGCAGCACGGCAACGTCCTTTTGGTGCCCGGCAGCAAAAGCAGCTCGCTGGCCTTGAAACTGATCGATTACGACGGCATGTTCGTGCCGGCCCTGGCCGATCATCCATCGGGAGAGGTCGGCCATCCCAATTATCAGCATCCGCGGCGGCTGCGCGAGGGCGGCTACGACCGCGACATGGACCGCTTCGCCCATCTGCTGATCTACACGGCCCTGCGCTGTCTGCGTATCGGCGGCGAAGAGCTGTGGCAGCGCTACGACAATCTGGAAAACCTGTTGTTCCGCGAGCAGGACTTCCGCCAGCCGAGCCAATCGCGGCTGTTGCATGAGTTGTGGGAGATACAGGATCACGAGGTTCGCGGACTGGTGGGCCATTTGCTG
>Ga0335075_10009584_pt1 | contig 14738 bp, 12 predicted proteins | sample Lox_Sample_24_FD_206723 | JGI IMG/M metagenome (GOLD analysis project Ga0335075, IMG submission 206723) | Soil microbial communities from Loxahatchee National Wildlife Refuge, Florida, United States - Lox_Sample_2.4 | ecosystem: Environmental > Terrestrial > Soil > Wetlands | place: USA...
TTGCCGCGCTTCACAAAGAATTTCCGGAGCTGGTGAACAACAAGCGTTAAGCCGCATGTGGGCCGGCCGATTGGCGGCCGGCCCCGGGATGCCGGCCCGGATGCCACGCTGCCCTGTATCGCTGTAGAGTTGATGTTATGCGTGGCATTTCACGGCGGCACGTCCTGGCCGGGACTTTTGCAGGAGCCGCCGGGCTTCAGGCTCAGTCACCCCCGCCGCCGCCTCCTCCTCTGAAAATCTGCATCTTCTCAAAACATCTGCAATGGCTGCCGATGATCGACGCCGCCGCCGTCGCCGCTGAGGCCGGATTCGATGGCGTCGATATCACCGTTCGCGATGGCGGACACGTGCTGCCAGAGCGGGTCGCCGACGATCTGCCGCGCGCCGTCGACGCGGTGCGCAAAGCCGGTCTCGAAGTCCCGATGATTACGGCCGGCATTGTGGACGCCAACTCGCCTCATGCTGTCAACATCCTGCGAACGGCTAGCGCCCTCGGCATCCGCCGCTACCGTTGGGGCGGCTTCAAATACGATCCGATTATGCCGATCCCGCATCAAATCATCGGGTTTACCGACCGGTCGCGAGAGTTGGCGGCGCTCAACAAAGAATATGACATGTGCGCCATGTACCACACGCACTCCGGCATCGGCGAAGTCGGCGCCTCCATCTGGGACCTTTACGAAATCCTGAGGCACTTCGATCACAACCTCGTCTCCGTCAACTACGACATCGGCCACGCCACCATCGAAGGCGGCCTGGGAGGTTGGATCAACACGACGAAGCTTACTATGCCGCTAATGCGAGGCGTCGCGCTGAAGGATTTCCTCTGGGCGAAGACCTCGACCGGCGACTGGCAGCCGGAGTGGAAACCGATCGGTGAAGGCATGGTCCGTTTTCCCTCGTTCTTTCGGATGCTGCGCGGCGGGTTTAACGGCCCGGTGCAATTGCATTTCGAATATGCGGGACTCGGCGGGGCCGAGCACGGCAAGACTAAAATCACCATCAGCCGCGACGAATTTATCGAGATCACCCGCCGCGACCTGACTCGAGTGCGTGAGATGATGCGGGCAACGGGGCTGGCATGACCCGGCGCGGGCTCATAAAGGCAGCCATCGCCGCGGCGGCCACGCGTGCTCCTGCGATTCTCGCCTCCGCCCGTCCCAACCATGTCCGCGTCCACGAAGTCTCGTTTGACTACGAGGATTACCTTTACCGCACGCCCATAAAGTTCGGCGGGAATGTGGTCGATCGCGTCACATTGCTGAACGTCCACTGCGAGATTCGCGATGCACGCGGACGTGCGGCTCACGGATTCGGATCGATGCCGCTGGGCAACGTGTGGTCTTTCCCTGCCCTGCCGTACGACATAACGCTGGCGGCGATGAAAGCGCTGGCCGCGCGGATCGCCTCTATTACTAAGGATGCGCAGACCTGGGGCCATTCTATCGAAATCAACGCCGCGCTCGAGCCCGCGTACCTGCGCGCCGCCGATGAAGTCTCGAAGCAACAGCGTCTGGCCACGCCGATCCCGAAGCTCTGCACCCTGGTGACGTTCAGCCCGTTCGACGCGGCCATTCACGACGCTTATGGGAAGATGCACGCGGTCAGCTCCTACCAGACGTACGGGCCGGACTTCCTACAGCCCGACTTGGGCGCGTTTCTGACGCCCGAGTTCAAAGGCGAAACCCTGGACCGCTATATTCTGCCGCAGCCGAAAGCGCGCATGCCGCTGTATCATCTCGTCGGCGCGGTGGACCCGATCACGAGCGCGGACGTGCGCAAACCGGTGGGCGACGGACTCCCCGAAACGCTGCCGGAATGGATCGACTACAACGGGCTGACGCATTTCAAAATCAAGCTGAACGGACAGGATCTCGGCTGGGACGTGGATCGGGTGGTCGCGGTGGATCGCGCGGCTTCCGAAACGCAGGCGCGCCGCAGGGTTAAGGAGTGGGTTTACTCGCTCGATTTCAACGAGAAGTGTCCCAACGTCGATTACCTTCTTACGTTCCTACACAAGCTGAAGGAGACGACGCCATCGGGATTCGCACGGCTGCAATACGTCGAGCAGCCCACCAAGCGCGATCTGAAACAGGACCGCGCGAACGTGATGCATCGGGCGGCGAAGATCGTACCGGTGGTCATCGACGAATCGCTGGTGGATTTCGAGAGCCTGCAACTGGCGCGCGACATGGGATATTCGGGAGTCGCGTTGAAAGCCTGCAAGGGACAAAGCCAGGTGCTGTTGATGGCGGCGGCCGGGCAGAAGTACAAAATGTTCCTGTGCGTGCAGGACCTGACGTGTCCCGGCGCGTCTCTGATTCATTCGGCGGGGTTGGCGGCGCATGTTCCGGGCGTCGCGGCGATTGAAGCGAATGCCCGGCAATATGTGCCCGCCGCGAACCGCGGGTGGGACAATCGCTTCCCCGGAATTTTCAAGATTCGCGACGGATTCATGCAAACAGGGACAATTACAGGCGAGGGTTTAGGAGCGGTAGCATGACGAATCAAAACAGACGTGCGTTTCTGCGGACGGGCATCGGAACGGCGGTGTCCGCCGGAGTGTTGAACCTGAATCCGAGGGCATTGGGCGCCAACGAGAAGGTCACGCTGGCGTTGATCGGCGGCCGCAACCAGGGCCACGGTGTGGCGCAGCGGACGATAGAAGCCGGGGGCCAGTTCAAGACCTTCTGCGACCTCGATCCGGCGATTCTCAATAAGACCGGCGCGGATATGGAGAAGTGGCAGGGCCGCCAGCCGCAGTTCGAGAGCGATTACCGGCGCGTGCTGGACGATAAAGACATCGACGCCGTTGTAATCGCCGTCCCGGATCACTGGCATACGCGCATGGCGATCATGGCCTGCCAAGCGGGCAAGGATGTCTACTGCGAGAAGCCGTTGTCGCAGACCATTCAAGAAGGACACCTGATTCGCGAAGCCGCCCGCAAATACAACCGCGTCTTTCAGGTGGGAACGCAGCGGCGCAGCGGCGAGCATTTTCGCAATGCCGTCGATTATGTTGCCTCCGGCAAGCTTGGCAAGATTTGCGAGATCAAGGCCTGGATTTACCAGGTGCGTCCCTCAATCGGCCGACCGCCGGATGGCAATCCGCCGCCGGGCGTCGACTACGACGTATGGCTGGGGCCCGCGCCGAAGCGACCGTTCAATCCCAACCGCTTCCATTACAACTGGCGTTTTTTCTGGGATTACGGCAATAGCGAGATCGGAAACCAGGGCGTGCATGTCTTGGACGTGGCAGTGTGGGCGATTCAGAAGATGTACGGCATCGAGAATTCGCTGCCGGATCGCGTGTCGGCATCAGGGGGGATTTACTGGCTGGACGACGCCAAGGAAGTGCCGGACACGCAGACGGTCACGTATCGCTACCCGAATCTGCTGCTCACGTTCGAGCTTCGCAGCTTCGCGAACGATCACATGATGCACGCGGGTCAAAAGCGGCAGCCGACGGATTTTTACACTGCCTATTACGGCACCGAAGGAACCATGCTGCTGACCAATGCCGAGTCGAGGGTGACGTTTAAGGATGGCTCGCCGGGGCCGACGGAGAAAGGCGTTCCAGAGCAGCACGAGAAAAATTTCCTGGCATGCGTGAAGTCGCGGGAACGGCCGAATTCGGACGTGGAGATCGGGCGTTTGAGCACGACGCTTTGCCATTTAGGGAATGTTTCCTATCATCTTGGACGCGATGTGCATTTCGATCGGCATACGGAAACATTCGGCGATGATCACGAGGCGAACAAACTGCTGTCGAAGCAGTATCGCACCGGGTACGCGCCGCCGAAGGTGTAAGTGGGCTAACCTGCGGCCGATTGTCAACCGGCGTCGCGGGGCAATCCGAAGAGGTCGCCTGGTCACATCGCGTTAATGAACGCCCCAACAGGCGGATTGGCAATCCGCCGCAGGATGCCATCCTGCCGTACAGGCATCCGAGCCGCCAGCAAACCGGGTCGGTGATCGGTTGGCCGCGGCGGGTCTGGAGACCCGCCGTAAGCAGGCGGAAACGCCTGCTCCACAATGAACCGCTTCGATCTCAACGGTGGAGTAGGCCTTTGGCCTGCTTCGTGCGCCAACATGTGATGTCCAAATTCCGGAGGCCGATTGCAAATCGGCCGCAGGTTGCAAACCTGCCCTACATTGGATAGGAAATACGCCACTCGCTTTGCATGTTGTATCCACTTGCTCACGCGTCAACCGAACGCGAAAGTGGTTCACCGAAATTGCCGGCCCGCCGTTTCCCTATTCTGCCTACGCCGTCATGCCGATAAACAGGTATGGCCGACGTGTACGTCGAGAACCGGCGCGCTCTTCTGTTGAGAACACAGAACGTGGATGGCGGCTGGGGCTATTTCCCGGGTAAATCGTCGTGGCTGGAGCCCACGGCATACGCCATCCTGGCGCTGCACGGGCAAGGGCAAAGCGCCGATTCGCTCGCCCGCGCCTGGCGATTGGTGGAGTCGTGGCAATTGCCGAACGGAAGTTGGCGCGCCGGCAGTCAGGTGCAAGATGGGACGTGGGTTACGGCGCTCGGGTTGACGTTGACGTCGCTCATGCCCTCTTCTGACGCCGCACGCTCTAAGGCTGTTGATGCGCTGCTGCGAACCGACGGCGCCGAGCGCTGTACCAAGTTTCGAATCATGGAGTTACTTGGGCTCGGTCACATAGAAGAGGACACGTCGCATGCGGCTTGGCCGTGGCGCCCCGGTACATCCTCATGGATTGAGCCTACCGTGCACTCGGTAATTGCCCTTAAGAAAGCCCAGGCATTGCGCCCCAATTTGGACGTTGCAAACCGTATTCGCGAGGGCGAGGAGATGATTCTATCGCGTCGCTGCGCCGACGGAGGCTGGAATCACGGCGCCCCGGTAGCTTTGAAAATTCCCATCGGTTCGTATCCCGAATCGACCGCGCTCGGCCTTCTGGCGCTACAAGGTCGCGGGAAGGAAACGGGCGCGCCGCGCGAACTGGCCCGGCGCTATTACGCGATAACGAAATCGCCGTTGGCTCGCGCCTGGCTCGCGATCGCGCTGCGGATTTGGGACGAGCATCCGGAGTTTCCCGTAGACAACGCGCCTCCGCCCGGCGACATCATGCTCGCGGCCCTTCAACTCCTGGCGCACCCCGAAGGAAACCATGACCTGTTTCGAACCAGGGAGATCGCATGAACCGGCGTAACTTCATAGGGCTCACGGCGGCGGTCGCTACGGGAGGGTATGCTGCTCTCAAAACCTCAGAGCTCGGGAAGGAGCAGAATGTCACGGACGGACCTCCGGGCAAGTCCGCCGTTGCAGTACTAAAAGCGACCTCGTACTCCGCGGACTTGGTTCAACCTATGTTGGAGGGCGTGCGCGCCTGCGGGTTGAATGTTCGAGGTAAGCGCGTCCTGTTGAAACCGAATCTGGTGGAATTCGATAGCGCCACGTGTATCAACACCGATGCACGAGTGATTGCCGCAGCTTACGAAGTGATGGAAAAGCTCGGCGCGGCCGAGATCCTGATTGGCGAGGGGCCGGGGCATCGCCGCGACACTTACGATCTGGCATCCGAGGCGCAGTACTTCGCGTCCGTTCCCGATTTTGAGCGTCGCTTCACGGACCTCAATCGCGATGACGTGCGCCCAGTCTCAGGCTTCGCTGAGGAGGCGACCTTCTACTTTCCTCAGACCGCGCTGCGGGCCGATCTGATCGTATCGCTCGCGAAAATGAAGACTCATCACTGGGCCGGCGCTACTCTTTCCATGAAAAATCTCTTCGGACTCGTGCCTGGATCGGTATACGGATGGCCGAAGAACAAGCTGCACTATATCGGGATCGCGGAATCGATTGTCGCTCTCAACGCGCAATTCCGGAATACGTTCGCCATCGTCGACGGAATTATCGGCATGGAAGGCAATGGACCCATTCAAGGTAGACCGAAACAAGCCGGCGTACTAGTGATGGGAGGCGATGTAGCGGCGGTTGATGCCACCTGTTGCCGGATCATGGGCATCGATCCCGAGAAAGTCGACTATCTCCGGCTAGCGTCGCAGTTGGGTCATATTCGGCCGGATCGAATCGAGCAGCGCGGCGAGACGATTCAAGAGGTTCACACACGATTCGAGTTGATCGGCGCGTTTGAACGGCTGAGACTAGCGTGACGACGATGTTCGGACCTTATTACTCTGAGTGGCCCCCGTACTACAAACACGCCGCTGGAGCCGTCGCCTTAGAGGCTTTCAGCACCTGGATTAGGGACTAATTCTGATTTAAAGAGCGCGCCGCGGATGAGAAGATCTAAACAGCAACGGATACCTTGAATCGGTTGCAGGGAAGAGGAGAAGCAAACATGACACGGATTACGAATCTGGTTTGGAAGCTGAGAATCTGGAAAGATACGCGCGGTCAGGACCTCATCGAATATGCTTTGATGGCTGGTTTCGTGGCCGTGGCCGCTGGCGCCATCATGCCTGGCGTTGCGACCAGTATCAGCACGATCTTCAGCAAGATCTCCAGCACCATGACGGCAGCCGCGGCGACCAGCTAATAACGCTTTTCGCCAGTGGTTGACCCAAGTAGGACTGCGCCGCCCGAAACGCCACGTTAGATGCTTTTCAGCGACGCAAATAGGGACTTATTCTGATTTAACAGAAGCGAGATGGATGATAGATTTTAAACAGCAACCGACGGGTAATCGGTTGCAGGGAAGAGGAGAAGCAAAAATGACACAGATTACGAATCTGGTTTGGAAACTCAGAATCTGGAAAGATACGCGCGGTCAGGACCTCATCGAATATGCTTTGATGGCTGGTTTCGTGGCCGTGGCCGCTGGCGCCATTATGCCTGGCGTTGCGACCAGTATCAGCACGATCTTCAGCAAGATTTCCAGCACAATGTCAGCAGCTGCGGCAACCAGCTAATAACCCTTTTGCCGGTGGACGGGTGTGGCCGGCAACCCCCGGCGTACCCGTCCGCCAGCAAAGGCCTAATCTAACTAACTAACTCCCACCTGGTGTTCCTCGAACACCGACACAGGTAAGTTACCGTCGGCGTCGAATTCCATTTGCTCCGGCTCGCCGATTATCTCCAACGTCCGATTGTTTTCGATTTCTCCCCGCAGATTTTCACTGAGCTTTATTTCTCGCAGCTCCAGCGTATTTTTAATCCACCCGAAAGTGACGTCCGCTATGTTGAGCTTTCCGACGGTGGGAGAGATCTTTTCCAGACACTCGAGATCGCTGGCGTAATGGATGGGCGTTCGGATCGCCGACGGCGTCGATGCCGTCAGTGAGTTGATGCGCGTCGGATTCCAGTCGATCTTCTTAAGCAACCGATCGTTCACGACGTCCGCCATACCTAGTCCCACTCCGTTGCCGTAAGAGTTGTCACTTAACCCGCGAATGTAGATCCGTTCGATGCGCGGGGTATTCGGCCAGGGGTTATACTCCCCGTGGACGCTGCGGTTTACAACCTTGGTGTCCATGCCTGCGCCGCTAATGGTTTTGCCTATTTCGTCCAGGATCAGAACATCGAGCGCGGGAACGGGAATCCGTGCGGCCCAACTCTTCACCAGCTCCAGTAATTCCTCTTCGGTGCGCTCCATTTCTTCCACGGGAACGGCCGTCAGCTGCGCCGTGTCGTGGTTGGCATCTTCGAGGATCGCCAAGCCTCCGAGGATCTTGCCGGATTTCAAGACCTGCCTTCCTACGCTACGGATTACATGTTCGAGCCCGAGTTTATAAGCATAGGTGTGATAGCGTTGGGCGCCCGCGAACTTGCCCAAACCGATCGCCATCATCTTAAAGAGTCCGCTTTCGATTTTGCCGGCGAAATCGGTATGGGCTTTCACGCGGCCGACGAGCATCACGCCGTCGCTCTCGAAGGCGTTGCGGTCCATGAAGGCCTCGATGCCATCCGGAGTTTTCCCGACCGATACCACATCGAGCGAGCTCACGACGGGGCATCCCATGGTGGCTTGGTGGACGCCCAAGTGCGCTAAAACGTCGGCTTGACCCTCGGCGGTTGCGGCTCCGTGGCTGCCCATCGCCGGAAAGATGAAGGGGCTGCACCGCTGCTCCTTCCAGTGGTCCACCACCGAGCGCACAATGGTGGAAATATTCGCGATTCCCCGGCTTCCCACGCCTATGGCCACGCGCGCTCCCGGTTGCAGCCGGGATGAGAACGCGGAGCCTGAAAGCTGTTTACCAATTTCGCCGGAGATGTCTCGAATACGGCGGTCGGGAAAGAGCTGACGGACGGTGAGCAGGCGGGGAAATTGCATGCTTTCAGTGTACGGCAGGAGGAATCCACTTCTACAGACCCATGTTCGCTCCCAAAGACGATCTGCTTAAATAATTCCGTGTTTTTCTCCTAACCGAACGAAAACTATGGCGTACTATAATCAGACCGTCTATGGGAGTCGAAAAGGCAAAGGCCGATCTCTTGCCCGGCACGCTGGACATGCTGGTTCTGAAAATGCTCATGCGCGGGCGCCTGCATGGGTATGCCATCGCGCAACTGATCCAGCAGCTATCCGACGACCTGCTACGGGTGGAAGAAGGTTCTCTTTATCCGGCTCTGCAGCGCCTGGAGCTAAATGGCTGGATCGAGGGGGAGTGGGGACTCTCTGCCAACAACCGGCGAGCCCGTTTCTATAAGCTCACGGCGGACGGGCGCAAACATCTGACGGAAGAGTCCGCTCGTTACCGCCAGGTCACCGGAGCGGTGGCGCGAATCATGGGGTTCGCTTAATCAGTCGGAGAGCGCATGCAAGCGGGTTTGAGGTGGAAGCGTTTTCGACGTCGTTTACGGTATTGGCTGGACCGCGGCGAAAGGAATCGCCTGCTGTGGGAGGAGATGGAATTCCACATCGAATCCATGATTGAGGAACTGGTCGCCCAAGGCATGCCCGAGCCGGAAGCTCGCGCCATGGCGCATAGGAAGTTTGGGAACATGACACAAACATCGGAAGTAGCTCGCTCCACTTGGATCGCGCGCTGGATGAACGACCTGGCGCAGGACCTGCGGCACGCCTTTCGCGGCATGCGGCGCAATCCCGGATTTACTGCGTTTACCATCCTCATCACCGGCCTGGGCATTGGCGCCAGTTCCACAGTCTTCAGCGTGGTTAACGCGATGCTGCTGCGCCCGCTTCCATTTCGCGACCCAGGACGCCTGGTGTGGATTTCCAACGGTAATGACGCCACCAGTACGCAAACGGAGCACTATTCGGACCTTCGGAAGTTGAACCGATCGTTCTCCGATCTGGCGGGACTCGCCGTTTGGGGCGTGGGCAACAGGCAGCTAACCGGAACCGGTGAGCCCGATCGTCTTACCAGTGTTCCAGTCACTGCGAATTTCTTCGCGTTGCTGGGAGTTCAACCCGAAATCGGAAGATCGTTCACCGAAGAGGAGTGCCAGGGCAAGTATTCTAATCCGCCGGTCACGCTTTTGAGCTACCACTTCTGGCAGCGGCGGTTTGGCTCCGATCCCGGCGTGCTGGGCCGGAAACTGACTCTGGACAATCAGCCGGTCATCGTGGTCGGCGTGCTGCCTGAGTCTTTTGATTTCGGGAGTATCTTCACTCCCGGCACGCCAATCGACATCTTTGTCCCCTGGCCGCTAGAGGACCCGGCAAAGCCGCAAGGGAACACGATGAAGATCGTTGGACGACTGAAGCCGGGAGTCACGGTCCAGGCTGCGCAGGCGGAAATGACTGCACTGGGAAAGCAACTCAACAGGGAGCATCCGGAGCGGAATGGTATCGTTCCGCGACTGGTTCCACTGGCACAGCACGTGAGCGGGCAGGTGCGTCCGGCGCTCTTCGTACTGGCCTGTGCCGTTGGGGTAGTGATGTTGATAGTCTGCGCCAATCTTTCGAATTTGCAATTAGCCAGATTGAGCGCGCGGCATAAGGAAATTGCGATGCGAACGGCGCTGGGAGCGGGGCGTTTCCGGCTACTGCGGCAGATGATCACCGAGAGCATCGCTCTGTCGTGTTGCGGCGCCGCCGTTGGGCTTGTTCTCGCCGTGACAGGCGCACGCGAAATCGCACGCGTCAACACATTCAATCTTCCTCGGCTCGAAACCGTTCAGATCGACGGGCGCGGATTGGTCTTCACGCTGCTGGCTGCGGTCGTCACCGGCGTACTGTTTGGTCTGCTGCCGGCGTTGCAGGCTTCCTCCTCGTCACTTCGCGAAGCTCTTGAAGATACCAGCCGCGGCTCGAGCGGCGGCAGGCGGCATACCTTAATCCGTGACGGACTGGTGGTTTCCGAGATCGCGTTCGCCTGCACATTACTGGTCGGAGCAGGGCTGCTAATGCGAAGTTTTCTACGCGTTCTGGACGTGACGCTTGGATTTCAACCGGAGCGGGCGGCCGCGCTGAGGATCGACCCGAGTTTTCGGCTCGCGAGCATGGCGCAGCAGGACTCCTTCGTGGACGATGCGCTGCACCGGGTGCGCTCTGTTCCCGGCATTGTGGCGGCCGGGATTACCGACGCCCTGCCGCTGCGGGACGACCGCGCGTGGTCCGTGTCTGTGAGGGGCCATGTTTACGGGAAGGACCGCCATCCGGAACCATTCATTCGCGTCGTCACGGACGGATATTTTGCGGCGGCAGGAATTCCACTGCGGGCCGGGAGACTGTTTACGGAGCGGGATCGCGCCGCGAGCCAGCCCGTGGCGATAGTCAACAAAACGATGGCACGCACCGCTTTTCCCGGCGAAAATCCGTTAGGGCAAACGATTGTAACCTATCGAGGAGACAAAGTTCTGGGAGTGGTGGTCGGCGTCGTCGCAGACGTCCGTCATGAGGCTTTGGAAGAGGCGAGCGGGTCGGAGATGTATTTGGCAATGCGGCAAACCGGAGACTATGCAGCGATGCAACTTGTGGTGCGGACGGCGCTTCCGCCGGACAACCTGGCCTCAGGAATTCGAACGGCGCTCCGGCCGATCGATCCCAATCTGCCCGTGCGCGAGTTCCAAACCTTTCAGGATCTAGTGGACAGAGCGGTCTCACCGCGTCGTTTTCTGCTGCTGCTCCTGGCGGGATTCGCAGCCTTTGCACTGGTTCTCGCTTCACTCGGGATCTACGCTGTGATTTCCTATTCAGTCAATCAACGCGTACAAGAGATTGGAATTAGGATGGCGCTGGGAGCATCCGCGGCCAACCTCCAAGGCCGCATCGTGCTCCGGACACTTGGGTTGGCCGCTCTGGGTCTCGCGTTCGGAATGGCCGGCGCGAGAGGCCTGTCGAGCGCGCTTGGGAGCTTGTTGTACGGAGTAACGTCCGGCGATCCGGTGACGTTTTTCGCCATGGGGACCCTGCTGGCCAGCGTGGCTGCGGTGGCGGGTTATATTCCAGCCCTGAGGGCCTCCCGGATCGATCCCATGGTTGCATTGCGATCGAATTGAACGGCAGGGGAATGAGCCAAACCGATTCACTCGCCCCATTCTTTTTCGAGCATACGCGAATATTCGCCGGACGAATACAGCTCGAAATTCACCTGCGCGGCGTCGATCCGGGCGTGTACTCGTTGGCTCTGCACCATGGTGTAAATCTGGTCGGCGTAACGAAAGTAATTGCGCAGAAACTCGTCGGAAAGAACGTCGCGAGGCGGAACCTTCCCGAACAGCGTGTTCAGTCCGATGGCGCGGCTGAAAATGGAGCGGTAATCGGCGACGCCCCACTTGCGCAGCTTATGCTGCACCAGGCCTGGGGGGTTCTGTACCAATAGATCGATGAAGCTCTGACGATCGACGCCTTCGGCGAACTGGCCGGGGTTGCGTTCCGCCAGCTCGATGCACTGCTCCACCCAGCGCAGCACATCGCGGCCGACATAGAACAACATGCGAATCTCGCAATAGCGCCCCTCGAGCACTTTCCGCTCCAGTTCCTCGGCCGAGTTTGCGCCGCTCGGCAACAGCCCTTGCAACGCCAGACTGGCGCGCGAACTTTCGACGAGGCGCTCCGGACCCGAGGCGTCGGCGAACGGGTGAAGAATCAGTGGAGGCAGGGAGAAACTCTCGCGTACTCCTAGTACTGCGGCCGTCTCTGAAGGTGTTCTAGGAATCATATCTGAACCTAGTATCGTCTGTTACTTGCGTTCGGTCAGTAGTACCTTGGCTTCAATCGTCTGATCCCCGCGTAGCACCTTCACAAGTACCTCCTGGCCGGGACGACTGGAGCGCAGCGCATAAGTGAAATCGTACAGATTCTGAATGGGCTTGCCGTCGAAAGCGATCAGAATATCGCCGCCTTTCAGGCCGGCTTTGGCAGCGGGCGATCCGGGAGTGATGTCGGCGAACCGGACGCCATTGGGAAGCTCGGTGAAGTCCGGAATACTGCCGAAATACGGCCCGTAACCGGACACCTTGCCGGAATGGGCGGATGGATCGGCGATCATGGGATGCGGGTCGGCAACGCGTTTGAACTCCGGCCGGGGCGTGACCTCCAACTGATCGATCACCGCCGCGATCATGCCGAGCAGTTTCACCGCTTCCACCGAATCGATCTTGTCCCAGGTGTCGCTCGGCTTGTGATAATCGGCGTGCAGGCCCGAGAAAAAGAACAGCACGGGAACCTGCTTGGTGGTGAAGGAGGTGTGATCGCTGGATCCGTAGCCCGCTTCCGACTGATCGGTATGGAAATGGTAATTCTGATTGACGCTATCGAGAATTTTCGCGAACGTCGAGCCGGTGCCAACTCCTCCCACATAAACCTTGTCGTCGCGCACGCGTCCGATCATGTCCATGTTGATCATGGCGACCGCCTTCTCCAGCGGCAGGTAAGGATGATTCACATAGTAATTCGAGCCGAGCAGTCCTAGTTCCTCGCCGGCGAAAGTAATGAACAGGATGCCGCGACGTTGTTTCGGTCGATCGGCATACAATTTCGCAAGCTCTATCACGCCCGCCGTTCCCGAGGCATTGTCGTCAGCGCCCGGATGCACGGTTCCGGTCATCGACGGCGCGAGTGAGAATTGCCCGCCAAGCCCGAGGTGGTCGTAGTGGGCGCCGACAATCACGTACTCATCTGTTTCGCCAGGCTCGTAGGCCACCACGTTATGCGCGGTTTTCACTTCGCGCCGGACATCGATGTTCAGATCCGCGCGCAGGTTATCCGGGAACGCAAACGAGCGCGGCTTCAGGTCCTGGTCGATTCCCTGCTCCGTTTGTTCCAGGTTTTTGCCCGCATCCGTGAACCACTGCGCCACATCGGCGTACCGCACTTGCACGAAGCCGATGCCGGCATTCGCCGGTCCTTCGGTGGTTCCGAACTTGTCCAGATCGTCTTTGTCGCTGGTATGCGCGTGCAGATCGTTGACGAACAACACAGCTTTCGCGCCGTGCTGCTTGGCGTTTGAAGCTTTGGCGAAGATCTGTGAGTGCGCGGTGTATACTTTGCCCTCGAATACGCTTTTCTCGTCGAATTCCTGCGGTTCATGGCGAAGTACCACCACGATCTTGCCCTTTGCGTCGATGCCCGCGTAATCGTCGTAGTTGTATTCCGGAGCCGTGATGCCATAGCCCGCGAACACCAGTTGCGCGTTGATTTCGCCGCCCGACGACAGGTTCATCGGCACGAAATCCTGCTGCAGCGTCAGCGCGTCCTTCTTATCGCCGTGTTCGATGACCATGGAATTGTGCGCGCCGAGCGCCGCGCTGGTGGTCACCTCGAAGGGTTGCAGATAGCTGTCGCCGTTCAGCGGTTTCAGCCGGTCGGCCCGAAAATGGTTGGCGATGAACCTCGCGGCTTGTTCCAGCTCGGGCGACCCGGTTGCGCGTCCCTTCATCTGCTCCGACGCGAGATATTTGACGTAGTCCAAGTAATCGGTGGAGCTGAGCTCAGCGGCAAAAAGGCTGCCGGCGAATGCGAGACAGACAAGTGCGCGCATGAGGGTTTCCAGTCTGTGGCGATTACTTGTTGAGCGCGGACGGAATCTTGACTTCACAGCACTTGTCGTCGGCCGGCTGGGCATAGGCCAGCTCGCCGTCGATGATCATTTTCAAGTTGTCCCAGGGCACCGCGCCGGGGATCCGCCGGCCATTGATGAACATGGTCGGGGTCTGGTCGATTTTGAGCGATTTGCCTTCAGCGACCGATTTGTCGATGTCCGGTTCAGTGCTCTTGTTGTCGGTGCAGCGCGAGTATTGCAGCGCGTCCACGTTCTTTTCTTTGGCGAATTCTGCCAGTTTATCGTTTACATTCGCCGGCGTCACATCGGCCTGGTGCTCGTAGATCCAATCGTAAAAGTCCCAGAAGGTCTGGGGGTTCTGGCGGTAAAAACAGCGGCCGGCGATGGCGGCCGTTCGTGCCCAGGGATGAATCTGGTCGAGCGGGAAATCTCTGAAGTACACTCGCACCTGAGTTGGGTACGCTTTCGCCAGATTGTCGCGCAGCGTCTTGGCCTCCTCTTTGCACGCAGGGCATTCGAAGTCGCTGTACAAAACGATGGTCACGGGCGCATTCGGAGGTCCGAAACTCGGCGCCCCATCGGTGTGTATTTTGGCGAGTTCTTCCTGGAACGGACTCTGCGTGATATCGAAGGCGCGTCCATACAGGACATGCTGGCCGTCATTCGACACATAGAAGATTTCGTCTTGCGACCGTCCCTGGAACGACAGGTGCACGTCCACTTCCTTGACGCCGGCCATTGGACCGGGCTTGGGATCGTCGATGTTCACCGTAACACGAGGATCGATGAGCAGGAGATGACGGACAGAGGTCTCCATCGCGGCCTT
>Ga0335075_10009585_pt1 | contig 14737 bp, 15 predicted proteins | sample Lox_Sample_24_FD_206723 | JGI IMG/M metagenome (GOLD analysis project Ga0335075, IMG submission 206723) | Soil microbial communities from Loxahatchee National Wildlife Refuge, Florida, United States - Lox_Sample_2.4 | ecosystem: Environmental > Terrestrial > Soil > Wetlands | place: USA...
AGCGCGGCCGCCATGGCGCCCGCGCCCGATGACGCGTCAGTCGATGCTGACCAGTCGATCGAGGATCTGACCGAGGCGCGGCGCCGGCAGAAGTCGTCGCCGCTGGTGCGCAGGATTGCCGCCGAGCATCACGTCAACATCGCGCAGGTGTCCGGCTCGGGCGTCAGCGGCCGGGTCACCAAGCACGACATCCTGAAGTTCATCGACGAGCGGAAGCCGACTGCGGTGGCCGCGCGGTCCGGCGGCGGCCTCCACGTGCCGGCATTCCAGCCGGGCGAGGCGATCGAGGTGCAGCCGCTGTCGGTGATGCGCCGCAAGATCGCCGAGCACATGGTGTACAGCCGGCGCACGTCGGCGCACGTACACACCGTGTTCGAGGTGGACTTCACGCGCGTCGCGGCGGCGCGGCAGGCGCAGAAGGCCGAGTTCGAGCAGGCCGGCGCCAGGTTGACGTTCCTCGCCTTCATCGCGAAAGCGATTGCCGATACATTGCGGGCGACGCCGATGATGAATGCCGCCCTCGACGGCGACAACATCGTCTACAAGAAGGACGTCAACCTAGGTTTCGCGGTGGCGCTGGACTGGGGCCTGATCGTGCCGGTCGTGCCGAAGGCCGACGAGAAGAGCCTGCTCGGCCTCGCCAAGGGCATCGCCGACGTCGCGGCACGGGCTCGCGCCAAGCAGCTCAAGCCGGAGGACGTGCAGGGCGGCACCTTCACCATCACCAATCCAGGGTCGTTCGGCGCGCAGTTCGGGTTGCCGATCATCAACCAGCCGCAGGTCGCGATCCTCGGCGTCGGCACGATCGAGAAGCGCGTGGTGGTGGTCGACGACATGATCGCCATCCGCCAGCGCGGCTACCTCACGCTCGGCTTCGACCATCGGCTCGTCGATGGCGCGGTGGCCGACGAGTTCATGAGCCGAGTGAAGGGCCGCCTCGAGTCCTGGCCCTGATGCGTCCGCTCCGCGTGCAGCACGCCGGGCTGGTGCCATACGAGGCCGGCCTCGCGCTGCAGGCCGACCTGGTGGCCGCCCGCAAGGCCGACACCGTCCCCGACACCCTGGTGCTGCTGCAGCATCCGCCCGTCATCACGCTCGGCGTGAAGGTGCGGCAGTCGCGCGAGCACGTCCTCGCCAGTGATGAGGACCTGCAGACCCGCGGTGTGGCACTGCACGAGGCGGGGCGCGGTGGCGACGTCACCTATCACGGCCCCGGCCAGCTCGTCGGTTATCCGGTACTCGACCTCAAGCCCGATCGGCAGGATGCCCACAAATACGTTCGCGACCTGGAAGCCGTGCTCATCGGCGTCTGCGCCGAGTACGGCCTCGCGGCCGACAGGAAGTCGGGGCTGACGGGCGTGTGGGTCGGCGAGGAGAAGGTCGCGGCGATCGGCGTGCGACTGTCGCGCTGGGTGAGCAGTCACGGGTTCGCGCTGAACGTCAGCACCGACCTCGACCATTTCGGCCTGATCGTGCCGTGCGGCATCAGCGATCGTGGTGTGACGTCGCTGGGCAAGCTCCTGGGCCAGCCGCCGCCGATGCCCGACGTCGAGGCGCACGTCGTCGCCCACCTCTGCCGCGTCTTCGACCGCGAAGTCGCCTGATTCCCCACGCCCTGTCAAAACAGAGGGCCGCGTTGGAACAACGGGCCCTACCTCGAGGCCGACAATCGGCATTTCGTAGCCGACCGACTTGTCGGTCGGAACGAAACCGCGCCGCGCCCCGGCCCGACAAGTCGGGCCGCTACGAATAGAGGTCTGCCCCCCGGGAATAGAACGCCGCGCCACGGTGTTCTGTGATCGGAGGCGTGATGAAGAGGGACAGCAACTCCGAACGGGCACTCATCGAACAGCTGCAGTCTGGCGATCCGCTGGCGGTCGACACCCTGGCGCGCACCTACGGCGCCAAGGTCTACCAGCTGGCATTCCGATACATGAAGAACCGCGAGGACGCCGAGGAAGTGGCGCAGGACGTCCTCATGAAGGTCATCAACAAGGTCGACGCGTTCCGCGGTGACGCGGCGCTCTCGAGCTGGATCTACCGCATCACGTTCAACACCGCGATGTCGCGCCTGCGCAACGGCAAGTTCTCGCGTCCGGCCGAAGTGCCGGAGAGCGAGATGGGCCACGAGCAGGAAGACGGCGTGCGCCGCCTGCGCGAACCGGCCGACTGGACGGGGCTGGCCGACGAGGTGGTGCTGCGACGCGAGCTGCGCGAGCGCCTCGCCGACGCGATGGAGGAACTGCCGGAAATCTACCGGACGCCCATCGTGCTGCGCGACATCCAGGGCCTGTCGACCGAAGAGGCCAGCCAGGTCCTGAACGTGAAGAGCCAGACGCTGAAGTCGCGCCTGCATCGCGGTCGGCTGATCCTCCGCGAGCGCCTGTCGGACTTCAGCGACGGTCTGACGCTGCACTCCGTCGCGTAAGCAGCTGTTGGTAGGGACGGCTCGCTGAGCCGTCCATGACGACCTGCTCCCCGCAACCGCAGCAGTGGACTGCCAAACGGACGGCCGGGACGGCCGTCCTACCGACTGTCGCTCACGTTGTCAGCGGTTCCTCGGATGGCTCGACCTCGGCGATGCACTCGTCGACGCCGAGCCCTTCGACGCTCGTCACCTCGAACCGGACGTGGTCGTAGGTCACGACGTCGCCGACCTTCGGCGGGCGGCCCAGCAGCGTCAGTACCAGGCCGCTGACGCTGTCCACCTCGTCGTGCTCCAGCGCAACCCCGAGCGCCTCTCCGGCTTCCTCCACGCGCGCAGTGCCAGCCACGTGCAGCACGCCGGCGCTGTCGCGGTAGATGCTGGTGTGCTCCGCCGCGCCTTCGGCGACCTCGCCGATCACCTCGTCGAACAGATCCTCGTGGGTGAGCACGCCCGCGGTGCCGCCGTGCTCGTCGATGACGACCGCCATCTGCGCCCGCGCGTCGCGCAGCGTCTCGAGCACCACGTCCAGCGTTGCCGTCTCCGGCACCACCGGTACCGTGCGCACCATGTCTGCTGTCAGCGGCGCGCCGCTGACCTTCAGTAACAGCAGGTCCTTCACGTTGACCATGCCGGTCAGCTGGTCGATGTCGCCCTCGTAGACCGGGTAGCGCGTGTAGGGCTGCCTGCGCACCGTCGCCGTCACGAACTCCGCGTCCGCACCCAGCGGCAGCGCCGCGAGGCGAACGCGCGGTGTCATCACCTCACGCGCCGTCAGGTTGCCGAACTCGAAGAGCTCGCGCAGGATCTTCCCCGACTCCTCTCGCAGCAGCCCGCCGGCCTGACTCTCCGAGACGATCAGCGAGAGTTCCTCCGGTGAATACAGGTGCTCGTGTGAGCGCTGCTGTCGCGTCACGCCGATCAACCGCAGCAGCAGATTCCCCAGTGCGTTGAGGATCAGCACCATCGGATAGCAGATCGCCTGAATGACCAGCATCACAGGCGCGATCCACAGCACCGTGCGCTCGGCCCGCTGCAGCGCCATCGACTTCGGGATCATCTCGCCGAAGACGATGTGGGCGTAGGTGAGGATGGCGACGGCCAGCACGCTCGCCAGCGTGTGCGCCGCAATCCAGCGCGCCGGCCCGAAGCTCTCCAGCCATGGTTCGAGCCGATGCGCCACTTCGTGCTCGCCGTACATGCCGAGCCCGAGACTCGCGAGCGTGATGCCCAGCTGCGCCGTCGCGATGAAGCGATCCTGCCGCTGCGGGTCCTCGAGGATCGCCTTCACGCGTTGCGCGACGACGTTGCCGGCGGCGGCGCGCTTCTCGATCGCGACCCGCGGCGTGCCGACGATGGCGAACTCCGCCGCGACGAAGAGACCGTTGAGCAGCACCAGAACGGCGACGATGACGATCAGCGTCGTCACGAGCGCGCCCTCGTCGCACGTGGCGCGCCGCGCAGCGTGCTCTGCGTGAACTCGTCGGGGGTCGGCCCCAGCAGAGACGACAGCACGTCGTCCAGCGTGACCATCCCGACCAGTCGGCCCTGCTCGTCGGTGACAACGGCCTGATGGGCGCGGCGACGCCGCAGTTCAGCGACGAGTCGATCGCCGGTGAGCGTCTCGGGCACCGTCAGCACCGGCTGCAGCAATTCGCGCAGCGTGCGCACCGGGCGTTCCTCGACGTGGCGCACGAGCAGTCGCTTCGTGTTGAGGATGCCGACGACGGTGTCGAGGCTGCCGCGATAGACGGGCACGAAGGCCTGCGACGAGTCGAGCGCGAGGGCCAGCACGTCGGCCAATGGCGTGTCGATGTCGACCGCCACCATTCGGTCGCGCGTCGTCATCAACTGGCTCGCGGTGCGCAGGCTGAAGCGCAGCGCGCGCTGCAGTCGACGCAACTCGTCGGGCTCGAGCAGTCCGCCGTCATGGCTTTCTGCGATGAGCAGCTCGATCTCCTCCGGCGAGTGCACGTGGCCGTGGGCGCCGTGCGAACCGCCGAACAACTTGAGCAGCAGGTTACCGGAGCCGTTGAGAAACCAGATGAACGGGTTCAGCACCCACAGCGACCAGCGCATCGGCCAGTAGGTGTAGAGCGCCATCTCCGTCGGGTACTGGAGCGCGAGCGACTTGGGCGCCAGCTCGCCGGCAACCATCGCGCCGACCGTCAGGACGAGCAGGACGACGGCGGCGGAGGTCGAGGCCGCGGCGAGCTGCTCCATGCCGAACTGCGACTGCAGCAGCTGCGACAGCGGCGGGCCGAAGGCAATCTGCCCGTAGGCGCCGAGGATCAGGCTGGAGAGCGTGATGCCGACCTGGCAGGCGGCGATGTACTTGTCGAGGGCGGTCGAGTCCTCGAGCACGGGCAGCAACCGGCGAGCGGTGCCGTGCCCGTCCTCGGCCAGCTGGCGGATGCGGGAGCGACGAACGGACACGGCCGCGAACTCGGCCGCGACGTACAGCGCCGTCACCGCCACCAGCAGGGCGACAACGAGCAGCGTGGTCAGCACGTCAGCGTCCCGAGCCGGCGCGAATCGATGCCGTGTCGCCCGCGGCCCGGACGCGTCCTCCCGGCGCGAAGCGCAGGCGCTGGACGACGGGAGGCGCCGCGCCACCGTCGGTGACCCACCAGGCGGGCCAGGCCCGACGCGATCCGAACCAGGCCGCTTCGGCGACGCGCGCGGCGGCGGCGGCGAGCGTCAATGGGCCGGGAGGCCACAGTCCAGCGAACCGCGCGTCCTCGCGGGCGCGTTCTTCGCGCCGCAAGCGTGCTTCGGCCGCGTCACCCTCGATGGTCGTCGTCGCCCAATCGAGCGCGCACCGCCCAGTGGCCTCCGCGCGCGCGGCAATCGCCACGTGGATGTCGGCCGGGCTCGTGTCGCAGTCGAGGGCGAGCAGGGCGCGGGCGGCGCTGGCAGCGGCCGTCGGCGCCGAACCGACGAGGCGGTCCGGCGGGATCGCGCCCGTGGCGACGGCGCGGGCCATCACCAGGTGATGTGCCGTGTCGGCCGTCACGAGGATCGCGCCGGGCGACCGTCGATGCAGCTCAGCGATGTGCTTCAGGGGGTCGGGCGTGATGGGGTCGGCCAGCAGCACGACCCAGGCGCCGGCCGCAGCGTCGAGGCTGGCGCTCCCGGTCACCCGCGTGCTGTAGCCGTCGACCGGCCCCGACTGCAGGATGTCGAGCGCCTTGCCGGCGGCCAGGGTCTTTTCGGGATCGATCAGCCGGATCTCGTCGAACCTGCCACGTGAAGCCAGCGCGTACGTGAGCGCACCGCCGAGCGGTCCGGCTCCGAGAATGGCGACGAAGGGCATGGACGAGATGCGTGGCACGGGCCGCGCGACCCCGGTAGTGTAAGGGCATGACTTCCCAGCCTCAACTCGACCGCCACGTCGCCATCGTCACCGGGGGGAGCCGCGGCATCGGCCTGGCCCTTGCTCGCGGCTACGTCGCGCGCGGTGCCCGCGTGGTGGTGTCGGGCCGCAAGAAGGACGATCTCGATGCCGTGTGCAAGGAGTTGGGCGATGCCGTCGCGGTCGTCCAGGGCGATGTGGCCGACCCGGAGACTGCCGAGTCGCTCGTGCGGACGGCGACCACGAAGTTCGGCGGTCTCGACTCGCTGATCAACAACGCCGGCGTCGGCACGTTCGCCAACGTCGCCGACATGTCGTTCGACGCGTGGCAGCGTCTCATCGCCACCAACCTGACCGGCGTCTTCCTGTGTACGAAGGCGGCGATCCCGGCCCTGCGCGCGCGAGGCGGTGGCTGGGTCATCAACATCAGCAGCCTGGCGGGCCGGAACTCGTTTGCCGGTGGCGCCGCGTACTGCGCGTCGAAGGCGGGGCTCAATGCCTTCGCCGAGTCGCTGATGCTCGAGGTGCGTCAGGAGAACATCCGCGTTTCGACCGTGATGCCGGGGTCGGTCCAGACCGCGTTCTCGTCCGGCGGCGACTCGCCGGCCAACGACTGGAAGCTGTCGCCGGACGACGTGGCGCAGGTGGTGTTCGACCTGCTCGGTCACAGCGCGAGAAGCCTGCCGAGCCGCGTCGAAATCAGGCCGAGCAAGCCGAAGTCATAACTGCCCGGCCTTCGTCGGTCGGCCTTCGAACAAGAGAAGCCTACAGGCTACGGGCTACAGCCTACAGGCTACGTGAGGTAGGGACGGCTCTCCGAGCCGTCCGTCGCTGTTAGCCCCGGGACCATGGCTGCCATCGTGCCTCAGCCATGGACGGCCGGGACGGCCGTCCCTGCCTCACTCGTCCGACGGGCCGCGTTGGGATCCACCTTCGCCTCTGGCTACGGCGCGCCCCGCAACGGGCCCTACCCTGGGCTCGACATTGCGCATTCCCGCATTAGGAGGTTCGTGCACTCCGCGACCGTTCGAGCAGCACGGCGATGGCCCACGCCACTGCCGGGATGAAGAAGAACGCGCCGAGCCACGTGGCGAGGGTCCGTGGCGGCACGTGCAGTCGATCGAGGCCGGCGCCGGTGAGCAGGATCGCGCTGGCCGACACGAACGTGTGCAGTGCGAGTTCCAGCGCGAAGATGCGGCCGCGCACGTGGACGTCGACCGCCAGTTGCAGCAGCACGCTGCTCAGCACCCATAACAACGTGCCGAACACGTGCGCCCAGACAACGGCGAGCGCGCCGACGGTCAGGCTGGGCGCGTTGGCCAGCGCGAGGTAGCCAAGAGCGGCGAGCCCGTACGCACACGGAATCAGCAGGCGCAGGTGGGCCGGCGCGAACCCCTGGACGCCGCGGGCGAGCAGCGCGCCGCCGATGGCGCCAACGCCGCGCGCCGCGAACAGGACGCCGATGCCGCGGGCCGCGGTGTCCGCGGTTGAAGACGCGCTGCCCGAACACCGTGAGCAGCAGCATCATGCCGCCGGCCACCGCCCACACGCCCTTGATGCTGAGCAGCGCCAGCGTCGTCGGGTGCTGTCCGAGATAGGCGAGACCATCACGCACGCGCACAGTCGCGCCCTGGCCGGCAGCGTGGTGACTCTCCTGGACGTGCAGGCCACGCAGCGCGACGGCGGAGGCGAGAAATGACAGGCCGTTGCACACGAAGGCGGCGTCGCGACCAATCAGCACCGTGATGGCGCCGCCGACGGACGCGCCAATCGCCAGCATCACCGCCCACGTCGCTGCCGACAGCGCGTTGGCCGTCATCAGGTGCTCGCGCGGCACCACGTCGGGCAACATCGCGCTGCGGGCCGGTTCGAAGAAGGCCGTCGCGATCACGCCGAGCGCCACGAGCACGAACGCCAGCCAGATCTGATCGGCGGAGCGCACGAAGACGAGGCCGGCAAACAAGCCGGCGCGGGCGAGGTCGGCCGCAATCATCAGCGTGCGTCGCGACATTCGATCGACCACGACGCCGGCGAGCGGGCCAATCAGGGCGAGCGGCAGCAACTGCACGACCATCATCGCGGCGACGAGCGTGGCCGAGCCCGTCAGGTCGAGCAGCAGCGCATAGACGGCGACCGCGTTGAACCAGTCGCCCAGCTGGCTCACGACCTGCGCAATCCACAGTCGACGGAACGACGGGTTGTGCAGCAGCAGCGCGGTGAACGTCATGGCGTCGCTGGGGTGGCAGGTGTGAACGGCGGCCCGCCGATGGCGCCCGAGAACGTGTCGGCATCGACGTTCGCGCCGGTCACGAGCAGCACAAGCGGATCCGGCCATCGATCGAGCTGGCCGTCGAGCAACGCCGCAACACCGATGCCGCCGGCACCTTCGGCGACGAGCCGCTCCTGCGAGAACAGCGCGTGCATCGCGCCGATGATGGCTGGCTCGCGCGCGAGCAGGATGGGCACCGCGGCGTCGCGTACCAGATCGAACGTCAGTGAGTTCGGCTCCAGGTTGCCGAGCAGTCCGTCGGCGATCGAGGCGCCCGGCGCAATCGTCGTGGTGTGACCGGCGGCGAGCGCATCGGTGAAGGCCGGATTCACGGCGGGCTCGACGCCGACGACGGCGGTTCGCCCGTCGCAGGCAATGGCGACACCCGACAGCAGTCCGCCCCCGCCTGTGGGCACCACGATCGCGCCGCAGGAGGGCAGGTCCTCGAGCACTTCGAGGCCGATGGTGCCGGCGCCGGCGATGACGTCGGGGTGACTGTACGGCGAGACGAACACGCCCTCACCGCGTCGACTCGCCGCGATCGCGCGCCCCTCCGCATCGTCGTAGTCGGGGCAGTCGGCGACAATCGTGATGCCGGCGCCGCGCAGCCGATCGAGCTTGGCACGCGGTGCGCTGGACGGCACGTAGATGGTCAACGACGCGCCGAGCTCGGTCGCGACGCTGGCCATCGCGGCGCCGTGGTTGCCGGCCGACGCGGTGACGAGCGGCGGCACCGTGCCCTCGCGTTCGGCCAGCGCGAGCAGGGCATTGCAGGCGCCGCGTCGCTTGAAGGCGCGTGTACGCTGCAGCGTCTCCAGCTTGAGGAAGACGTCGCGGCCGGTGGCGCGCGACAATCCGTCGGCCCGCACCAGCGGCGTGCGCTGGATGTACGAGGCGATGCGGCGGGCCGCCGCCTGCACGTGTGCGAGAGTGACCGACATGCTGATCGAATCCTGTGCCGTGCCGCCGTTCGAGAAGAACGGGTACGTGATTGGGTGCCCCGACACCGGCGACGCGATCGTCCTCGATCCGGGCGACGAGGTCGAGCAGCTGATCGCTCTGGTCCGCCGGCTCGGCGTGACGGTGCGCTACATCATGCTCACGCACTCGCATCTCGACCACATCTCGGGCTGCATCGAGGCGAAGGCCGAGTGGTCGGTACCGCTCGTGCTGCACCGCGACGACCTGTTCCTGTACGAGCGCGCCGTCCAGCAGGGCATCGCCTTCGGCATCCGCATGCGGCCGCAGCCGCCGATTGACGCGTGGTTCGACGAGCAGCCCGACTGGACGTTCGGCAAGTTCGCGGTGAAGGCGCACCACACGCCCGGGCACAGCCCGGGGCAGGTCTGCCTGCAGATCGGCCCGACGGGCGCGCCGGGAACGGACCTGTTCGTCGGCGACACGCTGTTTGCCGGATCGATCGGCCGCACCGATCTGCCGGGTGGCGACCTCGACACCCTGCTGCGATCGGTGCGCGACGTGCTGTTTCCGCTGGGAGATGCGTGCCGCGTCTACCCGGGGCATGGCCCGGCGACGACGATTGGTCGGGAGCGGTTGACGAATCCGTTCTTGGACAGTGTTCGCTGAATCACGGACTGGTAGGGACGCCTCGCCGAGGCGTCCGAAGCGGCTCCGCCGACTCCGAGTCGGCCGCGCCGGCGGCGCGGCCCTACCAATTGATCGTCAGCCCCCCACTTCCAGCGTCGTTTCGACCTGGTTCAGCGGGGCGTGGACCAGCACGAGGTCGACGCGGCCGACGCGCAGCGTGTCACCGGGCAGCAGCGTGGCCTTGTGGACACGACGGCCGTTGACGTACGTGCCGTTGGTGCTCTGCAGATCCTCGACCTCGAGTTGACCCGTCGGCTGCGCCGTGAGGCGGCAGTGCAGGCGCGAGACCATCGCGGCGTCGACGATGAAGTCGGCGCGGACGGCGCGTCCGAGCGTCTTGATGGTGCCGGGCATGAGCCTGAACGTGAGCGCAGGCTCGTGACCCTGGACGGTCCTGAGAATCCACATGGCCACTGATGGGATCAGACGGAGACACCGGCCGGCGTCGGCGCAGGCAACGGCGTGAGCCCCAGCATCTCACGCACACGCCCCGCGGTCACCTCACCTTTGTGAGTGACGAGGACTTCGCGCGTGATTTCGTCGGCCGGATCGATGGTGAGGACGCCATCCTTGCCACGCAGGTGGGCGAGCAGCGTCGTGAGGTTCTTCGCGTAGAGCTGGCTGGCGTGGAAGGGCACCGTCGCCGGCAGGTTGGTCGGGCCGTGGATGGTGACGCCGTGCGCCACGATCGTCTGATCCGCGACGGTCAGCTCGCAATTGCCGCCACGTTCGGCCGCCAGGTCGACGATCACCGACCCTGGCGGCATCGCCGCCACCATGTCGGCGGTGATGAGGACCGGCGATTTCTTGCCAGGAATGGCGGCGGTCGTGACGACGACGTCGCTGTGAGCCACGACTCGCGCCATGGTCTCGCGCTGGCGGCGGTAGAAGGACTCGTCCTGGGCCGCCGCGTAGCCGCCCTGGCCTTCGGCGGCCGCCGTGTCCAGCGGTAACTCGACGAACTTGGCGCCGAGGCTCTCGATCTGCTCCTTGACGGCCGGACGGACGTCGTAGGCCTCGATCTTGGCGCCGAGGCGCTTGGCGGTGGCAATCGCCTGCAGGCCGGCGACGCCGGCGCCAATCACGAAGACGCGAGCCGGGGAGATGGTGCCGGCTGCCGTCATCATCATCGGGAACAGACGCGGCAGCGTCGCCGCCGCCAGCAGCACGGCCTTGTAACCGGCGATGTTGGCCATCGACGAGAGCGCGTCCATGCTCTGCGCTCGCGTGATGCGCGGGATCAACTCCATCGACAGCAGCGTGGCGCCTCGCGCGGCCACCTCACGCGCCGACTCGGGCGCACCGAGCGGGTCGGCAAAGCCGATCACGGTGTGACGCGGTCCGAGTTGCGCCAGGTCGGCTGCGGCGTGCACCCCCGTGGCCCCTGGCGTCCGTACCTGCAACAGCACGTCGGACTCGGCAAACACCTGGTCGCGCGTCGCGAGGCGCGCACCGGCCGCCACGTAGGCCTCGTCGGGGCAGCCAGCGGCGATGCCGGCGCCGGATTCGACGAGCACCTGTGCGCCCGACTTGACGAGCGGACCGACGCTCGCCGGGACGAGCGCGACGCGGTCTTCCCCTGGCAGCAATTCGCGCGGGACGCCGATGACCATGGCCGGGTGATTCTACTCGGCTTCGCCGCAGGCGGCGAACCGTTGGCCGAGCGCATCACGCCGCCTCCGTCAACGGCTGTTAACCATCGGGGTCGGTGGGCGGTTGTGTGGTCAGGCGGCCGGCAGGTGCGGACGCCAGTGTTACGGGCCGGAACGAACCCGGGGCAGGACGGTTCCGTCCAAGGATGCGTTCGGCCTTCGACTCGCTCAGGCCGCCCCGAGCAACGTCGAGGGGCGGTACAGCGGCCCGTGCGGCGCACCGGAGACTCCAATGATGACGAAGATGAACAAGCGCCTCGGCGTGGTGGCGGCAGGGACCCTGGTCGTGGGCGGCGGTCTGTACGCGTGGTCGAGCATGACGCCGGCGCAGGCCACCTTCGAGCCCTCCCGGCTGGCCACCGTCGAGCAGGACACGATGGTCCGCTCGGTCGTCGCGACCGGCAAGGTCGAGCCCATCGCGAAGGTGGAGCTCAAGTCGAAGGCCAACGGCATCATCGAGCGGCTCCACGTCGACGTCGGCGACATCGTCAAGGCCGGCGACGTGCTCGCGGAGCTGGACAAGGAGAACCTGCAGGCGCGTGTGCGTGAGGCGAGTGCCAACGTGCAGGCGGCCGAAGCGGCCTTGACCGCGGCGCGGGCCCAGCTCGAGAAGAACAAGGTCGAGGCCGAAGGGCCCGACGTGGAGTTCGCCAAGCGGGCGGCCAGGCGCGCCGAGGACCTGGCGGCGCAGAAGCTGGTGGCCCAGTCGGAGTTCGACGTCGCGCAGAGCGCCTACGAGCAGGCCGTGAACCGTCAGAAGGCGGCGAAGAGCCAGCTGGTGGTGTCGCAGGCGCGGGTGGCCGAGGCCGGCGCGCAGGTCTCGCAGGCGCGCGCCAACCTCGAACGCGCCGAGGAGGAACTGCGCAACGCCACGATCCGCGCGCCGATCGCCGGCATGGTCCTCACGCGCGACATCGAGATCGGCAGCCCGGTGTCGTCCATCCTCAACCTCGGTGCCAACGCGACGCTCGTGATGACGCTCGGCGACATCAAGGAAGTGTTCGTGCGCGGCAAGGTCGACGAGGCCGACATCGGCCAGGTGAAGTACGAGCAGGCGGCGCGCATCGGCGTCGAGACGTTCAAGGATCGGAAGTTCGACGGCAAGGTCACGTTGATCTCGCCGATGGGCACCGAGAAGGACAACGTCACGACGTTCGAGGTGAAGGTCTCGATCGACAACCCGGGCAACGAGCTGAAGGCGAACATGACCGCCAACGCCGAGATCATCCTCGAGCAGCGGCCCAACTCGCTCATCGTGCCCGAGGCGGCGCTGACCTACGACGCGCAGCGGCAGGCCTTCGTCGACCTCTTCGACCCGAACCAGCCGACCGGTCGGCGCAAGGTGCCGGTGAAGGTCGGCATCAGCAACGGCACGCGTGCGCAGCTGCTCGACGGCGTGAAGAAGGGCGACAAGGTCATTCTCCCGTCGTAAACCACCATGCGCGAATCGTTCCTCCAGGCGATCGACAACCTCCGCGCCAACAAGCTGCGGAGCTTCCTCACGATGTTCGGCATCATGTGGGGGATCGTGTCGATCGTCGTGCTGTCGGCGCTGGGTGAAGGATTCCAGCGCGGCAACGATGCCGTGTTGCGCGAGTTCGGCCGCAACATGAGCATCGTGTGGGGCTCGCGCACCACGCTGCAGGCCGGCGGCGAGCGGGCCGGCCGCCTGGTGACGCTCACGGCCGACGATGCGCGCGCCATCAAGGCGCAGGGCCGCCTGGTCAGCATGGTGAGCCCGGAGATTCAGCGCGGCACCAAGATCAAGAGCGCCTACAACGAAGCCTCCGTGACCGTGCACGGCGTGGAACCGCCGTACATGTTCATGCGGACGATCGAGGTGGACAGAGGGCGCCAGCTCACCTGGTCGGACGAGCAGAACCAGACGCAGGTCGGTGTGATCGGCTGGGAGATGAGCAAGCAGTTGTTCGGCGACCGTGACCCGGTCGGCGAACAGATTCTCGTCAACGGCACGCCGTTCACGATCGTCGGCCGCATCCGCCGCAAGGACCAGGACAGCAACTACAGCGGACCCGACAACAAGGTCTTCATCCCGTTCGTGGTGATGTCCAAGTTCTTCCCGCGGCCCGACGCCCCGCAGGGCAGCCTGAGCCAGATGCTCGTGATGCCGCACAAGGAAGTCGTCGACAACCTCGAGTCGGTGCTCGCCGCACGCACCGGAAGGGTCGAGGACGTCGACTGGCCGCTCGAGAAGGAAATCCGCGAGATTCTCGCCCGTCGCAAGGCGTTCGACCCCGAGGATCGCGACGCGATCAGCGTCTGGGACACGTCGCTGCAGACGATGTTCTTCGATCGCATGATCAGCGCGATGGCGAGCTTCTTCCGGGTGGTGGGCCTGGTGACGCTCGCGCTCGGCGGCATCGGCGTGATGAACATCATGCTGATTGCCGTCAAGGACCGCACGCGCGAGATCGGTGTGCGCAAGGCGCTCGGTGCGACAACCGCGACCATCCAGCGCCAATTCTTTCTCGAGGGCTTTTTCCTGACGATGATCAGCGGCGGTCTCGGCATGCTGATCGGCGTCGCGTTGTGCACGGCGGTCAACACGCTGGCGACCCTGCCGATCCGCTTCGCCGGAATGATCATCACCTGGCCCAATGGTCTGCTGGCGCTCGCCGCCCTCGTGCTGATCGGCATCGTCTCCTCGACGCTGCCGGCCCGGCGCGCCGCGCAGCTGCCGCCGACCGAAGCGCTGCGATACGAGATGTGACGAGGATCGGGAACCGGGATACGGGAACCGGGAACAAGGCTCGGTTACGGGTTACACCGGGTACGGGGCACCGGGTACCGAGGCCGTCCTTCTGACTTTGAACTTGAGACTTTCGACTTGGTAGTGAGATGACCCCTCCAGATATCGCGACGCTGGATTCGGCATTGCCCCTGACGCCCGTGCGGCGCGTTCGCGGCACCGCGCGCACGCTGCAGCTGCTCAAGGAGGTCGTGCGCGAGGCGTTCTACGGCGTGGCGCGTAACCGGTTGCGGGCGGCGCTGTCCATGCTCGGCATCTCGTGGGGCATCGTCTCGGTGGTGATGCTGCTGGCGTACGGGAACGGCTTCCAGGATGCGCTGATGGTCGGCTTCCGGAACGCATTCGGCGAAGGCGTCGCGGTGATCTGGCCCGGCCAGACGAGCCTGCAGGCTGGTGGCCAGCGCGCGGGTCGTCGCATCCGGATCAAGCCGGAGGACGCCGCGTTGCTCGCGCAGTTGCCGGTCGTCAAGCTGACCAGCCCGGAGTACGTGAATCGCCTGCCGATGACCTACGCCGACCGGTCCTCGACGTTCGCGTTGCGCGGCGTCAACGTCGCCTACGGCAGCATGCGTGGCGAGCGTCCGGGCAAGGGGCAGGGCCGTTGGCTGAGCGACGAGGACGTCGCCGAGCGCCGCCGCGTCGTCTTCCTGGGCTACGA
>Ga0335075_10009587_pt1 | contig 14735 bp, 10 predicted proteins | sample Lox_Sample_24_FD_206723 | JGI IMG/M metagenome (GOLD analysis project Ga0335075, IMG submission 206723) | Soil microbial communities from Loxahatchee National Wildlife Refuge, Florida, United States - Lox_Sample_2.4 | ecosystem: Environmental > Terrestrial > Soil > Wetlands | place: USA...
CATGTCGAACAGCTTCTGATACTGTTTGACGAGGGCGTTCTTCGGCTCCTTCAGGATCTTCACCAGAGCGTCGGTATCCAAATCCTCGAGCGTCGCGATCACCGGCAGGCGGCCGACGAATTCGGGGATCAGGCCGAACTTGAGCAGGTCCTCCGGCTCGGTATGGCGGAGCACCTCGCCGGTGCGCCGCTCGTCGGGCGCGGCGACATGGGCGCCGAAGCCGATCGACTTGCCCTCCATGCGATCGCCGATGATCCGCTCGAGGCCCGCAAAGGCGCCGCCGCAGATGAACAGGATGTTGGTGGTATCGACCTGCAGAAATTCCTGCTGCGGATGCTTGCGGCCGCCCTGCGGCGGGACGGAGGCGGTGGTGCCTTCCATCAGCTTGAGCAAGGCCTGCTGCACGCCCTCGCCCGAAACGTCGCGGGTGATCGAGGGATTGTCCGACTTGCGGCTGATCTTGTCGATCTCGTCGATATAGACGATGCCGCGCTGCGCCCGCTCGACATTATAGTCGGAGGCCTGGAGCAGCTTCAGGATGATATTTTCTACATCTTCACCCACATAGCCCGCCTCGGTGAGCGTGGTGGCGTCCGCCATGGTGAAGGGCACGTCGAAGGTCCGCGCCAGCGTCTGCGCGAGCAAGGTCTTGCCGCAGCCGGTGGGGCCGACGAGCAGGATGTTCGACTTGGCGAGCTCGACTTCGGCGCCCTTCGCGCCATGGGCGAGACGCTTGTAATGGTTGTGCACCGCGACCGAGAGGACCCGCTTCGCCTGGAACTGGCCGATCACATAATCGTCCAGCACCTTGCAGATCTCCGCCGGCGTCGGCACGCCGTCGCGGGTGCGGACGAGGGCGGATTTGGTTTCCTCGCGGATGATGTCGTTGCACAGCTCGACGCATTCGTCGCAGATGAACACGGTCGGGCCTGCGATCAGCTTGCGGACCTCGTGCTGGCTCTTCCCGCAGAAGGAGCAGTAAAGGGTGCTCTTGCTGTCGCCGCCGCTCAATTTCGTCATATACTCTCCGGGGCCACGGCCCCTTTCCTTCCAGTCAGCCCATTATCCTGACGACAAATGTACGACAGGACAATGGCCTATTCGTTAAGCCGTTCCGTTGCCTCCCCGATGTGGCGCGGGGGAGTCCCCGGCGCAAGGGGGCGCGCGTCGCGGCCTGCCCGGCCCGCTCCCGCCAGAAAAATCCGACCGTCCTGACCCGTTCCGCCCGCGCCCCGCGCCTTTGCTTTCTGAACGGTTCGGAAAAAGGGGGATTGCGCGATGAGGGGACGGACAACCGGGGCGATTGCGAATGGACGGCGGTTGCGGCTCGTCGCGGCGGCGACCTGCTCCCTCGTCGCGCTCATGGCCGCCGATCCCGCCAAGGCGCAATGCGTCACGTCCACGACCGCCTCGACCACGACGATCACCTGTGGGGATACGACCACCGTCGACGCGACCAACAGCAACGGCAACAATCCATCGACCAGCGCCAATTTCCAAAGCTTCTCGACCGCCATCGACGCGCGGATCGAGGCGGGTCGGACGGTGAACGGCTACGGCCTCCTGCTCAACGGCACCGGCGCGAACGGCATCTCGGTCACCAATGACGGCATCATCTCCAACACGTCCGGCACGGCGGATCAGGCGATCGCCGGCGGCCTGCGCATCGTCGGCGCCAGCGGCCCCCTGACCTACATGGGAAGCGGCAACGTCACGACGACCTTCACCGGGCCGCCGCCGGCCGGCGCGGCGCCCGTCGCCGCCCTCGGCCTGGAAAGCGACAGCGGTTCCATCACGCTCGGCAGCGCGGCCGCGCCGGTCACCGGCACGTTCCGCGGCCCCGCCGCGATCTCGCTCAGCACCTTCGGCGGCAGCGACATCAACGCCTTCATCAGCGGCGGCCTGCTCGACGCGACATTCTCGTCTTCGCTGGCCATCGCGGGGCGCGGCAACATGAACCTCGTCATGACCGGCAATACGATCATGACCGGCTCGCTGAACGTCAGCAATTGGGGCGGCGCGCCCGGCGCGTTCAGCATCGACGTCGCGACCGACGCCCGGATCGGTACCGCGGCCGCGCCGGTCCGCGACGCGATCAATATCGCCATCGGCGGCACCACCGGCGGCACCACGACCCTCAGCCTGACCGGCACGGCCGCCATTTTCGGCAACGGCAATGCCGTCCTGCTCGACCGCAGCCCCACGGCCCCCGGCGCAATCCAGCTGACCACGGCCGCGGGCACGACGATCAGCGCGACCGGCGCGCCCGCCTTCGGCATCAACATCCAGGGCCAGGGCAGCGGCGCGATCGACGTTGACCTGGCGGGCAGCATCACGAGCACGCTCGGCGGTCTCTATATCGTTACCGGCGACGGGGCGACGACGGTCACCATCCGCGAGGGCGCGATCGTCAGCGGCAATGTCAACGCGCTGGACATCCGCCGCGCCTTCGGCGCGACCGGCGCCAGCGACATCCTCGTCCTTGGCACCCTGACCTCGCCCAACATGGCCGCCACCTTCGACGGCACGCTGCGCATCGGCAATGGCGGCACCAGCGGCTCGCTCAGCGGAAATGTCATCAACGACGGCAGCCTGATCTTCAATCGTTCCGACGCGATCAGCTATGCGGGCATCATCTCGGGCTCCGGCGGCCTGATCAAGCAGGGCGGCGGCACGCTGACCCTGACCGGCGCCAGTACCTTCACCGGCGCTACCAACGTCTCGGCGGGGACCTTGCTGGTCAACGGTTCGCTGACCGGCGGCGTGACGGTGGCGAACGGCGCGACGCTCGGCGGGACGGGCAGCGTCGGCGCGACGGCGGTCAACGGCACGCTCTCGCCGGGCGGCAGCGGCGCGATCAGCACGCTTACGATCAACGGCAATCTGGTGTTCAACGCGGGCAGCACGTTCCGCGTGGATCTCGGCGCCGGAACGAACGACCGCGTCAACGTGACCGGGACGGCGACGCTCGCCGGCAGTGTCGCCGCCTTCGCCAGCGGGACGGTCTTCACCGTGGGAACCTATACCCTACTCAACGCGGCGGGCGGCATCAGCGGGACGTTCAGCCCGCTGACGACGACGCCGAACGCGGTGGCCCAGCTGGCCTATGACGGCAACAACGTCTATCTGGAGGTCACCGTCGCGCCAACCGATACGTTCGTGATGTCGACGCGCGACGCCCTCGTCTTCAACGCGCCGACCGTCACCACCAACCGGATCGATGTCTTTTCGACCCAGATCATCGGCCGGCTGACCGGTGGCCAGCCGCTCTACGACCAGATTTTCGCGGCCGCGTATAACAGCCCTATTGTCCAGAACGCGCTCATTGCGGCGCGCGCCGCGATCACCGGCGCGGGCGGCCCGGGCGTGATCATCGGCGATCCCGTGCGCACCTCCTCGAGCACGACGAGCGTTACCAGTTCCAACTCGACCTATTCGCTTGCTGGACCGGGCGTGCAGACGGTCAACACGGTGACCACGTTCGGGCCGGCCACCGTCCAGATCGGGGCCCTGTCGACGTGCGACGTCTCGATGCTGCCGTCCGCGACCCGGCCAAGCTGCACGACCGGCGGAACATCCTATTCGGTCGGGGACGACGAGACCAATTTCAACACGACCATCACCACCACCTACACGATCGACGAGACGCGCACGGACACGATCACCGACACGCTGCGCGAAACCTGGGAGATCAGCGGCCAGGTCGTCGCGGTCGGCTCCATCCATGCCGAGGTCCAGTCCGGCCTGTTCGATCTGAGCTCACGGCTGCTGAACCGCCTGACCGGGCCGCTCCCCGCCAATGCCGGCTGGGGCGAAGTCTATGCTTTCCGTGTCAGCCAGACCGGACGGCGCGACGCGCGCGGCTTCGCGGCGGGCGCCAATCTGGCGCTGGCGCCCGGCCTGACCCTGGCCTTCGGGCTCGACCATGGCAGCCTCGATATCGACGTGCCGGGCGCCGAGGAGACCGGCGAGGTGACGCTGACCGAGTTCGGCGCGGGGTTGCGCCTGGAGCGCGGGCCCTTCACCGCCGCCTTGTCGGCCACTTATGGTGGCGGAAACGCCGAGACGCTCCGCACGATCGTCGGCGGCTCGGGCGCGGACTATGACGTGCGCGTCGCGGGCGTCGCCTTCGAGCTTGGCTATGCGTTCGCGGCCGCGGGCTGGACGCTGCGGCCCGTCGCCGGGCTCGATTATGTCTCGGTCCGCACGGACGGCTTCACCGAGACCGACATGCTGGGCCTGGTCGTCGGCAGGCAGAATGCCGAGCGGGTCCGCGCCTCCCTGGGGCTGGAGGCCAGCCGCCGCTGGGGCGCGTTCGAGCTCGCCGCCTCCGCCCGCTACCTGAGCGTGCTGGACGGCGACGAGCGGATCATCCCCGTCGCCTTCGCGGTGGCGCCGGGCCGCGCGCTCGACATGACGGCGCCGTCCGAGCCGGACACGGCCCTGCTCGGCGCGCGCGGCCGCTTTGCTTTGTCCCCGGCGGTGTCGCTGTGGCTCGCCTATGACGGCCGATTCGGCAGCGGCTATACAAGCCATGCCGGCACGGCGGGATTGTCCGTCAGCTGGTGAGGCGGCGGTGCCCCGCCGGGGCCGGCCTCAGGCCGCCTTGGCGGGGGCGTCCCCGTCGGCGGGGACCGGGCGCCGGTCGAACACCTCGTCGACCAGGCCGAATTCCTTCGCCTCGGGCGCCGACATGAACTTGTCGCGGTCCATCGCCCGCTCGATCTCCTCCAGCTTCTTGCCCGTATATTTGGCGTAGAGCTGGTTGAGATCGTGGCGCATGCGCAGGATCTCGCGCGCCTGGATCTCGATGTCCGCGGCCATGCCCTGGGCGCCGCCCGAGGGCTGGTGGATCATGATCCGGCTGTTGGTCAGCGCCACGCGCATCCCGGGCTCGCCCGCGGAGAGCAGGAAGCTGCCCATCGAGGCGGCCTGGCCGATGCAGACCGTGCCGACCCGCGGCCGGATGTACTGCATGGTGTCGTGGATCGCCATGCCCGCCGTGACGACCCCGCCCGGCGAGTTGATGTACATGTAGATGTCCTTCTTCGGATTCTCGCTCTCGAGATAGAGGAGCTGCGCCGTCACCAGCGTCGCCATATGGTCCTCGACCCCGCCGGTGACGAAGACGATCCGCTCGCGCAGCAGCCGCGAATAGATGTCGAAGCTGCGCTCGCCGCGGTTCGACTGCTCGATGACGATGGGCACGAGCCCGTTGACGATGTCTTCATGATCCATGGCGGCGAGACGTTCCTGCTCAGGTGGGTGATGATGGTGCCCGGCCAACATCGGAGGTTCGGGAGGAAGGTTCAAGCCCCCTCGCCTCGCCCGCCGTCCCCTGGCGCGTTCCGGGCTTTTCGCGTCGATGCCCGTTTCGTCACCGGCGCCGGCACGGCAGCTGTTTCACGTGTTTCACGTGTTTCACGCGAAGGACGCGAAGAAGGAGGAAGGACGCGCAGGGAGTAGCTGACCGCCGGGATGCTTGGCGTCGCGGCGCGCCGTGGGGTAAGCAGGCGCATGTCCTATACCGATCCGGAGCCAGTCGAGGACGACCTGTTTCCGGAGGAGGGCTGGGACGTGCCCTGGCATTCCTATGTCCTGCCGGTCCTGCTCGCGGCGGGAATGACCGGCGCCTGGCTGCTCCACTTCCCGCGGGGCATGACGGCCTGGGCGGTGTCCGGCGCCGCTTTGGCCGACGGGCATTACGCGACGATCGCGCTGCACATGGTCGCGCACGGCCCGCTCGTCCACATCGCGATGAACATGGCGGCTTTGTTCGTGATCGGCGGCCGGCTGATGACACGGCTGGGCGTGGCGCCGGCATCCTGGCTGCGGTTCCTGGCCCTGTTCGCGCTGAGCGGCCTGGCGGGCGCCGCCTGCTATCTCGCTGTGCATCCGCAGGGCGCGATGCCGATGCTCGGCGCGTCCGGGGCGCTCTACGGGCTGCTCGGGCTGCTGGTGCGGCTGCCGCCGGAACCCGGACAGCTGCCGTCGCTGCGCACCGCCCGGATGCGGCGGGTGGCGATCCGGCTGATCATGGACAATGTCTGGCTGTTCGCCCTTCTCGTCCTCCCCTCGCTGCTGCTGCGCGGGGAGGCCATGGGGCTGGCCTGGGAGGCCCATCTCGGCGGTTTCCTGCTCGGCCTACTCGCCGGACCGCTCTTTCTCCCGTCGTCCGCGCACGCGCAGATCGTTTCGGCCGCGCCGGAGGGCGCCTCCTGACGGCCGTGCCGCGCGCTGGACGAGGTGAGGCCGTGGCTGTTTCGTGATCCGGCGCGAAGAGAAAGGTTGTCGTCAGCCACGTCATCGACACCCATTGTAGACTGATTCGCACGGGGTCGGCCGCCGCCGCGTCACTTGCCGATGGTGGCGTCGATATGGGTGTGGAAATGGTCGGCGAGCTGGCGGTTCAGGTAGATCTGGATGGTCTTGTAGGGGCCCGTCTCGATCTGGTCGGGCCGCTCGGCATATTCGATCAGCAGCACGCCATTGTCGCCCGACGTGGCGGTGGAGAGGCTGCGCGGGAAGACGGCGCGGGGGGTGCCGTCCGGAAGTAGGTCCCAGAGCTTGGGATCGAGCATGGTCTTTCGGTCTCCTGTGGTGCGCGGCGCGGATAGCATGAACGGCGGGAATGTCAGCAGGGCGCTGCGACGAAGCGAGGAACGGCGGGCGGAGGCGGCGGGTTCAGCCGGCGTCCGCGATGCCCAGCTATCTGCTTTACTACATGAATCCGGTCAGCGGCCATATCGACCGGCGGGAGTCGCTCCATGCGGGCGACGACGTGGCGGCCGTGCACCTGCTGCAGCGCCGGCGGTTCGACGTGCCGGTGGAATTGTGGCGCGACGGGCGCAAGATCGCGCGGGAGGACGGGCCGCCGAGCCCGTTCGGGCGCCATGCGGCGCGGCCGCCCAAGGGATCGGTGCCGGATTAGGCGGGCTAGGTATCGTGTTGGGGCAGGCCGTCGGCGATGTCGTAATAATCGCCCTGCTGGCTCACCCAGATGTGCATCTCGAGCCTTGTGCCGGTGGGCGGATCGAAGGCGCCAAGCGCGATCGAGGTCCAGTCCTTGTGCGGCGGATCCCAGAAGAGGGCGGAGCCGCAGGTCTTGCAGAAGCCGCGGCGGATCTTTTCCGAGGACTGGAACCAAGGCGATCCGGTCCTCGCCCCGGATGGCGAGGCGGTCGCGCGGGACGTTGGTCGAGGCCCAGACATGGCCGGACCAGCGGCGGCACTGGTTGCAATGGCAGGCGTCGCCGGGGGCGAGGTCGCCCTCGACGGTGAAGCCGACGGCGCCGCAGAGGCAGGATCCCGTGTGCATGGCCTCGTCCCCTCTCCTTCCGCCGCCCGAGGCCCTGGCCTAGCCCAAGCCGCCGCCCCGGACAAATGCGCGGCGGGACGGCTTGAGTCCGGCCCGTTTCCGGATTAGCCATTACTTTCCGGTCGGTTAGACCGGGCGTATCAGCGTCCTCTTTCCGGCGGAGCGGCCATGCCCACTCTCTTCCCCGGGCCCGGCACCCGTCCCGGCCCCGACACGATCAGTCAGCAGCAGGTGCTGGAAGCGGGCTTTCACCATGTCGTGACCGCGGGGACGGCGCATTATGCCTCGCTCCGCCGCCTGTTCTGGGCCGACCACAATGAGATCGACTTCACCAATGAAGGCACGATCTGGAACATTTCGGCGGACGAAGTCGGCAGTGTGCTGAGCGGCTTCTACATCATGGAATTCTACAATGAAGGGCTGATCGTCCAGGAGGCGACCAACGGCAATGCCAACGGCCTCTTCGTCGGCGGCAGCGGCTATTATGTCGAGAACAGGGGCTCGATCTACGCTTTGGCCAAAGGCAATGCGTCGGCCATCGACCATTGGGGGCCGGGCGTCTTCGTGGTGAATTCAGGGCTGCTCGCCGCCTATGCCTCGGGGCCGAGCGATCGGCCGGGCGGCGGCGGCGGGCTCGGCGACGCGACCAGCGTCATCCTGCGCAACGGCGGCGGCCTGCGCAACGAGGCGGACGGTGCGATCCTGGCGGAGGGCGTGACCGCCACCGCCGTGCTTGCCGCAATCGCGTCGATCGGCAATTTCGGGCGGATCGAGGCGGTCGCGACCGGCGCCGGCAAGCTTTCCTACGGGATCAGCATGGGCGGCTACCTCCACCAGCATAGCGAGCTTACCAATTACGGGCTGATCCGGGCCGACATCGCCTTTTCCAGCTACGACGCGCATCCGACCTATTCACCGCGCGCCATGGATCTGGTGTTCAACGCCGCGGGCGGACGGATCGAGGGCGACATCGAGACGGGCCGCAACGACGACCAAGTGATCAACGACGGCTTCATCCAGGGCGAGGTGAGGCTCGGCGACGGCGCCGACCTGTTCGACGGGACGCTCGGCACCATGGAGGGCGCGACCGATCTCGGCTGGGACGACGACCGCTTCGTCGGGTCGGGCGCCGGCGATATCGGCAAGGGCAATCGCGGGCGCGATACGCTGGACGGCGGCCTCGGCAACGATCTGCTGCTCGGCGGCACCGGCGCGGACCGGCTGACCGGCGGGGCCGGCAATGACGGGCTGTACGGGGAAAGCGGCGACGACGTGCTGATCCTGGCCGGCGCCGACAAGGCCTATGGCGACGCCGGCGACGACCGCTTCGAGGCCCGCGATCTCGGCTTCGCGCTCGCCGCCGGCGGCGCCGGCAAGGACACGCTCCTCTTCGACATGGCCGGCCTGAAGCTAGACCTTTCGGCGATCGCGGGCAGCGGGCGGGTGCAATCGATCGAGCGGCTCGAGCTCAGGGACTCGCAGCAGGTGGCGGTGCGCGCCGGCGACGTGGCGGCGCTGGCCGGGTCGACGCTGGAGATCATGGGCACGCGCGCCAATCAGGTGATCCTCGCCGGCGCCTGGACCGAGGCGGCGGCGACTGTCGAGGAAGGCGGCGTCTTCCGGACCTTTACCCTGGGCAACGAGACCGTGCTGGTGCGCATGGGCGTGGCCGTCACTCTCGGCGGCGTCCCCGCGGGCTTCACCGGCCTTGCCGCCATCGCGGGCGGCGACGCTGCCCCGCAGGCGGGCGCGGTGCCGGGCGGCGCGCTGATAGACCCCGTCCAGGCCATCGCCAACCGCCACATCCAGGAAGCCTATACTTTGATCGAGGAGGACGAGACCTGGCAGGCGACGACGGCGCCGGTCATCTGGGGTGACGGCATCGGGTCGGTGCTGGAAAATCGCGGGCTCCTGACCATGACCACCGCCAGCGGGGACACGCTCTACGGCACCATCCAGGGTTTGTATCTCGACATGATCGTCAATTTCGGCACGATCCGGGCGACCGCGACCGCACCGATGGGCGGCACCTCCGCGATCGAGCCGTTCGACCGGGGCCGGCTGGAAAATTACGGGTTGGTCGAGGCGACGGCGATCGGCAACCGGGCGACCGGCGCGGTGACCTCCTACATGATGGGCGACTCCCTCGTGCTGCTCAACCACGGCACGATCCGGGCGACCTCCTCGACCGGGACCGCAATCGGCGCCGCGATCGGCAATGTCAGCCAGTTCCAGCGCGACCCGATCGGCGTCAATCTGGGCCTGATCGAGGCGACCGGCGGCACCGGCACCATCGCCCTGCGGTCGCTGGGCGGCGGCCTGTTCGTGAACGAGGGCGACATCGTCGCGCGCAACACGTCGGCCTCGGGCGCGCAGGATGCGATCGGCGTCACGCTCTACCATGGCGTGTTCAACAGCAGCCTGCTGGAGAATCGCGGCACGATCAGCGGCGTGGTCGCGATCCAGGCGTTCGGCACCACCAACGCGATCCTCAACGAGGGCCTGATCGCCGGTGCGGTCCGGCTTGGCACCGGCTTCGACATCCTCCTCAATCCGGGCGAGCTGCGCGGCGCGGTCTCGCTGGGCGCCGGCGGCGACATCTACTGGGCGGTATCGGGCGTGCAGCAGGGCAAGGTCTCCGGCGAGGACGGCGCCGACATCCTGTTCGGCACGAGCGGCGCCGACCTGCTCGATGGCGGCGCTGGCGACGACGTGATCCTGGGCGGCGGCGGCGCCGACCAGCTGACCGGCGGCGCGGGCGGCGACATCTTCGGCTATGCGAGCGCCGGCGATTCGACCGCGGCGGCGCGCGACACGATCGCCGATTTCGTCAGCGGCACCGACCGGATCGATCTCAGCGCGCTGGCGGCGCAGAACGTCACCATCCAGGCCGACGGGGCCTATTCGCTGCTCAGCGCCACGACCGCCGCCGGCACGCTGGTCGTGCGGGTCAGCGGCACGCTGGTCATGGGCGATCTCATCCTGACCAATGCCACGACGATCACCGGATCGACGGAGGCGGACACGTTGCTCGCCACGGCGGGCGGCAGCAGGCTGGTCGGCGGGCTGGGCGACGATCTGCTGGTCGGCGGAGCGGGCAACGACGTGCTGGACGCGGGCGACGGCCGCAACCTGCTCTGGGGCGGCGCCGGCGACGACGTCTATATGGTCTACGGCTTCGAGAACGCCATCGTGGAGACGGCCGACGGCGGCGTGGACACGATCGAATATGAGGCCTCGGGCAGCCGGCTCAACATGCCCGACCATGTCGAGAATGCGGTCGCGATCATCACCGGAAACATCATCGGCAACGCGCTCGCCAACCGGATCACCGGCAGCGGCGGCAACGACGTGCTGGACGGCGGCCGGGGCGACGACGTGCTGATCGGCGGCAATGGCGCCGACCGGATCGTGGGCGGCGCAGGCGCGGACCGGATGACCGGCGGCGCCGGCGCGGACCTGTTCGTTTATTATGCGGTGACGGAAAGCCGCGACCAGGCGACCGGCGCGGGCCGGGCGAAGACGCTCACCGACGTGATCGCCGATTTCAAGCCCGGCGAGGACAAGATCGACCTGTCGGATCTCGACGCCAATCCGCGCGGCGGCCTGACCGACGATGCCTTCACTTTCCTCGGCGCGGGCGCGTTCGGCGGGCGGACGGGGGAATTGCGCGCGACCTTCGCCGACGGGATCGCGAACATCTTCGCCGATCTCGACGGCGACCGGATCGCCGACCTGCACATTGTCGCCTTCACGCCCGCGGCGCTGCAGGCCTCGGACTTCGTACTGTAGGAACGGGCGCCGCGGCGAAGGGGAAAAGGCCGCGACGCCCGCAAACCGGCGAGGCTAGACCGCTCGGCGGCCGGTGATCAGCTGGAACAGCAGGACCACGAGCGCGACGACGAGCAGCAGGTGGATCAGGCCGCCGCCGATGCTGAACGAGAAGCCGAGCAGCCACAGAATCAGAATGACGACGAGAAGCGTCCAAAGCATGGCCAATACTCCCTGTAGGGGCGCCCGCACGCGGCGGGCCGTTGTGGGAGTGAAACGTGATGTGCGGCGCGGCGGTTCCCACCGTATGCTTCAGGTCGTTTTATTAGAGTCCCGGCGCCCTCGTCGCGCCTTCTTTGTAGTCTCTCCTTCGGGCGACACCTTTGCAGTCGCATCCTTCACCGGCGTCGTGGATTTCGCGAGAGGCGACAGCTCGGCCGGTACAGTTTCTTCATGGGCGGGTGCGGCTGCGCCAACCGGCTTCGGGGCGTCGTCCGGATCCGCGCGCTCCGCCCCCTTTTGCGGCTTGGCCTCCGCCTTTCGTCGCTTGGCGTCGGCCTTTCGCTGTTTGGTCGCGGCATACTCTTCCCGGCTGGCGAAGATCTGCTCTTGCGTCGGACGCTGGAATCCGGCCGGCAGCACATTCGTCGCCCACCAGTCATTCCATATCTGGAAGACGACCAGATAGAATCCCAGAACCGCTCCGACGAGCGCGACGCCCAGCCAGCTTCTCAACAGGAGAAACGAGATCAAGGTCGCGAAGACCGACAGGAAGGTGAGCGAAAAGTAGAAGTCGCGCGCGCTCTTTACGACCTCCCCATGCGCAGACCTGAGAGACAAAACTCTCACGATCACGGGGTAGAGAAAAGCCAGGGGTACGAAGAGCCATACGGGCAACGAAGGCACAGGCGACGCGGCGCCCGCAGCCTGGAGATCCGGAACGGTCGCCATCGTCAGGCCCAGCGAAACGAAAGCCAGCACCATGACGGCGATCTCGCCGATATCCTGGGCCACTGCCCAGAGGCCGTAATAGCGTTCGCCCGACAGATCGCCTTCGATTTGCTGGAGGGTGAAATAGACCGCGAGGACGACACCCCACCCCCAGTTCAGAATGACCGACTGGGACAGGAGGCCGAAAATGAAGCTGCCTAGAATGGCTGGATAGATGACGGAATAGACGAGGTTATGAAGCCTCTTGTGCGAATCCTTCACCTTGTCGGAATCCGTCACGGCCGGTTTGACGCCGCTCGCTCCACAATTCTCCGCCATGACTGTTACGCTACCGGAATTTGCTTCGAAGGGAAAGCTGGGCGCTGAAGTGCGCCCATCGATATGTTCGCGATGCCCGATTTACTTGCTGACGATCGTGTTCATGGGTCCCGGCCTTCGCCGGGATGACTATGGAGTGGGAGTTCCGACTGCGGTCCAACCGGAGTTCGTGGTGCAACTTCCAGAGCTTACGGCCGGAGGCTAGGAAGCGTTCCGATCCGTCCCCGGCGCCGGGAAGCTCAGGTAGAAGAGCCGCCGCACCTCGCGCCGGCCCCGCACCACGGTGTCGAGGATCAGGCCGCAGAAGAAGCTGAGGAAGGCGAGGATCATCAGGCCGGTGGCGAGGATCGCGGTCGGGAAGCGGGGCACCAGGCCGGTCTGGAAATAGGTGATCGCCAGCGGCACGGCGAGGACGACGGCGAGCGCGACCAGGAACAGGCTGAAGCTGCCGTAGAAGAGTACGGGCCGCTCGATCCGGTAGAGATGGAGGATCGTCTTCAGGATCCGCCAGCCGTCGCGATAGGTGGAGAGCTTGGAGACCGAGCCCTCGGGCCGCGCGCCGTAGGCGGTGACGACCTCGCCCACCGGCATGGCGAGCTCCAGCGCATGGACGCTGATCTCCGTCTCCGTCTCGAAGCCGCGGGCCAAAGCCGGAAAGCTCTTGGCGAAGCGGCGGGAGAAGACCCGGTAGCCGGAGAAGATGTCGGTGAAGGAGCGGCCGAACAGGCTTGCGAGCAGCCCGGTGAAGAGACGGTTGCCCAGGGCATGGCCGCGGCGATAGGCCTCCTCCACCTCCGACTTGCGGGCGCCGACCACCATGTCGAGCTGCTCGTCGAGCAACTTGCGGACCATCTCCGGCGCGGCGGCGGCGTCATAGGTCGCGTCGCCGTCGGCCATGATGTAGATGTCGGCCTCGACGTCCGCGAACATGCGGCGGACGACATTGCCCTTGCCCTGCATCTTCTCGGAGCGCGTGATCGCGCCGGCGGCGGCCGCAACCTCGACGGTTCGGTCCTTGCTGTTGTTGTCGTAGACGTAGATGCGCGCGTCGGGGAGCGAGGCGCGGAAGCCGGCGATGGTCTGCGCGATCGCCGCTTCCTCATTGTAGCAAGGCAGCAGGACGGCGATGCGCAGGCCCTCGAAGGGGGCCTGGGGCGTCGCCTTTGCCGGTGTCCTTGCCATCCTGAATGCCCCCTACCCGTTCGGCCTGAGCCTGTCGAAGGCCTTTCCTACGTGCAAAAAGTAAGGAAAGCGCTTCGACGGGCTCAGCGCGAACGGTGGTTCGTTACGCCTTCTTGGCGGCAGGCTTCTTCGCCGGCGCCTTCTTGGCGGGCTTGTCCTCGGTGGCGGAAGCCTCGGTCTTCTCGGCTTTGGGCGTGGCGGCCTTCTTCGCCGGCTTCTCGGCGGCGGCCTCGGCCTTGTCGGCCTTCTCGGCAGGCGCCTTCTTCGCGGCGGCCTTCCTGGCCGGCTTGTGATCATGGTCGTGATCGTGGCCGCAGCCCGGGCCGTGGACGTGGCCGTCCTCGGATTCGATCGCGGCCTCGAGATCGGCGCGGCTCACCTCCCGGTCGGAGATGTCGGCGGTGCCGAACAGGAAATCGACGACCTTGTCCTCGAACAAAGGCGCGCGCAGCTGGGCGGCGGCCATCGGCTCGTTCCGGACATATTCGACGAACTGCTGGCGCTGCTCGGGCCGATATTGCTGGGCGGCCTGCAGGATCAGCTGGTTCATCTCCTGATCGTTGATCTGGATCTTGTTGCGGTTCCCGATCTCCGAAAGGAGCAGGCCGAGGCGGACGCGACGCTCGGCGATGCCGCGATAATCGTCCTTCTCCTTCTCCATCTCGGCGAGCGCGGCCTTCGGGTCCGCCTCGTGGCTCGCCTCATGCTCGAGCTGCTGCCAGATCTGCTGGAATTCGGCGTCGACCATCGATTCCGGCACCGGGAAATCGTGGCTGGAGGCGAGCTGGTCGAGCAGCTGGCGCTTCATGTGAGTGCGGGTGAGGCCGTTCAGCTCCTGCTCGATCTGGCCCTTCATCAGCTCGCGCAGCTGGCCGATCCCCTCCATGCCCATCGACTTGGCGAAATCGTCGTCCGCCTTCATCTCGCGCGCGACCTGGACCTCGTTGACGGTGACGTCGAAGGTCACCGGGCGGCCCTTCAGATAGTCGACCGGATAATCCTCCGGGAAGCTGACGCTGATCACGCGCTGCTCGTTGGCCGCGGCACCGACCAGCTGGTCCTCGAAGCCCGGGATCAGCCGGCCCGAGCCGAGCTCGAGCGACATGCCGGTGCCGGTGCCGCCCTCGAACGGCTCGCCGTCGATCTTGCCCTCATAATCGAGGACGACGAGATCGCCGGTCTGGGCCTTGTGCTT
>Ga0335075_10009588_pt1 | contig 14735 bp, 16 predicted proteins | sample Lox_Sample_24_FD_206723 | JGI IMG/M metagenome (GOLD analysis project Ga0335075, IMG submission 206723) | Soil microbial communities from Loxahatchee National Wildlife Refuge, Florida, United States - Lox_Sample_2.4 | ecosystem: Environmental > Terrestrial > Soil > Wetlands | place: USA...
CAGGATTTCGACGCCTTCAATCCCGGCGACCCGATCGAAGTGGAAATCAAGGATGGCCTCGCCGATATCCCCTGGGTCGCGGGCGTCAGGCACCGCTAGCTGCGCGCTTGCGCGATTCGACGCGAACAAAACACGAAAATAACCATGCGCCGGGACGTTCCGGGTAGAGGCATGTGCCGGTGATTGTTTTCTATGACTTAGGTGCGTTTCTACTCGATTGACTGTCTCGGGTAAGAACGGCAAGCGGCTAGTGATTCGTGGCGAGTGGCTAGGACGGCGAGCCGAGTTCATGGCGGATGGGAGGCTCCGTCCCCCTGAACTGCGAGGCGCTGGCGCGATCGGATTTTGGCGGAAAATTGAAAAAAGAAAATGCACCGGGAAGTTCCGCCCTTGCATGTGAGCGGCCGTTTGTTTTCTATGACTTACATGTGTGCGAGGTCGATTGACCGTTCCGCCCCTTGGGACGTGATTCGTGACGCGTGAATCGTGACTCGTGGGAGGCGAAAACTTCGCGCGGATGAACCGGCGCGAAAGGAAGCGCGCTATCGCGCGAGCCTTCATGGCGGAGCTGAAGCTCCGCCCCCCTAAAATGCACAATGCGAGCCTCCGCTTCGCGGCGGCTCGGAGGTGTTTTCTTGCTGGGCCGGAGGCTCGCCGGCGTTTGGCGCTTGCGCTCGCCTCGCGGGCGCGGAAGCGCGTCGGCCGCTTTGCTTCGGCCGTTGCTTGCCCGAGTTTTGTGTCCGCGCACATTGCTACAGATCGACCGTACAAGAGTTGGCGCAAGAAACTCTACTGGTCGGAAGTACAGGTCTGATGGAGGGCGAGCTGGTCGATGGCCGAGCAAAACTGCGGCTGTTTCAATCGGGGTGTCCCGCCGTAGCAGCTCAGCCTCGGCGTCTTGTGCTCGCCTACTGCGGTGAGAACCTAATCTAACTCCGCAGTCCTTGGTGGCGTGCATGATCTTGTCATTCTCGGCAGTTCCTGCCACATTGTCATTCATACGAAGAGAGCGGCAAAGAATTCTCTTTCCCGGGCCAGCGAATGAAAACCTACTGCGTCTACATTTGTCCTGCCTCAGCTGGACAGCGAACACATGAAGAAGCAACGGAAGCACTACACGCCGGAAGAGAAGGTTGCCATTCTGAGACGGCATTTGGTGGAAGGAGTGCCCATCTCGGATCTGTGTGACGAACTAGGGCTCCAGCCGACCGTGTTCTACCGCTGGCACAAGGAGTTCTTCGAGAACGGAGCCGCGGCTTTCCAACAGAGAGGACGGACCAACCATCAGCCCGAACAGGAACGAATCGCCTATCTGGAGCAGAAGATCCAGACGAAAGATGAGGTCTTGGCTGAACTGGTGGCGGAGCATGTTGCCCTAAAAAAAAGAGTTGGGGAACTCTGACCGGGGTCTGGGTTCCGCACGATACGCGGGACCAGATCGTGGATTTCGTCCGGCGTTGGTCTGGGAAGACCGAGATCGGCGCCGGGCGTTTCATCCGGTGGCTCGACATTACAGCCAGCAAGTTCTACGGCTGGCGCGAGCGGTATGGCAAGGTCAATGAGCATAACGGTTGGGTTCCCCGGGACTTCTGGCTGGAGGATTGGGAGAAGCAGGCCATCGTTGCGTTCCATCTGAAGAATCCGCTGGAAGGGTATCGGCGGCTGACCTTCATGATGCTGGACGCCAACATCGTGGCGGTGAGTCCAGCCAGCGTGTGGCGGGAAGCGAATTACTTCCGGCTTGCCGACAAACCGTCCGTGGAAACGCCGGTTGTCGGGCCGTGAGCGCTATGGAGATTTGTCAACAATCATCTCGCCTCACGGTACAATTTGATGGAGAACTTACGGCTCAACCCATGACAGAACGTCGAGCACTCAATATCCACGGCACGGTGATTGATTCGGAGTCCCCTTGGAGAGTCACACGGAGGGGCTGGGATTGGTCGTACAGCTACAAGACATCTGTATCTGAATGGCAATCCCTGCTGGCGCGAGCAAACAACGGCGACCGAGAAGCTGAATGGGAAGTAGCGGACCGGTATGCAGATGGATGCAAGGACAAGCGAGGGAAGATCATTGTGAGGCGATCCGCCGCGAGAGCTGCTGAGTGGTTTCGGCGAGCCGCTGAACACGGTAGCGGTCCTGCACAAAACAGTTTGGGCATTCTAATTGGCAACGGAAATGGGATCAGAAAGAACGTCAAGGAAGCCCTCTCGTGGTTAAGAAAAGCATTCCATGCGGGGGATTCGTGTGCTGCGCAAAATATCGCAATAACCTATCGGGAGAACGGCGACCTAAAGACGGCTGTCAAATGGTTCCGAAAAGCTGCTGAGGCGGGCGACGGTGAAGCACTGATTCAGCTTGGGATTCACTACTACTGGGGAAAGGGCGTCAGGAAGAATCCAAGAGCCGCAGTTCAGTGCTTCCGTACGGCAACACGAGCAAAGAACATATCTGGATCGGGAAGGGATGATGCCTTCTTCTTTCTGGGGATCGCCTACCACGAAGGTCGCGGAGTGAGAGCCTCGATGCCGAACGCAAGAAAATTTTTCAAACGAGCAAACGTCGACGGCGATCATCCGGCAGCGGACAAGATGCTGAGCCAACTTTAACCGCGCGGCTAGTTCTCAATTGACGAAATCGGGCGCTAGCGCTCAAAAACCGCGCACCGGGCCCGATTCTTGTCGGTTGGCTATTCGGAGGTTGAGACGGACGGACATGGTGGAGCCACAATGATCTTGCCGTGCGAAACGGAAGCGGGCTCTGCGGGGACGCAACCTTGCCGAGGGATAGCCCGGTGATCGTATCGATGCCTTGGAAATCCCCGCCCGAAGGGCGGAATACTCACTAACGGAGAGCGCCCTCTCTCCATTTCAGGCTGAACCAACACACATTATGGCGAGCGCATCTGGCGTTCTCTACATCGGGGTGACCAACAATCTGGAGCGCCGCGCCTTCCAGCACACATCGAAACTGGTCCCGGGGTTCACGGCCCGGTATAACGTCCGCAAGCTCGTTTACTACGAACTCTTCGGCGACATTCGTCTAGCGATTACGAGAGAAAAGCAAATCAAAGGCTGGCTGAGAAAACGAAAAATCGCGCTTATTGAGCCGATGAATCCGTCTTGGAAGGATTTAATAACCGAGCTGGCGAAGGCTCGAGCAGAAAGCGCCCAGCGCTCGTCATAGTGACCAAGCCGTTGCAGTTGAACGCTTCCTGTGCAGAGCGCCTGTCATGCTGAGCGAAGCGAGGAATCCCTCTTGCCCGGTGTCACGCCAACAGTGGACAACGAGCGTCCAGCGAAGAGGGATTCTTCGCCCCGGTTTTCACCGGGACTCAGAATGACAGCGTTGGACAGGCGCGGCGTGCGTTGGCTCGGTGACGCGCTTCCCGCACCGAGCCTCTGTGGGGATAAGAATTGTTGGTCGGGGGCGGTGCGAAGGCAGGCGCGCGGACGTGCGAAGACAAAGATGCCGGCGAGCCGCCGGCGCTACTCGCAAGAAGCTAGGTTGACGTCACAGTGCGGCTAGTCGGATATACGTTGTATAATGTATATCAATGGAAAAGCGAGGAGGGGGTGCGATGCAAGTATCGAAATGGGGGAACAGCTTGGCGGTGCGGTTGCCTGCGGCGGTGGTGGAGGCGCTAGAGCTGAAAGAGGGCGACCGGATCGAGATTCGGGTGGTCGGCAAGCGCGCGTTTGAAGTGGGGCGGGACGAGAGCCGCCAGCGGGCGCTGGGGAAGTTGCGGAAGCTGCGGCGTCCTTTGCCGGCGGGATTTATTCTTGACCGCGAAGAGAGCAATGCCCGCTAGGGCGTTCTTCGACACGAACGTGTTGATCTACGCGCTGGCGCAGGACGATCCGCGCAGCGCTGCCGCCGAAGAGCTGCTCGCTGAAGGCGGAGTGCTGAGCGTGCAAATCCTGAACGAATTTGTGGCCGTGGCGCGGAGAAAAATGTCGATGAGCTGGAGCGAGATCGCGGAGGCGCTCGACGTCATTCAGACGCTTTGCCCTTCGCCGCTGCCGCTGACAGTAAGAATCCATGAAGCGGCGCGGAGAATCGCGGAGAAGTACGAGTACGGTATCTACGATTCGCTGGTGATTGCCACGGCGATCGAGGGGGGATGCGGGGTTCTTTATTCGGAGGACCTTCGCAATGGGCAGACCATCGATGGGCGAGTGACGATTCGGAATCCGTTTGCGCGGGTGCGGCGGTAAGGGAGTGCAGACGGCGGCGAGATGCGGCGCTACAGCCTCTTTCGAGAGGACAATCGTTGGTCAGGGGGCGGTGCGCGGAAGTGCGAAGACAAAGATGCCGGCGGGAGGACGAACGCCCAGCGAAGAGAGATTCTTCGTCCCGGTTTTCACCGGGACTCAGAATGACAGCGTTGGACGGGGAAGGCGTGCGCCAGCTTGATAGCGCGCATTGCGGTCCCGCCGTCGGATGGGCATCATCTTCAACGACGGGCAAGACGTTGCAGGCAAGAAGTTCCAGAGGAAAATGACGACTCGGGTTTCATTGGGGCCGCGGACTGAACCGCGCTGGCCGGCGGCGGTGGCTCTGCTGGCGGCGGGCTGGATGTATTTAGGGCTGCCCGAAGATATTTCGTTGGGGCCGCGGTGGCTGCTGCTCGCGATCATTTTGGTGCTGCTTGCGCCGCTGGTGATCACGCATCGCAGCGGGCTGCATCGCGTGAATCACGTCCTAGCCATCGTTGCGGACGGAATACTCACCATTTTCCTGATTGGATCGCTTTCGTTTTTAGTGCAGGGTCTGCCGTCGCACCGGGAAGGGCCGCGAGCGCTGCTGCAATCGGCGGCGGGATTGTGGTTCACCAATATTTTGGTGTTCGCGCTGTGGTATTGGCGGTTGGACGCGGGCGGGCCGCACATGCGGGAAAACGCGACCGGTCCGATTCAGAGCGCATTTTTGTTTCCGCAGATGACTCGGCCCGACGCGGACGCGGCAAGCGTGCGCTGGGCGCCGCACTTCGTGGACTATCTATTTCTGGCGTTCAACACCAGCACGGCATTTTCGCCGACGGATACCGCTGTACTTTCTCGCAAAGCCAAGCTGGCGATGATGGCGCAAGCGTTGATTTCGCTGACGATCATCGCGCTGCTGGCGGCCCGGGCCGTGAATGTGCTTTAAGAGGCGGGGCGAGCTTCCACGGCGCGTGGCGAGACCTAGAACGGTCGCGCCAGGGAAGCGCCGCTAGGACGTGGTGTGGCGGGTTTTGTGGTCGCCGCCATTTTGGGGAACGGTCGCGGCCGGCTCGGCTTCGATGGTAACGTCCACCTCGGCGCCGGGCTTGAGCCGGACTTTGTTTCCGTTCTCGTCGCGAAGGGAATTTTCGATGCGAAGCTCGCGATACATGTGCTCGGCTTGTTCGACCGCGATTTGGGCTTTCTCGGGCAGCGAGGGATGAGGAGAAGGAATCAACTTCTCGACGGTTCCAGTGAGCGTCACCGAAGGCTTTTCCTTCTTCTCATTGTCCTTCGCGTTCGCGGTGTTTTCGGAATGGTTCATGCGCCGTTTCCTCCGCCGATCCACGATCGGCAACATCGTTTGCGTTTTCAGCTAATGCGGCAAATAGATCGTCCGGCGAAATCGGCAGCGCGCTTGAGCAGAACTGATCGCGGGGGACTCTTGCTCTGGGAAATTCGAACGCGCGGCGCACGACTATCACCGTTCATGTATTCTTGCTGGAAATCGCCCATGGGGGAAATTAGGTCTTTACCCTAGGAGGCTAGGGGGCCGGTTAGAGAGAGCATCGGCCTTTTACCCCCTTTTTCCCTCATCCGCGCGACGGGCCACATCACGCCCGCTCGGGTCATGGAACGGCGCACGTGTGTGCCGGCTTCAACGCGACCTGGCCGCGAACGATGCCCGCGTGTCCAAACGAAGGTTCCCGTCGTGGACGCCAGTTCCGGTTACGACCTACGGCGCTCTCGCGATTTTCATACGTGAGTACTCACTCACATCTGCTAGGATATGAGCTTGTCCTCATATTTCTCGAATGCGCCTCGAAGGCTGCCGCGCCAACAACGCGGACGCCGTCGCGTGGCGGCTTTCCTGAACGCGGCTGCATCGGTGATCACGGAACAGGGCTACGAGCGGGCTACGATGTGCGAGATCGCCGGGCGCGCTGATTCGTGCATCGGTTCTCTGTATCAGTTTTTCCCCAACAAGCTTTCCGTTGCGGAGGCCCTGCGCGACCAGTACGTGAAGGAGATCGAACAGTCGTGGATCGCTCTCGCGCGCGAGGCTGCCGCGCTGAGTCCGACGGTTCTCGCCGGGCGCCTGGTGGGCTTGCAAATCGAGATCATCAAGAGCCATCCAGTTTTGCTCGCGCTACTGGACGTTCCTCCGGCCTCTTATAAGCGACGCGAATTGATTCGGTCGCGAATCGCCGCGGTGCTCACGGCGCACAATCGGCGCATGTCCAAGACGACAGCTCTGCGCATTGCGTCGGTGGTGCAGCAGGTCACTCGGGGCCTGCTGGTTTTGTATGCCAAGACGGATCCCCGCCAAAAACGCGCGGTGATTGAGGAGCTCAAATCCGTTCTGACCGGTTATTTGGTGCCGAAACTGGAGTGTTGAGGGAGCAGGTCTTCGGGAATCAGCTGATGTCGTTTGGGAGTACGCAATAGAGCCGCGCTAGAGGAGAGTGGATTGAGGACCACGCAGCAATACTTCCGATTCTGGTTCATCGCCCTGGTAAGCGCTGCCGCCCTTTCCTCGTCCGTTGGCTGCAACCGGAAAGCGGCGGAGCACACTTCACGGCCTCCCGAAGTCGAGGTTACCCCGGTGGTTCAGAAGGATGTGCGCATCTACGGGGAGTGGGTGGCCACGCTGAATGGATACGTGAACGCGCAAATCCAGCCGCAAGTCACCGGGTACATCGTCAAACAGGATTATCGCGAGGGCTCGCTGGTACGGGAAGGAGAGGTACTTTTTGAGATCGATCCGCGGCCGTTCCAAGCCGTTCTCGATCAGGCGAAGGCGCAGTTGGCGGAGGCGGAGGCGCAACTCGGAAACGCGACGCTGAACGTGAAGCGCGACGTCCCGGAAGCGAAAGCGAGCGCCATTCCTCAGAGCCAGCTTGATAACGACACGCAGGCTGAACTGGGCGGAAAGGCCGCCGTGGAAGCGGCGAAAGCTGCCGTCGAGCAGGCGAATTTGAATCTCGGATTCACGAAGGTGCGGTCGCTGATCGCCGGCATCGCCGGCATTGCGCAAGTACAGGTTGGGAACCTGGTGACGCCCGCGACCGTGCTGACGGGAGTATCGCAAGTGAATCCGATTAAGGCTTATTTTCCGATCACCGGCAGCGAATATCTCCAGATCGCCGATCGAATCGGCGGCGCGGTCAATTTGCTTTCGTCTCGTTCGGCGATTCCGCTGCAGTTGATCCTCTCGAACGGAAACAACTATCCGCGCGCCGGCAAGATCCTCTTCGCGGACCGCCAAGTCGATCCGCAGACCGGAACCATCACCATCGTTGGCGCATTTCCCAACCCCGGGAACATTCTGCGCCCCGGCGAATACGGCAAAGTGCGCGCCACCACGGAGGTCCGCAAGAGCGCCTTGCTGGTGCCGCAACGGGCGGTGACGCAGCTTCAGGGGTCGTATCAGCTTGCCGTGGTGGGGCCTGACAACAAGGTGTCCATTCGAAATGTGGAAGTGGGTGAGCGGGTAGGCACGATGTGGATCGTCAACAAAGGCGTTAGCGCGGGCGAACGCGTGGTGGCCGAAGGAACGACGAAGGTGCGGGACGGCAGCCTGGTTACTCCCGTTCCGTTCAACGCTGGGGCGGGGAACGAGTAAGCCATGTCCAGATTCTTTATCAATCGTCCGATCGTGGCTATGGTGATCGCCATATTGACGGTTCTCGTCGGCGGCATCACGATTTTCCGCCTGCCCATCGCGGAGTTTCCAGACATCGTTCCCCCTGAAATGAAAATACAGGCCACTTTCGTGGGGGCTGACGCTCAGACGTTGGCGCAATCGGTGGCAACTCCGATCGAAGAGCAAATGAGCGGCGTGGACAACATGAATTACATGTATTCGGTGAATGCCACGGCGAACGGGCAGACCACCATGGTGGTGGATTTTGGCGTTCAGACGGATCCGAATACCGACCTCATTTTGACGCAGATGCGCGAGACGCAAGCGGCGCCGCAGTTGCCGTCGGCCGTCGCCCAGTACGGAGTTTCCGTCCAGAAATCGACGACTGCCCCGATGATGCTCGTGGCTCTCTATTCGCCCAACGGCACTTACAACGCGCAGTTCCTGGCAAACTACGAATACATCAACCTGGACGATCCGATCTCGAGAATTCCGGGGATCGCCAACGTGCAGATTTTCGGGGCGGGCCAGTACGCGATGCGCATCTGGCTCAAGCCAGATCTGCTGGCCAAGCTCGGCATCACAGCCTCGGACGTCGTGAACGCCGTCGAATCGCAGAATACTGTGAATCCAGCGGGGCAAATCGGCGCTGAACCATCGCCCACCGGACAGGAATTTACGTATTCCATCCGCGCGCAAGGCCGCCTCATAACGCCCGAGCAGTTCGGCAACATCATCGTGCGCGAAAATCCGGATGGCGGTGTGGTGCGGGTAAAGGATGTCGCGAGCGTCGAGCTGGGAGTCCAGAGCTACACGCTGGCAGGACGCTTGAACGGCAAGCCGAGCGCGATTATGGCCATCTACCAGCTTCCGGGCTCGAACGCCGTTGACGATGCCAAAGCCGTCCGAGCGCTGATGGCCCAATGGAAACCCCGCTTGCCGCCAGACATGCAGTACGTGGTTTCGCTCGACCAGACGAACGCCGTCAAGGAAGGCATTCGAGAGATCCTGCTGACGCTTTTTATCGCCTTGGCCCTGGTGATCATCGTCGTTTACATTTTTCTGCAAGGCTGGCGCGCCTCGCTGATTCCTCTTCTCGCCGTTCCAGTCTCCTTGATAGGCACGTTCGCATTTTTCCCGCTCTTCGGGTTCTCGATCAACACGCTCTCCATGTTCGGCCTCGTGCTTGCGATCGGTCTGGTGGTGGATGACGCGATCGTGGTGGTGGAAGCCGTCGAGCGCCATATCGAGGAGGGTTTGCCTCCGAAAGAGGCGGCGCTGAAAGCGACGGAGGAGATTTCCGGGCCGGTGATCGGCATCGCGTTGGTTCTTTCCGCGGTGTTTGTGCCGACCGCGTTTATTCCCGGAATTACAGGCCGCCTCTACCAGCAGTTTGCGATCACGATCGCAATTTCGGTGATCATTTCGGCGTTCAACGCTCTGAGTCTTAGCCCGGCTCTGGCCTCGCTGCTACTGCGGCCCAAACAGCCGAGCCAGGGAGTGCTGCGCAGGTTTTTCGACTGGTTCAACCGCGTCTTCCGGCGCGGGACGGATGCGTACGTGCGCATCAGCGGAGCCATGATTCACAAAATCGCGGTTGCAGCCGTTGCGCTTGTCCTGTTTTCGGCGGCGGCATTTTGGTTCGCCGAAAAACTGCCGTCCGGATTCCTGCCTGACGAGGACCAGGGATATACGTACATCAGCCTGCAGCTTCCGCTGGCTGCCTCGCTTCAGCGCACTTCAGAAGCGGCGCGGCAAGTAGAGGCGATCCTGGCGAAAACTCCGGGCGTCGAGTACACCACCAGCGTCATAGGATTCAACCTGCTGAGTTACGTGCAGACGAGCTACAACGCGTTTTTCTTCGTCACTTTAAAGCCGTGGTCCGACCGCAAGAAAGAATCAGAACAGTTCCAGGCCATCAAGGCGAGCCTCAACCAGGAGTTGGGAAAGCTACCGGAAGGAACGGCCTTTAGTTTCTCGCCTCCCGCCATTCCGGGCGTGGGAACTTCCGGCGGGTTCACGTTTGTACTCGAAGATCGCGGCGGCGAGGGGATTCCGTACTTAGCCGCCAACGTCGACAAATTTTTGGCGGCCGCAGGCAAGCGTCCAGAGATCGCCGGCATCACGTCTTCGATGCTGCCGAGCGTGCCACAAGAATACGTGGACGTGGACCGCGACAAAGTATTGAAGCTGGGCGTGCCGATTGCGGACGTGTACAGCACGCTGCAGACATATATGGGCGGCGTGTTCGTCAATTATTTCAACCGCTTCGGACGCCAGTGGCAGGTGTATGTGGAAGCCCAGGGCAATTTCCGAAACACCGCGGAAGACGCCAGCCAGTTCTACGTGCGGAACCAGACGGGCGGAATGGTTCCGCTATCCACGCTGGTCAACTTCGAGCCTCAATTTGGGCCTGAATTCGTGATGCATTACGACGAATACCCAGCCGCGCAAATCAACGGCAGCGCCGCCCCCGGCTACAGCTCGGACCAGGCGATGGCCGCGCTCGAACAGACGTTCGCTCAGACGATGCCGGCGGATATGGGATACGACTACATGGGCATGTCGTTTCAGCAGCAGCAGGCGGAGAAAGGCATTTCCTCGACGACGATCATGGCAATTTCGATCTTGTTCGTGTTCCTGATTCTCGCGGCGCTGTACGAAAGCTGGTCGCTGCCGTTTAGCGTCCTTTTGAGTACGCCTGTTGCCGTGTTCGGTGCGTTTGGAATGCTGTTGATGCGCCGCTGGTTCATGCAAGCGTTCTATCCGGCTTACATGGTGCAGATCGAAAATGACGTGTACTCGCAAATCGGATTGGTGATGCTGATCGGTCTGGCCGCCAAAAACGCGATTCTGATTGTCGAGTTCGCCAAAGACGCGTACGACAGCGGCGTGCCGCTTATCGATGCGGCGCTGCAAGGCGCCAGGCTGCGTCTGCGACCCATTCTGATGACGTCGTTCGCGTTCATCTTCGGAGTGCTTCCGCTGTGGTTCGCGACAGGAGCCGGCTCGGTGGCTCGCCAGATCATGGGAACCACCGTGATTGGAGGAATGCTGGCGGCCAGCGCCATCGCGATCTTTTTTATTCCCGCGATTTTTTACGCGGTGGAGAAACTATCGGGTGGAAAACCGCATCCCTCCGGGCCTGGAACCGCGAATACGGCGCAGCAGGAGGCCCGGTAGTGGGAAGGCTTGCGTTGCTTTCGTTTACGCTGCTTTTTGCCGGTTGCACGGTGGGCCCAAAATACAGAGCGCCGGCGATTCAGACGCCTGCCGCGTATCGAGGACAGCCCGCTCCGCCCGCGGGCCCGAGTTCGGCGGCATCGCTGGGGAACGAGGAATGGTGGAAGGTATTTCAGGATCCTGTGTTGCAGCAGCTCATTCGCACCGCGCTGCGCCAAAATCTTGACCTGCAAATTGCCGCGAGCCGTGTCCTGCAGGCACAAGCGGAAGTGGGTATCACGCGGGCAAACGAGTTTCCGATGGCCGCCGCAGGTGCGGAAGGGTACTCGGAACGGAATCCCAAGATAAGCAGCGCGTTTCCGGCGTACCAGACGAACGTGGGTGAAGCGGACCTCTCGGTGATCTGGAACCTCGATTTTTGGGGAAAATACCGCCGGGAGACGCAAGCGGCACGCGCTGAGTTGCTTGCCTCGGAGGGGGGACGCGAAGCTGTGGTTAGCTCGCTTGTCTCCAGTGTAGCTGCGGGCTACTTTCAACTCCGCGAACTCGATCTGGCGCTGCAAATTTCCCAGCGCACGCTAAGCTCGCGCCAAGCTTCCGTGCGGCTTACCGAAGTTCTGGCGAAGAACGGCTCGGCATCGCAGCTTGACGTGCGCCAGGCGGAAGAACTCGTTTATGCCGCCGCGGAAGTAATTCCGGACCTGCAGCGCCAGATCGCGCAACAGGAAGATTCTCTAAGCACGCTCCTGGGCGAAAATCCCAGCGCAATCCCACGCGGAGAGACACTGACGCAGGAACCTTTGCTGCCGACAATTCCTGCCGGGCTGCCATCGAAGCTTCTCTATCGCCGTCCAGATATTCGCGAAGCCGAGCAGAATGTGATCGCGGCAAACGCGGAAATCGGGGTTGCTCGGGCGGCCTATTTCCCGGATATTTCCTTGACCGGCTCCGCGGGTTTCGAAAGCTACTCCCTCAGCAAGCTATTCAACGCATCATCCGGATTTTGGAATGTGGCAGGGGCGCTTACGCAACCCGTGTTCGAGGCCGGGGGGCTGCACGCGGGCGTGCGGCTCGCCCAAGCGCAAGAACAGCAGATGTTGTTGACCTACAAACAGACCATCATCGGAGCGTTCCAGCAAGTTTCGGATGCCTTGGTTGCGTACCAGAAGGATCGCGAGTACACGGCGCAGCAGGCGCTACTCACATCGGCGGCCCAGGACGCGGACCGTCTATCGAATGCGCTGTACCAGCACGGAGGAGCGAGCTACTTGCAGGTGCTCACTAGCGAAACAAATTATTTCGGCGCGGAATTGAACCTAGCGCAGTCAGAATTGAACGAACGCCTAGCGCTCGTTCAGGTGTACAACGCGCTCGGCGGCGGCTGGCAGCAATAGGCAATGCATGAGCGCGAGAAGGATTCAAAGCCCACCGCCCTCTAACATTCTCTTAGAATCGGCGGTCACCTGCTCGAGTTCGATCTCGCGATCCATACCGGCCCGCGGAAGGGAAGCCAATACAGCCCGACTTGGGACATGGTAGACTGGAAATCCCGGATGCTGAACATTTCCCGGACGAAGTACGGCGAAGCCGTGTACGTGCCGCTAAACGATGCCGTGCCGGCGGCTCTCAAGACGGTCTTCGAGCAGGACGATAGACGGGTCCGTTCCGCCAGCAGCCGTTCAAGTTATCAGTAGATCAACCACATTAGGGGCGTAGCTCAGTGGTAGAGCAGCGGCCTTTTAAGCCGAAGGTCGTGGGTTCGATCCCCACCGCCCCTACCAATCCTTCTCCTTGAAAACACGCGAGTTCTGGCGGCAGGTCGCGCCGTGTACCCCGCGTGTACCTCTTTAATCAGCGGATCGTTGCTCCAAGCGGCCCGGAGGTCGGCTTCGATCTGCTCTTGGCGAGATCGCGTCCAGGGCGCGTAGTGCCGTTCCGTAATGCGGATGCTGCTGTGCCCGAGAAGGATCGAGACTCTATCGAGAGGCACACCTGCGAGAAGCAATTCGACCGCGAACGTATCACGGAGGCGGTGCGGATGGCCCGTGGGAACCTTTGCGAATTCAAAGAGGCGCTGCAAGCGGCGCTGCCATTTTCCTTTTGCGCTTCGCACTGTGGATGCGCCTGTCCAGAAGAAATATCGCTCGCTCGAACGCGGCGCTGTCTCCAGTGCCTCGACAACTGCATCCGGTAAGACGCAATACACGGGCACGCCGGTTTTCTGCGTATGGAGAAGCAGCTTGTTCCCGTTGAGGCGGCTCACTTCAAGCTGTGTTGCATCTCCGATTCGAAGCCCAGAGTAGCGGAGCAAAAGCAGAAAAGCTCTGAGGCGCTGCGCATTGCGTTTGCCGGCGCTCTCGCCATAAGGCTCAAGGGCTGCAATCATCCGAGTCATCTCTTCCCGCGTAAAGGGCATCGTGGGCTTGTTCGGCACCTTGGGAGCCTTCAAGTCGATTGCTGGATTGTCGGCAATCCATTTTCTCTTTTCAGCAAAGCGCATGAATGCTCTCAGGCGTTCCAGCTTCTTGAGGCTCGTGCGCGGCCCTTGTGTCCACGTCGCACGAAACGTCGCAAGCGTGTCGAGGTCCAGTTGTGCGAGGAATTGCAGCTTGTATGCTTCTGCGAAAGTGTCAAGCTCTTGAAATAGGAGACGGTATTTGTACAGTGTGGATTGATTCAGTTTCCGCGCCTCGGCATCCGCAATGAATTTCCGATGAGCGTCCTTAATCGTTATTTGCTGCTCCGTCTGACGTGTCCGGCGGTCCTCCGCTTCCCATTGACGGACCGTCTCTTGCGCTCGCTGCCAGTCGCGTAGCTTGAGAGACTCGCGTAACTCTTTGCCACTAAGGAAGCCATCAACCCAAATAGGGCACTGGCAATGCCGGTGCTTGCGCCCTTTCGTGCGCTGCTTGCAGTTTCTTCGGTGACGGCGGTAAATGGTCAGCATCGCGCAACACTCCTAGCGAACAGCAGCTTTCGCCGATAGTCGCCGGTGGACCCGCTGTAATACAGAATGCGGAATCCGCAGCGTAACATAGCGTCTCTTGTGGCGGGGACTGCGATCTCCAATCACAAGCACACCCGGTTCATCTTCGAAAAGTTCACGAACTTTATCAGGACTGAGGTTCCACATCTCAGCGATTTCCGTAACGGCATAGTGCCGCTCGATGTGCACTGAGGTTTCGAGTTGTAGTTCGACGCCCATTACTCGCAGCTACTCCTGGATGAAACTCGATTCGACAAATTCGTGTTCGCTCCCCCTGTGGTCCCCTGCACTTGCCGCTGCCGTGATTCAGGGGCATCGGTGTCACGCATGATGCACAGCGGACGCATCCTCGTGCGCATCACCCGCGTGTTGGTCCTGCCAAGACTTGAATTCCTTGTCTCGCCTGAACAGGTCTTTCAGAGCTTCGGTAATCACGTATGATGGAGTTGAGCCGATGAAGTCTGCGTAGCAGTCCAATTGAGCCTTGATGGCTTCCTCAACACGCGCTTGGATCGTGACCGACTTTGGCTGTTTCGGTGGTGCTTTGATGATTGGCATGTCTCGCCCTCAGTGCTCACTTGGGATTTGTCTGACAGTTCGTCTTACAAAGCTCTGGGAATTGCCTGATAGTTCGCGGCCAAAACACGAGCTGCGCTTCCCAGCAGAAAGAGGCGGGAGTGACCCCCGAAGCCCGAAGGGATCGGGCCGCGAT
>Ga0335075_10009589_pt1 | contig 14735 bp, 6 predicted proteins | sample Lox_Sample_24_FD_206723 | JGI IMG/M metagenome (GOLD analysis project Ga0335075, IMG submission 206723) | Soil microbial communities from Loxahatchee National Wildlife Refuge, Florida, United States - Lox_Sample_2.4 | ecosystem: Environmental > Terrestrial > Soil > Wetlands | place: USA: Florida...
ATAATGCGATCGTCCTCAAGGTTGTTGCTGTCCATCACCATAACAGTCCTCTCCGCTGAAAACCGGTGGCCAAGACCACCTCGCAGTAGGATGCGAGGAATGCGGATTATGCCGGTAGCCGCGGGCCGCTCCGGCGCTGAAATTCGGCGCGCGCCGGGGCGCTTCCTATATACTGGCGACAACCGAGCCGGAGAGATGGCCGAGAGGCTGAAGGCGGCGGTTTGCTAAAACTCTGGTTCTGTTTGCGCCCATCGATGCTTCCTTTATTTTGTTTGCGTTAAGGCAATCTCATTTGCACCCGAACACTTCATTTGCAGACGAATGTCCAGCAATTGGCCAGCAGCTTTAGTCCACTCTTTGCTTTCCGCCGTGGAACAATTGCTCCTCGCTTTGTCGCCGTCGAGTTGCGTCGAGCGGCCAGCTTCGCATCGTTCTTTCGTGCCTGAAAAATCCGCGTCGCCCCAATTCACGCTCTCGTTCGCCCGCATGGTGCTTCTCCACTTCGGAGAGAACGTACCCCGGATCAGCAGTTCGGTCAAATACTCTGGAACCGGATGGAGCAACACGGCTGCGTCTTCGTGGCAAGCGGGATCGGAGAAATCTCAGCGATGTGCGATTTCGTGGTCTCTCTTTGAGGGGTGAGGGGGCGCGCGCGGCAGATGTGGCCAACACCGATGAACAGGTGGCAGGTGGCCGGTGGGTCGATTGTGCGGAATTAGCCCTGCATCCTTTCCCAAAAGGAATCCGCCATGGGTTCGTTCGTCATTTGTGTCTGCCGGCGATCCCCCGGACCTGATCTATCACTTCCCGCTCGTTCTGTATTGAGATCGCCTTTCGGCCGCAATTAGCGCGGTAGACAATCAGGTTGTCGTCGCCGCCCACCACGCTCGGGAACACGAGGCCCTGAATTCCGGCGGCGATGAGTTCCCGGGCCAATTCCATCGAAGGGCGCAGGTCGTCCTTGTCGAGACAAGCCGCCCTTACGGCCTCTACAGTCTGCGACGATCCGAGGCTGGACAGATTCAGCGCTTTCTTCAGATCGACGACAACCGCATACACAATCCGAGGGTACTTGTCGATGCTGATCTGGCCGATACCGCCGAGCCTCGACTTGCGTGCGGTGACTTCCTTGCTTGCCCCTGCGTCCGTCGCCGACAGGTAAACCGCCCGGGTGCCGATCGGAGCAAATCTCCCTCCGTTAGCCCGTGCTCCCGCCCCGCTCAGGACGTCCATTGGATCCATGTAGCGGTATTCGACACTGCGAAAGAAAAGCCCCTTGATAGGGGCAGCCCGGCTTATCCAGCGGTTGATTGCCTTCTGCTGCTTGGCACTGAACGTCACACTGGCTGTCCCTCCCGCAACCTGTCGAACTCTACGACGAGATCGCGGATACGTCCATCGGCGATCAATTCCTGGGGAGTCCGTCCGGCGAACGCCTCAAGTGGCGACGAGAGCCACTCTTTCTCCGTGGGAGCCACGACATAGTCATCCATGCGGGACAGCAATTCGCGAAGATCGCGGGTTTTCTTGAACATCTGGCTGGTGCCTTTGCCCGCTTCCCAGTTCTGCACGGTGCGGGCGGTTACGTTCAAGGCATTCGCCAGCTGTGCTTGGCTCAGTCCAAGCCGCTGCCGAGCGCTCTCGAGCTCGAAGGTCGATTTCTTATCCCCATTGGGCCGAGCATGGGCGCGGATGTTCCGCGCCTTCAGAAGCTGCCGGAGGTGTGGCCAGTTGAAGGCCCATTCAGCCTCGGCAAACTTCTGCCTCCCAACCATCGTTCCTACACGGAAAGCGAAATCGGCCGAATGGTGCGGCGTATAGACCAAAAGCGTCGACACCTTGCAGTTCCGAAGGGTAGCCAGGGTGCTCTCAACCGCGGCATCCTCTTCGGGCCTGGACAAGTAAAGGACGCTGACCTGGGTCTTGCCCAGTGCGGACTTCACGTGACAGGGAACGGTCTGAAAACGGGGAGCGTAGGGTGCAAAGAGCGACTTCGCCTCGTCCAGCGCCTTTGGTTCGGTCCAAACGACGAGTCCTTCGGTAGGAGTTGCGGTGTGCATTCTCACCTCCGGCTCTATTATACACAATATTTCGTGCCATACGAATATCTTCGCTCTGCTCGAACCGATGGATTGACGGCATGATAAGTTATCTCGCCCCTATCCCTCGGCGTGGAAAGATCGCGGCTCCCATGATCTCTGGCGCCATACTTTCGAGTTCGTTTTCGGTTAGAAGAAGACGCGGGCCGTCTCTGAGTTGGGAGTGACCTCGCAGCCGATAGGCCTGACGAACTGCCTGGCAGTCTCCGGGATGAGTGCGACTTGCTGTTTCCGGCCAAGACGGGGGAAAGCAAGCCGCCCTCAATTTGTGGAGATCGTAATTCTTCTGTCTGTGCACATTGACACCGCTTGCTGTCGCGTCCGGACGCATGCAGACTCAGCCCACCAAGATAAAATAGTGAATTCCAAAAATATCTAAGCGGACAGCCGCATAGACCGCACCAACCTGTCGAATCAGATTGCACTAGGAAGGAATGATCGCATGCCCTATCAAATTCCGATCACAATCAAGACTGCTCTTGATCGCATTTCCAAACACGATTATGTCCGGCCATTCAACGCGAATTCGTGTGGAAACCTGAACAAATCTATCGTCTCTTTGACAGTCTCATGCAGGGATTTCCCGTTGGCTCATTTCTCTTCTGGAAGATAGAACAGAAAACAGCGACAGCATTCCAGTTCTTTGATTTTTCCCGGGAGTATCATCAACGGGACAATCCTCATTGTCCGCCGCTCGGGAAGCTTCCAAAAGGCCCCGTGACGGCAGTTCTCGATGGGCAACAACGCCTCACAGCATTGAATATTGGCCTTCGTGGTTCGCTCGCCATCAAAGAATCAAATAGGTGGTGGAACAATCCAAAAGCCTTTCCAGTGAAGAAGCTCTATCTGAATCTGCTGCACCAGCCAGAGCCTGATGAAGAGGGGGAAGTCTATCGATTCGCGTTCCTCACGGATGAAAAGGGCTTGGCTTCCAAAGAGAACGAGTTCTGGTTCCCAGTTCATCAAATATTCAACATGGCCGAGCCTTCCGAACCCATGGTGTATTTGGCAGAAAAGCAATTGGGAAATACGCCTTGTGCGGTCAAATCGCTGCACAGATTACAGCATGTCGTCCATGTCGCGCCGGTTGTGAATTTCTACGAAGAGGAAAGCCAGGCGATCGAGAAGGTATTGAACATCTTCATTCGCACGAACAGTGGCGGAACCGTCTTGTCCTATTCCGACCTTTTGCTCTCAATTGCGACAGCGCAATGGGAGGAACGGGACGCGCGGAGCGAAATTAACGCTCTGGTGGACAATCTGAATGAAACCGGAATGGGGTTCAATTTCTCGAAGGACTTCGTGCTTAAAGCCGGTTTGATGCTCTCCGACATTGCTAGCGTGGGATTCAAGGTCGAAAACTTCGACCGGGATAATATGAAGAAACTTGAAAGTCATTGGTCGAAAATCGCGGAAGCATTGCGGCTGACAGTCCAACTGGTCGCCACATTCGGTTTGTCACGCGATACGATTACAGCGGATAGCGCCCTTCTCCCGATTGCCTACTACCTTCACAAGCGGAAGTGCGATGGCGCATACCTCACATCAAAGGCCGATGCGCAAGATAGGTCGAACATAAAGCGTTGGCTGATTCGCTCTCTGATTAAGCCAGGCGTGTGGGGTAGCGGACTTGATGTCCTACTGTCCGCGCTAAGAGCCAAGATCAGTAGCGATCACAGCGGGAAGTTCCCTGTCGAAAAGCTGGAAAGTGAAATGAACGTAAGAGGCAAGAACCTTTCGTTCACTCAAGAGGAAATAGAGGACTTGGCGGACAGGAAATACGGTTCGCGGGACTTGTTCGGCCTATTGACGTTGATGTTTCCATTCGTCGACACAAAAAATCAATTTCACATTGACCACGTCTTTCCTCGCACCGCTTTTCACGCGAAAAAGATGAAGACATTAGGCTTCTCCGCGGAAGAGAGCGAGCGCCTCGGAGAATTGAAAGAGCGACTGTCGAACCTTCAGCTCCTGGAAGGCCCTGAGAACCAGGCCAAGAGCGGAAAAATGCCGGCAGGCTGGATCACAGAAGCTTACCCCGATGACACCGTGAGAAAGGATTACATCGCGCGGCACATGCTGAGCGGCTTGAGCAATGACCTTCATGATTTTGAGAATTTCTACGACGCGCGACGTAAGTCTTTTTTGAAGCGGATAACGGAAGTGCTCAACGGCTAGCCTCTCAATTGGCTCGCGCGACGTGGTTCAGAGGATGAAGGGATCGTTGGCTATAGTCCGCTAAGAGGCGGGCGGCCCTGGTGGTATATAACGGTTCTAGTTCATTCAACTTGAACACAGGACCGGTAACCCGTGTCAATGCAAGGATTTGATGTCGAATTGTCGGCGCAGGAGATCCAAGTTCTGCGGGACGCGAACAGCGTGGCGGCCTTCTTCGCTGGTCTCGGATACGACACGGCGGCACGCATCCCCCAGACGCCGGCAAATCTTGGGCTCTCGGAACCGCTTCAAAAGCGGATCAGGCGTGTCGAACTGATCGCGGATCAGGCAAAGCTCTTTCAGGTCTACCTGTTTGAATTGCAGAGCGTCACGGTTGCTGACATCAAAGCCATCGGGCGTGCGTTCCGAGATAAGGCCGGGAATTTCCTGTTTGTCATTACGGCAGACTACGACGACATTGAATTTGTCCTGCTCGACCGGCTCGGCAAAGCCGTTGCGCCCACTGCAATCAGCACTGCCTCGCCATCGCTGACCTTGCGCCGCTTCAGCGTCGATCGCCGCGACCCCTCACGGATCCAACTCAGAGTTCTCCGGCGATTCACCTGGACCGAAGCGGACCCTTTCGGCCAGTTCGACAAACTCCGTTTCGCTTACGATCTGGCGTACTGGTCTGAGGTCTTCTTCAATAACAGGGGATTGTTTTCCGACTACTACCTGACTGAGCGGCTTCCCGCGCGCGACGGCAAATTTGTTGAGTTTGGCGAATGGCGCGAAGATCCGAAACCTGCCTACCAGCGCCTCCGCGCTATCTACGATCAGGCAGCCGAGAGATTCTCGGGCAAGAAGACCGGGGAACTGTTCAGCATTCTGTATGAACCGCTGCTGCGGGAGCTTGGGTTTGGCGTGAAGATTGAGAATGCCGCTGGCTCTCCCAGTCTCTTGCGCCTAAACGATCCGGTTTCCGGCTCGTTGCTCGGCATTTGTCTCCCCTATCCCTGGGGCCGCGAACTGGATCGCAAGGACGATAGGCACGATGTTGAAGCCCCGGAAACGACGCCGACATTTGCGGTTGTTGACCTGCTGGCCAAGGAGCAAGCGCCGTGGGTCGTTTTGACGAACGGCAAGCTCTGGAGGCTCTATTCACAGCGGGCGCACTCGCGCGCCACCAACTACTACGAGATCGACCTCGACGAGATTCTCGGCCGGCAGGGATTCCAGCAGGACATCCAGGACGCGTTCCGGTATTTTTGGCTACTGTTCCGAATGCAGGCGTTTCGCCCGGTCGAGCAGGATTGGCAGGGCAAACGCCAGCCGATCAGTTTGCTCGACCGGCTCCTCTCAGGCAGCGAGGAATACGCAAAGCAACTGGGCGAGAGCCTAAAAAGCCGCGTGTTTACGCAAGTCTTCCCCGTGTTGGCCGAGGGCTTCCTTGCGAATATGCGGCAGCGTGGCGAGACAGTCGGCGACGAAGACCTACCGGCCATCTTCCAGGGAACGCTCACACTGCTCTACCGGCTGCTCTTCTTGCTCTATGCCGAAGCCCGCGATCTGCTTCCGGTTCGTGCTCGGGAGTACCGCGAGGCCAGCCTGCACCGACTCAAAGATGAAATCAGCAAGCGGGCCGGGCCAATTGCCGAATCGTACGGCACCGCCGGCTCTGCCCAGGAGCGAAAATCTCGCATCGAGCAGGCGTACTCGACATCGGAGTCCGGCCTGTGGCGCCGCCTGAAGGGGATCTTTGCCGTTATCGATCAAGGGAGCGAAGAGCTGAATGTCCCGCGCTATAACGGCGGATTGTTTCTCGCCAAGCGCGAGCGCAACGACCACTCCCCCGAAGCCGAGGCGGCTCGCTTTCTTGATCGCGAGCGCATCCCCGACCAGTACCTGGCCCTAGCGCTAGATCTTCTTGCCCGCGATGTGGACCCTAAATCTAACGCACTCGTCTTCATCGACTACAAATCCCTCGGCGTGCGACAACTCGGGTCCATCTATGAGGGCTTGCTAGAGTTTCGGCTGAAGGTCGCCGGCGAAAAGCTGGGGATCGTGAAAGAAAAGGGTCGCGAGGTCTACAAGCCCTTCAAGGAACTCGACGAGCGGGAGAAGCGGCGCGCCGAAACACAGAGCGCATTCGTCCCGAAGGGCCGCGCCTACTTGGAGAACGACAAGCGGGAACGCAAAGCGACAGGCTCCTACTACACGCCGGACCACATCGTGAAGTACATCGTCGAACACGCTGTTGGCCCTGTTCTTCAGGAGAAGTTTGACGCGCTGCGACCCAAATTGCGCCAGGCGCAGCAGGAGCGCCGCGAATTCTTCAAGCAACAGCAGGAGTTCGCCCGCCGCGGCATGAAGTCCAAGCCGCCAGAGCAGGCCGACCTCATTGGCCGCCAGATGGTTGACGAACTCTTCAGTCTCAAGGTGCTCGATCCGGCCATGGGCTCAGGCCATTTTCTCGTCGAAGCGGTCGATTTCATTACGGACAAGCTGCTCGAATTCCTGAACGCGTTCCCGTGGAACCCGATCCTCGTTCGTCTGGATCAAATGCGCGCCGAAATCCAAGGTGAGATGGACGAGCAGAATGTCGAAATCGACGCCAACCGGCTTACCGACGTGAACCTGCTCAAGCGTCACGTGCTGAAACGCTGTGTCTATGGTGTGGACCTGAACCCAATGGCCGTGGAATTGGCCAAGGTCTCCTTGTGGCTCGATTGCTTTACTCTCGGCGCGCCACTTTCGTTCCTCGATCATCATCTTCGTTGGGGCAATTCGCTTATCGGCAGCACGGTCGGGGAGGTGGACGCCATTCGCGAAGCCAAGGAACAACTGCCCTTAACTGGCACCAGCGATTGGCAGGGACTCACCCAGGCCGTGCAGACGATGATCGACGTGGGCGGGATGCCGGACATCACGCCCAAGCAGGTCGCTGAATCGAAGCAGCACTACGAAACGGGATTATCAGGCGTGGAAGTATTCAAGCGTGTGCTTAACCTGCACACTGCTCGCTGGTTCTTAGAGATCGAAGGGCCAAAAGGAAAATCCAAAAAGAAGATTGACATCTTCGATGAAATGCTGCGCAGCGGGGAACTCTTCACTTGGGCTCATGGGCAGATAGATTCGCCGGTAGCCCATACTGCGATGGCGAAGTTTGGACGTGAAACTGTGGTGAGCGCTGCCCAAGTCGCCAGAGAGAAGAGATTCTTCCACTGGGAACTTGAATTCCCCGAAGTGTTTTACGGGCGGCGAGAGGGAACCCAGATGGTTGTCGAGCGGCTCGAAAGCGCCGGCTTTGATGCGGTAGTAGGAAACCCTCCCTACGTGAATGCGATCGAGCTGAATAAGGTTCTTTCCGCCTTTGAAAAGCCTTATTGGAAGCAGGCCATGAAATCGGCGGAAGGGGCGTATGACTTGTACGTCCTGTTCATCGAAAAGTCCCTGGGTTTGCTTTCTCGATCCGGCCGTGCCGGGTTGATCACTCCAAACAAATACCTGGCAGCCCCTTATGCTGAAGCCTTACGGACGTTCTTGATCGAAAACGCCGCTCTGATCAGAGTACTCGATGCTTCGCGTGTATCCGTCTTCGACGATCCCGCTGTATATCCCATTGTGATGACTTACCAGCGACTTCTCTCGATGGGCCCTGAACAAATTACTGTGGATCAACTTCTTCAAAATGGGACGATTCGCAGTTCAGTGCAGCCGTATCGCACTCTGCGTATCCTACCTCAGTTCATTTGGGGCTTTCTCCTCTCAGAAGGAATCGACATCGTTGAAAAACTCCTTAACAATACGGTTATGCTCAGCGAAGTCTGCGAGGTGAATGCGTCAACGACGACTGCTGAAGCGGATGCGTTCGATGCCCTTATCTCACAAGATCGCCCGCGAAACGGCAAAGGATGGAAGATCGTAAATACCGGGACGATCGATCCATTCCGACCTCTTTGGGGAACGGAAATGTTCAGAAGCGGGGGACAGCAATTCCTCAAACCCTATCTGCATGATGATCGAAGCATCGTCTCGGAGAATCGACGTAGACAATATTCCATCTCGAAACTGATATTTGCTAAGGTCGTCCGCTCCCTTGAAGTGATGTTTGACTCGGAAGGGGAATATGCGTCCTCCAACACAAACTTCGCTTTCGTGAGCGGAAAGGAAGGATTCTTCTATCTCGGATTGCTCAATTCGCGATTGCTTTCCTGGATCTATGAGCAATATTTTGGCGCCCTAAGGATGGGCGGAGGTTATCTCCAGGTCCAAGCTCCTCAATTGCGCTGCCTTCCTGTGCCACGCTTTGATCCAGAGAACACGACCATGCAGGAACTCGCACGCGATTCGGAGCGGTACATGAACGAGAACGATCCAACTCTCATGACAAAAATCGATTCCTTATCTTTCTCCGTCTACGGCCTTGCCGTGAGTGAAGTAGCAAGGGTCCAGAACTCTACATCAAAGAGCGAGGTTGAAATCGGATAAGAGAAATGAGTGAGCGAGTTGCTACAGCTTCTGCCGTTAAGCTTCCCTACGTCATAGACAACCAGGAGCATCGCCTCGCCGATGTTCTCACTGGCCTTCTGGCGACGCATCAGGGACGCTCGCTCGACGCGGCAAGCGCGTACTTCACCGCAGGCGGTTTTGGGTTGCTTAAGGACGGATTGCTTGGCTTGGGCAACTTCCGCTTGATCCTCGGTGCGGAGCCGACTGCCGGCCAGCAACTCGGACTCCCGCCGGACGCCGGGGCCGTTCGCGGCCTTATCGGCAGCGACCTCCAGTCACTTCCGTTCGCTGAAAAGACGCTGCGCCTTGTGGAAGATCTGATTGCTTACCTGCAGCGCGACTCGGTGCAAGTCCGGCTCTACGAACATGGGTTTCTCCACGCAAAGTGCTGGCTGTTCTATTCCGACCGGCCTGGACAACAGATGCTCTTCGACCGCTTCCGCCCGGTTCTGGCGATTGTAGGCTCCTCGAATTTCACTGCGCCAGGACTGACCACAAACCGCGAGCTGAACCTCGCGCACAAGGTGCTGCTCGATTCCTCCGACGCAGAGGACAAGGACGCGGCCTATGCCGTGCGCTGGCTGACCGACGCCAAGCCCAGCTCCAATATCACCAATGCGAACCGGCAACTGCTGAAAAGCGAGGTGGGCGCACGGGCAATTATCGACCTGGAACGGTGGTATGAGCGGCAATGGGACGACAGCCGCGATTTCAAACCCGAACTGATCGAGCTGCTCGACGCTTCGAAGTTTGGCCGCAAGGAGTACACACCGTTCGAGGTCTACATGAAGGCGTTGTACGAATACTTCAAAGACGATTTGGACGACCAGCCGGAAGGGCCGACTCGCTCGGCCGTCGAGTTAGCTGAGTTCCAGGAGGACGCCGTAAAGAAGGCACGACGGATTCTGGCGCGCTACGACGGCGTGATGATCGCAGATTCTGTCGGGCTTGGCAAAACCTGGATCGGCAAAAAGCTGTTAGAGGACTTCGCCTACCACATGCGGCAAAAGGCCTTGGTGATCTGCCCCGCGAGCCTGCGCCCGATGTGGGAGCGCGAGCTGGCCGAGGCGACGATTTCCGCAGCGATCCTATCGCAAGAAGAACTTGGACGCGATGGCTTCGATCCCTCAGGCTTCGCAGATGTGGATGTGATCCTGGTGGACGAGTCCCACAATTTCCGTAACCGAAACGCTAACCGTTTTGCAAGCCTGGAGCGAGTATTAGGAGCGAATGCGGGCCGTGGCCGTGACGGGATGCGAAAAAAGGTCATCCTGCTCACCGCGACGCCCGTGAGCAACGACCTGTTCGATCTGTACAACCAGTTCTCACTGATCACCCAAGGGGATCGCAGCTATTTCGCCGCTGCCGGCATCGGCGACCTTTACCGCTATTTCATACAAGCGAGACGCGAGGGGCGGCACAACATGCCCGGCGTTGCGCTGTTCAACCTACTGGAAGAAGTCGTTATCCGGCGGACTCGCAACTTCATCCGCAAGGCGTATCCCGAGGCCACCATCGCCGGTAAAAAGATTCACTTCCCGGAGCGGGAGCTGAAAACTGTCCGGTACAACCTGGAAGAAACGTACCACGGAATTTACGAATCCATCGTAGGCGCCGTGGAGAGCCTTAGCTTGGCGCCATACAACCTTGAGGCGTTCAAAAAGAAAGACGTTGAGGTTGACGAATTCGAAGCGGGCCGCGAGCAGGCTCTGGTTGGTATCTTCAAGAGCCGGTATCTGAAGCGTTTTGAATCGAGCGTTGACGCCTTCCGCGTAAGCATCCGCCGTGCCCTTGCATTTCTCCAGACGTTTGAGTCCTATATGCTGGGCGGCAAGCTGCTGAAGAGCAGCGACTTTCAGAAGGCAATGCGCTACCTGGAGCGTGAGGACGCTGAGGATGATGCCGTGCCAAGCTCACTGGCCGATGAGTTGGACGCAAACGAAGACGCGAAGCGCGTTCTCGAGGGCATGGAAACTGTCGATCCTGCGCTCTACGATCTTCGCCGCCTTCACAAGTCTGTGCAGCACGACGTGAAAGTGCTGACGGAAGTCTGGGAGAAGGTGAAGCACATCGATGCGAAACACGATACCAAGCTGCAACGCCTCAAGGAACTTTTGACCGGCGAATTGAAAGGCCGAAAGGTTTTGGTTTTCACCTACTACCGGGACACCGCGCGCTATTTGTATCGTCAGCTCGGTGACGCAGACGGGGCAGACGCTAAAAAGTTCCGCGCACAGGCGGGCGGCATCACCGTGCGCCGAATGGACAGCGGAAGTCAAGCAGACGAACGGCTCAGGATCGTACAGGCTTTTGCTCCAGTGGCAAATGGGAAGCCCGAACTCGCGGGCAGCGAACGTGAAATCGACCTGCTCGTTTCCACGGATGTGCTGTCAGAAGGCCAGAACCTGCAAGACTGCGGTTACCTGCTCAACTACGACCTGCACTGGAATCCGACCCGGATGGTGCAACGGGCGGGCAGAATCGATCGGATTGGCACCGGTTTCGATGTTCTCTGGATTTACAACATGTTTCCCGACCGTGGGCTGGAGCGGCTGCTCAATCTTGTTAACAGTCTTTCGCAAAAAATCGCGGACATTGACCGCCTGGGGATGCTCGATGCAAGCGTACTCGGCGAGGAGGTTCACCCGCGCACTTTTAACACACTCAAGCGCATCGAGGACGAAGACCATACCGTAATCGAAGAAGAGCAGCAGTTTACGGAACTGGCAAGCAGCGAGGTCCTCCTACAACAGCTTCGCGCGTATCTCGACGGTGGCGGGCGCGAGGTTGTCGATGCAATCCCGGACGGTATTCATTCGGGGCTTCAGAAGCCGGGTGCGCGCGGAGTTTTCTTCTACTTCCGCAGCAACGGACCTTCAAAGATGCAGCATTTTTGGAAGTACTTCGACTTGAAGACGAATGTCATTCTGGACAACCGGCACGTGCTGGCAAACCTGATTTCATGTGCCTATGACACCCCGCGGATCGTTGACCAGGAAATTTACAGGTCGATCTTTGAGATTCAAGAGCGCGTTGTAGAAGACCTGCTGCAAGGACAGCAAGACAAAATTGCGCTGCAATCGGCGCCGCAGGCCATCGATCCGCTCCAACAGACCGTTGCGACCATCATCCAGTCACACCTCAACCATCCAGAGGTTGATCGCAAGCGCGGCATTGCCGCGATCTCATTCCTAAATGGGCCCATGCAGAATGTTCAGCTAGCTGAGCTTCGTAAGCTTTACAAGCTGTATCAACGGACAAGCAGTGCAGTCGAACTCATCGCCGGAATCCAAATCATGCAATCGGCATTCGGCGCTCAGCCAAAGGCTGGGTCAGAAAAGTCACCGGCGACCTTGCCAGCACTCAAGAGAGAGGAATTGCAATTGGTTTGCTTCGACGTGCTGACCGGTGCCTGAGAGCGGTGGGATACTTATGTGTTGAGTCAGGAACAGAATACGGCTATATTGGTTCTCAACCTGTTCGACCGGCCAAACGAGGATTGCGATGCGGTTTTCCCCCAAGCGCACCCAATCCGCTGCCGTCCTTGTCACGTGTACGGTCGCGATCATTCTGATAGTCGCGTTTGTTCGTTACCGCATTCGGCTGCGGATCGACTCAGATAGTGCCGACGCGCTTCTGCAGCGTGCCGATGATCTCGCATGGAATGGCCAGTGGTTTTCAGCCGCTCCTTTGTTCCGACAAGCCCAAATGAAGTACATCGCCGAGCGCAACGGGCCAAAAGCGCTCTACGCGCAGGTGAGCCAGATCCCCGCCCGGGCCGAGTCCGCCAGCCTCTCAGACACGATCTATGCCCTCACGCAAGACCTGAAGAAGCCCGACGCGACCGATTCTGAGACCCGGCTGCGAATCCTTGAAGTGCGGGGCATGATCGAGAACAACTACGATGCGAGCTTCGCACGCCAGACCTGGAGCCAGGTTGCCGTTCTCGCGCGAAACCGAGGTCATTTGCTTCTCGCTTCTCGCGCGCTCGGCGAAGAAGGGATTGCCGCATTCCTCCTTGGTGACACGACGACCGCGAAGAAGGAGGTTCTAACGGCCTGGGGAGTGGCGAAGGTCGCTCACGACATTCCGGCCCAGGTTCGATACGCCAGCCTCTACGGGGCTGGTCTCGTTGAAATGCACCGTTACCAGCAAGGGCTGGGTCCGCTTGATGACGCCATCGCTATTGCTAGGGTTCATCCGGCCGTGGCCTATCCTGCCATCGCAATCTCCTCGAAGATCGACGCTCTCCGCGGTCTCCACCGCTGCCAAGAAGCACTGACTCTGGCGAATCAAGCCCTTGCCGAGATCCCGAGTCCTTCTCTCAAAGGCCACTACTACCAAATCCTCACGTCGAGAGCCAGCGTCTATGAGGACATCGGCCAGTGGGATAACGCAATCGCAGATTTCAAACAGGCGCTTTTTCTCGCGACTCAGCTCGACTATTGGCGTGGCGTTACGCAGGTGGCGGGAGGACTCGCCGACGCATATGTGCACCAGAAAAACCTCAATGCCGCGCTTTCCTCGATTGATCAGGCGATCGATGCCAACAAGCGGATTCCGGATGAACTGTATTTCGTTCCCCGCGACCTTGCGATTGAAGCTCGCATTCTCGCGCTGCTCGGTCGCCAAGATGAAGCCGGCGCGCTCTACCGCAAGAGCGCACTTCTGATCGACTCCCTGCTTGAGAATGTCCCAACTCCCTTTGTCGAGCGGCTTCTGCTCACCGAAACGGGCGAGGTCTACGCCGGCTATTTTGTTTTGAAGTGCCGCGAACACGATTACGATCAGGCGCTGCGGATACTGGAGGGAGCGCGCGGGCGGATCGAGGCACAAGCACTGGAACATCACGCCTATCCGGCGCCGCACGCACCCACGCCTGCCGAGCGGCATCTGAGTATCCTGAACGTGGCGCTTCTTGACACCGACAATCCGGCTACCGGACAGGAACTATCCGAACAGGTCCAGGACTCCGAGCCAGCGCTCGATCAGCGGTCCTTGGCATCGGCCACCATCGAACATCCGATCCGTCTCGGCCGGCTCGAATCCGATCTCGCCCAAAACGAATTATTCGTGGAGTACGTTCTCGCGGATCCCCATTCCTATGCACTCGCCGTCACACGCAGTTCCGCACGAGCTTACGAACTTGCTGGGAGGACCGAGATCGAAACCAATGTCAGTGAATATTGTGCAAGCATCCGGGATCAGCATGCAAATTCAGCCCTCGGCAATGCCCTTTTTCATGAACTCCTGGGCAAGATCCCGGAGTATCGGGAGCACTCAACCCTGATAGTTGTGCCTGACGGAGAACTGAATCTCCTCCCGTTCGGCGCCGTCACCGACAGAGGCATTCCCCTCGTCGAGAGCCACACCATCGCAACCTCTCCATCTGCGACCGTCTATTCGATCTTGGAGGACAAACGGGCGGTGGACGCCGATCCTCCACTGCCCTATCTGGGCGTGGCCGCATGGACCAAAGAATCAAAGGTCGAGGGCCCGGTCTTTCGCCTTTTCTCCGGATTCAGCCAAGTAAGCCTGAAACCGCTACCGGAGAGCAAGACCGAGGTCGAAACCATCGCGTCGGACCTCCCCAAACCGAGCACTCTTCTTCTCGGTGGGGACGCTACTGCAGCGCGGTTCACGGACCTGCCCCTTTCCAAATTCAACGTGCTACACCTGGCCCTGCACGGCTATGTCAACACTGACTACCCGGACCAATCGGCACTCGTATTCGCGCCGGAGCACAAGAATATGTACGAAAGCATGTTGCAGGTCCGGCAAATCCGAAACCTGCATCTGGACGCGCGGCTTGTCACCCTCTCTGCCTGTGATACAGGCGTTGGCCCGGTAGGAGAAGAGGGTGTCGACAATGTCGTGAATGCGTTCATTGAAGCCGGCGCGGACTCCGTCGTGTCGACTTTATGGGAGCTTGAGGACCATACCACCGAACACCTCATGGCCGAGTTC
>Ga0335075_10009590_pt1 | contig 14735 bp, 16 predicted proteins | sample Lox_Sample_24_FD_206723 | JGI IMG/M metagenome (GOLD analysis project Ga0335075, IMG submission 206723) | Soil microbial communities from Loxahatchee National Wildlife Refuge, Florida, United States - Lox_Sample_2.4 | ecosystem: Environmental > Terrestrial > Soil > Wetlands | place: USA...
GGGCCTGGAACAAACTTCCGGAAGCGGTGGTGGCGGCAATCATCGAGCTGGCCTTACAAGGACCCGAACGGTCGCCGCGCGAGCTGGCCACGGCGTTCGCCGGCCAGCAGCGGTACTTTGTCTCGGAGGCGTCGGTCTAGCGGCTATTGAAGGCGCGGGCACTGATTACCAGCCCGGCCTTCATCCTACTCAAGGCCGCCGATCACTTTGCTCAGCCCACCACCGCAGTAAATCAATTGTGGCAAACTGATTTCACTTAACCTGCGGGTGATCGGCTGGGCTGGTTCTACTTATCGACCGTGCTTGACGATTTCTCGCGCTACATTCTGGCCTGGAAGCTTTGCACCACGATGACCGCAGCTGATGTCACCGAGACACTGCGCCTCGCGCTTCATGCAGCCGGGCTTCATCAGGCTACGGTCCAGCAACGGCCGAGATTGCTGAGCGATAACGGACCGTCATACCTGTCAGCCCAGCTCGGCGCCCTGCTCCAGGAGGACGGCATGACCCACACTCGTGGCCAGCCGTATCATCCGATGACGCAGGGCAAGATCGAGCGTTACCATCGCTCGTTGAAGAATCGAATTCTGTTGGAGAATTATTACCTGCCGGGTCAACTCGAAGCGCGGCTCGCGGAGTTCGTCGATTTCTATAACACTCGGCGTTACCACGAGAGCCTCGGCAATCTCACTCCAGCCGATATCTACTTCCGGCGCGGATCAACCATTCTCGCAAGGAGGCAAACTATCAAACACCAGACCATCGAATTACGACGACGATTTCATCAACAAGCCGTCGCCTGAACTTAAACCTGATGGCTCATACCTCTCTTCTTTACTGCGGCGCTTTGCCTCAATTGTTCTTGTAAGCTTCCTCTTGGGCGAGACAGGCGGGAAGTAGAACTTTCTGGCAGGATTTGGCCGGGAGGTTCATGAAGCGGGCGCGATTTACGGAAAGCCAGATCGTGGAGATCCTGAAGGACGCCGATGCCGGGTTGCCGGCCAACGAGGTTTGGCGCAAGCACTGGATCGGTTCGGCTACTTACTATACCTATGGACGGCTCCCGCGTGGCAAGAAGGATTGGGTTTTCTGAACTGGCCTGATCGATTGCAAACATCTATTCGGCGTCGTCATCCAGAATGACGCGCCCAATGGGACATCCGCTCACACTCTCCTCGACAAGTGGCCGGCCTCGAAGGCCATTATAAGAATCAGAATCTGAGTGTGCCGGTTCGGTCCGTCAATTCATTTCCGATCCTTCAAGCAACCTCGGTCCATTTTCCCGCTGCGGCGCGGTAAGATTCGCCGCTAGTCAGCACAGCCCAGATTACCGGTGCGTGCTTATTTGGCGACCGCCACCGTTGCGCGGTTGTAGCCACGCCGCAGGCGCAATTCGTTTACCCACATGCTGCTCGCGCCAGTTTTTTCGCACGGCTGTGCGGACGACGGCGCGGGCGCCATGCACAAGCAGGGTCCGCAAGTGCTGGCTGCCGCGCTTGCTGATGCCGCCATCACATGGCGCTCGCCGCTGGAATGCTGGCGCGGGACCAGTCCCAGCCAGGCTGCCAGATGACGCCCGTTCTTGAAGTCGGCGCCATTGCCGATCGCGGCGATCATCGCCGTTGAGGTCTTCGGTCCAATGCCACGGATCTTTGGCGATGCGCTGGCAGGCCTCGCTGGCCTTGAAGACTGCTGTGATCTTGCGATCCAAAGCCTTGATGCGGTCATCGATCTCGAGCATGAAGGTGTAAAGACTGGAAACAATCTCGCGCATCATCTTAGTCAGCTCGTCATTGGCCGCTGCCAGAATCTTTGGAATCAGCCGCCGCGGCCCGCGCGCGTGTGGGCCAACCGTCTGAGATTAGAACGTTGCTTCTACATCACAGCGGTGGCGATCGCCAACAAGAACGCCCGTGTGATGTGGACCCTTTTAACCAGAGGCGAGAGCTATCGCGCTGGACCCGCACAGCAGCTGCACCCGCTCTACAGGTGAAGATAGACCATCCGCGAAGAAAACCGCGGCCGCTGCAACTGGGCAAAGCGATGACTTGCCTCTTCGCAATTAGGTATTTTACCGGAGTACAGAACAAAGGCCAGGTCGCTCTTTACATCACCTGGCAATCGCAGCGAAAGAATTTTCTTAACGAGTTTATCGACTGGATATTCGAATGAGCACAATTCAAATCGTCCATCCTCCAAAAGCGCGTATCACGCGCGCGGATCGCCCATTTTGGACTAGCCTAGGCTTTCCGGATTGACGATGGTTTGCTCCACGCCGGCACGCGAGAACTGCAGATGGGTTAGCCCACCAGGACAAAATTAGCGCCGGAACTAGCTTCTTCGGGATGCGCCCAGCGCGGGGACCCCGGAGGACGATACTCGTACAAAAGGTCCGAGGGGTTGCGTGGCATAAGAAAAAGACGTCACCGTTGACCTGCCTGCAAGCGCAAGATGGAAGCCCGCGAAGATATTGCTTATCGGCGGCGGACAGAACCGAAGTAGTGTAATCCCACGTTGCCTCCGCCATCGCGCGGAAACGAGGAGAACATCCGCGCTCAGCGCCAAATCCGAGTGCATGGTCGTAGTTCCCGCGAATCATGAGCGCAGCGTGGGATCGAACGAAATCAATAACGGCGGCTAGATCCGGCCCGTAGTTCACCTAATCGCCCAGCACCCACAACTCGTCGTAGCCGGCGGGCAGGGCTGAAAGAGCTTCGAGGTTCGCATGCAGGTTCGAGATTATGCAGATGCGCATGTGAGTAATGGGCTCCTGTCAATCAACTATTCGAGAGCTTGAGCGGGTCTTCATTCCGTTTCTGTGCTGACGCCAGCAATTGGGCCCGATCGCGCTCAAGATCACGCCTGAGCGCTTCGCCGGCGATATGGGCGAGCTTCAACTCGTGGTTCTCTTGAGTAAGGACGGCGTTCCGGTAGCGGAGGCCTGCCGCTTCGCTCTCAAGATCCGCGAGGCGCTTGAAGTGGCGGTTTTCGTCCCATCGCTCAAATTCCCGAGTCTCTTCTTTTATAACTTCGGGTGATTCTTGGAATTGGAACTGCGCCAGTTGCTCGGCCGGCCGTCCCAGGTAAGCAAGCGCGGTAGCAACCAGCGCTTCTATGTCTTCGCCGTTGCGCAACTCAGCTTGAGCGAGCGCATCACGCAGACGAAGAACCTTTGTTCCCTCGACTTGCGCGAAATTGACGGCAATGTCCCCGCCTGTGACGTCTCGGCCGTGGGCGCGGCAAAAGAGCGGAGCGGATTCCAGAGCCTTCCTGAAGCGCATGCCGCTCTCGAGCCGATGAATCGCGTGCGCGAGCCTCCATTGAATACGTCCGAGATTTGTGCAAATTCCACAACGGTCCTCGCTGGCCAAAACTGCCTCGATTGCACCCCGAGCCCACCGCGCCCGCGACCTCGGATTGGTGATGCCGCTCAGGATCATTTCCAGATGCTGTCCGCAAAGGGCATGGACCGGTTCATAACGTCCGCGCGCTTGTTCGATTTGCTCGCGTTCGCGCCGCCTCAAAACTCCGCATAGCGGGCACGATCGCGCTTCAAACTGCTTTAATAATTCGCGGAAATTGCGTGATAAGCGCTCGAGCACTTGCATTCTCCGATCGGCATAGCCGGAGCGGTCTCGAGACCCGATAATGGTAGGATTCTCCTGCCTCAGGTCTTTACCCGCGTGCAGGAGTCATTGGCCAAAGGGCAATTACGGGCGGACTCCACCGCCTCTGCTCAGAGACTAATTTCCAGTACAAGTACGGTCAACCTTCATCAAGAAAATCGTGGTGCGAAGAGCACGGCAATCAGCCGCGCAGGTTCCCCAACTGCGGTTCTCGAGGCTTTCATTGCGGTAAACTGGAGTGAGCCGTTCCGTGCAAGGACAAAGAATAATTGACAAGGCTGTTAGTCAGGCTATTCTTCGATATTGTACATCGATGGTCTCGCAGTTTCCGCGAGAAAAGAGGTTCAGCACGATGCATCAATCAAGCATCGATGAAATTAGCGCGCGCGAAATCCTTGATTCCCGCGGCAACCCGACGATTGAGGTCAAAGTTGTGCTGCATGATGGCTCCCTTGGCCGGGCAGCAATTCCGTCCGGGGCGTCGACCGGATCGCGCGAAGCTCATGAACTGCGTGACGGCGATGCAAGCCGCTACAGCGGCAAAGGCGTTCGCCATGCCGTCGCAAATGTCACTGATGTCATCGCGCCCCGCGTTAAGGGTCTCGATGCAAGCGCACAGGCTGACCTCGACCGCGTGTTAATTGACCTCGACGGAACCGAGAACAAGTCGCGGCTGGGCGCGAATGCAATCCTCGGCGTCTCCATCGCCGCGGCCCGTGCGGCCGCAGCGTCGCGCAGGCTTCCGCTTTATCTTTACCTCGCGGCCGATGCCCACCTTCTGCCGGTACCGATGATGAATATCCTTAACGGTGGTCGACACGCGGAATCGGGGGTTGATTTTCAGGAATACATGGTCGTGCCGGCCGGCGCACCGAACTTTGCCGAGGCGCTGCGCATGGGGGTTGAGGTCTTCCACACGCTGGCCGGGGTGCTGAAGGCGAGGGGCTATCCCACTACCGTCGGCGACGAGGGAGGCTTTGCCCCGAGATTGGGAAACAACGAAGAGCCGATCGAGTTGATCCTGGAGAGCATCGTCAAAGCGGGTTACCGTCCGGGCGCAGACGCCTGGATCGCGCTTGATCCGGCGGCCAGCGAATTCTACGAGAATGGCAAATATGTATTCGCACGTTCCGATGGGAAAGCCCGTGATGCGGAGGCGATGACGCGGCTGTATGCTGATTGGGTCAGCCGTTATCCAATCATTTCACTGGAAGATGGGCTAGCTGAGGACGACTGGTCAGGGTGGGAACTCCACACGCGTGAACTGGGCCAGCGTGTACAAATCGTTGGCGACGATATCTTTGTCACCAACCCCGCTATCATCCGCCGCGCGATCGCTCAACATGTGGCAAACTCAGTGCTGATCAAGCTCAATCAAATCGGAACCGTTACAGAGACGCTGGAGGCCATGCGTGTTGCACGCGAAGCCGGATATACCTGCGTCATTTCGCATCGGTCTGGCGAGACTGACGATACGACTATCGCCGATTTCGCGGTCGCGACCGGCTCGGGCCAAATCAAAACCGGGTCAGCCTGCCGTGGCGAGCGAATTGCGAAATACAATCGGCTGCTGGCAATCGCCGACGAACTGGGGACAAAGGCCCAATATGCCGGTATGAGTGCGTTCGCTCGGCACTAGCCCGTCCCTCTCGCATTCGCCATTTCCGTGCGCTCCGAACTCGCGGAAACAGTGGACTCCGCCGAAACGCTGGCGATTCCTGGCATGTCGATGACTGCTAACAACAGCACTCAATGACGCACGTTGCTCGCGCTTCACAACTTGCTTCGAACGCGCTGCAACTGATTAACGCGGTGAGAAGCGAAATTCGAGAGCCGCTCCTCGCCCAGCTTCCACGGGGGTCGATCCGATCAGCCAATGCCGAGTGTCCGATCGCCAAGGCTCTGACCGCCATAATTTTGCCGGAAGAGCGCCGAATCGTGTTCTGTTATCCGTGGCATGCTTCGGCTGCTAACAAGATTTGGCGCGCATCGTTCACCGATGCACTCTTGATGTCAGTCAACATGCCTGATGTGATTTATAACTTCGCGACAGCTTTCCGCCGCGGTCTCTATCCTGATCTTTTAGAATAGACGGAAGGCTGGCCAGTGCTTCGCTCGTTCTGCTAAACTAGCTTAAGGCGGTGGAGTTCGCCGAAATTGCTACTCGTCGCCGAGTGGCCGATGACTCCTACGGCAATTGAGCCGTAGGAGTTTTTTTGTTGCCGCTGCCGACCGCCACGATGAGGCACGACCAAGTGGAAACGCTTAGACAACCAGAACTTGGGCCTCTCGATAGGCATTGGCCCGCGGCCGATTACACGCCACTTTTATCGTTGATAAAGGTGGCCAACGAATTGGGCAGCGAGCGTATCGAACGCGAAGCACAGGCCCTGGCTGATCGTGTGGCCGATAAGCGTTTTTTCGTTGCTTGTCTCGGCCAATTCAAGCGTGGCAAATCGAGCCTGTTGAATGCCCTGCTCGGGATCTCGATACTACCCACTGGCGTTGTGCCTGTCACAGCCATCGTTACCATCTTGCGCTATGGCCCGGCCCTGCACGCCGAAGTCCATTTTGAAAACGGATCGCGCCAGCAAGTTCCGCCGGAGTCAATTTCGGATTACGTTTCCGAAGAATCCAATCCGGGGAACGAACGTGGCGTAGCAGCCGTCGAGGTATTCGTACCATGTGCGCTGCTGGCTTCCGGCATGTGCCTCGTGGATACACCGGGTCTGGGCTCGGTTTACGCGAGCAACACTGCCGTGACCAAGGCCTTCGTTCCACATATCGACGCGGCATTGATTGTTCTCGGCGCTGACCCGCCTATATCAGGAGAGGAGTTGATGCTACTCGAGGATATCGCTTCCCAGGTAAGCGAGATCCTATTCGTGCTCAACAAGGCGGACCGCATGACGCCCACAGATTGCATTCAAGCAGTTAATTTCGCCCGCCGCAGTCTGGTTCAAAAGATTGGGCACGATGCCGTGCAAGTGTTTCAAGTGAGCGCGGCTGAATGGTTGAACGGAGGGGGGCCATCGCGCGACGCGCCGCTACTCCAAAGCGAGCTTGAACTCCTGGCCCGGGAGTCGGGTCCGGCTCTCGTCGGGCAGGCCGAGCGGCGCGGCATTGAGCGCCTGTCGGCCGCACTTATCGGAGAAATTGATCGTCAAGATGAAGCGCTGGCCGCTCCGGTCGAGGAGTTGACAAGGATCACCACGCGGCTCAGACAGACGATAGCTGACGCTGAGCAATCGCTGAGCGATCTTGGCCATCTGTTCAAGGCTGAACAGGAACGAGTCAATCGCCGTTGCACCGAGCAGCGGGACGCTTTTTTGGCAAAGGCGATACCGGCGGCGCGCAAAGAGTTTCATGACGCTATCCTGCACGCGAAGGAACGGCGCGGTTATGCGCTTCACGGCCGCGCAACCGAGATTGCCCAGGGCATCTCACGCCGGCTTTTAAACCAGTGGCTTGAAGAGGAACGGCCCGCCGCAGAAGCGATGTACCGCGAATCGGCCCGCCGCTTCGTTAACCTGGCTAATGACTTTCTCAAGCGTATTACCCAATCGGGCAATTCTATGCTCGCCGGCCTGCCGCAGGCAGTCAGCGCAGAATCGGGCTTCCGGGTGAAGAGCCGGCTCTACTTCGGTGAGCATTTCGGCTTTCCGCGACAGACTCTTCCTGAGCAAATCATCAATAACCTTAGATCGCGCAATCATCAATTGGAGAGCGTCGAGACTAACGTGGCGCGATATATAGACACACTACTGTCCCTCAACAGCACGCGAATACTGAACGACTTCGACGAGATCGTGCGCGAAAGCGGCCGCCGTTTAGAGGCCGAAATCAGGGGAATGCTCCACGAATTGCGCACGACCGCAGAAACAACGCTCGCGCGCACAGAGGCCACGCGGGCCAGCGGAAGTGATGCGGTCAAGTCAAGCCTCGAACGTCTCGAGCATTTGCGCGCCAAAGTTCGGCTGGCATCGCAGCAGGGGGCGGGCGCGGCCGTCCATGAGACTGGAAGGTAGATTCAAACTGAAGGCGAGACAAGCGATCACCACGCAGTCTGATTTCCCGTGGAGCTCGCAACCGTTTTGTTGGCATGTGGTGGGTGTACCTTCATGCCTCGCGAAGATCAGGTTTGCAGTCCCTAGGTGCGCTGAGCCGTTATGGCCGCGTACCGTCGATAAGTAGAACCAGCCCCAGCCGATCAGGCGCAGGTAAGTGAAATCGGTCTGCCACAATTCATTAACTGCGGTGGTGAGCTGGGCAAAGTGATCGGCGGCCTTGAGCAGGATGAAGGCTGGGCTGGTGATCAGTCCCCGCGCCTTCAATAGCCGCTACACCGATCGTTCCACATGATCAAGCGGCATGCACGAGTTGTCGACCCTTTCCAATCGCGATACGGGCGACGCTGGCGCACTCGACCAACCGGAGTACCTGGCTGCGTTCGCGACTGCCTGGCACAGTGACTACCGCGCGCCCAGGGGGCGGAGAAAAACTACTACCAAGCATTGGTGGAGAACCCGCATCGACCCGTTCGCGGAGAGCTGGCCACTGGTGGAAGGCTGGCTGGCGGCGGAACCCAATCTCGCCGCCAGCGAACTGCTGATACGGTTGCGCCGGCAGGTGCCCGACCTTTACCCGACCGGCGCCTAGCTCCGGACCTTGCAGCGGCGCGTAAAGGGCTGGCGCTCAGAGCGGACCCGACAATTGGTGTTTGCCGCGGCTTCTGCTGAAACGCAGCGCTCGGCCCTCAGCAACATCGTGAACGAAACTCTTGGATATTGGTGCGGAAACTCAATCGAAAAAACAAAGAGGAAGCAGAAGTGAATACAACGCCATCGCGAATCATCACGCATCGCCGATGTCGTACCAGTCAAAAGTCACTGGATTTTACAAACACCAGCGAGGAGGGCTGCCCTCCTCGCGCTCCACCCCAGATCAGGCAACGACGATTATCGGGAGTAACATTCTTGGTTGAGGCAACACGTGCGGCAGATCTAATTGTCGTTGATCAGCCTGTCGCTATGCGCGATACTGAATACCGTGTCGCTTGGGGCGGCGAAGACGGAATTTAGCCAGCGGACGCCAACGAGTGTTGAGACTCTAACCATTATTAGCGCAGACTCCGCCTACACCATCGCCGATATGGCGATTTTTCCCTGATATGGCTAGCTGGCAAAGGTACGGCTTTACGGAGTGGGCGAGTTCCTCGGAGTTCACGAATACAAGAACGTTCTGCGCTGGGTTAAACGCCATCCTCCAGCGGCCAGCGGTAAAGCGAGGGCGGATGTGAACCCCACTTACGGTGACCCCTCGAGCCAATTGTACGAGCGCCACGCCGCGAGTGACTTTGATACCAAGACGCAGGACAAGCTCACCGCGGCAAACTAAAATCTTGAAGTGCCGAGCCACAGCGGCCCTACTAGTTCGGCACAAATGCCGGTTCAAAACTTTTCCTTAAACCGCTAAGGGAGTGGATTCGATCGGACCGCGAATTGGCCGCCAAACGTTGATTTCTGCGAACCGATTCTGCAGCCGCTGCTCTGCCTCTGGGCTGGGCAAATGATTGCGAACACGGCGCGGACCTGACTTTGCTGTATAATCGTTGTGCACAGTTCGCACGTATTCTCGTGCGTTTTGTTCGCCTAGTTTAGAAAGTTGGACATTACGAACCTGATGGTCGAAGATTACGATCTTTTCCGCACCGGTTGCCTGCTTCAGCAAGGCCTAAATTTCAGGATAATAGACTTTTTGAACCTCTGTCCGGTCATAGAAATCTTCCACCGCAGTTTCGTGGCGAACCAGCTCAAAGCCCTGCTTGTCGAGCGATAGTTCGACCGCAAGCCGGGCATTGTGAATTAACACGTTCTTTGCCACTGATGCGCCCGTCGTTCGTGGTATCCCTGAGGACGGTTTCATAGGTATAGATCTTTGGTCTTTCGGTTGACGGAGCGAAATAGTTTAAAGTAGCCTGCACGGAGCTCTTTGATATCGACTTCCGATGAATTACTCTCTACATGTTCACTCATAATATTCGCGCCCGCGTGAACTTGCAGCAGTGCAGAGCTGAGCCCGGCCAACAACTGTTGGCCGGGCTCAGACGGTTTAGCGCATTAGCGCATAATCATTGAAAGACCACTCGGACTGCCGTACCTTACGCCATCGCGGTACTCTGCCGGGACGTTGGACCCCAAGTACGGCTTGCCTTTCGGGAGACCAGACCAAATCGTCTCGTGCGAGTTCTGGAAATCGATAGCCGCTGATGAGACGCCGTCCCAGCTAGGACCGATATTCGGAACATTAGAAGCAGAATTGTACCAGGAAATTGATTTCCACAGTTTGCGGTTGGAATCGAACAAGTCTGTCCAGTCTGAGTTCCAATGCTCTTTGTCCGCATACGCAATTCGACTCGAATAGCAGTATCCTGCCGCTTCGCTAGGTATCCGGTGAATGTCGTCTACTGCCATTTCTCGCACTTCCCACTTTCCCCAAGAGGGTTTCGGAAAGCCGAGAGGCATCAGGTAGCCCCCAGGGAAATCTCCGCCTTCGTTGTTAAAATGAGCGAGCGTGATTAGCTGGCGGTCGCCAAGAAAGTCACCAGTATAAATCGAGGTACTGCCGTTGAAACCGTTGGTCTTGGCGTCGTCGTAAGTCCAGTCATAACCGAAGATCGGCGAGCAGCGAGCGGTGCTAGATAAGCGAAGGGAGCGCCGCAGCGCCGGCACGAAGACGTAGGCATCCGGAAAAGGGTGGGCTTCCTGGTCGATATAAAACAGATTCAATGAAGCGGTGTAGCGCGCTTGTTCAGGCTGCTCGATCATGGCCCACTCCGTATACCAAGTTCCCGGAGCATAGTTCAGTTGCTGTGGGAAGTGAGGATCGGTGATATAAGAACTCCAGCGGTAAACTACGTCTTCGACTGTCGGACTGACGTCCCCAAATTTGTCGACGGCCCATACTATTCCCGGATTGTTGGGTGAATTCACATACATCGCGGGTTGGTAGGCGAAAAAGATATTAGCGAGGATTTTCCATCCCTTATTTGGTTCTTGCGGATTCGGAAACGGTGTGCCGCCGTGATAATTGTGGAGAACGTAGTGGCCGTTAGGCAGGACTTCGACGCTGGTTTGCGATCCATATTTCTCGGTCGCTTCCTGCCATGATTTAGGCAGAAAGTTATGGATTGTTGGGCCAATGTCGATCTGTACGTCCGGCGGCATTTTCCAGAAGTACACGCCCTCGAATAACTTCTGCATGCCGAGCGGCATAAAATTCTTGTACTGTTGCCAATTGGCCATCGTGATTGAGGTTCCCACCGGAAGCGTTCCCTGATTCGCGGTGTCTTTGATCCATTGATCCATTGCGCTGCGGTCTGTTGATGTCTGCGGCCAGCCCGTGGCGGGCAGCAGTGCTACAAGTAAAAGAACTCCGAACAAGCGTTTTAGGTGTCTCATGCTGATCTCTCCCGTTTCGTAAAACCGTTTGTCCTGGTCAGTGCAAGCCGTCGGCTATTGGATGGAAGCGACAGTGAGCGCAGCCAGCGATTCGGCGGCCACAATGTTAGACCGACCAGTTAGTATCATCTGAAGAACGGTCTGACAAGGAAAAAGGTTCCCGGGCGAAAAACACAGAGGCTGGGATTTGCGGCTTCGAGGCTCAGACGGCCGGTTGGTCGTTGCGAAAGTGGAGAACTACGAGTCGAATAGCTCTTTCATATAGCGCTTGAAATGCTGAAGATTGCGTTCAACGATTTTCGCGTCCTGCTGGGCCTTCGCAAGGATTACCGAACCTTGCAGGACGGCGATTAGATGTTCAGACAGGCTTCCCGTATCGAAAGCAGTACGAGGGGCGTGCTGAGCCTTGGCGTCATCGAGATCTTGCTTAAAACCTTCGACCCACTGCGCGAAGCGGCGCGCGCAAAGGCCGCGCATCGCCGGATTCGTCCCAGCCATTTCGTGGGTGAAGCTACCCAGCAGGCAACCGCTTAGCATTTCCGGCCCTTTTGACAACTCTATCAAGCGGTTCACATACCCGTAGACGCGGCGCAGTGGATCCTTATGCTTGCGATAGCCACCCTTGGCAATCGACTCTTGTTGGAGCGTGAAGAACCGGTCCAGCACCTCTTCGGCCAATTGCTCCTTGCTTTCAAAATGGTGGAAGAAGCCGCCTTTGGTGAATCCCGCCGCCTTGCAAATATCGTCGATCGTGGTCGCCGTGCAGCCTTTTTTCAGCATGAGGCGCTTGGCGGCCTCAAGAAGTTTTTCTTTGGTGGTGGATTCCGCTGGTGTGAGCGGCATTTGACATACTCACTGTGTCATTCTCCCCATACCAACAAAATCCCTGAAAAATCAACTTGAGCTCGATAGCTCGCTGCATTGCGACGCGTAGATCATCAGGGCTGCTCCGCTAGAGCAATGGCTTAGGCGAACTTCCAAAGCGTCACCTCTACTTGACTGACCGTTCCATAATCGCTAGCTTTCGGCTGACTGCCGAGCGGCCGGTATTCTAATGTTATCTTCAAAAAACACCACTGCATGCCTGAGCTGCGACTAAACGATTGATGGTAAATCACAAGTAAGCCGTTGGCCTAAAGGTGGCTAGGTTTGCTGCACTTGTACGCGAGAGTCATCCAGTCGAAGCTGAGTTTCAGCAGCGAGGTGATTTGCAAATGAGGCTGAACAGAGACCGTAGACACCCGCGCTCTGGTCCTCGATTAAACTGCTATCTCGTCGGCATCTTGTTGACGCTCTGTCAATTGGGATGCCAGAAAGAGCGGGCACTTGGCCCAACCCAACCTGATGCCTTCTTCCCGCTCGCACCAGGGACGACCTGGAAGTACCGGATCACCGATGAGGCAAGAAATACGGCCACAACTTTCACCGATAAGGTAGAACGGACCCAGTTTACCGAGAACGGCAGCCAGCTCATGGCAGAGGATGGCAAACCCACCGGTGGCTCCTATGAGACGGTCGTGAGCGAAACCACCGCCGGATCTGACAGTCAATTGTTAATGCTCTATAACTCGACTGATCAGTATATTGCGCGCTCACTTAGCTTCGGCAGTCTCGAGGACGGCTCATCCGATTACCAAATATTGTCGACAGAGCTGGAGTTTTTGCCCCATGTTCTTAAGCCTGGTGTGAGTTGGTCGAATACGGTTTTTCCGTTCGGCGCCACGCTGCATAACCTAGAGATAATTCAAACCCATACTGTTTATACTGAAGAGGGCGTGGTGACGGTGCCGGCAGGTCAGTTTACGAACTGCATACGAATTGAGACCAGTGCTGTTTTCATGAGGGATTCCGCGAATTCATCCGAGGATCAACGATACTTGAAATATCTAGACTGGTACGCCCCGAATGTCGGGCTTGTCAAAACGACATTGCGGCACGCCGGCCTCTTTGGCAAGGAAGTCGCACGGGTGGAATTAATTCAATTTCGGCGTGGTTCATCTGAAGGATCTCCTTTAATGCCAAGTAACCCAGCAGATCAGCGGACGGAGACCCATTCCGGCTTAATGGATTGAATAGTGAAAAGGTCCATCTTGGAGGTATTTTTGCCAGCCTGATGAGGATCAGGCCGCAGTTGATCGCATGAGACTTCATGGACATGGGTGATTCGGAAGGCTCGATGCTGTTCTTGTATCTAAGCGTTAGGGCTTTCTAGAGCGGGGCAACTACTCATTTGGATTATCGAAAGGATTTACACTTGGGCATCGAAATATCGCTTGCGATTTATCGAAGTGTACTAATTTCATTAAACGTACCGGGCGTGCAAGCAATAAGTACAGTTCGCTCCAGCCCAGCCTCGCGATGTCTATGAATCTGCTGGTACTCCGAACTGGCTGTCATCTCAAGGAACGTTTGAGGGTTTGGATACTGCACGAGTGCCACAGCATCCCATTCATCGGCGGCACCGCCGATTAGAACCGCCTCCGGCCGGCCCGACCAAAGGACTTTTCCTCCTCGTGCTTCAATCAATTTCACGACAGCGGCGCCATAACGAGCGTATGCTTGCGCGCCTGTGCCCTCCTCATCTCTTGCCAGCGGCCTGAATTTCAGGAGGTTGAGCATAACTACCGGGCCAACATGGTTCTCCACGAGCTTCCGAAGTGTCTCTTGATCGAGACTAATCTTGTTCATGATTCACATCCTCCAAAAACGTTTTGTGCAAATGATGTGCGCTTTGATCATGGCTCGCTACTTCAACCCACGGGTCACGTCTTTCAAGACAGCAAATGCCTTCGTCAGCTCTTCTCATTGCTTCATTACGCGATCGACGTAGACCTGGATGCCATCAGGTACGATCACATCACCGACCGGAGCGTCAAATCTGATCTGCAAGGCTTGAGGTTGCAGGCACATTGTGTCATTGCAGGCCTGGTAGCTCACTTGAATATCTATTGGGACTGAAGCAACTTCGCGAGTATGACCGAGCTTTACCAGCTCAGAGGTCAGGGTCACTGGAATACCTATATCAACTATTCCGCTGAATACATTAAAGCGCATGCCCAGGGATGGCATCTCATATACTTGGCTGGGCGGGTACGTGGTAACACCGAGCCGAAGGCCAGGAGCCGGCTGGATCGTGGCGCGGGTGGCAACGAACCCCTCCGGCACCGGGTCAGCGTATATGTGCAGGCCCGCCGGCAGCTTGATCCGGCAATATATCGTACTAACGATTTCAAGTTTGAGGTCCGGTTCTCGCAGAAAAACCGTGACGCCGATATCGTCTTCACCTGAGATCGTCATGCCGGCCGCCGCCGCATCATCTGAAATACGCCCGAGCAATTGATCGCGTACGGTCTCGCCGGACTCGCGGACCGCGTGGTGTTGGTTGAAGAACTTACGCACTATCACGCCGCTTTCATCCGTCACATAAGTGCCAGGGAAAGGGATCCCATACCAGCGCTGTCCTGGCTCGTCGGGAGAGATCAACGTATTGAGAATTCCATATCGTTTGATCACCGCAGATCCCAGATCAGAGAGCAGCGGATAGGTAATACCATGCTTGCTCCCAAAGTTACGCAGTTGTTCCTCAGTGTCGTAACTGATCGCAAACAGACGGTATCCCGCAGCTTCAAGTTCAGGCAGGACCCGTTGC
>Ga0335075_10009591_pt1 | contig 14734 bp, 14 predicted proteins | sample Lox_Sample_24_FD_206723 | JGI IMG/M metagenome (GOLD analysis project Ga0335075, IMG submission 206723) | Soil microbial communities from Loxahatchee National Wildlife Refuge, Florida, United States - Lox_Sample_2.4 | ecosystem: Environmental > Terrestrial > Soil > Wetlands | place: USA...
ACACCGCGACTGCGGTGAGGAACACGGTCCGGCGGCTGATCAGGTCCGAAGTCCGCCCGCCGAGCAGCAGAAAGCCCCCGTAGCCGAGCACGTAGCCGCCGACGATCCACTGCAGCGAGCCGGGATCGAGGTGGAGCGAGCGGCCGATCGAGGGCAGCGCGACGCCGATCATCGAGAGGTCGAGGCCGTCGAGGAACAGGGCGCCGCACACCACGACCAGCAGCAGCCAGGTCGTCGGCGTCCATCCGGTGTTCTCCCGGGCGGGCGCCGGGGATGCAGCAGGTGGGGTCTCGAGAAGAGTTGAAGGCATGCCCCAAGTATATGCACAGTCATGAGATGTGGCTGCATGGATTGTCTGCGCATCTTATGCACAAGCACACAAGCGCCTGCTGAGCGCTAGAATCTCCGGCGTGAAATCAGCTGCCACCACTCGGTCCAAGGGAGCGAGAGCGCGCGAGGAGGATGCGCTGGCAGCCGCGTGGCACGACACGCTCAACCGATACCACCGCACGACCTGCGCTCTCGACCGCGCTCTCACCGCCGACCATGGCATCACCGTCAGCGACTTCGAGGTGCTTCAGCAGCTCGATCGCGCGGACGGGGTGGTCCGGATGCACGAGCTCGCCGATCAGGTCCACCTGACGCAGAGTGCGCTCTCACGCCTGATCACCCGCCTGGAGAAGGCCGGGCTCGTCTCGCGAGGCGTGTGTGAGGACGACCGGCGGGCGGCGTGGACGCAGATCACAGCGGCCGGCGAGCGCTGTTACTCCGCCGCGCGACCGACGCATCGCGCGATCCTCCGGGAGATCGCCGGCGACCGGTAAGGCGCGAGGACCCGGTCAACCGGCCGACGCGTCGGCCACGATCGAGACCAGGACTCCGTGGACGGCGCTGCTCCGTCCCATGTCCGTGGCCTCCCCGGTGTTGAGCACGTTGACGTTCGCGCCGGACGGCTCCTGCCGCGGCCATCGGCCCTTCGGGGCGTAGGCCACGCCGAGCGGGACGGCGTCGTCGATGGCGAGCTGGACGGGAAGCTCACCCTCGGCGTTGCGCAACACGACGCTGTCGCCGGCGTGCAGACCGCGTTGCGCGGCCTCGTCGGGATGCACGGTCACCGTGGCCGTGCCCAGGCGCCCACTGAGCTTGCGCTCGTTGGCATAGCTTCCGTTGAGCGTCCAGTTGGAGGCCGGCGTGAGCAGGCGCATCTGCCCTCCGCCGGGCAGCGGATCGACCGAGGGCTCGGGTACCGATGGCAGGCCGTCGGCGGCAGCGCGCGCGCTGGCAAGCTCGATCCGTCCCGTCGGCGTGGGGAAGCCGTCGGCGAACTGGATCTCGGGGGTGGGACTCGGCCAGATCGTGCCGCGTCGCGAGAGGTCATCGAAATCCAGACCGCAGCCGGTCCGGCGCAGCACCTCCTCGAGCAACTCGCGGTCGGTCATGAACAGGTCGGGGTCGTCGTAGCCCATCGCAGCCGCCAGGCGCCGGAAGATCTCCGTATTGGGCAGCGACTCCCCGAGCGGCTCCCTCGCCTTGCGCTGAACCGACAGGCTGCGGTGGAAGTAGGAGGCGACCAGGTCGTCGAACTCCAGGAAGCTCGCCGCCGGCAGGACGATGTCGGCCAGGTCGGTGGTGTCGGTTGCGAACAGGTCGACCGCCAGGACGAACAGGTTCTCGCGGCGCAGCGCGCGTCGCAGCGCGACCTGGCGGGGGTTGGACTGAGCGAGGTTGATGTTCCAGCAGCAGAGTGCCCCGGAGCGCTCGGGATCGTCGAGCACGTCGACCAGATCCATGTGGCTGACCATGGGCGGCGGCGGCGCGCGACGCAGCTCGCCGGCCCCACCCGCGACCCAGTCCTCGTCGATGCGCCGGTTGCCGAAGCCGTTGAGGTAGAGAAACCCCGTCCCGGGCCGCAGCAGGTTGCCGGTGACCGCGGGCAGGGTCGCCACCGCACGGACCACGTTGCCACCGCGGGGCTGTCGCTGCAGGCCCTGCCCGATCCACAGCAGCGACGGTCCCGCGGCGTAGGCGAGCGCCGCCGTCTCGATGTCCGCCGCCGCGACGCCGCATACCTGCTCCGCCCACTCCGGAGACGCTTGTCGCACCGCCGGAAGCATCTCCTCCCAGCCGTCGACGTGCTCGGCGATGAACCGGTCGTCGGTCCTGCCGGCCCGGTCGATCACGTGGAGCATCGCGAACGCGAGCGCCGCGTCGCTCCCGGGACGAGGCTGCAGATGAAGATCGGCGTGCTCGGCGGTCACAGTCCGAATCGGATCGACCACGATCACCTGCGCGCCGGCCTCGACCAGCCAGTTGTCGTGCTGGTGGGGGGCCGACACCGCGGGATTGGCGCCCCACACGAGTACGACGGCGCTGTCCTTGACGGTGCGCGGGTCGAAGCCCTCCAGCGAGTCTCCGTAGGTGTAGTCCAGCGCGGCGTGGCCGGCCTTGTTGCAGACGGTGTCCGGGTCGACCTCGGTGGCGCCGATCCGCGCGAAGAACCGCTGGGGAAACAGGAACGCCAGCACGGAGAACGTCCCGGTGTAGTGCGTGTTGAAGATTGCGGCGGGACCGAGACGCTCGGCGACGTCGGTCAGCCGGGCTGCAGTCTCGTCAAGCGCCTCCTCCCAGGAGACTGGCTCGTATCGCCCGTCCCCTTTCGCGCCGGCGCGCCGCAGCGGCTGGGTCAGCCTTGCAGCCGGATCGAGGAACACCCCGTTGTAGGCGGCGGTGCACTTGCGGCACAGCTTTCCGCGACTGACGGGATGCTCGCGGTCGCCACGGACGCGGACGTCGCCTTCGCGCACGAGCACCTCGATCCCGCAGGCGTCGTAGCAATCCCGTGGACACGTGGTCCTGATCACGTGGACGTCGGTCGCAGACACAGGCTCTAGGCCGCCAGTCGGCGCGCGAGGCCCACGACATGCTCCAGCCAGCTACCGAACAGCTCACGCGCGAGCGCGATCGAGTCGGCCTCGGCGTCGCTGAGATCGGCGATCAGCGGGTCGAGCGCGTCGGCTCCGAGGGTGGCTTGCAGGCTGTCGGCGTAGGCGGGGACCGCCCCCCACTCGGTGCCGAGCGCGGCGTCGACCTCGAGGTGGAACTGCAGCCCGTAGGCGCGCCGGAAGACGAACGCCTGCTGTTCATAGGCATCGGAGCGCGCGAGCTGGACGGCGCCCTCCGGCAGGTCGAACGTGTCGCCGTGCCATTGGAGCGCGCTGAACGCCGCGGGCAAATTCGCCCCGACGGGGTCGTCGGCGGCCGCCGGTGTCGCAAACACGGGCAGCACCCCGACCTCCGCTCCCGGACCCGGGTAGACCCTGGCGCCGAGGCTCGCCGCCAGCAGCTGCGCTCCCAGACACACGCCCCAGTACGGCGTTCCCGCGCGCACCGCGTCGGCGATCAGGCGTCGCTCCGCAACCAGCCACGGAAAGCGGTCGTCCTCGTAGGCACCCATCGGCCCGCCCATCGCGACGATCCCGGCGCATTCGCGCCAGTCCGGCAGCGCATCGCCCTGATCGACCATGATCCGTTCGATCTGAACGCCCCAGGCGAGCATCTCTTCCTCATACGCGGCGGGCGGCTCGCACGCGATGTGCTGGAGCACGATCAGCGTCGGTCCCGGAGCAGCCATACCGGTTAGCTTGACACCACAGCGGTCCGATGAACAGGACCAATCCAGCTCGTGCAACTGAGTCCATCGATCAACACCAGTGAGGCAGCAAACCCCGCCGAACCAGAGGACCTTCAAGACGGTGCCGCTGCCCTTCGAGGCATACAGCCATGGCCCGTCCGTCCTGAAGATCGGACCGGTGAAGGGCTGAGTCCCTCAGGTGGCGCGGAGCAAGGCGGCCAGGACCGATGCGAGCGCTGAGACGGCGTCTTGGCTGAGTGGCCCGACGGCGACGAGCTTGCTGGTGAGCGCCCTGCGATAGAGGAGAAGGTGGCCGCGGATCTCCTGGGAGCGGAGGAAGGGCAGGTCCGCGCTGGTGAAGCAGAGGACACCCTGGACGGCGAGACGCCGGCAGCCAACGCGGTCGATCGCGTCGCGGACCACCTGGGTCTGGCGGTCCAGGCCGTCCAGGTAGCTCGTCCGGTCGCGGCCCGCGATGAAGAGCTGGTCGGGTTTGAGCCAGGGTCGTCTGATCTCGATCTTGCCGGTGACGGCCCTGGTGTCGATGACGTGGACCCCGGCGGGCACGATCGCGACGTGGTCGATCTCGCCGCGGCCCCCGGGCATGCGACGGTTGTGCAGCACGACACCGCCGACCGTCTCGACGGCGTCCTGGAGCGCTGTGGCAAGCGTCAGCTCCACGCCCCCACTCACGCGGGCGTCGGTTCGGTCTCGCTTCGGCGTCTCCGCGGCCATGTTGGGCCATCGGCGCACTCCGGCAGCTGTTCGAGCCCGGACAACCTGACCTGGACGAAGATGCCGGCCGCGGGCATCTCCCAAGCGGCCGCCGTGGTGAGCGCTCGCTACGGCGCGGCTCGGTCGATCCGGTAGACGGCCCCCTCATCCGGCGAGGACACCCACACACTCCCGCCGGCCGCGACCACGTCGGCGTTCGCGTCGGCGATGAACCCGTTCGACACCCGCACCTGGTCCGAGAGCGCTCCCGTCTTCGGGTCGAGCATCGCCGTTGCCGGACCGGCGTCGCTCGTGACCAACAACGACGAGCCTGCCGCTCTCACCCCATCGGCCGCCTGATATGGCACCCGGCGCGTGATTCTGCGGGAGCGTGGATCGATGTCGATCAGCTGGCCGGTCGTCGTACACGCCACCCACAGCTGCCCTGCCGCGCTCGCGAGTCCCTGCGGACCGGCGCACACCTTCACCCGAGCCACCACCTTTCCGGTCTGGGGATCGACCTCGGCCACGGCGTTGCCCGCGAAGACCGACACCCACAGGTCGGATCCCGCCGGCCAGGCGCAACGGAATGTGACCGACCCTCACCTTCGCGATGACCTTCCCCGTCCGCTCATCGATGCGCAGCACCTGATCGGTCTCGGCATTCGCCACCCACAGGCTTCCGCCATACGCCGACAAGCCGACCGGCGCGCCGCCCACCGCGAGGCGATGGACGAGGGGCTTCGCCCGCGCCGAGGCACTCGCTGACCGGTGGTGCCCGCCGCACCCGGACACTCCGATCAGGCAGCCGGCAGCGACCGAGATCGAGGTGAGTGACCTTCGCATCGCTCTCATCCGCAGACGGCGCGGTGTGACACCGGCTCAGGGCAGCGCCAGCACCTGCTCGAGGAACGCGTCGCGGTCGGCGATCGCCGCGTCGGTCAGCTGATGATCGGCGTCCGGATACAGATCGACCTTCGCCTGAGGTGCGGCCGCGGCGAATCGCTGACGAACGCCCGCGCTGACGTAGATGTCCTTACCGGCCCACTGGAAGAGCTCGCGCGCGCCGAGTCGGCTGACGTGTTCGACCGGCTGCAGCCCGTCGAACAGAGCCTCGTAGCTCTTCGCCTGCCCTCCGGTGTAGCCGAGCCAGTACTTCACGAACCAGTGGCCCCACGTGGCATCGGGCGTCGCGAGCACGGCGGCCGAGACCTGCGGATCCTCGTCGGCGAGCAGCGCGCCGTACATGGCGCCGTAGTCGTGACCCACGATCGCGATTCTCGACGGGTCGATCGACCGCCTGGTAGTCAGCCGATCGAGACAGGTCCGGAACGCCGCCAGCTGATTCTCCACCGCGGTCACGTCGGCGCTGGTTCCCACCGGAGCTGCCTGCCAGGGGAAGGTCCCCTCGGGAAGGACCGACACCACTCCGTGGCTGGCGAGCTGGACCGCCTCGGGGAGGAACTCGGTGCGATCACTGTGAATCTGACCGAGCCAGTGCAGCCAGAGGATCCCGGCCTCACTGTGCGGAGCGAGCGCGCCGGCCGGGCGAACGACATAGGCGGGAACGGAGGGCTGTCCCGCGACCGGGATGAGGATGTCGCGGACGATGACCGCTCCCGGCCTGCTTGTGACGGCGCGTCCACCAGTCGCCGCCTGCGCACCAGTGGCGGCAATCGCGGCCGAGACCGTTCCGGCGATCACGATTCCGATCAGCTTCCGTCTCATCGACCCCTCCGCTTCGTCACCTGCATGGACCGCTCTGCGACTGACGCGAACCAACCTATCGTCAGTGGCTAAGCGCGTCAAGCAGCTGACGCAATCGATTGTCCGGGCTACGCGGGGCGCTTGCGCTCGCGGTAGAGCCGTGCCGCCATCCGGTCGTTGCACATCGTGCAGCAGTACCGGCGTGTACGGCCGCGCGTGCGGTCGATGAACGCACACCGACACGGGTCGGAGGCGCACGTGCCGAGGCGGGCAACTCCGGCGTCGGCGATCTGCGCGGCGAGCGCAGCCGGCAGCCGCGCAGCCAGCGCCTGAAGGCCTCGGTCCGCCGGGCTGACTTTCAGCTCCGCCTTCCCGTTCGTGACCACAAGCTGGGGAACGGCCGACGCCCGACCGAGCATCGGGTTGAGGATTGCGGCGGCGGCCGCCGGAGAGTCGGCCTCGAAGACCGATCTCAGGCTGTCGCGAAGGACGCGCAGACCGTCCAGATCGGCGGGGCGCAATGCTCGGGCGATGTCGCTGTGGCGTTCGTCGTCCAGCGCCTCGGTGAACCAGCGCAGGTCGGTGAGCCGGTCGGGCGGATCCTCGAGGAGGTCAAACGAGTTGACCAGCAGGACCGCGAGATCGAGATCGGTCGCGGGCTCGCCATCTGCGCGCTCGAGCCAGTTCCTCGGGTAGACCGCCACAGCGACTGGGCAGTATGGCAACCGCACCTGAGCGCGCTCGCGCGCATCCGGGTCAGGGAGACCTGATCTCGTAGGTGACGAGCGAACGTGGTGGCTGCGTCGCGTCGAACGTGCCGTTGTCGAGCCTGGTCGGGATCTGCGCGGTGAGCTGGTGGGCGCTGTCGGTCAGGTAGGAGGTGACCCGTGCTCGGCCGAGGCCGCGCACTGAGAAGGTCGTGGTCTGGCCGCGACGCGCCCGGTTGAGGGCGACCACTGCGATCGACCCGTCGCGATTGCGAAATGCGCTGACCTCGAGCTGCGCGTCGCTGGTGATGGCTCCGATGCGGACGGCACCCGGGCGGACGAAGCGGCTGTAGCCGGCGAAGGCCCACAGCCGGCCCGAGGCGTCGACGGAGTCGCCCTTGACGTCGACGAGTCCCGTGTTCGGGCCGGTCATGCCGGTCGTGTCCGCGCCCCACAGATAGAAGAACCCGCTCAGGTTCGCCGCGGTCAGGCCGTTGTCGATGTTCTGGGCCCAGGTGAATCCCGACGATGGTGACCCGTCGTCCCAGGCCCCGTCCCACGCCTGGAACCCGAACGGTGCCCACTCGGTCTCCCACACCGGCTTGCTCCAGCCACGCAGCGGCGAGTCAGGCGCAGCGAAGTAGCCGTGGCTTGTCAACAGCGCCGTGGCCCGGTTCGCCGCCTTGTCGGTCCTGATGCCGGCCGCGAACTGCTGCGCCACCTTCCAGCTGATGCTCGCGCAGCACTCCGCGCGCGTCGACACGCCGGACCGGGCGAGAGCCGCGCCGAGGATCCCCATGAAGTTGGCGGTCTGCGCCGCGCTCATGATCATGCTGTCCTGCGGAGGCGCGATCGTCGTCTCGTTCTCCGGCCCGACGTAGGTGAGCGGGACGCCCGCCGCGGCGTACTCCTTCGCGTATTGAGTCAGGTAGTCGGCGTACGCCTGGCGCCAGTCACCGCTCCTGCACTTCGTGCCCGGGACGCCGCACAGCGTGCCGCCGCGGATCGCCGAGTGGTTCGTCTTCATGAACGCGGGCGCGCTCCACGCGTCGGCGAACACGCTCGCCCCGTACTCGGCCCTGATCCGCCTGGCCAGCCACAGTTGCCCCTGATCCTGGTCGATCTCGGCGAGCGTCAGGTAGGACGGCTTCGCCGTCGGACGGCTCGGTGCCCTGGGCTCGATCGTGAACCCCCTGTCGGCGCTGATCTCGTTGCGCAGGATCGTCAGCCCCGCACCACCGGTCGGGCTGTACAGCAGGCTCAACACCCGGCTCTGCACCGACGCCGGCGCTTTCATCAGGGTCCTCGCCTGTCCGAAGCCCTCCGATACCCCAAACCCCGCGATGCGCTGGTAATGCCTGGCCGGGTTGATGGCGACCGCCGTCGTCGCCCTCGACGAGGAAGTCTGACTCGTCACCCGCGGGGAGCCGCCGCCGCCACAGCCGGCCGCCAGCAATGGCACCGCGGCCGCCGCACTCCACGTCGCTAGTCGACTGAACATCGGAACCAGATTACTTGACGGCCGGTTAGTCCGTGCTAGGGTGGCGTCCGATCAGTTACTTGACGGCCGGTAAGTAGTGCCGTCGCCTCAGACCGGACCCAGGAGAACCCATGAGCGCCACCAACGACGCAGCCACCACCGCCTCGCACCTCCATCGCCTGCGCTGGGTGGTGCTTGCCGTGGTGATGATCGCCAATGTGATGGATGCCATGGACTCGACGATCGCCAACATCGCCGGTCCGTCGGTGCGGCGCGACCTCGGGGGCGGCGCCTCGACGCTGCAGTGGATCAGCGCCGGGTACACGCTGGCGTTCGCGGTGCTGCTGATCGCCGGCGCGCGGCTCGGTGACATCTTCGGGCGGCGGCGGGTGTTCCTCGTGGGCCTCGCCGGCTTCACCCTCTTCTCCGCGCTCTGCGCCGTGGCGCCTTCGATGCCCGTGCTGATCGCGTCTCGAGCGCTGCAGGGCGGGTTCGGCGCGCTGATGATCCCGCAGGGGTTCGGCTTCCTGAAGCAGGTCTTCCCGGAGCAGAGCGAGTTCGACAAGGCGATGGGATTCGTCGGTCCTGCGACGGGCCTGCCGCTGCTGGCGGCGCCGATCCTCGCTGGCGCGCTGATCGACGCGAACCTCTGGCACGTCGGGTGGCGGCTGGTGTTCCTGATCAACGTGCCGATCGGCGTACTGGCGCTCGCGCTGGCCGTCCCGTCGCTTCCCGACAGCCCCAGGCGCTCTGGTCTCACCCTCGACGGTGGCGGTGTGTGGCTCGTCGGCCTGGCGATGGTGGCGATCATCTACCCGCTCATCCAGGGCCGGGCCGACGGCTGGCCCGCCTGGATTCTCGCCATCCTCGCCGCGGGCGTGCTGCTCCTGTACGCGTTCGTGCGCTACGAGCGGCGTCACCGCGACAAAGCGCTGATCGAGCCCTCGCTGCTCGCCAACCGGACCTACCTCACCGGGATCGCCGTCATCCTGTTCTTCTTCGGGGGCTTCGCCGGGCTGCTGCTCTGCGTCTCGCTCTTCGGGCAGCTGGGCGAAGGCTGGTCACCGGTCCACGCCGGCCTGACGCTGACCCCGATGGTCGTCGGAATCATGGTCGGCATGACCGCCTCCTTCGCCCTGGTCAACCGCCTCGGGCGACATCTCCTGCACATCGGGGTGCTGCTGATCGCGGCCGGCGATGCCTGCGTCGCGCTGATCCTGACCGGCGCTCACACGGCCTCCACCTGGGACCTGGTGCCGGGCCTGCTGTTCGCCGGGATCGGCGCCGGGACCAGCTTCGCCCAGCTCTTCGGGTTCGTCCTGAACAGCGTCAACATGGACGAGGTCGGCTCCGCCTCCGGCGTCCTCGAGGCGACGCAGCAGCTCTCCACCTCGCTCGGCGTCGCGGTGCTCGGCACCATCTTCTTCTCCGTCTTCGGCCACCATCTCGCCACCGACGCGCTGCAGATCACCGCATGGGCCAGCCTGGCGCCGCTGCTCGGCGCATTCCTGCTCATCTTCCGACTGCCGATGCGCGCACGAGACGAGCAGGCAGAACTCCCGCGCGGCGACGAGCGGGCGCCGGCCGCCGCGTCCCTCCAGCCCTCCTGACCGACCGGAGCTCCGGTGGTGGTACACCACACAGATGGCGCAGCCCGACGACGACCTGGATCTCGATGCGATCCGCGCAGAGCTCGAGGAGCGTCGGGACCGTCTGCGGGAACGGCTGGCGGTGCTTGCCCGGCGGCCTGAGCTCGGCACCGCCCAGGGATTCGGCAAGCGCATCGGCGACGGCACCACCGAGGCGGTGAGCCGGCTGACCGACATCGGAGTCGGCGACTCGCTCGAGCGGGTGCTTGCCCGCACCGAGCGGGCCGTGGCCAAGCTCGATGACGGGAGCTACGGGATCTGCGACAGCTGCGGGGACCCGATCCCGTCGGGCCGTCTGCGGGCTCTGCCCGACGGGGTCCTGTGCCTGAAATGCGCGGCGTCCGAGCGGCGCGCGCCGGCGCCGCGGCGCCGGTAGGACAGACGGCTCCAGTCAGTTCTCAGCGGTTCGCCCGCGTCGTCGGGCGGCGGTCGCGGCGAGTGCGCCGACGAGGAGCATCAGTGCGCCGTACTCGCCGGCGACACTGGCCGCGCGGGTTCCGAACGCCTGAGCCGCCAGCGCGGCGGCGACCGCGAAATCCCGCAGTGCCGTGGTGAACACGATCGCGGATGGATCCGGTCCGCGTTCACCCCAGACCGACCGGATCGAGACGCCGAGCGCGGCCGAGACGATGATGAAGCCCGCGCTGCCGATCAGGCCGTCCAGGAGTTGGTGGCCGCCGTGGACCCCGCTGATCGCGGCATACAGCAGCGCGCAGACCATCAGGGCGGCGACGCCGTTCAAGGTCCCAGCGGCGCGCTGCAGCCCGGGTCGGATGCCGCGCAGCCCGAGGCCGGCCGCGAGCGGCGCGAGGACCACCAGGGCAAAGCGTCCGAGCAGGCTCGCGCCGCTGCTGTGACCCGTGGTGTGAGCGAGCAGACCGGCCAGCAGCGGCCCGAGGACCGCCGAGGCCACGAGCGAGACGGTCAACACGCCCACGGCCAGCACGGTGTCGCCGCCGGCCAGACCGACGAGTCCGACGCTGGCCACCTCGGTCGAGGCCAGGCCCAGGGCGAGCACGCCCAACCGCACGTCGCCGGTGAACAGGCGGCTGATCGCCCACCCGACGAACGCGAGAACGAGCAGCACGCCGATCGCCATCAGACAGATCGCGATCGCCCGGTGACGAAGCGCGCGCAGCTGCCGCGGATCGATCTGCGCGGCGGTCGCCAACACCAACGCCGCGAGCAGGATGTCTGAACGGCGCGCCACGGCATGCGAGGGCACGAGCAAGCCCAGCACGACCGCCACTGCCGCGACGGGCGCGATGTGATCCGCCAGCCACTCCCCGGCACGCTCGAAGCTCAACGCACCGATCGCTTCCGAGCCGGACGCCGGGTGGTCATGGGTTGCAGGCGAGCGCGCGCGAGAGCAGCAGCCCCCGCTCCGAGACATTCGCGCACAGGTCCGCCGCGCGCACGAACTCGTCGTGTGCCTCGGTCAGGCGCCCCAGACGCTCGAGGATGTCGCCGCGCACACTGGGCAGCAGGTGGTAGTCGCGCAGGGCGGGGTCGCCGGCCAGGGAGTCGATCAACTCGAGTCCGGCCTCCGGGCCGAACGCCATCGTCACCGCGACGGCTCGGTTGAGCTCGACGACCGGAGAGCCGGTGAGCGCCGCCAGCCCGTCGTAGAGGGCGACGATGCGGACCCAGTCGGTCTGCTCGACGCTGCGCGCTCGCGCATGGCAGGCAGCGATCGCGGCCTGCAGCGTGTATGGACCGAGCGCACCGCTGAGCTCTTCGGCGCGCTGCAGCCCGGTCAGGCCGCGCTGAACGAGCAGATGATCCCAGCGCGCGCGGTCCTGATCCGCCAGTCGCACCGGCTCGCCATCGGGCCCCACGCGCGCGCGGAGTCGAGAGGCCTGCAGCTCCATCAGGGACAGGAGGCCGTGGACCTCCGGCTCGCGTGGCATCAGGCCGGCGAGGATGCGGCCCAGGCGCAGCGCGTCCTGGCACAGCACGGGCCGGGTCCACTGCTCGCCGCCGGTCGCGGCGTAGCCCTCGTTGAAGACCAGGTAGATCACCTCCAGTACCGCGGACACGCGGTCGCCCAGCTCGTCGCGGCCCGGCACCTCGAACGGCACCCGCGCCTCGCCCAGCGTGCGCTTGGCGCGCACGATGCGCTGCGTGACCGTGCTGCCCGAGACGAGAAACGCGCGGGCGATCTCGGTCGTCGACAGGCCGCCGAGCAGCCGCAACGTCAACGCCACGCGCGCATCGCGCGACAGGACCGGGTGGCAGGTCATGAAGATCAGACGCAGGACGTCATCCTGTACGTCGTCGACCTCGGCGGCGAGGTCGGGCTGCTCAAGCTCTCCGAGGATCTGCAGCTCATGCCCGATCAGCTCCTGCTTGCGCTCCAGCGCGACGCGCCGACGCAGCGCGTCGATCCCGCGGCGCTTGGCGGTGGTCATCAGCCATGCACCGGGGTTGTCGGGGATGCCGTCCTGCGGCCATTGCTCCAGAGCGGCCACGAGCGCGTCCTGCGCCATGTCCTCGGCGACCGACACGTTACGGACGAGACGAGTCAGCCCGGCGATCAGCCGGGCCGACTCGATCCGCCAGACGGCGTCGATCGCACGATGGGTCGGCGATGCGGTCACTTCAGCTGTCCCTCGAGCTCCTCCGGGTCCATGATCTGGCGCAGCTCGATCTCCATCCCGCCGTCGAACAGCGGCGCCCGCTTGAGCCACTCGATCGCCTCCTCCTGCGATGCGCACTCCCAGATCCAGTATCCGGCGACGAGCTCCTTCGCCTCGGTGAACGGACCGTCGATGACGGTGCGCTCGCGCCCGTCGAACCGGACCCGCGCCGCCTTGGAGCTCGGGTGCAGGCCGTCAGCGGCCAACATCACGCCCGCCTTGACGAGCTCCTCGTTGAACTTGCCCATCGCTTCCAGGTCGCCCTTGCTGGGCAACTCGCCTGACTCGAACTCCGGGCTGCCGGGGACCAGAACCATGAAACGCATCACTGCCTCCTCGTGGTGGTTGGGGTGCTTCTACTCCCGACGTCGAACGAGGGAGGGCGAAACCGACACGCGGGCAAAAACTTTCCACGCGACCGTGCGGCGGGTCCGATGTAACGCGGCGCTCGGGTCTGGACAATCGCTAGAGCATGGACGAGAAGTCCCGCAGGGGGAACTTCGAGAAGCTGTTCGCTGAGCACTATGTCGACGTGCGTGGCTATGTGCTGCGCCGGTCCGGGACGGAGGCGCGGTCCTCGGTGGAGGACGCGGTCGCGGAGACGTTCCTGGTGGCCTGGCGGCGACTGGACGACATCGGAGCGGATCCGCTTCCCTGGCTGCTGGGCGTTGCCCGGCGCGTGCTCGCCAACCAGCGCCGCGGAGATCAGCGGCGCCTGGCGCTGGCGGACCGACTCCGGGGAACCACGCCACCCCACCAGGTGCTCGAGCTCGCGCCCGGGTTGAGCGACCGGCTCCGCGCGGGGCTGCTCGCGCTCTCGCCGCGGGAACGCGAAGCCCTGCTGCTCGTCGCCTGGGAAGGCCTCTCTCCGGACCGTGCGGCGCGCGCGACGGGGTGCAGTGCGGCTGCGTTCCGGGTGCGCCTGCACCGAGCTCGTCGACATCTTGCAGGCCACCTGGAGACCGCCGGTGAGCAGGCGGGCGGGGCTCGACCTTCGGCCGACTGGCCCACCAGAGAGGAGACGACACGATGACTGCCACCGACGATCGCGTGCTGGAAGTGCTCGCCGATGCCAACCCGCACCCGCGCGGGGGTATTCCACGCGCATCGCAGGACCCACGCGCTCAGGCGATGCTCGCCGAGATCCTGGCGCAACCGGTCGCTGAGCCGCCGTTCCGTCGCCGCCGCCACGAGGGGGCGCGCATAGGGATACGTGTGCTGGCCCCCGTCCTGAGCCTGGCGGTGGTGCTCGCCGTCACGGCGGTCCTGCTGCACGCCGGTTCCGGGCGACATTCGGTCGCGAGCGGGGGGACAGCCGATGAGGTCGTCCTCAGATTGCAGCCGACACCCGGAGTCCCGCGGGTGACCAACGCGGCCGTCAATGAGGAGATCCAGATCCTGGGCGCGCGGATGAAGTTGCTTGGGAGCGCTCCGGTGCGCTTCTCTCGCGCGGGCGACGAGATCGTGGTCCACTCGCGCGAGATCGCAGCCTCGCCGCTCGCGCGTTCTGAGCTGACCAGGGATCCCCAGGTCACGTTCACCGACTGGGAGCAGAACGTCATCGCGCCGGATGGGCGGACGGTCGCATCGCTGCTGCTACGCGGCAATCGTCAGGCCGAGATCATCAGCCAAGGTCACGGCGGCCTCGGTCACGGCGGCCTCGCCGGGACCGCGGACGCCGGCGCGCTCCCGCTCTACGCCGCGGTCCGGCTTGCCTCGCGGCAGCCGGCGAGGGCAGCCGCCGTCACGCAGACCCGGCGCGGTCCCGAGTCGTTCGCGTTCGCTCCCGCGGCAAGTCTCAGATGCCGGGCGTCGAGCACGCCGTGTTGGTTGGCTGGACCGAGCGCGAGCCCGGCAGCGGCGGCCAGTGCCGCACGACGCGCCGGGGCCGCCCGGCCGCTCGTGCTCACCGTTCCCCAGGGCACCACGATCGTGCGGGCGAGCGACCCGGCCGCCGCGCTGCGGCCCGACTATCCCGACCCGAGCGCGCGCTATTACGTGATGCGCGACGACGCCGCGCTGACCGGACTTGAGCTGCGACGGGTCTCTGCGTCGACCGACTCCGCGGGCCAGCCCGACGTCGGCGCGAGCCTGACGGCCGCGGGCGCGCGTGCGTTCCAGGCTCTCACCGCCGAGATCGCGCGTCGCGGTACCAGCCTCCGCCTTGCGGCGGCGCCCGTCTATCAGCACTTCGCGATCGTGATCGA
>Ga0335075_10009592_pt1 | contig 14734 bp, 11 predicted proteins | sample Lox_Sample_24_FD_206723 | JGI IMG/M metagenome (GOLD analysis project Ga0335075, IMG submission 206723) | Soil microbial communities from Loxahatchee National Wildlife Refuge, Florida, United States - Lox_Sample_2.4 | ecosystem: Environmental > Terrestrial > Soil > Wetlands | place: USA...
TGATGAGTCGCACAGTGAAAATGTCTTAGTCAGACGGGGCGGTGACCGGTACCGTCGTCGATTGCGATGAACACCCTCGCGGCGGCACTGGCTCCGGTTCATCAGCAGTATCTGCTCCAGGCCCGGCAGATGCAGGCGCTGAGCTTCGCGGTGCACATCCCGCTGGTGTGCTTCGGGATCGCCTTCCCGGTGATGGTCCTGTTCGCGGAGTGGATGGGGATGCGCACCGGCGACCCCGTCTATCGCACCGTGGCGCGGCGCTGGAGCCGGATCGTGCTGGCCCTGTTCGCGGTGGGGGTCATCACCGGGACCATCCTCAGCTTCGAGATGGGCGGCCTCTGGCCCAACTTCACCGCCACCTTCGGCAGCGTGTTCGGGCTGGGCTTCGCCATCGAGGGGTTCTCGTTCTTCATGGAGGCGATCTTCGTCGGGATCTACGCCTACGGCTGGGATCGCCTCTCCCCCCGCCTGCACTTCCTCAGCGGTATCCCGATCGTCATCACCGGATTCACCGGGTCGCTGATGGTCATCGCGGTCAACGCCTGGATGAACCATCCCGGGGGCTTCCGGCTCGTCGGGGGCAAGGTGGTCGACGTCAACCCGTGGTCGGCCCTGTTCGGCAACTCGATGCTGTGGTCCGAGCTGGTCCACATGTACATCGCGGGCTACATGGTCACCGGCTTCACCATGGCCGGCGTCTATGCGGTGAGCCGCCTGCGGGGCCGCTGGACGCGCTACGAGCAGGTGGCGATGACGATCCCGCTCACCATCGGCTGCCTGGCCGCGCCGGTTCAGGTGCTGGTCGGTGACTGGATCGCCCGCGTGATCGCCGTCCAGCAGCCGATCAAGCTGGCTGCCATCGAGGGGCTGGCCAGGACCACCCGGGGGGCCTCCGAGCACGTCCTGGGCTGGTACACCAACGGGCAGATCAAGTTCGGCATCGGTATCCCCCATCTCCTGTCGCTGCTGGCCTTTCACAGCTGGAACGCGCGGGTCCTGGGGCTCAACACCGTGCCGCCGGCCGATCAGCCACCGATCAACGTCACCCGTCTGTCCTTTCAGACCATGGTGGGGATCGGGACCCTGCTGGCGCTGCTGGGCGTGATCTACCTGATCGTGCGCATCCGCGATCGCTCGCTGCCAACGTGGCGGTGGTTCTACTGGGCGCTGGTCGTCGCCGGCCCCGCGGCCACCGTCGCCCTCATCGCCGGCTGGGTGACGGCCGAGGTCGGCCGCCAGCCGTGGGTGGTCTACCACGTGATGACCACCGCGCAGTCGGTGACCGGCGCCAGCGGCATCCCCGTGGGCTACGCCGCGCTCGTCGTCACCTACATCGCCGTGGCCGGCGCCGTGGTGTGGATCCTGCGGCGGCTGGCCCGCTCCCCCCTGGACCTGCCCGGAGCCGATGCTCCGCCCGACCCGATCGCGGAGCCGGCCTGATGTTCCTCAAGACCCTGCCGCTGGTGTTCGTCCTGGCCGGGCTGGTGCTCTACACGGCGCTGGCCGGGGCCGACTTCGGGGCCGGGATGTGGCGCCTGCTGGCCGGCGGCGGCGAACGCGGCGAGCGCGTGCGCGACTTCGCCCACCACTCGATGGGGCCGGTGTGGGAGGCCAACCATGTGTGGCTCATCTTCGTCATCACCGTGGCGTGGACGGCCTACCCCACCTTCGTGGGCTCGGTCGCCTCGACCCTGGCGGCGCCGTTCTTCATCGCCGCGCTGGGCATCATCCTGCGGGGGGCCAGCTACGCCCTGCGCTCGGCCGCGAGCACCAGCCGGGAATCGCGGATGGTCGACGGCGCCTTCGCGGTGGCTTCGCTGGTCACCCCCTTCGCCCTGGGCACCATGGCCGGAGCGGTCGCCGCCGAGCGCGTGCCCGTCGGCAACGCCGCCGGCGGCCTGTTCTCCAGCTGGACCGGCGCGGTCCCCATCCTCATCGGCCTGCTGGCGGTCGCCTTCTCGGCCTACCTGGCGGCGGTCTACCTCGCCGCCGACGCCGCGCGCCACGGCGACCCCGAGATCGAGGAGGCCTACCGGGTCCGCGCGCTGGGCGCCGGAGCCGCCGCGGGCGTGCTGGCCATCGTCGGGCTCGTGGTGGTCCACGCCGACGCACGCTCGCTCTACACGGGCCTGGTCCACGGAGCGGCCCTGGCGTCCTTGATCGTCTCGTTGCTGGCGGGCACGGCCGCCCTGGGGCTCGTCTTCACCCGGCGCTTTGAGCCGGCTCGCTACGTGGCCGCGCTCGCCGTGGCCACGGTCGTCGCCGGGTGGGCCTTCGCCCGCTACCCGGTGCTGCTGCCCGGCCTCACCGTCAGCCAGGCCGCGGCGCCCCACGACACGCTCGTCGCCGTGGTCATCGCGGTACTCGCCGGCGGGGCCATCCTGTTCCCGTCGCTGGGGCTGCTGTTCCGGCTGCTGCTCCAGGGCCGCCTCGGCGAGCCGGGCACGGCGGCGGCGGCCGCGGGCCCCGGCGGGGATGCTGGGCGGCCTCCGCGCTCCACCGCGCTGCAGGCCCGGGTGGCGGTGGCGCTGCTCATCGCCGGCGTCGGGTTCCTCAACGCAGCCGACGCGGGCTGGGCGCACCTCATCGGCGTCTTCGCCCTGTTTGGCTTCATGATCGTCGGCTTCGCTGCGATCGTGCCGCGGGCGCTGGCCGGCGGGCCGGAGGCGAGCGACGAGCTCGGCCAGGCGGGCCCGACGTAGGGCCAGGTACATCCGTCGAGGCCATTGCGGCCGACAATCTCGACCTGTACCCTTCATTTCGTGGAAAAGCGGGCAAATCTGAGGGCATCGGACGCTGACCGTGAAACGGTCGTCTCACGGCTGCACAAGGCCGCCACCGAAGGCCGGATCGCGGCCGAGGAGCTGGAGCAGCGCGTGGCGCAGGCGCTGAAGGCCCGCACCTACGGCGACCTCGAGCAGACGGTGGCTGACCTGCCCGGTCCCCGTCCCCGTCAACGTCGGGCGCCGGCGCGGCGCACGCCCGTCGGCTGGGCGGTGGCGGCGGTGCGCGCCAACCCGCTGCTGATCTTCTTCGCCATCCCGGTGGTGGCGGTCACGCTGGCCATGATGATCGCGGCGGCGATGATCTGGATGGTGCTGATGGTCGTGGTGATGGTGGTCGGCGGACGGCACCGCGGCCCCATGGGGCCGCGCGGCCCCTGGATGTACACCCGCCGGGGTCGCGCCTTCGGTCCGCCGCGCCGGGGCGGCCCGCGCAGCTACTGGGCCTGAGCGCGCCCCGCGGCCGGCTCAGCCGTCGCGGCGCAGGCGCCAGACGACGCCGACCATCTCAAACGGGGCCCCGTTGACCGTGTAGCGGTGCACGTAGCGCCGGCGTGTCAGCTCCTGCGCCTCGGTGCCCGCGCCCAGCCCGCCGGTCCACACGTCCGCCGTCATGGCGTCCGCCACGCCGCGGTTGGGGTCGTGCATGTAGACCACCAGCGCGTCGCGGGCCAGCAGTCGCGCGGCGGACACCAGCACCTCGGGCGGCAGCTCGGACCCATCGGCGCCCACGGGCGCGACGCAGCTCAGGGCGCTGGCGTCGAGCGCCGCGATGGCCGCCTGCTGCTCGGCGGTGAGCGCCAGCAGGTCAAGGGTGAGGTACTCGTCGTAGAGCCCGGGGCGGTCACGCAGTGCCGCCTCGCGCGCCGAGGCCACGATGTCGGTGCCGAGCACCGGATGCAGCCCCGCCGCCACCAGCGCCTCGCCCGAGACGCCGTTGCCGGCGGCGATGTCGAGCACGCGCATCGCCCGCCGGTCCCAGCCCAGCCCGTCGGCGGCATCGGCCAGCATCCCGGCCAGCTCCGTCGGCGAGCGGCACCCGAGACGGTCCTGCACGATCTGCTCGTAGACCCCCGGCAGCGCGTAGAGCCGCTGGTAGTCATGCAGGCGCAGCTCCTCGGTGCGGCCGTCGTCGTGGCGCACGCGAATGATCTCGTCGCCGATCTCCGGGTCGGCCTGGGGCGCCAACTCGGCGGTGAAGCCACGCTCGCTCAGCTCTTGTCTCCGAGCTCGAGCACCGCCAGGAAGGCCTCCTGGGGCACCTCGATCCGCCCTACCTGCTTCATCCGCTGCTTGCCCTTCTTCTGGGCCTCGAGCAGCTTGCGCTTGCGCGAGATGTCCCCGCCGTAGCACTTGGCGATCACGTCCTTGCGGTAGGCCTTGATCGTCTCGCGGGCGACGATCCGGCTGCCGATCGCCGCCTGGATGGGGACGTCGTACTGCTGGCGCGGGATCTTCTCGCGCAGCTTCTCGGTCAGCGTCCGCCCCGCGCTCTGGGCCTTGGACCGGTGCACCAGCATCGACAGGGCGTCGATGGGGTCTCCGGCGAGCAGGATGTCGAGTTTGACCAGGTCAGACTCGCGCAGTCCGATGAGCTCGTAGTCCAGCGAGGCGTAGCCGCGGGTGCGCGACTTCAGCTGATCGAAGAAGTCGAGGACGATCTCCGCCAGGGGCAGGTCATAGGTGAGCTGGATGCGCTCGGCCGACAGGTAGTGCATGCCGGCATGCTCCCCCCGGCGCTCCTGACAGAGCTCCATGATCTGGCCCACGAACTCCTTGGGACTCAGGATCGACGCGCGGATGAACGGCTCGCGCACCTCGGCGACGCGCGCCGGGTCAGGGAAGTCGTTGGGGCTGTGGATGGGCAGCACGGTGCCGTCGGTCAAGGTGACCTCGTACTCCACGCTCGGCATGGTGGTGAGCAGCTCGAGGTCGTACTCGCGCTCGAGCCGCTCGCGCACGATGTCCATGTGCAGCAGGCCCAAGAAGCCACAGCGAAAGCCGAAGCCCAGCGCCTCGGAGGTCTCGGGCTCCCAGCTGAGCGCCGCGTCGTTGAGGGTCAGCTTCTCCAGGGCGTCGCGCAGGTCGGGGTAGGCGTCGGAGTCGATGGGGAACAGTCCGCAGAACACCATCGGCTTGACCTCGCGGTAGCCGGGCAACGCCTCGGTGGCGCCACCGTGCTTGGTGGTGAGCGTGTCGCCGACGCGCAGGGCGCTGACGTCCTTGATGCCGGTGATGAGGAAGCCGACCTCGCCGGCGTGGAGCGCCTTGGCCGGGGTCATCTGCGGCGTGAAGAAGCCGATGTCGTCGATCTCGGCCTCGGTCCCGGCCTGCATGGCTCGGATCGCCTCGCCCTTGGTGAACGTCCCATCCACGACGCGGATGTAGGCGATGACGCCGCGGTACTGATCGAACTCCGAGTCGAAGATGAGGGCGCGCGGCGGTGCGGCGGGGTCGCCGGCCGGCGGCGGAACGCGGGCGATGAGCTCGTCGAGGACGTCGGTGACGCCCTCGCCGGTCTTGGCGCTGATGCGGCGCACCTGGTCGGCGGGCTCGCCCAGGAGGTCGGCCACCTCACCGGCGACGCGCTCGGGCTCGGCGCCCGGGAGGTCCACCTTGTTCAGGCACGGGATGAGCTCCAGCCCGGACTCGACGGCGAGATAGGTGTTGGCCACCGTCTGGGCCTCGACGCCCTGGGAGGCGTCGACGACGAGCAGCGCGCCCTCGCACGCCGCCAGCGAGCGCGAGACCTCGTAGGTGAAGTCCACGTGCCCCGGCGTGTCGATCAGGTGCAGTTGGTAGGTCTGACCGTCGCGAGGCGACTCGTAGAACACGCGGACAGCCTGGGCCTTGATGGTGATGCCCCGCTCGCGCTCGAGGTCCATCGAGTCCAGCAGCTGGGCGCGCATCGACCGCGGGTCGACGGTGTGGGTGAGCTCCAGGATGCGATCGGCCAGCGTCGACTTGCCATGGTCGATGTGGGCGATGATCGAGAAGTTGCGGATGTGGGCCTGGTCTGCCATGAGCGGTGCCGTACTGAAGGGTACGAAGGGCGCGGCAGGCGCGAACGGCTACGCGGGGCGGGCGAGCCCGCGGCGACCCGGAAGGCGGCTGGTCACCAGCTGCTCGATCTGCCGGGCCTCGGGAACGCGCATCTTCAGCACCAGCCATCCATAGAGCACCATGGCGATCGTCAGGGCCAGTCCCACCGAGATGATCTGGGCGATGAGGGAGAGCCCGAGCGCACTGTCGAGCCCTTTCCATACGAGGTACCCGACCGGTGTGGCGATCGCCGAGGCAATGAGGATGCGAAAGGTGATCATCGTCGTCTGAGCCCCCTCGAGGTTGCCGTTGAAGCCGATCTGCAGCCGCCGCCATTGCAAACCGGTCATGACGATGTTGGCCACCACGGTGCCGATCACCGGGCCCGCGATGCCCAGCGGCTTGTACAGAGCCACCGACACGATGATGTCGACCACGACGTTGATGGCCGCCAGCTTGGTGGGGATCCACGGCCGCTGGAGCGCGAAGAACGTCCGGCTGAACAGGAGGTTGATCCCCGCGAAGGGCAGGCTGAAGGCGAACCAGAACAACGCCCTGGAGACCAGGTCGGTCGAGAAGGTGTGAAAGTTCCCGTGCTCGTAGACGAGCCGGGTGATCGGCACCGCCAGCACCGCCAGCAGCGCGGCCGAGGGGATGAGCAGCAGGTTGATCTGGCGGATGCCGTTGCCCAGGGTGCGCCGCATCCCCACCGCGTTGCGGGCGCTTGCCATCCGGCTCAGCGTCGGGAACAGCACGGTGGCGACGGCCACGCTGAAGATGCCCTGGGGGAGCATGTAGATCCGAAAGGCGTCGTTGATGGCGATCGGCACGTGCTCTGAGACGAGCGCACCCAACCCGGCGTTGATGAAGATGTCGAGGTTGATGATCCCGATGCTGAGCGTCACCGGGAAGAACAGGAGCAGCACCTGGCGGATCCGGGGATCGCGCCAGTCAAAGGCGAAGCTGAGGCGGTACTCGGTGCTGCGCATCGCCCAGACGATGAGCACGAACTGCACCACGGTCGCGGCGAGCCAGGCGATGGCATAGGAGTAGACGGCGTCGGGTCCGTGGAAGCGGGAATGCAGGACGACCATCAGGACGACGATCACCACGTTCCACACCGCCGGGGCGAGCGCGGGGATCGTGAACTGGTCGTAGGACTGCAGGATCCCGACGAGCAGGCCGGTGAGACTGAGGAGGAGCACCACCGGGAACATCACGCGTGACAGGCCCGCGGTCAGCGCCGTCAGGGACGGGCTCAGCGTGCCGGTGAACAGCGGCGTGATCACCCCGGCGATCGCCATGTAGATGATCGTGAGCCCGCCCAGCGCGACCAGGATCAGCCAGAACAGCGACGAGGCGAGCCGGAAGGCCTCGCGCTTGCGGCCGGCCTGCAGCAGCTCGGTGAAGATGGGCACGAAGGCCGCTCCGAGAGCCGCCTGGGAGAACAGGTTGGAGAAGAGGTTCGGAACCTGGGAGGCGATCGTGAACGCCGAGCCCGAGCCGGTGGTGGCAAAGAAGCTGGCCTGGACGACCTCTCGCCCGAGCCCGGCGATGCGCGAAAGGGCGGTGGCCAGCGCGAAGATGGCGCTGCTCACCGCCAGCCGGCGGCGCGGCGGCCCTCCCGGGGTGTCGCTGGGCGGGCCGGGCGGCGGCTGGGTGGACGGCGGGGAGGATCCGATTTCCGAGCTCTGCACGGTCACGAGCGCGCTATAGTACGCGCCGTCGCTGCGGTTACCCGTGCGGTTTTTTCATGGCCAACATTCACTCACAAAAGAAGCGGATCCTGCGCGCCGAGCGTGAGCGACTGGAGAACCGCCGCTACACCTCCACGATCAAGACCTACTTCCGTCGCCTCGAGTCGGCCGTTGCCGAGGGGCAGGACGAGGTCGCCGAGACCGAGCATCGCACGCTGGTCAAGACGATCGACAAGGCTGTCAAGCGAGGGGCGATCCACCGTAACAACGGCGCCCGCAAGAAGTCTCGCGCAGCTCGGCTGCGCCGCGGCGCGTAGCCGGCGGGCGGCACCGAGACCCCCGCGCCCCTGTCTGCCCAACCCGATCGAATCAGCTTCGCACTGGAGCGCATCGACGCCTCGAACGAGGGGCGTATCGAGGTGGCGGGTCGCTGGTTTGGCGTGCGCGGGCGCCGGTTCGTCCGCCCGACCCTGACGCTGCTGCACAAGGGCGCTGCGGTCCGCGCTCTGGCTGATCTCGAGCACAAGCCGTGGGCGGCCGAGGACGGCGAGGTCTGGACGGCAGCCTTCAACGTGGACGAGAGCCTTGACGGCGCCCGCGAGATCGAGCTCTCGGTCGCGCCCGACATCATCGTCGCGCTGCGCCCCAAGGGCAAGAAGCTGGCGCGCCCCGGCGACACCCTGGGGGTCGGCACGGCCGCGCGCGCCCCGCGCTTCAAGGACGACGGCATCGCGCCCGCGGCGGATTCCGGTGACGCGGCGCCGGCCGCCGAGACGCCACCCGCGTCGCCGACGCGGCGCCGCTCCTCCCCCGACGCCGAGCTGGAGCGCCTCGGCGCACGCCTGGCCTCCGCCACCCAGGCGCTCGAGCAGGAGCGCGAGCGCCGCGCGGCTCTGGCCAAGAGCCTCGAGGACGAGCGCTCGACCAACCGGCAGCTCCGCACCGAGCTGGGGCAGGCTCACTCCGAGCTTGAGGTGGCCGGAGCCGCCCGCGCCGAGGCGATGGCGGTCGAAGCCGAGCTCGAAGAGGCTCGCCGACAGCTCCGCGAGGTCCAGCGCGGCCATGAGGCCGACACCGAGGCCCTCACCCGCCGTCATGAGGACGCGACTCAGGTGTTCTCGCGCGAGCACGAGCAGCTGACCGTGGCCCACGGTGCCCTGGAGGACGAGCTGCGCCAGCAGACCGAGGCCCTCGAATCCACGCGGGAGGCGCTGGCCGCCGAGCGAGCCGAGTCGGGCCGCCTGCGCAATCGGTTCGCACAGCTGCAGGAGGCCGGGCGGCGCAGCGCCACCCCGGCCGGTGGCCAGGACGCGCCAGGGGAGCCCCGCGTGTCGCGCCGTGCCTCGTCACGGTCTGCCGGGCAGGCGCCCGCCGCCGCCTCCCCCGAGACTCCCGAGCGCGACGCTCCGGCGCGGGACAGGCCGCGCCGCCGGACCCGGCAGCGAGAGGCCGACCCCACCGAGACCCAGCCCTTTGACGTGATGGCGCTGCAGAGCGAGCTCGAGCGCGCCGCTCCGGCACCGCCGCCCCCGCGACGCGGCGCCCGTCACACCCCGGACCCGCCAGGATGGACCCCGCCTGTCGCGGACCGCATGCGCCCGGTGAACCCGTCGCTGCGCCACCGGAACTGGTGGTTTGGGCGGCTGCTGGCCCTCATCGTCCTGTGCGGCGTGATCGCCGCGGTGTACCTGGTGCTGCACTCCACGGTGCTGCACTAGCTCGCCCCCGGCGTTTCGCGCCGGAGCCGCGTCCCGGCGGGTGAGCTCAGTCCTCGTCGGCGCCGGCGAGGCGGCCGATGGCGATCAGCGCCGAGGTGTCCTCTCCCCGGACTCGGCCTCTCCCCACTCCGCCCCCGCGCGAGGCCAGCTCGAGATCGGCGATCTCACACACCGCCTGCTCCAGGCGCTCGGCGCCGCTGCGCCGCGCGTCGGCGATGAGCCGGTCCGCCGCGCGCGAGGGCATCCGCAGCCGCCGCTTGACCTGGGCGGGCGGCTCGCCGGCGTCCAGCGCGGCAGCCACCTCGTGCGCGGTGCGGACCCGCTGCGAGATCCAATAGAGCAGGCCGGGCAGGCGCTCGCCCTGCTGGCGAAGCCCCAGATAGGCGGTGACCGCGGTCCGGGCGTCACCGGCCACCACGGCGTCGGCCACGGTCCACGCCCGGCGCTCCGCCGATGAAGCGGTCAGCCGGTCGATCGCCTCGGCGTCCAGCGGCTCGGGGACGCCTGCACCGTCGGGCTCCTCGGCGCCCAGAGCGAGCTTCTCGAGTTCGCGCAACAGGCGCTGCTGGCGGTCGCCGACGTGGCGGACCAGGGCCCGCGCGCCATCGGGGTCGAGGTCCAGCCCCAGCTCGCGGGCGCGCGCCGTCGCCCACTTGGGCAGCTCCCACGGCTTGACGTTGTCCTCGGCGGCGATGTCGCCGCCGGCGTCTCGCACCGCGGCGTGCAGGCGCTCGGGCGCCTTGTTGCGGCTCTCCTCCCGAGCGAAGAACGCGATCGTGGTCTCCGGGGGCATGGCCCCCAGCGAAGCCGCCAGCGCGTCGAGGTCCTTGTCCTTCCAGCGCTCGACGCCGTCGACGATGATGAAGCGCCGGCTCAGCGTCAGCGTCATCGCGTCCAGCGCGGCGGCGGCGCGCTCAGGGGTCGCCTCGTCGCCCTCGAGCAGCTCGACGCCCTCGGCGCCGCTGGTGGACTCGGCCAGCTCGCGCAGGCGCGCGCGCCGCTCGGCGATGCGGCCATGGTCGTCGCCGTGGATCAGGTAGGCAGGCTTGAAGCTCGGGGCCACTGGGCCATCGAGTCTACGCGCGACCGAGGCGGCTCAGGCCCGTTCAGGCCTGCTCAGGCGGCCTCGGCGTCGGCGGCCAGCTCGAGTGCGCGAGCCACCGCGGCGGCCGGCGTGTCGGCCGGCTCGATGCCCTCGATCGGCCACGTGTCATACCCGACGACGCCGATCCGTCCGTTGAGCGCCAGCGCTATCTCAGAGAGCGTCCCGTAGGCCCCGCCGACCGCGATGACCGCATCGGCGGTGCCCACCACCAGCGCGTTGCGCACATCGCCGAGGCCGGTGGGCAGCGCGATCTGGACCCACTCGTTGGCCTCGCGGCGATCGGTGCCCGGGAGGATGCCGATCACGGTCGCGCCCGCCTCGTGCGCGCCCCGGCTCGCCGCCGCCATCACGCCGCCCCGCCCGCCGGTGATGACCACGCAGCCGGCCGCGCCCAGGCCACGGCCGACGTCCTCGGCGGCCTGCTCCTGCTCGGGCGTGGGCTGGGAGGCGCCGATGACCGCGATGTACGGGCCGGCTGCCAAGGCGGCGCTACCCGCGGACCACGATGTTGACGAGCTTGTCGGGCACCACGATCACCTTGACCACCTGGTGGCCGTTGAGGTGCCCCTGGACCCCGCGGGCGGCGAGCGCCAGCTTCTCGAGCTCCTCGCGGGGCGCGCCGGTGGGGGCCTCGACGCGGTCGCGGACCTTGCCGTTGACCTGGCAGACGAGCATGAAGGTCGGCTTGACCAGCATCTCAGGGTCCGCCGTGGGCCACGGCTCCTCCCACACCCGGCGCCCGGTGAGCATCTCGTAGACCTCGGAGCCGAGGTGGGGCGCGAACGGGAAGACCAGCGAGGCGGCGGTGGCCACGGCGAAGCGGCGCGCCGCCGCGTCAGCGTCAGGGTGGCGGTAGAGCTCGTTGACCATCTCCATGACGGCGGCGATGGCGGTGTTGAACGAGTAGCGCCCGCCGATGTCGCCGGTGACCTTGTCGATGGCCCAGTTGGCCTTGCGCACCAGCTCGAGCGCGGCGCCCTCGGGGGCCGCCGGCTGCTTGACCGGTCCGGGGGCGTGGTCGTGAGCCAGCTCGTCGCCGACCCGCCACAGCCGGGCGAGGAAGCGGTAGACGCCCTCCACCCCGGTGTCTGACCAGGCGGCGTCCTGATCGAGCGGGCCCATGAAGAGCACGTAGCAGCGCGCGGCGTCGGCGCCGAAGCGCTCCACGATCTGGCTGGGCGCGACCACGTTGCCCTTCGACGACGACATCTTGTTGCCGTCGGCGCCGAGGATCATCCCCTGCGTGAACAGCGCCTGGAAGGGCTCCTGGATGTCGACCAGCTCCATGTCGGCCAGCGCCTTGACGAAGAAGCGGCTGTAGAGCAGGTGCAGGATGGCGTGCTCCACCCCGCCGATGTAGCGGTCCACCGGCATCCAGGACGCCAGCACGTCCCGGTCCCACGGCGCGCTGTCGTTGCGGGCGTCGCAGTAGCGCATGTAGTACCAGCTGGAGTCGACGAAGGTGTCCATCGTGTCGGTCTCGCGGCGCGCCGGACCGTCGCAGCGCGGGCAGGTGGTGTTGACCCACTCCTCGGCCGCCGCCAGCGGGGACTTGCCCCGGGGCTGGTAGTCCTCGATCTCGGGCAGCCTCACCGGCAGGTCGGACTCGGGCACCGGCACCATCCCGCAGTCGTCGCAGTAGACGATCGGGATGGGGCAGCCCCAGTAGCGCTGACGGGAGATGAGCCAGTCGCGCAGGCGGTAGTTGACCGAGCTGTGGCCGCGGCCCTCCTCGGCGAGGCGGGCGACGATGGCGTCGCGGCCGGCCACCGCGTCCATGCCGCTGAACTCCCCCGAGTTGATCAGCCGTTCGTCCTCGGTGTGCGCGGTGAAGGCCTGCTCGGAGATGTCGGGGTCGTCGACGTCGGCCGGGGCCACCACGGGCACGATCGGCAGGTCAAACGCGGTGGCGAACTCGTAGTCGCGCTGGTCGTGGGCGGGGACACCCATCACCGCGCCCGTCCCGTACTCCATGAGCACGTAGTCGGCGACGAACATCGGCAGCTGCTCCCCGTTGACGGGGTTGGTCACCGTCTGGCCCAGGGGCACGCCGGTCTTGGGCTTGTCGGCGTCGCCGCGGGTCTCGGAGGACTCGGTGAGCGCGCGGTTGACGTACTGGAGGACGTCGGCCTCGTTGCCGCTGCCCGCGGCCAGCTTGAGCACATCGGGATGCTCGGGCGCCATCACGAAGAACGTGGCCCCGAACAGTGTGTCCGGACGCGTCGTGAACACCGTGTAGTCGGTGTCGACCGCATCACAGCGGAACGTCACCTCGGCGCCCTCAGAACGCCCGATCCAGTTGCGCTGCATCGCCTTGACGTGATCGGGCCAGTCGATGGTGTCCAGGTCGCGCAGCAGCCGCTCCGCGTAGTCGGTGATGCGGAAGAACCACTGCTCGAGCTGGCGCAGCTCCACCTCGTGACCGCAGCGCTCGCAGCGCCCGTCGATCACCTGCTCGTTGGCCAGCACGGTCTGGTCAAAGGGGCACCAGTTGACCGCCGACTCCTTGCGGTAGGCCAGGCCGCGCTCGTAGAGCTTGAGAAAGATCCACTGCGTCCACCGGTAATAGGTGGGCTCGTGGGTCCCCAGCTCCCGCGACCAGTCGATGGAGATGCCCCACCGGTGAAACCAGTGCCGGTAGGCGGCGATCGACTTGTCGGTGGCCACGCGCGGGTGCACGCCGGTCTTGATCGCGTTGTTCTCGGCCGGCAGGCCGAACGCGTCATAGCCCATGGGGTGCAGGACGCGGTGACCCGTGCGCCGGCTGTAGTGGGCGATGGCGTCGCCCAGCGCGTAGTTCTTGAGGTGGCCGACGTGCGGCTCGCCGCTCGGGTACGGAAGCATCTCCAGCACGTAGGCGGTCCCGCCGGGGTGGTCAGGGTCGTTGGCGACCTCCCACGTGTGCTCGCGCTCCCACAGCTGTTGCCACCTGGGTTCGATCTCAGCGGGGGTGTAGCGACGCTCGGCCATCGGTGACGCGGAGGTTACTTCGCGTACCGGGGTCGACGTTCAGTCGCGAGCGAGCATGCGGGCCAGGATGACGGCCGCCGCCACGTCGATCACGACCCACGCTCCCGAGGCCCCGTGGGCGGCCGACGCGCCGCCCAGCGGCAGCACGACCAGCGCGGCCGCCAGGGCCGGCCACAGCAGCAGCCAGCCGAGCAGGACGGCGCCGCCGCCGGAGGGATCAGACGACATCGCCGTCAACAGCATCTCCTGCGGGATGCGGCCGCCCCGTCGCGCCGACAGCGCCGCGCAGCCCACGATGGCGGGGGCGGCGACCACGATGTCGATCACCCCGGCACCCCCGTGCTCGGCCAGCGCCCCGGACAGGGCGAGCACGACCGCGGTGACGGCGAGGACGATGGATACGAAGACGGCGGGCAGGGCGGCGTGCGCCAGATACGCCCGCCCCGGGCGGGTCCCGAGGAACACCCGGCTGCGCCCCGGGGCGTCGTTCTCGATGCGCAGCGGATCAAGCAGGCGCGCCGCCGCCACATAGAGCAGCACCCCCGCGGCCACGACGCCGAGCAGGCGACCGGCATCCAGCAGGGCCAGGGCGGTTCCCGCCGCCCCCGCCAGCAGCGCCTGAAACAGGACCTCGGGTCGCTGGGCGGCGAAGACGAGGTCGCGCCACAGCACCGCGGCGATCGCCCCGCTCGCGGAGGCCATCTGAGCGCCACCGTCAGTGGCTCGCGCCCGCGGACGCCCGCGGCTCAACCACCGCCGCCACCGTGGCAGCTGCGCGGCCCGACGCCGCCGAGGACCGCCCGCGACCTCGCCCAGCCCCTGCAACGCCGTCCGGACGTTGAGATCCATCGCAGAGGCCTGCAGCCGGGCGTGGCCCTCCGAGCGGCGCAGATACCGCTCCGACTCGCCGCCCCCGCGGCGGCGCCAGACGAGCGCCCCGGTCACCGCGACCACGAGAGCGAGCCCGGCGGTCGCGGCGATCCACCACCCGGTGGGCGACCCCGCGGCCTGCAGCGCCCATCCCCACGGCCCTGACCACAGGCCCACGTCGCGTCCGGTCCGCCCCGCCAGGGCGCCGATCAGGATCAGCGCGCCGGCACCGATGATCACGGGGACGGTGACCAGTCGCAGGAGACGCTCGCCGCGGCGGTCGATCGACACCACGAAGGAGATCAGGGCGGCGAGGATGCCGAGGATCGCGAGGCCGGCCACCAGGTCGATCGCCCGGCTGGCGGCGAGCGTGTGCCCGCGCCCGGTGAGCCCGATGACGGCCACCCCGCCGGCGGCGGCAGTGGTCACGGCGCCGGCGGCCACGCCGCGCAGCAGCGGCCCGGCGACGAGCGCCCGCCGCGGCAGCGGTGACCCCAGGATCAGATGGCCGAGGTCGGCCACCGAGAACACCACCGGCCCCTGCACGGT